>Ga0335078_10003614_pt1 | contig 23014 bp, 21 predicted proteins | sample Lox_Sample_32_FD_206711 | JGI IMG/M metagenome (GOLD analysis project Ga0335078, IMG submission 206711) | Soil microbial communities from Loxahatchee National Wildlife Refuge, Florida, United States - Lox_Sample_3.2 | ecosystem: Environmental > Terrestrial > Soil > Wetlands | place: USA... | reverse complement strand
GGCCAGGGTCGCCGCGAGTACGTCGTCGAATTTATCCGGGCGGAGTTCGCGAGCTGGCTCGTCCCGCGGGATCGCCTCTGGCGTGTCGATCTCGTCGATGAAAGGAAGCGGTGCGGGTGGTAGCCAGGCCGCGCCACTCGCCCGATGCGCCTGAGCGTGCACCGACCACACCACCTCATCGGCTGCGCGCAGCACACGGGCGGTGGATTCAACGTCGCGCTGGTCATACTTGTCCGCGAACCATCGCCAGACCCGGCGCACCAGCGTCACCTGGCGGTCAAGTTCCCGGAAGTAGTCGTAGCTGCCGCGAAGATCTCCGGCGCCGTGGTCGTTGGCCAGGGTGTCGATTCTCGTCAGAGCTTCCGACAGGGTTGCTTCGAGGCTGGCCAGCTGCGTGACGTGCTGGCGCACGTCATCCGCGTGAGTCCGCCTCGCCGACCACTTGCTGATCTCATCCCGCAGGCGGCGCAGCTCAGCTGACGTCTGTTCGCGGCGCGAACGTGCTTGAATGGCCATTCACCCCCCGGTGTCTACGGTTGTAAGGAGGCAGAGACAAGGCCTCTGATACAACTCCGTCTCTGATACAACTCCGTCTCTGATACATCTCCGCGGAATGCGGCGTGCTCGAGCCGGGCCTTGGCGCCTCGCTCGGCCAGGAGCGAGGCGCCAAGGACGCCGGGATGGTGTCCGGCGTTACTCGAGCGGCTGGCGGGCGATGCCGGACGGGTCGCGGCCGGCCAGCAGCCAGCCGAGGACCGTCGCGGCGAGCGGCATGCCTACCAGGATCACCAGCAGGTTGGTCACCGGGATGCTGGTCAGCGACGACAGGCCGTCGAGCGAATTGCTGCGGAAGAAGCCGATCGCCGCGAGGTAGCCGCCGATGATCCCGACCACGGCGCCGGTGAGCGCGAGCGCGCCCGCGGTCGCCGCCGTGATCGTGCGGCGGGTGGTGCTGCTCGCCCCGGTGGCCGTCAGGGTGCGCAGGTCGCGGGCGGCCTCGCTGCGGACCAGGCCGACGCTCATGCCGAGGATGCCGAGCGCGAGCACGATCCCGAACAGCGTGGCCGCGTCGATGATCTGCGCCAGCGACGGGACGCTGTTGCGGGTCTCGACGCTCATCCCGGACGCTCCCGCCGCGAGATGCTGGGCGGTGGTGATCTGGGCGGCGGTGAGGCCGTTCGGCACCGTGATGAGCCAGCCTGCGGTCTGGATCGAGCTCTGCAGGTGCAGCGTGGTGATCGCGTGCTCGGTGACCACCGTGTTCGGCGCGGACGTGCCGGACGGGAGCTGGCTGATCTGGAGAATCGGCGGGTTGGCGATGTTGCCGCTGCCAGGCCCGTTGCCGTAGGTGAGCTGCATCAGGCTCATCGTGGACAGGCCGGGCCGCATCGTGAGGATGTCGGCGTCCGGGTTGACCTCGCTCTGGCTGATGCCGAACGCCTTGAGCAACTGGGGCGTGGCCACGTAGATCGGGCCCGACCAGGAGCGCCCGGGAGCCGCGTGGGTGAGGCCCGCGCTGGTCGACTCCAGCGTGACCATGTTGGTCGTACCGAGGTCGGCGGCGATTTCCTTCGCGACCTTCTGCGCTTGCGCCATGCTCACGCCCGGGGGAACCGGCCCGTTCGGCCCGCTGCAGTCACCCGGGCACGGAGCGTACACGATGAGCTGGCTGGACGTCAGATTGGGGCCGGCGTAGTCGAGGACGTTACCGAACCTGGCGGCGCTGGCCACGCAGATGATGACCGCGATCAGGGTGCTGAGGCTGATCGCCGCCAGCGCCGGGCCGGACCGGGCCCGGTACCGGGCCAGATCTCGCAGCGCGAGCCTTACCGCGATCGGGCTCCGTTTGCCGGCGGCGGCGACCACCGAGAGACAGGCCGGGGCCAGCAGCACGATGGCGACGGCGAGCGCGACGAAGCCGACGGCGAGTTCCAGCATGGCCTGGTTCCCGCCGTTGCCGCTGCCGCTGGCCCCGGCTGCGCCGAGCAGGAGGAACGCGCCGACCAGGAAGCACAGGCCGACCGGGATCGCCAGGTGGCGGGTCTTCTTCATGGCGGGCGGGCGGCCGGCCAGCGCGGCCGCGATCGGCACCCTGGAGATGGCCTTGGCGGGCCGGGAGGCGGCGAAATAGGTCGCGATGACCGCGAGCGCCATGGAGATGCCTATCACCGTCCACGGCAGCTGGAACGCGCCCATGACGTGATGCGCGCTGTTCTCCGCTTGCGGGCGGTAGGCGAGCCAGGCCAGGAAGCCCAGCACGAACCCAGCCACCGCGCCGACCACGCCGGTGACGACGCCGTTGGCGCGCACCACGAGACGGATGTTCCGTTCGGTGGCGCCCTGGGCGGCGAGCATGCCGATCGCCCTCAGCCTGCGCTGCGCGAGGACCGTGAAGCCGCCGATGCCGACCAGCGCGATCAGCAGCATGCCGAGGACGGCCGCCGCGATCGAGATCGTCTGGGGGTTGATGGTGTTGGTGTTCGCCACCGTCTGGGCGGTGGTCACGCTCACGCCGCCAGTGCTGAGCCTCGACGCGCTCACGCCCGGCGCGTCGAACAGCACCGTGACGTTGTCGGGGCTGGTGACCTGGCCGGGGATGACGAGGGCGAACTCGTCGAGCAGGCTCTGCGGGTTCTCGACGATGCCGACCACCTTGCGGGTGACGCCGCCGACGGTCCAGCCGCTCCCGACGCTGAGGTTGAAGTCGGCCGCGACTCCGCTGGTCACCGCGATCTGGCCCGGGTTGGCCGGGTACTGGCCGCTGACCAGGCTCAGCAGCGGCGCGCCGAACGACCCGTGCGGATCCTGCGCCCGCAGGTCGAACGTGTTCTGGGTGCCGGGAACGGGAACGCTCTCGTTCTCGATCACGTCGACCCGGCCGTAGCGGCTTTCCAGGTCCTTGATCTCCGCGTTGATCCTCGCGGGCGTGCCGGAGAGCGAGGCGGAATCCTGTGCGGTGCCGAGCACCCCGGCGATCGGGGCCGGGGTGTCGGTCGCGACCGCGGAGGCGACGACGGTGGCGCCGACCGCGACCGTGATCAGCGCGAGGATGAGGAGCTGCTGCCGCCATTCGCGGCGCAGCAGCCTTGCCGCCCACCGGATGACTGCCCGGCGGGCGGGCACACCACCGCCGCCTGGCCTTACCTGCGAGGTCCGTTCCTGTACCGGCGCGGCGCTCATTGGTTCAGTTCCGGGGTGAGGAGGGATTCCGGACCCGGTGCCGGCGCGGTCTGGTCGGTCACCCGGCCGTCGCGGAGGAACACCACCCGGTCCGCCCACGAGGCGAGCTGCGCATCATGGGTCACCACTACCGCGGCCATCCGGCCGTCCTTGCACGCCGCGTGCAGCAGCCGCATCACCGCCTGCGCGTTCACTGAGTCCAGCGCGCCCGAGGGCTCGTCGGCCAGCAGCAGCCTCCGCTCGCCCACCATCGCGCGCGCGATCGCGACCCGCTGCCGTTCCCCGCCGGACAGCTGGTCGGGGTAATGTCCGGCCCGCTCGCCCAGGCCGAGCCGGTCCAGTGCCCGCAGCCCGGCCAGACGCGCCTTGCGGGCGGACAGGCCGTCCAGCTCCAGCGGCAGCGAGACGTTCTCCGCCGCCGTCAGCCCCGGCAGCAGGTTGAAATCCTGGAACACGTACCCGATCACGCGCCGCCGCAGCCGCGCCTTGGCGCCGCGGGACGCCGTGCTGACCGGCTGGCCGGCGATCAGCACCTCGCCGGTCGTCGGCCCCTCTAGGGTCCCGGCGATGGTCAGCAGCGTGCTCTTGCCCGAGCCGCTGGGCCCCATCACCGCGACCATCTCGCCTTCCGCTGCCGACAGGCTCACCTCGCGCAGGGCCTGCACCTCGGCGCTGCCCTGCCCATAGGACTTGGATACCTCGCGTAGCTCCAGCATGCTCATCCCCGTAGTCTCGCTTCCCGCCGGTGCCGTGGCAGCGGCGCTCGTGTTGGGTTCTGTGGGCTCGCCTGGTCCGCCCAGGTCATCGCCCCGTCGGCGGCCGCGCGCCTGACGCGGGCCTCGGCGGCGTCCAGCCACCTGACCACCGAGTCGAGCCGGAACAGCTCGGCGTCGACCGCCAGCAGCATGCCCAGGTCGCTCCCGGTGTCGTCCTCCTTGATCCTGGTCCACTGCTGCATCAGCTCCACCAGGTAGCGCCGGTGCGCCTGGATCACCGCGTGCACGTCGGCGCTCGGCACGTGCCGCGCCACCAGCACCTTCATCACCAGCTCGTCGCGCGGCGGCGAGCTCAGGTCCGGCGGCGTGCGCAGCCATCTGGCCAGCTCCCGCTCGCCTTCGGCGGTGATCAGGAAGCCCTTCTGCGGGCCCGCCTCGCCGGCCCCGTCGGACTCCACCAGCCCGTCGCGCTCCAGCCGCTGCAGCGTTGTGTACACCTGGCCCACGTTCAGCGGCCACACCTCGCCGGTGCGGGCCTCGAACTCCGCACGCAGCTGCAGGCCGTACTTGGGACCCTCGCTCAGCAGCGCGAGCATCGCATGGCGGACGCTCATCACCTGCTCCTACTCGGTATCATGCCGGGTAGCATACGGAGTATCGTGCTGAGTCCACATTGGGGCCAGCCACCCAAACCACAGGGGTGATTTCTCTACCGCCCAGGGTGAACCCAGCTACACCCAGGCGATGACAGGTAGCCCGTCCAGCAGTCGATCGGCTGCATAAATCAATCGCCGCCATCACGTGCGCGTATTACCGTTCATTGCAGGTAACCCAGGATGACCGGTCACTCACAGAGGACGGCGGGCTGCGGGCCCGGATGACGTGCCGGAGGACTTCACTCCCGTGATGACCCGGCTGGGGCCGCCAGGCGCTGGAAATATTCCAGCGGATCGGCGCAGCCGAAGCCCCGGACCTGCTCGCCGAACTAGACGCCTTCACCGGCCCGCCACCCGCACAGTAAAGCCAAGGCGTACGGGGGCCTGGCCGGCGGGGTTAGTTTTCTGTCATGGCCGCGGATGGGGTCGAGGTTGAGGTCGGGGGCCGGCTGGTGCGGATCTCCAATCCGGGCCGGGTGTACTTCCCGGCCCGCGGGGAGACCAAGCTGGACCTGGTCCGCTACTACCTGTCGGTCGGGGAGGGCATCGTGCGGGCGCTGCGGGAGCGGCCGTGCATGATGCACCGGTTCCCGTCCGGGGTCGCCGGGGACAAAGTGCACCAGAAGCGGGTCCCGGCGGGCGCGCCGCCGTGGCTGGAGACGGTGCGGGTGCACTTCCCCCGGTACGGCCGGCACGCTGATGAGCTGTGCGTGACCGAGCTGGCCGCCGTGATCTGGGCGGTGCAGATGTCCACCGTGGAGTTCCATCCGTGGAACTCCCGGCGGGCCGATACCGAGCGGCCCGATGAGTGGCGTATCGACCTGGACCCCGGGCCGGCCTGCGGGTTCGGCACCGTGCGCCGGGTCGCCCGCCTCGTACAGGAGATACTCGGCGAGCTCGGCGCGACCGGGTGGCCCAAGACCTCCGGCGGCAGCGGCCTGCACGTCTACGTCCGGATCGAGCCGCGGTGGGGCTTTGCCGACGTGCGCCGGGCCGCGCACGCCTTCGCCCGCGAGGTCGAACGCCGCGCCCCAGGCCACGTCACGACCACCTGGTGGCGCAAGGACCGCGACCCCGCCATGCTGTTCGTCGACTACAACCAGAACGCCCGCGACCACACCATCGCCAGCGCTTACTCGGTGCGCGGGGTGCCGGAGGCGACCGTCTCCACCCCGGTCAGCTGGGACGAGATCGACGAGGCAGATCCCCGCGAGTTCACCATCGCCACCGTGCCAGGCCGATTCGCCAGGCTCGGTGACCTGCACCGCGGCATCGACGACACCGCCTACCCGCTGGACACCCTGCTGCAATGGGCCGACCGCGACGGACTCGACCAGGGCGGTCACTAGCCGGATATCTGTCTAGGGCGGAGTCGATCTGCTGGAATGCCTGCCTGCCGCGGCGTGGTATTTTGCGCGGGCGCGACTGGACTGCCAGGCTGTGCAGCACGGATCGGGCGCTCTGTGCGGGACCTGCGGGGCGCCGGGGTGTCACGGCGGCCCGGTGGGGCCGTGGGAGGGGAGGCGTGTTATGCCAGCCGGTCATGCTCATTTCAACGGCAGCGTCAACCTGGCCGATGCCGGTCTCACAGAGATTTCCCCGCACATGCCGACGAGCGGAAGTGGCACAGCCGTATAACGGCCACGCCAAGGGAGGCAACATCCGGCTCGCCGCACTCACCACCCGAGCGCGGGGCTTCCACGGCGCCGAGGCATTCATCGCCATGGCCGGTCTTATCACCTGCGGCGGCCTATGATCGGGTCTAGCCGGACGGTGAAGTAAACCGGCAGGAGAACCACGACTGAGTCAAGAAGACTCGCGAAAGAAGCTGCCAAGAGAAGCCCTCCGGCAGCTGGATAACGCCCAGAAAAAGCGTTAGCGCTGCTAAGCGCCAAGATCAGGGAAGCGATCGCCAGCAGGCCGGCGGTGATGGACAGGATCACATTCGAGGCACTCCTGGCACCTCTGGCGACCAGAACGCACCCGATGACCGCGCATATTGCATTGCCGGCCGCTACGGCTATCATAATAGCATGAAACCCAATCCATGCACCCTCGTAGTAGGAGGGTGAACCGGCAAAGTACATGACGAATAGTGCTATACATATGGCGCAGATAAAGTTCCAGCCATGCACAAAGGTCCCGAGCCGCTTAAACGGCCGCTCGAAAGCAGTGATAAGTACACCGAGAAGGGCCAGCGCAAGCACGGTTGGCCACAACGGTGTAGTAACACTTTGCTGCGGCGGTGGAAGACCGTACGAGGGAGTAAAATGTGTATGAGCCGCGAGGAGTAGCAGGACGCCGAGGACTGCGGAGCCAGCCGCCCAGACCCAGGGGGCGCGGGACTGTGGTTCAGGCCTGCTCGTGGTCCCTTCCCGAGCCAGTCCTTGCTGCCGCCCGGCCAGACGGGGCGTTTCACCCGATGCGGGCGGGGCTGGTGCGCTCTTGCCCCTCTGGGCGGTCACGGCGTCGGGTGCTTTCCCGGTCCCGGGCTGAGGCTCCGCCGCCTGCTGTGCGGGTTGCGGCCTCAGCGACTCGCTGCTGGCCGGCGACAGGTCCCTCGCGGGACTGGCCCGCCGGCTGGCGTCGTGCGCCGGGGCGCCTGTCGTCAGCGGGGGTGAGTCTGACGGCAAGAGCTGAGGGGCCGGCGGAGGCGGCGACGCGGGCTGGTCGGCGGGGGCCGCGGGTGCTGTGACTCCGCGGTAAGCCGGCTCGCCGGGGCGGTGGGAGCTGGGTGTCTGCGGCGGGGAGACCAGGTCGATATCGATGGCGATCACTGCCTCGCCTGTGGGTCCCTTGAGTGCGAGGCTTCCGCGCAAGGTGCCCGTGCCGGCGGTGTCGATCGAGATATCCAGCCCCTCCTCCACCTGGTCCACGCGGATCCAGTCGCCGGAAGGGCGAGGTACGCAGGCGCGGGCGATGGGCGGGCCGAGTAGCCGGACGATCTGGTGCGGCCGGGCTGAACCCTGCTCTACGGGGCCGAAGTGCAGTTCTGTCTGGGCGGGTTGCACGGCGGCCTGGCTCAGCGCCTCCGCTGCGGGGTCGGCGAGGTACCGGGTGGCGGTGCGGGCGAGTTCGTCCAGGGCCTCGTGGGCGGCCGCGGCGGCGGGCAGGTTGCCGCTGGTCAGCCGGGCACGCAGCTCGGTGACCGCGCCGAGGCGCGTGTACATGTTCGGGTCGGCCAGCGCGGCCTGCAGGTCAGCCGGGAGGGGCGCCGGGCGGATCTGCTGCCGGCGGCTACGGGCCAGGTACAGCTCGCCCTCCAGCTCGAACTGCCGGCTCGGGGTCTGGTGCGGGTTCTGCTCGCGTACCTTGTCGAAGATGTAGTCATACAGCTCGTCGAGCGAGATCCAGCCATCTTCGTCCCGGTCCGCATCCCCGGTGGCAAGGCCCTGGACCAGGGCCGAGGTGAACACGGATGGCCGGCGCTGCTGGTCATCCCCGAGCTGGTCTCCCTCGAAGGCGTACTCCATCGCGCTGGACGCGGTGATCACCGCCCGGCCACGCCCGCCGCCTGACCTTCCCTGCGGAAAGCTGTCCAGGACGTTGACGTCCCCGGCCGCCCGCACCTTGACGCCCTGGGCGAAGGCACCGCCGTAGCAGCAATCCAGCAGCAGCACGACGCTGCGCGACCGGCTGTCCCGCAGGCACCGCTGCACGAAGTCCGCCGGGACCGCCGTGGAGCCAAGCCTGTTCGGGCGGGTATTAGATGCGGCGAAAAACAGCTCCCCGGACTCGCTTTTCAGCCCGTGCCCGGAAAAATGCAACACCAGCACATCATCGGGCCGGCTTTCGGAAAGCACTTCTTCGATATGCGCCAGGACGACATGCGCGGGCTCGTTACGCACCACCTGCACAGCGAAGTCGCCGATCTGCGGGTCGCCGAGCACCCGCCCGAGCGCCTCGGCGTCCGCCGCCGGGGCCAGCAGGTTCCGCAGAGCCTCATGCTCGTACTCATCATTAGCGATGATCAGCGCTTTCCGCTGGCCGCTCACGGGCCACCCTCCCCCGCGGCGTGCCGGCTGACGAACAACTCGATCAGCCGCGCCTGATCAGCAGCGCTCGCCTGCCCAAGCTCCAGCGCATCGCCGTCAAGTTCCAGCCGCACCGTGCGCCGGGTCCGGTGGCCACGCCGCAGCCACTCGCCGATCACAGACACCACCGAGCGCAGCCCCTCTGCGGACTGGCCGAGGGTGACCAGCAGGGCACCAACGGCGTCTGCGCCGACCGCCCGGGCGCCCGGCGGCGCCTCACCGGCCTGCGGAGTGCTCACATCCTCAACGTTCAGCTGCAGCAGCTCCGCCCGCAAGTAGCCCGCCAGCACAGCCAGCCGCCCGGCGTCCGCGCCTTCCTCAGCTATTTGAAGGTGCAACTCCCCATCCATCAGCCCACCCCTTAGTACTGGTGATGCCTATTAGCCGGACGCATCCGCAGGCGTCCTGCCACGACCACTATGGCCGCGACTGATGCGCGAGCCTCGACCCGTTGATGCGAGCGGCCTGGTGCGGGGGATTCGATCTGTGGATCGCTGGACCCGAACCAGCCATGGGTTCTCCGTTTTCTCGGTTCCTGCTGGAAGCTTAGCCTCCAGTGATTCTTCCTGCTCACCTGCGCGGAGGAGCGACGAGCCGAATTGATACACACCGGGTCGGCTGACTTCCGCCTGCCGGAGACCTATGCCGGCAGCAAGCTTCGATTTGGTGACATCCGGCGCACGGAAGCGGACGGGCTTCGCCACACCACGTCCAGCTCGTCCAGTGCCCGAAGCTGGCCGTCGACCACCAGATGCTGAGGTCGGTCGCTGCTCTCCTCCAGACAAGATGCAGCACATCGCCGAGGGAAGAGAGCGACGGGCCGACTCCGGAGAACAGCCCGGCGGGGATGCGAACACTCGCTTCTGCGATGAGGAATGTCTAAGACCGTCATTCGCCTATGAAATATGTCGCTGTGGCACCCTGAACTACGCCGCTGGGTAAGGACGGGACCTGAGCGCGTTAGGCGGATTCCGACCGCTGGCTGGTGGCTGGTGCTGTTCGTTCCGGTTACCGTCAGATCATGGGGAGCGGGTTGTTCTGGACGGTGATCGGCGCGGCGGCGGGAGTACTCGCGGTCGTGCTGGCAGCTTGGCAGGTCCGGTTGCAGGTTCTGGAGCACCGCATGCGCCGGCAGAATGGGGCAGCTGCGGAGCCGGTACGCGGAGCGCTTTCCGTGACTGTGCCGCTGGGTCGGCTTCCAGCTGTGGTCCGGGGCCGTGACAGCCTGCTGGCCGAATTGCGGGCTGTCAGACACTGGTCTGATCAACATCACCAGCCCAGACCATCGTGGAAGTGACCCGACGGTGACCGTGCACCCCGTGGTAGCCGATGTCAACCGCAGCAGGCTCATGACCGGCCCGAGGCCTGAACTGTCCCGGACCGGGCAGGTGGCTGTACGGCTACTGACGGCTGCAGCGGGCCGCGTCAGCAGCGCCCACCCGGCGGATTGGCCCACCTGGCAGGGTCTGTTCCCGCATCTGGCGGCCCTGCTGGGCTGGCTCAGCGACTACCTTGACCCGGCAAGTCTGGCCAGCCTCCTCGACACCAGCGCCCAGGCAGCCGATGCGGTACGGTCCAGTGGGAATCCTGCCGCGGCCGAAATGCTAGCCCGAGCCTGCATAACCGCAGCCACCCGACTCGGCCCCGACCACACCGCCAGCCTGACCGCCCGCCAGCGCCTCGCCCACGCCGTCGGAGATCAAGGCCGCAACGGCGAAGCCGAGGCCATGTATCGCATGCTGCTCGCTGACCAGGAACGCATTCTGGGGGGCACGCACGATTCGACTTTCGTCACCCGGCGCGGCCTCGCCTGGAGCATCGAGTGCCAGGGGCGGCATGCCGAGGCTGGGAAAATCTACCAGCAACTCCTGTCCGATCAGGAGCGCACGCTCGGTGACAAGCACCCCGATACACACAGGACCCGCAGCTCCGTGGCCTGGATGCTCGGTCTGCACGGGCACTACATCGAAGCTGAGCAACTGGTGCGGCAAATCCTCGCCGACCGGCGGCAGATCCTCGGCGACGACCACCCCGAGACGCTGACGACCCGGCATGCCCTGGGGTACGTCCTGTGGCGGCAGGGCCGCTATGACGAAGCCGGTCAGCTCTTTACCCGACTGCTTGTTGACCGGCAGCGCATCCTGGGCAGCCACCACCCCTCGACGCTGGCCACCAGCCTCAGGCTTGCGCGCGTCCTCGCGGACCAGCGCAAGCTCCCCGAGGCCGACCGGCTGTGCCGCCAGGTCCTCGCCGGCCGGCAGCAGATCCTCGGCGACGAGCACCCCGACACCCTCAACACCTGCTCCCTGCTCGCCCGGATCCTTGCTAACCAAGGCCGAATCACCGAAGCCTGCCACATGCTTAGCCAGCTGCTCACCGATCGGCAGCGGGTCCTCGGCGACCACCATCCCGATACCCAGGCCACCGACCGAGACCTCAGGCAACTCATTCTCACCATCACCAACGACACCGCCCCCACCGCCGGCACCACCCCTAAGCCCTGACCGCCTGAACCCTCGCGATCCCGCTCGCCGCGCCGGCTCGGGATCTGCGGAGGGGTCGGCGCCCGGCCCGGTCCAGGTCGTTCCTTTTGGGGCTGCCGGCTGCGAGGCTGCAGCTCATGGACAGCGCTTGCGCTGAGCGTTCTTATGGGCATAGGAGAACCGGGACCGGGACGAGACCGGAGTGTCGCGGTTGAGGGAAACCACTCGGCCCTGCTCAGATCGACGAAGGAGGCCAGGCCATGCGCTCGGATACCCGACCGGTGATCCGGTGGAACCCTGTCGAACGGGTATGGGAGACCAGCTGCCGGGGTTACAGCGTGCTCAGCATTCCCCGGCTGAACAAGGGCACCGCGTTCACCGACTCCGAGCGCACCGCGCTGGGATTGACCGGCCTGCTGCCCTCCCGGGTCCTGACCTTGGACCAGCAGGCCGAGCGTGCCTACCGGCAGTGCTCGCAGCAGCCCAGCGCCCTCGACAAGAACGTCTACCTGACCGCGTTGCACGACCGCAACGAGGTGCTGTTTTACCGGGTCCTGACCGACCACCTCAGCGAGCTGCTGCCGATTGTCTACACCCCTACGATCGGCGAGGCCATCCAGCGTTATAGCCACCAGTACCGCCGCCCGCGCGGCGTCTACCTCAGCATTGATGCGCCCGGCCAGATCGAGACCGCCCTGCGCGATTCCGGATTGTCGGCCGGTGAGGTGGACCTCATCGTCGCCACCGACGCCCAGGCCATCCTCGGCATCGGCGACTGGGGCGTCGGGGGCATCGATATCGCGGTCGGCAAACTCGCCGTTTATACCGCTGCAGCCGGCATCGACCCAGCCCGGACCCTGGCGGTGGTGCTGGACGTCGGTACCGACCGGGCAGAGCTGCTGGAAGACCCGCTGTATCTGGGCGTTCCGCATAAGCGGCCTGCCCAGGAGCCCTATGACGCCTTTATCGACGCCTACGTGACCGCTGCGCTCGAGGTCTTTCCTGGCGCGCTCCTGCACTGGGAGGATTTCGGGCCGGGCAACGCCCGGCGCATCTTGGACCGCTACCGCGGTCACATTCTCACCTTCAACGATGACATGCAGGGCACCGGCGCGGTCAACCTCGCCGCCGTATTGGCTGGCGCCCGGGCCAGCCATACCCCGCTGACCCAGCACCGCATCGTCATCTTCGGTTCCGGCACCGCAGGTATCGGCATCGCCGACCAGCTCTATGGGGCCATGACCAGCCAGGGGCTGGACACTGCCGCAGCGCGGGCGCGGTTCTGGTGCCTGGACCGCCAGGGCCTGCTCACCGACGACATGACCAGCCTGCGCGACTTTCAGGTCCCCTATGCCCGCCCCGCCGCGGAGGTAGGTGACTGGCCGGGACACGGGACCGCCAGCGGCATCGGTCTGGCTGAGGTCGTGGGCCGGGTGAACCCCACCATCTTGGTCGGCACCTCTACCGTGCACGGCGCCTTCACCGAGCAGATTGTGCGGGAGATGGCCGCGCACGTAGACCAGCCCGTGATCCTGCCCATGTCCAACCCGACCAGCCTGTCCGAGGCGACCCCAGCCGACCTGATGCGCTGGACCGGCGGCCGCGCCCTCATCGCCACCGGAAGCCCGTTCGACCCCGTCACCTACCAAGGCGTCACCTACCAGATCGGCCAGGCCAACAATGCCCTGATCTTTCCCGGCCTCGGCTTGGGCGCACTGTTGTCCCGGGCCCGGCGCATTACCGACCACATGATCACCGCCGCCGCTCAGGCCGTCGCCGAGCTCAGTGACACCACCACGCCCGGCGCGCCTCTCCTGCCTCCTATCGACGACCTCCGCACCACCTCGGCGCAGGTCGCGCTCGCGGTAGCCCAGGCCGCCGCCCACGACGGCGTCGCTGGCCTGCCCGGCATCACTGCCGACGCCGTGAGCGCGGCCATGTGGCAACCCCGCTACGCCCCTGTACACGCCGTCTGAACAAGGCGCAGCCTGCCCGAGCAGCCGGGCTCCGCTATTCCTCATGCAGGGATCAGGCATGACCAGCTCCCGCTCGTCCCTCAGCAAGGTCCAGTGGTCAACATCGCATGTCCTTGACAGTGCTACGCGCGCTGGTCAATGGCGAGACAGGCTTGTGTGCTGGTAACGATTTCTTGCCGGGGATTTGGTGCGGTCAGGACGCGGCCGCGGTGCAGATTGGGCCGAGCTGGCACATCATGATCTTTCGGCGGATACCGCGGAGCCGGCCGCCCGCCGAACCGGTCGGTACGGTAACGAACTGTTCCGATGAACTCGGGCACGAGGCCGCCGATCTGGTCGGGCGCCCGCGGCTGGCTCGGGTCAGGCCTGCCAGACGGCCCGGACGGCCGGCGCTTCCGCTCCAGCTTGGGCCAGCCCGGCCCTGGCCGCCGCGGCCCGGCGCGACACGTCGAGCACGTTGCGCCCGATGGCGCGCATGGCCGCCCGGTCCGGCCGGACAAGCGCCACGCGGGCTCCGGCAGCGGTCAGCGCGGCTGCCTGCCGGCGCGGGCTGGCCATGAAGCCTATGCCCACGGCCACCGGCGCGATGATGACCACCCGCTCATATCCGTGCGCCAGGTCGGCGTTGGCGATGGTGCGCATGCCGCCGTCCATGAAACGGCGTTCACCGATAGTGACCGGCGGCCAGAGGCCGGGCACCGCGCAGCTGGCGCCAACCGCATCCACCAGGCTGATGTCCCCGGCGGAGTCGAACACCGCGAACTCGCCGGTCCGCGCGTCCACTGCGGTCACCTTGAGGGCGCGGGAGGGCCAGGCGCTGGTCGGCAGCCGGTCCTCGAAGACCTTCCGCCGGTCGGCCTCGGGCATGGCGGGCACGGCCAGTGCCCACCTGCCGATCCGCGCCCGGGCCCGCTTCGGGTCCCGGCTGGTCTGCACGTCCCACAGCAGCCTGCCGATGAAATCCCAGCTGATCCGGGCGGCGGGCTCGGGAGCCGGCGGCGCGAGCTGGGCCTGGTACAGCGCCTCGAGTTCCTGCCCGGAGGCGATGTCCGTGCCGACTACGGAGCCGGCCGATGTCCCGATGATCAGGTCGGCCGCGGCCAGGTCGATGCCGAGCCCGGCTAGTCCGGCGATCAGACCCGTCTCCCAGGCGATGCCGGTGACACCGCCGCCGCCCAGAACAAGCGCACGTCTGTCCATGACAGTCATCTATACAGCGGAACGAACGCCCGGGCCTAGGACCTTCGCCACGACAACCTGAGCGCTTATCACGGCAGCACCCGGGTCATTGGCCTTTGTCGAAGCAGGAGTGGAGCCACGGAGCTGAGAGCGCGATCGCGAGCGCCAGTTCGTCGGTCAGCTCCTGATGGACGGTGATCTGTACCCTCCACCCGTCGAGCCAGTACCGGGCGACCTCATTCCCGGCCTGGTCCACCGCGGTCATGACGGCCTTCGCCCGCAGCGGGCCAGGCGCGGGTTACGCCTGGTTTCCCAGTGCGGCGCGCAGCCGCGCGGCGGCCTCGTCCAGCTCGATATCTGTGGTCGGCTTGGCCCGGGCGAAGCTGAAGTCCTCCAGCGACCAGGCCGGGAACACGTGGATATGCAGGTGCGGAACCTCAAGTCCGGCGATGACCAGGCCGGCCCGCGGCGCGCCGAACGCCTGCTTGGCCGCGTTCCCGATCTGCCGGGCCACGTCCATGCAGTGGTGCAGCAGCGGCTCGTCGGCGTCGGTCCAGTGGTCCGTCTCCTGTCGTGGGACGACCAGCGTGTGGCCTTGGGTCAGCGGCCTGATCGTCAGGAACGCGACGGCCAGGTCATCGGTGTAGACGAACCTGCCCGGCAGCTCGCCGTTGATGATCCGGGTGAATACCGTGGTCATCGCGTATGCCCCTTGCTTCCGCCTGGCTGCGCTTCATCAGCAGGGTCAGCCGGTAGTTCCTCAGGTAGTCCTGCAGCGTCGCCAGCTCGCCGTCCGGGCTGACCCATATCGCTCACCGTGTTCACGGTGCCAGGCGGTGGCGCGGCACGCAACCGGCTATCCAGGCGGCCCAGCCGGCGGCGCGGGCGACCGCCGCGGCCGGGCGGCCCGGTTCATGATGCCCCGCGCAGCCAATACGCTGGAGTCCGTTATGACGAACCCCGCCGGCGAGATCGGCCGGCTCCGCGCCCCCGGCCGGGCAGCAGGGCAGCGGCAGCCAGGCACGTTACGTGAGCGCCGACAGCAGCTCCTCACGCGCCCTGCCGCACCCGCCGGCTCTCACGCTTGACCCCGCCCTTCGCGGAAGACGCGGGGCTGGGCGCGGCAGGCGGGCACGCCGCGCATTACAGTTGCCGGGTGGCAGGTGATCAGGCCGGACGGGTGGACAGCTGGATCTGGTCCGTGCGGCTGGCCAAGACCCGCTCGGCCGCGTCCGCTGCCTGCCGGGCCGGGCACGTACGGGTCAACGGGGTCCGGGTTAGGCCCGCGCATGCCGTGCGGGCCGGTGATGAGGTGCGGCTGCGCGGCGAGGGGCGCGAGCGCGTCGTGGTCGTCCAGCAGGTCATCACCAAGCGCGTCGGCGCATCGGCGGCCACCGCGTGCTACATCGACAACAGCCCTCCCCCGCCGCCTCGCGAGGAAGTGGTGCCGGTGGCGGTCCGGGACCGCGGCGCGGGCCGCCCGACCAAGCGCGAGCGCCGGAGCATCGAGAAGCTGCTCGGCCGGCCGACCCGCTGAACCGGTTCCGGGGCGGGCACGCCGTCGCGGTCCTGGCCTGCAAGGCGCGGGCGGACGTGTCCTGGGCGCATTCGCGCCGGAGGTGTCCATCCAGCGATCCGCCGTTCGTCGTCAGTGCGAAGGCAGCCCGCCACGATGAAGGGAAGCGATCATGTACCAGCTGAACGACCTGGCGAAGATGACTCACGACGATAAGTTGCGGGCCGCGGCGCGGGATCACCGGTGCGGCCGGGCATATGCTGCCCGTCGGGCCGCAGACCGGGGCAGCCCGGTTTCCCGGCTCGCGGACCTGCGCGGCCTGCGCGGGCGCCGCGTGGTCCGGGCCTCCTAGGGAAGCGAGGCTTGAGATGAAGTACCTGCTCCTGGTCGGGTCTGAGGGCCTGGCGGCACCGCAAGAGGTGGCGGTCATGCAGCGGGAGATCCCAGGCTGGGTCGAGGAGATGGAGGGCCGCGGCGTGCTGCTGCTCGGCCGGCCGCTGGACCTGCCGCAGACGGCGGCTGCGGTGCGCGTGCGGGACGGCGAGACGCTGGTGAGCGACGGCCCGTTCGCGGAGGCCAAGGAGTGGATCGCGGGCTTTGACCTGGTCGAGTGCGCGGACCTGGACGAGGCAATCGAGGTGGCGGCCAAGGGCCCGGTGTCCTGGTTCAAGACGATCGAGATCCGGCCGTTGGCGGACGGGCCGTGGCTGGACGAAGGGGCGTCCGCGTTCGGGCGCGGCGAGGACGGAGGCGCCCGCCCCTATCTGCTGGCCGTATGGACGGCCGGAACCCCGGCGGCGCCGCCCGGCGATCAGGCAGTGACGCGGGAGGTCACGGCCTGGCGGCAGGAGCTGCAGGCACGCGGCCTCCACGTCCTGGGAGCGGTGCTGGAGGGCGCGGACACGGCCACCACGCTGCGCGTCCGCGCCGGGAAGACGTTGCTCGGCCACGGCACGTTCGTCAAGACCGGGGAGTTCATCATCGGCATCGACGTCGTCCGCTGCGCTGACCGCCAGCAGGCCATCCACCTCGCGGCCGCGCACCCGTCCGCCCGGCACCACGCGATCGAGGTACGCCCGTTCCAGAACGGATGACCACGCCCGCACCCAGCGCGCGCCCGGCACTGCCTTCCGCGACGAGCGCCGCCACCGTCACCGACTGGGCACTGAGCCTGCAGGCGCGGTCGCGAGCGCTGCTGGCTGATAGCGCGGAGGCTGAGGAGTTCTACGAAGAGTCGATTGAGCACCTTGGTCGTACCCGGATACGTGCCGAACTCGCCCGCGCACACCTTGTATATGGAGAATGGCTGCGCCGTCAGCGCCGCCCTGCCGACGCCCGGGACCAGTTGCGCGCAGCGCAGGTCCAGTACACGTCCGGCACGACCGGCTTTCCCAAGGGCGCCATGCTCCACCACCGGGGCATCGTCAACAACATGCGCCTATTCACCGCCCGCCTGGGCCTAGGCGCTGGCAGTATCCAGCTCAGTGCTATGCCGCTGTTCCACACCGCCGGATGTGTGATGTCCGTGCTCGGCGCGATCGTGACGCGCGGGACGCTGATCCTGCCGCCGTACTTCGATCCCGGCCTGATCACTCAGACCTCCCCGCAGGACACCGCCGAGGACCGGGCGCACACCCTGGGACGCCCGCTGCCGCAGACCGAAGTAAAGATCACTGACCCCGCATCGGGGCAGACCGTCGCGCCCGGCGTAATCGGGGAGGTGTGCACGCGCGGTTACCACGTGATGACCGGCTACTTCCGGGATCCCGACAAGACCGCTGCCGCCATCGACGCCGACGGCTGGCTGCACACCGGCGACCTGGCCTGGATGGACGAGCGCGGCTACTGCCAGATCGGCGGGCGGCTCAAGGACATGATCATCCGCGGCGGCGAGAACATCTACCCGCGCGAGATCGAGCAGGTCCTGTTCGAGCACCCGGCCGTGGCCGACGTCGCCGTGGTCGGGGTGCCCGATGCGAAATGGGGGGAGCAGGTCGCCGCGTTCATCCGGCCCGCGTCCGGCCAGACTCCCGATCCGGACGAACTGTTCGCGTACTGCCGCGAGCACCTCGCACCGCACAAGACACCGCGCTACTGGACGATGCTCGAGCAGTTCCCCCTCACGCCGTCGGGCAAGATCCAGAAATTCGTGCTGCAGGAACGTTTCCTCGCCCAGGGGCCTGACGTCGCGATACGAGCCGAGAGCACAGACGCCGCCGCAGCAGCGCCATCCGCCTCATGATTGCCGTTGACAGCTGCGCACCTCGTATGACGGATCAGATTCCGGAGCGCGCCGGGTCCCGGGGACGGCGAACAGGAGTGACCGCGTGGTCACCGCAGCCGGGGAGCAGCCCATGACTGGCACAGGCCCGCTGATCCGTCCGATGACGCCGGCCGACCGCCCGGCCCTCGCGGACTTCCCGAACCGGGTCTCGGCCGGAAGTGCCATCTTCCGGTTTCACGGATCGCTCACCATGCTCACGGACAGGACCCTGGACCTCCTGCTCGACCTCGTCGAGGGCCAGCGGGAAGCCATCGCTGCCGTGGATGACCGCGGCATCGCCGGCGTAGCCCGGTTCGCGCGCGACGACCTGGACCCCGCCGTCGCCGAGGTTGCGATCCTGGTGGCCGACGAATGGCAGCATCGCGGCCTCGCGCGCCAGTTCCTGCGGCCTCTCGCAGAGAGGGCTCGAAGTGCGGGAATCGAACGGTTTCGCGCCGAGATCCAGGCGGACAACACCGTCGCGCGGCGCTTCTTCCTCGGGTTGACGCCGACCGCGCACGAGCGGCACAGGAACGGCGACGTGGTCGTGCTCATCAACGTAGCGGAACTACTTCGCATGCTGGATTGACGTTTGCGTGCGCCCCAGGCCGGACGTGCGGAGCACTGATCTTGGCCGGTACGCGACGCGAGAATGCAGCCGCGGCAGGGCGCACCAGCCTGCGCGGCAAGTCGACAGGACGACCACGCAGCGCGAACGGATGTGCGGCGCCCTGGTCAGGTTTCACGACCGCGCGGGTTGTCGGGGTCGGCAAACTGCCACAGCTCGCCTTCGGCGAGGCGGAACGTGGACCGGCCGATGCTGATGGTGTCCTGGTCGGCGAGCGTGGCCCGGGAGACCCGTTTGCCGTTGACGAACACGCCATTGTGACTGCCGAGGTCGATGATCTCGTAGCTTCCCGCGCCGGTCTTCCGCAGTTCGGCGTGGTGGCGTGAGAAGTTAAGGTCGGAGACAACCAGGTCGTTGTCGGGGGTGCGGCCGATCCGGATGGCCCTGTCCGACAACTGCACGCGTTGGGTGGGACGGCGATCCGCGCCCGGGGTCAGATGCACGCCGTCGTGGTGGCGCACGGCTGCCGGCTGGTCGACGCTGAGGGCATCGAGGAGGCGGACGGCGTAGGCTTCGCTGGCGAGCTGGCGGATGTCGGCTTCGTCGGCCCAGTGGAAGGCGGTTACCTCGTCGTTGGCGGTGAGGTAGCCGCCGGTGATCTTGCAGCGGAAGACCAGGGCGATGATTCCGCGGGACATGTTCTTGTAGACGCCGGTGAGCGCGCCGGGCTCGATGCCGAGCCCGGTTTCCTCGCGGACCTCGCGGCGTAGCCCGTCGTGGACGGTCTCATCCAACTCCAGGACGCCGCCCGGGGGCTCCCAGTGCTGGTTGTCGCGGCGGCGGATGAGCAGGACCCGGCCATGGTCGTCGGGAATGACGCCGCTGACGCTGACGGAGTGCCGGGGAGGCGTAGCGTTCACGAGATCACCTCACGGGCAGCCTACTGGGCTAGACATGTAGACAAGTCCCGGGGCGCCGGCGGCCTACTGCTTGACCAGCGTGCCGACGGTGACGTGCGGCCAGTGGATGCCGTTGAAGTCGAGCATCACCAGCTGCGTGTACTGCAGCTGTTGCTTGTCCGGCTGGCCCCCGGTGCCGGCGATCGTCTCGATCCAGAACGTCGCCTGGGCCGTCGTAGCCAGGGCGTTGCCGCCGGAAGGATTGGTGCTCGACGACAGGAAGGCCGTGTTGGCGGTCCCGCCGCCGGCATTGATGCTGCTGTGATCGGTCGCCACGTGCAGGAACGTCCGGCTCTTCATGGTCGTGCCCTGCAGCGAGGACTTGAGCGCGGCCTGCAGCACGCTGTTGGGGTTCTGGACGATGGCCTGCGTCACCCCGGGAGCCACGGAGCGGAACTGGGTCGGCTGGGACAGGTTCAGCTCAGTGAATGTCTGCGCCACGGAGTTGAAGTCGCTGTTCGCGGGGGCCGGGCTGCCGAAGAAGAACGGCAGGATGTTGTTGTTAGGGATGTTCTGCGGACCTCCCGAGATCACCTGGGGGGCGCCGCCCTGGGCCAGGATGGTCGTGCCGTGCGGGATCGACGCCATGCGGACCACCGACGCCGGCTCGGTGGGATCGGTCGTAGCGGGCACCGCGGCCCAGATGCCCGGCTCGATGTGGAGCCCCGCGCCGGTGCTCGACTCGCTGATCTGCTGCATGTAGGTCAGGCCGAACATGTCGATGTCCGCCATCGCCAGCCCGCGGTTGGGGATCGGCCCGTTGATCCGCGTGAACACCAGCGTCTCGTCGGTCATGTTCAGCTCGAGAAAGCGGTCCTGCTGGCTGGCCGGGTGGTGCGGCCTCCAGATGGCGTTGAAGCCATGGCCCTTCCACGTGCCCAGCAGGCCGGCCAGGGCCCCGAGTGGATCGGGTCCCGCCGCGTGCGCCTGGATCGCCTCCGGCGCCTCTGCTTCAGGCGTGGCGAGCCCCGCGAACGCGAAGTCCGGGTCCGTCTGCGTACCTGCCGTCATGATGACTCCCTCCAGGATCAGTAGCCGCTTGGCCTGTCGTAGTTCTGATCATCACGATTGCTCATTGATCCCCTCTGCGCAGAGGGTGACGTTTGTGTGTGCCGACGTTTCTTCAGTGAACCAGAGACGTGCTGCCGCATCCTTGATACACCTGCGGCTTCTGATCAGGCAGGTACGCCACGGCAGTCGCAGGAAAGCGGGACAAAGCGGGAGGCTGCTGTCGTGAGAGCCGCTGGATCCGGCACCTGGTGAAGCCGGGGTACCAGCGGCGGAAGTCGCCGGCGAGCTGGCCGCTGCGGACGTGGGTGCGGACCCCGGGAGCCGGCCGGGCGCTCGGCATCGGGTGCCGGTGACAACAGCGCCAGGAACTGCCTTCAGCCGTCCTTACTGACACCCTGCTCGGATGTGTGCCCAGGGCGGGCCGGGAATCACTGCAATGGCCATGCGAAGGCCAGGACGATGGCCGCCGTCGCCAGCAGGCCGCACAGGATCCCGCCGTAGGTGGCCCAGCTGCTGCGGTACCGCAGTGTGTAGTACTCCCCGATCGACGCGACCATGGCAGCTGCGGCGCGCAACTCCAGCAGCCTGGCGGCCCGGGCGGCCTGAGCCTGGCGGAATTTCTCGCGAGCTGCCTGATCGCGTGCGTTCCTCGCGGCACGCGACAGCGCCACCAAGGTTATTTCTTCGACGATCATCGACTGACGCAGGCCGGTAAGGCATCTGACCCCGCACGGCAAGTACAGGTCCTGCTGCTTTTCCACGATCATCCGCCACTCGCCGAGCGCCGTTTGCGGAAGCGGAAGCCACCACTTCCCCTTCTCGGCTTTCTGCACATTGTCGAAGGACACCGACTGCGGCCGCATGACCTGCAAGACCAAGAGCATGGTGACACCGAGGAAAACGAGCCCCGCGGCCCCTAGGACGATGGCGATCGGCTGCGGCCTGTGGTCCCTCATCCCGGCCAGCGGTGAGGTGCCGATCACCGTCGCCAGGGCAGCCCCCAGGACAACCGCCGTCCACTTCGCGGAATCCCGCAGCCGGTTCCCGACAGTGCGCCAGTACTCCTGCACATCGGCCAGCGGCGAGGGCGATGCGGCGGCCTCATCTTGTGACCTGGCCGGCCATGTCGGCCAGATGACGTCACATTCCTCCTCGGCAGGAGCGTTGCAGAACTGGCTCCAGCGGCGGCTGCCACCGCTGTCCGTGCGGGTGACCACGCGGGTGACCACCTCTCCAGACCGGGGCCGGAAGACTTCGACCTGCCAGGTAACCGGCTCGCCGCCGTTTTCGCCATCGCCAAGGCTCTGGCGGAACTCCCCGTCAGGCTGCGGGTCCGGCTTGGGCTGGTCGCGCCTTGCCGCCCTGCCAGTTGCCAATGACGACACGCTCATCGAGTCCCCTCCCCCTCCGGCATGCCCCTTGCCGGGTCTGACTGGCTCTACAGCGGATCTCACCTGGTTCACGCCGACCGCGCGCTCGGACGTCACTGCCCAGCCACCAGGCACCGGCGTGATGGCCGGCTGGCTACGCGATCGGCCGGAGCGGGCGAGCCACGACAACCGCTGCAACAGCCCACCCGGCCCTTCCTGCCCAGACAGAGCCTTGAATCCTGGGCGTGATACGTGGATGAGCAACAAATCCCCGGGTTCCTAGATTTGCTGATGAACTCCGCGTGACTCAGCGGGCCTCAGGTCTGCGCCGCGCGACGCTGCACAGCTCTCGCCGGGGACGGCCATAATAATGACAGGTAGGGGCTTGGGGGGATCATGAGCGCGGATGAGGACAGGCAGTCGGGTGGCGGGACGGTTGAGTACTCCGTCAGCAACTCGAAAGGCGTGATGCAGGGATCGGCTGTCGATGGGCACGAGCTCGCTGGTATCCGATCCTGTCTTGGCGTCGTTCAGCCCCGATGGGGGCCTGATCGCGCTGATGGACTCCAGCGGTGACACGGTCGCCTGGCCCGAGTGGCTGGGCGCCAGCCCGCGTCAGGCGCTGTGCGAGCAGGTCGGGCCGCCGCCGAGCTATGAGTGGAGCAAGTACGCATCCGGTGAGCCCGAGCCGGACATGTGCCCTTAACGGCCTGCGCGCAGGAAGGCATGCACCCAGGCCGTTAGGAACCGTATGGTGGTCGTAGGGGCCATGGCGTGCGGCCCTACAGCCCGGGGAGAGGGGATCGGGTGGACCCGGTTACGCTGATCGTGACGGCGCTTGCCGCCGGAGCTAGTGCAGGCGCTCTTGACGCCCTGACGGACGACACCAAGGATGCGGCGAGGGCTGCCTACGGCAAGCTGCACGACCTGGTGAAGAAGCTGTTCCACGGGAACGCCAGCGCCGAGGTCATCCTCGCCGAGCACCAGGCCGACCCAAAGGCCTTTGAAGCCGGGCTCGCCAAGAAGCTCACCGATGCGGGCGCGAGCGGTGACGACGCCCTCGTGGCAGCCGCCAGGGCGTTCATGAAACTCATGGACCAGAC
>Ga0335078_10003613_pt1 | contig 23015 bp, 21 predicted proteins | sample Lox_Sample_32_FD_206711 | JGI IMG/M metagenome (GOLD analysis project Ga0335078, IMG submission 206711) | Soil microbial communities from Loxahatchee National Wildlife Refuge, Florida, United States - Lox_Sample_3.2 | ecosystem: Environmental > Terrestrial > Soil > Wetlands | place: USA... | reverse complement strand
TTCATCGAGCGTCAAGCCGAGCAGCGCGCTTCCCAGCAGGTGCACGGTCTCTTCGCCCGGCGTCCCATGGGCCGTCCGGCGGCCGACCTCCTCCCGCACGAATTGCTGCAGTTCGACGCCGTCGGGGGGGCGCAGCTCCAGAAACAGAATGCTGCGCTCGACTTCTTCGGGGATGAACCGGACGGGCGAGGTGATGACCAGGAATTTCTGCCGGTCGAGGCAGCTTTCGTAGACATCGCGGAGACGCCGCCGGACTTCGGGAGAGTCGCGCATCGGCTCGTGGAAATCCTTCAGGTGGAAGATTCCGGGCGCGTTGTGGGAGGCGATGAAATCCAGAGTCTGGCGCGGCGTGTGCGCTTCGGGCCCGCCGGCGCCGTCACGCCGCAAGCCTTCGGTGAGGGTCCAGGTCCAAACTGCCATGGGAGAGGCGCCGGGCAGGTTCCGCGCGACTTCACGGAGCAGCGCCGCGACGCGCTGTTCTTCGGCGGACCGAATATAGGTCAGCGGGCGTCCCGACTGAAGAATTTCCCGAATCGTCTGCGCGGCGCGGCTCTCCGCCGGCTTGGAATTGGGGGATGCGATGGGGCCTGCTCTCCTTTGTCCTGTCTTTCATTATGTATGACGCGAGACAGGGTACAAAGGACGACGGCTCTATTCCGGCTGCTTCACCATGCCCTGCGCGACCTGGCGCGCATCCACGGTATATTGCGCATAGCTGTTCTGCGCGGCTGCCTGGGCCACCTGCTTCGCCTTTGCCCGGACCCGTTTGGCTTCAGGCTCGCGCTTCAGCTTGTGCAGCCATTCGGCCTCGGCCAGAAGCGCGTTGCGCAACTGGATGGTGTTCACCGAACCGCCGCTCTCGGCCAGTTCGATCCCCGACTGGATGCCGCTCACAGCCTCCTTGTATTGCCCGGACTGCGCCTGGATCGCCGCCATCCCCGCCAGAATGAAAAACAGGTTCGGGTCGGTGTTACCGCCAATCTGCGTGCACAGCGCGTAGGCCTTCCGGTACATTGCGAGCGCTTCGTCCAGCCGTCCCATCTTCGCGTAGAGTCCCGCCAGATTATTCCAATCCCCGGCAAGAATCTCCGACGGCGGCGGAAGCGTTTCTGCGAGGGCCACGCTCTGCTGCAGACTTTCTTCGGCTTCCGGGAGTTTGCCGAGTTCAGAGAGAATGCCTCCCAGCGCCCCCAACACTTGGGCGCGGGCGGCCGCGGCGAGAGGCCCTTGTCCGCGCGCCAGACGCAGTGCCCGCCGGCAGAACTCTTCCGCGCGGCGATACTCGCCCTGGTCTCTATATACAGCCGCCAGATTGGTGTAGGCCAAAGCAAGTTCGGGGCTCTCGTTGCCGTAAATCGCCAGACCGTGCCGAACGGCCTCGTTGTCCCATTGTTCGGCTTCGACGTATTGACCCATTGCGGCCGCGACGGTACCCAGTTCCACCGCGCTCAAGAAGCTTCTTCCGCCCTTCGGGTGAGGTTTGGCGGCCTCCAGCGCGGCTTGGAACTCCTGCTTGGCCTCCGCATATTGGCCGCGCACCTCCAGCCGCTTGCCCAAATCCATATGCGATTGCCAGGAGTCAGACGAGGGAAGACCCGGGAGTTGTGCAAGCGCAGCACCACAAGCCAGTGTGGAGACCAGAAAACGTTTGACCATGTAATCCTCGTGAAGATCTACCGGAAGAGGCCAGTGATGCCGACTGCGGCGAACGATCAGGGTTCCTGCGCTTATCCTCTGGTGGACTTTTCCCCAATTCTGAGTGCGAATCAAAATCGATTGATGTGAGCCTACCACTGAAAATAAGTGCCGTCAATAGCAGGCGGATCGTCGAACCCGAATTGCGAAATAGAAGCCGTGCGCGGGCCTTTTTCTGTTGTGAATCCCTACAAAACTCCGCGCAAAATCGCCGGTACCGGATGTAAATCGGTGGGTCGGCCCGCTTACTTTACCCCAGCAGGCCTTCCGCTAGACTGTTTCCCGAAACCAGGGGAATTATCGAATTTATTTGGAAGTGGGAGAGCCGCAGGGTTGCCGGAACCTTCGCGCTTCGCTCGCATCGCAACAATTATTACGCTCGTCCTTGGGCGGGAAGCGCACGGGCCAGGGAAAAAACGATATATATAACCAATATGCAAGATTCGACGAATCTGCGTCCCGCGAGCACGCTCAAACTCGAACCGGAAGTCCAGGCTTCCCTGTTGCAGTCGCTTGCCGACAATCTACGAGATTACGCGATTATTTTTCTGGACCCGGAGGGACGCGTGATCACCTGGAACAAGGCTTCGGAGCGGCTCAAAGGCTGGACAGCGGAAGAAATCATCGGCCAGCATTTTTCGCGGTTTTATCCTCCAGAAGATGTCGCCAAGGGCAAGACCGAAATGGAGCTCAAAAACGCCACCCGTGACGGCTTGTATGAAGACGAAGGCTGGCGCGTCCGCAAAGACGGCAAGCGGTTTTGGGCGAATGTGATCATCACGGCGCTGCGCGATAGCCATGGCAAGCTGCTCGGGTTCGGTAAAGTGACCCGCGACCTTTCGGAGCGCCGCCGTAACGAAGATCAGATCAAGAAACAGGCCCAGGAAATTTTCGAGATGGCCGTGGTGCCGGTGGTGCAGGTCTGGGAAGGGGTGTTGCTGGTGCCGCTGATTGGCACGCTCGACAGCCAGCGCACTCAGCAATTGATGGAGCGGCTGTTGCAGAGGGTGACGGAGACGAGTTCGCCGGTCGCCATCCTGGATATTACCGGCGTCCCGGCGATTGATTCGCAGACGGCCCAGCATCTGATCGAAACCGTCGCCGCGGTCCGCCTGCTCGGCGCCGAAGTCATCCTGACCGGCGTGCGGCCTACCATCGCCCAGACTCTGGTCCACCTCGGGATCGATCTTTCGCACGTCACCACGCGCGGATCGCTCGGGGCGGGCTTGCGCATGGCGCTGGACACTTTAGACTTAAAAGTAGTGCCCAAGGATGCTGCATGAACACGGCCGCGATCTCGGTGATCAAAGTGAAAGACATCCTGATGGTCACGATGCCGCCCGACCCGGATGACTCCACGATCGCAGCCCTGCAGGAGCGGGTGTTGGAATCGATGGAACGGCACGCGGCCAAAGGGCTGATCCTCGATATTTCCTCGGTCGAAACCCTGGATTCGTTTTTCGCGCGCACCGTCACCGAAACCGCCCAGATGGTCCTGTTGATGGGCGGCCGGACCATCATCGTCGGGATGCGTCCCGCAGTGGCCATCACCGCCACGCAAATGGGGCTGAAGCTCAACCGGATTGAAACCGCGCTCACGGTAGACCGTGCGCTCGATATGGCCTCGGCGCCGGCGAGGGCGTCGGAAAATCATCACGGATGACGCCCGTCCCTTCTTCCGGAGAGCTCTTCATCCGGGCAGAGAATGACATTGTCGCCGCGCGGCGCACGGTCCGCGACGCCGCCACGCAACTCGGCTTCGGCCCAACGGATGTGACCCGCCTGGTGACCGCCGCCTCCGAACTAGCGCGAAACGTCTTTAAATACGCCGGCCAGGGAGTGATGCGCTGGAACTGTGTGCAGGCCGACAGCCGGGTCGGACTGGAGCTGCAGTTCGTCGACGAAGGCCCGGGAATTGCGGACATCAACCTGGCGATGGAAGAGGGCTACACCACGGGCGGCGGCCTCGGGGTCGGCCTGCCGGGAGCGCGGCGGCTGGTGGATGAACTGGCGATCCAGTCCGCGGTTGGACAAGGAACCACGGTGGTTGTGAAGAAATGGCGCAGGAATTAGCCAGTTCGAACTTCGCGCCCGTCCAGGTGCGCGTCGCGCACTCAGGGGACGTCGTGCGCGGAGGCGAGCTTGCGAGGGAACTTGCGGGCGGGCTCGGTTTTCCCCGCGAGCATGCCGAGGAAATCGCGATTGTGGTGCGGGAATTGGGGACCAACCTGCTGCGCCACGCGGGGCGCGGCACCCTCACGTTTGCGGGCATCGAGGATGACACGCGGAAAGGCATTCGCATCGAGTCCGAAGACGCCGGCCCGGGCATCATCGACTTCGAGCAGGCGATGACCGACGGTTATTCGACGGCGGGCGGCCTCGGACTGGGCTTGGGCACGGTCAACCGCATGATGGACGAGGTGGATATCTATTCCGGCCCGCGCGATGGCCTGCACCTGGTTTGCCGGCGCTGGATCCGCACCAAGGCCGCCAGCGTTTTTTCCACGCCGCTTGCATTCGGCGCCGCCACGCGGGCGCGCCGCTCCTACGAAGAGAACGGCGACACGTTCATCATCAAGCAGTGGGAAGGCCACGCGCTGGCGGGCGTGATCGACGGGCTGGGGCACGGGCCGCTTGCCCAGCGCGCGGCGCAGGCCGCCCGCCATTACATCGAGCAGCACTACGATCAGCCGCTGCCGAACCTGTTCCGCGGTGTCGGCCGGTCCTGCCGCGCCACCCGCGGCGTCGTCATGGCGCTGGCGCACTTCGATTTCACAAGCGGGAAGCTGGAGGTCGCCAGCGTCGGCAATGTCGAGGTGAGACTTGTCGGCAGCCCCGAGCGGTTCAGCCCCATCGTGCGGCGCGGCATCCTCGGGCTGAACGCGCCGGAAGCCGTATGCCTCGAGCATCCCTGGTCGTCAACGTGCCTGCTGGTTCTGCATTCCGATGGCGTGCGCGCGCATTGGGACTGGGATGAATTTCGAGGACTGGCCGCTCATCCACCCACTGTCATTGCCGAGCGCCTGCTTCACGCCCTGGCCAAACCCGACGATGATGCGACCGTCGTGGTGGCGGGAGACGTGCGATCATGAGCGCGAGCCTGCGTACCTTTCCGGACAACCCGCTCGATACCATCCGGATGCTGCAGGAGGAACTGGCGCAAACCAATCGCGAGGTCCTCATGCTCACGCTCGAACTCGAGGAGCGCGTCGATGAATTACGCGTAGCCGAAGAACGATACCGGCGGTTGGCCGAAAACGCCCCGGACATCATCTACCGGTACGAAGCGCGGCCCCAGCCGAAAATCGCGTTTGTGAACCCGCAGATCGCGTCCATCACCGGATACTCTCCGGAGGAACTGTACGGCGACCCCGGCCTTCTGCTCGAAATCGTGCACCCGGAAGAACGGCCGCTGCTGGAGTCGATTCTCGGTGGCGAATCGCCCACCGGCAGCATGGCTACCATGCGCTGGCGCCACAAGAGCGGCGGTCTGATCTGGATCGAGCAACACCACGTGACCGTTCACAATCAGGCGCGGCAGGTGGTCGCGGTGGAATGCATCGCGCGCGACATCACCGAGCGCAAACACCTGGAAGAGCAGTTCCGGCAGGCACAGAAGATGGAGGCCATCGGCCGGCTGGCCGGCGGAGTCGCCCACGACTTCAATAACCTGCTGACTGTGATCAACGGCTACAGCGCTCAAGCACTTTCGGAAATGAGCGAGACCGATCCGCTGCATGAGGATCTCGGCGAGATCCTCAAAGCCGGCGACCGCGCGGCGGCGCTCACCCGCCAGCTGCTCGCCTTCAGCCGCCGCCAGGTCCTCCAGCCCCAAACATTCGACCTGAATGACGTAATTGCGGACATGGACAAAATGCTCCGCCGCGTGCTGGGAGAAGACATTGAGCTGGTGACCGTGCTGGCGCCGCGGCCGGCCCCGGTCCACACCGATCGAGGGCAGGTGGAGCAGGTTGTGATGAACCTGGTGGTGAACGCTCGCGACGCGATGCCTTCCGGCGGCAAGTTGATTATCGAAACGGCGATGGCGGATCTGGACGAAAGCTACTTCCAGCAGCACCGCGCGGTCATTCCGGGCCGCTATGCGATGTTCGCGGTCAGCGATTCCGGCCACGGCATGGACGAAGCCACACAGGCCCGCATCTTCGAACCGTTTTTCACCACCAAGCCGGTGGGGCAAGGGACGGGGCTGGGACTGTCAACCGTCTATGGGATCGTTAAGCAGAGCGGCGGCAGCATCTGGGTCTACAGCGAGCCCGGGAAAGGCACAACCTTCAAAATCTACTTGCCGGCGGCGGAGGGAGTGTTGTCCGTAGCGGAGAGTTCCGAGAAGGCGGTTCCGCAGGCGCGAGGCTCCGAAACCATTCTGGTGGTTGAAGACGACCCGGGTGTCGGGAAGTTGATCCGCGCTGTACTGCAGAACGCCGGCTACCGGATCCTGGCGGCCGGCAACGCGCAGGAGGCCAGCGCGTTCGTGCGCAGTGAGTCGATCCAGTTGCTGTTAACCGATGTCGTGATGCCGAACACCAGCGGCTGGGAGCTGAAAGAGCAACTGTGCGCATTGCGGCCCGGCTTGCGGGCGCTATTTATGTCCGGATATACCGATAACGCCGTGGTGCAACGCGGCATCCTGGATCAGCAGACGCCTTTCCTGCAGAAGCCATTCACGCCCGCCGCGTTGGTGGCCAAGATCCGGGAAGTGCTCGATCAGGCGTGACGGACGCTATTCGGCCGGCGGATCGGAATCGATCTCGACCACCAGGCTGAAAAGCCGCTCGATGAGCTGACGTGCCTGCGCGGTATTCAGCCGGACGGCCGGCACCAACTGCCCCTCCTGGTGCTCGATGATCGGGGCATTCAGAAGAACCATCCCGATGCACTGTTTGGCTTGACCCGGCTCTCCGTCATCGAGGAAAACTTCGACCTCCGGGTCGGGAATCGTATTGGGATAGACCTCGTTCGGCATCGGAGTTCCTCCCTTTCTCTTTATGGGATGCAGCACGGCGACTTCCAGATCCGCCGGTTGTGATCGGGGACGGTGTTTTTTTCGTCACCTGGTTTGCGGCAAGTGCCTGTTCCCTGCACCAGCCAGGCCTGCCGGGGACGCGCGCTCGCTAGTCCGGCAACTTCACGCCGATCGCCTGCAGGAATTTGGCATCGCTCTGCTCGACGGATTCGCAGTCCGGCTGCAGCATGTCTTCGACGTTCAGTTCCGACGGGCACTCTTTCCAGCAGTCCTCGAGCGGCTTCAGCACGTACGCATGTTTTTTGCAGTTCGGGCAGCGCCAGCGCAAGATCAGTTGATGGTCATTGGTAAAGCCAACCTCCTGGACACTGGTAGCGGATCTTCCGCATTCGCACTCTAAAGCAAGCGTCAGATACGTCATGGAAGCCTCTCCTGAGGCTGTTTTCTCATGAGCCGGGGTGGCAAAGTAGTCCTGCTCCGTCTAGCGTGGTACCACCCGGCGTAAGTGCCTGTTGAGCCGAAGGTTGCGCGGGCTACTGTCGTCGGTTAAGGAACTGGAATGGTGGCATGCCAGAGGTCTCGCGTGTGTCCTAAACAGGGATGGCCGGCCGGCAGTATCCGCCAGTGAGTGGCGCCGATGAATGCGCTCTTTGCTCGTACGCTAATTATTCGTATACCGTCCAGCCCCGCTGCCGGGCTACTTGTTCCAATCGCCGGAAGCTGCTCAGCTCATTGTCGGTGCGGGCCATCGAAGTAATGCTGCTGCCACAAATGGTCTGCGGAACCACCGGCTGGGGCTGGGGCAGGGCGGGCGCGGCCTGCGAGACATTGCTCAGATCGATTGCCGAAAGCAGGTTCCCGACATCACCGGACGTCTCGCGCGCCGCCAACGGCTTGACTTTGAAAACCGATTCGATCATCTTCAGTACCGACGTGTGGTCGAAGACCGTGTGGTGGACGGTCGGGTTGGACGGCACGCCCACTGTCCACGGCGACGCCACGATGCAGGGGCACCGGCAGCCCAGCAGAGCCTTGCCATCCACCAGGTCCGTGTCCGTATGGTTCGGGGCCAGCGCGCGCGGCGGCGGCACATGGTCAAAGAACCCGCCCCATTCGTCGTAGTTCATCACTAGAACCGTGCTGTTCCATTCCGGGCTTGTCGCGACCGCTTTGTACACCTCCGCGACGAACGCGTCGCCATTCCGGATGTCGGATTCCGGATGGTTGTCATTGGCCGTGTTGAGGAGCAGTGTGAAGCTTGGGTCGACAAAAGAAACAGCCGGCAGCGTGCCTTTGGCGCAATCGGACAAGAAAGTTGCGAACGGATGGCTGTAGAGCAGCGCATCGATCGGAAAGAGCGCCAGAAACGGAACGTTGCCGTAGTAGTATTTGCTGCTGACGCCGGCCGCGGTGCAGTGGTCGAAGATGGTTCGATACGAACAGAGCGATTCGCTGTCGTCCAGCCGGTCCGTCTGGCCGCAAAGCTGGAAAATCCGGTTGGGAAAGGTCGGCCCCAGGATCGAGGGGAAATACATGTCACAGGTAGTGAAGCTGCGCGCGAACTGAGGAAAGAACTGGTTGTCGGCTTCCTGATAGTAGCCGATGGCGTAGACGTCGGCCGAGGAGGTCTTCAGGAAACCATCCATCGTGCCGTTGTCCACCTCGATGCGCCCGCCGCTATAGCTGTGGTCGGGGTCATTGAAGCCGCAGCCCGTCCAATCCGGCGCCAGCTCGTGTGTCGGATGGCTGACGCCGTTGACGTCTTCATAGGCCAATCCAGCCTGCCAGCCATTGGAGTTTGGCAGCCAGCCGAGAAAATGGTCGAAGCTGCGGTTCTCCATCATCACCACGACGATGTGCTTGATTTGCGAGGCGGCCGCTCGCAACATTTCGGGGCTCAGTGCGGCGCTGGCGGCGATTCCACCGGTAGCTTTGAGGAAGGTTCGGCGATCCATTCCTCGTTTATACGGCGGGATTATGAATTGTCCGTTTCAGAAACCTTGGCGACTGTCCGAAGCAGTACGGTTTGCCTTAATCCAGCGTCTTCCGGAACCGCAGCGCGCTCAGCCCGAGGATCAGGGTGCCGTACACCGCCAACGCCACCATTTTCGGCCAGAGGATGTCGACGCCGACGCCCTTGAGAAATACCCCGCGCACGATTTCCATGAAATAGCGCAGCGGGTTCAGATACGTCAGGTATTGCACCGCCACCGGCATGTTGCGAATCGGAAACGTGAAGCCGCTGAGCATGAAGGCCGGCGTGTTGAAGAAGAACGACATCATGTTCGCCTGCTGCTGCGTCTGGGAGATGGTCGAAAGAAACAGGCCGGCGCCCAGGCTGGTCATCAGGAATAAGATGGCGCAGAACAGCAGCAGAAAAAAATTCCCGCGGAACGGCACCTGGAAAATCACGAGCGCCGCGACTGTGATGATGATCATGTCGATGATGCCGACCAGCGCGAACGGCAGCGTCTTGCCGAGCATCAGCTCGATCGGCCGCATGGGCGTGACCATCAACTGCTCCATAGTGCCGATTTCCTTTTCACGAATGATCGCCTGGCCGGTCAGCATGAGCGTGATCATCATGAGGATGTTGGCGGCCACGCCGGGCACGAAATAGTTCCGGCTGCGCAAGTCCGGGTTGAACCAGACGCGCGCCCGGGCGCTCACCAGGCCGGTGGCGGCGTTTGGCGCCGAACCCAGCACCACGGCGGTCGCTCCGACGCCCTTCGGATGCGGCGCTTCATCCTGGGAAAACTCCCCGATCACCTGGCTCGCGTAGCTCGAGACCAGCGATGCCGTGTTCGAGTTCGTCCCATCCACCAGGATCTGCACTTCAGTGCTGCGGCCGCGCGTCAGGTCGCGCGCGAAATTGGGCAGCACACGGACCACAGCATGTGCGTCGCCGCGATCCAGAATGTTCTGCACGTCCTGCTCGCTCCACGCCCTCTTCACCACTTCGAAATGTCCCGACCCCTGAAACCGCGCGAGCAGGGCGCGGCTTTCGGGCGTGTTGTCCATATCCATCCAGGCGATCCGCGCGGTATCCACATCGAGTGTCACGGCGTAGCCAAAAATCACCAACTGCAGGACCGGCGGCAGGAACAGCAGAAACCGCATGCGCGGGTTCCGCAGCGTCTGGATGAATTCTTTGCGCAGGATGACTCCGACCCGTTCCCACATATTCAGGCCACCTTCTGATTCATTTTTCGAACCGCGCGCCAGAATACGATGCCGGCGAACAGCAGCAGATAGACCATTTGGTTCCACAACATGCCGAAACCGACACCCTTGAGGAAGACGGCTTTCACGATGGTCACGAAGTAGCGCGCCGGGACAATCACGCTGATCACCTGGATGAATTTCGGCATAGTGTCGATGGCGAAGACGAAACCAGAGAGCAGAAAGCCGGGAAGGAACGAACTGAGCAGGCCGAGTTGATAGGCCGCCACCTGAGTGCGGCATCCGGCGGAGAGGAAGACGCCCCAAAATAAGGCGCCGCAGAGAAACAGGCACGTCGAAACCGTCAGGACCAGAAGGCTGCCGCGGAACGGCACGGCGAAAATCGTCACCCCGACCACTAAGGCGATGACGGAATCCGTAATCCCCACCACGAAATACGCCAGCATCTTGCCGAGCACCATTTCCGCCGGACGCAGCGGCGTCGACAGGATCTGCTCCATGGTGCCCATCTCCCACTCGCGCGCCACCGTCAGTGAGGTGAGTTGGCCGGCGATGATCATGAGGATCACCGCGATCAATCCCGGCACCACGTAATTTTTCGATTCGAGCGAGCTGTTGTACCAGACCCGCAGCCGCGCATCGACGGGCGATGGCATGCCGCGCCCGCGCCGGTTCATCACATCGACCGTGGCCTGCGCCGAGTAGGCCTGCACCACGTTCTCGGCATAGCCCATCGCGATGGCCGCCGTGTTCGAGTCGCTGCCGTCGATGATCACCTGCACGTTGGCGCCGCGGCCCGATCGCAGATCGCGGCTGAAATCGCGCGGTATCACGAGTCCGACCAGGATCCGGTTTTGATCGATGCCGCGCTGGATGTCCGCATAGCTATCGGTGAACCCGGCCACGTCGAAATACCGCGACCCTTGGAACTGCCGCATCAGGTTGCGGCTGGCGTCGGTGCCGTCCTGGTCGTAGATCATCGTCTGGATATGGTCGACATCCAGGCTCAACGCGTACCCGTACAGCAGCAGCATCATCACCGGCATGAGGAGGGCCAGCGCCAGGCTGCGGGAGTCGCGGGTAATGTGATGCAGTTCTTTGATGAAGACTGCTTTTGTGCGACGGTAGCTCATGCCGGACTCCTTCTCTCTTCGGCCTCGATCATCGCCACGAACACGTCTTCGAGCGACGGCGTGATCGGCTCCAACTTTCGGATTTCGATGTTTTCCGCTTGCAGCTTTTGCCGGATGCGGTCCATCACGGCCTGTCCATCGTCGACCACTACGTGCAGGCCGCCGCCGAAGACCGCCGATTCAATGACGCCCGGAACGGATTCGAGCGTCTGCATGGTATCGAGCGTCGCGCCCGTGTCGAGCCGCAACAGGTGGTGGCCGTCCAGATCGCGCTTGAGTTCTTCCGGCGTGCCGAGCGCGATCACCTTACCGCGATACATCAGCGCCAGCCGGTGACAATATTCGGCTTCATCCATGTAATGCGTGCTGACGAACACCGTGTGGCCGGTCTCGGAGAGGTCATGGATGAGGTTCCAGAACGCGCCGCGCGCGATCGGATCCACGCCCGAAGTCGGCTCGTCGAGAAACAATACCGGCGGATCGTGCAGAATCGCGCAACCCAGCGCCAGCCGCTGTTTCCAGCCGCCGGAGAGCGTGCGCGTGAGCGCGTTCTGCCGCTCTCTCAGGTTCGCCATTTCGAGAACGTAGTCTTTCCGCTCCTGGCGGCGTTCGCGCGGCACGCCGTACATGCCGGTGAAGAAGTCGATGTTCTGTTCCACCGTCAGATCGTCGTAGAGAGAAAATTTCTGCGACATGTAGCCGATGTTGCGCCGGATCTCCTCCGGATGGGTCCGCACGTCAAATCCGATGACCGAGGCCTCTCCGGAAGTAGGTGTCAGCAAGCCGCACAGCATTCGAATGGTGGTCGATTTGCCCGCGCCGTTCGGCCCGAGAAACCCGAAGATCTCGCCCTTCTTCACCTGGAGAGACACATGATCCACGGCGACAAAGGTGCCGAAGGTCTTCACTAAGTCATGAATCTCGACCGCAAGCCCATTGTTGCTTCCGGTCATGGCCGCGAAGCTCCTTCCACTGCCCAAATCGTCTTCAGGAAGGCGCCTTCCAGGTTGGGTGCGTTGGTTTCGTGCTTCATCACCTCCGGCGCGGAGCACCGGATGAGCTTCCCCTTATGGATCAGCCCGACCCGGTTGCAGCGCTCGGCTTCATCCAGGTACGACGTGGTCATGAACACCGTGATGCCATCTTTCAGAAGCTGATACAGGATGGCCCAGAAGTCGCGCCGCGAAACCGGATCCACGCCATTTGTCGGCTCGTCGAGAAACAGGATCCGCGGCCGGTGCAGCAGCGTGCACATCAGCGCCAGCTTCTGCTTCATGCCGCCCGAAAGCCGGCTGGCCTGCCGGCCGCGGAACGGTTCCATGCGGGTCATCCGCAGCAACTGCGCGCCCAGTTCAGCGCGGAAGCTGCCGGTGATGCCGAACAGGTCGGCGTAAAAATCCATGTTCTCTTGAACGGTCAAGTCGCCATAGAGCCCGAACCGTTGCGCCATGTACCCGATCTGGTCTTTCACCGCCTGCGGGTCGCGCGCCACGTCGTGCCCGGCTACGGTCGCGCTGCCTTCGGTGGGGTCCATCAGGCCACACAGCATCCGCAGTGTTGTGGTTTTGCCGGCGCCATCCGGGCCGACCAGCCCGAAGATCTCGCCCTCCGCCACCGACAGGTTGAGATGGTCCACCGCCGTCAGGCTATCGAACCGCCGCGTCAGATCGTGAGTCTCGATGATCGCCGCCATCGGTTAATCCAGAACAATCTCGGCATCGGCCGGCATGTTGGATTTGAGCTCATGCTGCGGGTTGTCAATCTCGATTTTGATCCGGTACACGAGTTTCACCCGCTCTTCCTGTGTCTGAATCTGCTTCGGCGTGAATTCGGCTTCCGAGGAAATGAAGCTCACGCGCCCGTTGTAGACCTTATCCTTGTAAGAATCCGTTCGCACCTTGGCCTTGGAGCCGATCTTCACGCGTCCAAGATCGGTCTCGTTAATGTAACCGCGCAGCCACGGATGATCGATGTCGCCGATCGTCACGACGGTTGTCCCGGCCGCCAAAACCTCTCCTACATCGGCCGACTTCACCAGAACCACGCCATCCACCGGCGAGGCCGCGATGGTGTCGGCCAACTGCGAATCAATCAACGCGATGCTCGCCTTAGATTGCCCGATGTCGGCGTGCCGAGCGGCCAGTTCCTGCTCGCGGCGTTTCATTTCGAGCGCGTTCGCCTGGGCCATCTTCAACGCGCCACGGCTGCGTTCCACATTGGCAGCCTGCGCCTTGATCTGTTCGACGCGCGGCCCGGCCAACACCAGCGCCTCTTTCTCGGACGCTGACTTCAACCCCGCTTCCGCGCTCTCCCATTTGTTGCGGTACTGGTCGTATTGCGCGGTTGAAATATCGTCGTTCTTGTACAACGTCTGGGCGCGGTCCCAATCGCGCTTGGACCGTTCCACCTCGGATTGCGCGCCATCCACCGCCGCCTTCGCATCGAGCTTTTCCTGCGGCCGCGAGCCGTTCTCCAGTTCGCTCAGCCGCGCCTCCGACGACTCCAGGTCGGCCTTCTTCTGCTCGACATCGGCCGCCAGCGTTTGCCTCTGCCATTCGAGCGAGGTCTCCGCCTGCGCCAGCTCGGCTTCGGCCGAGGCCAGGGCCGCCGTCTCGCGCTCGCGCTGTGCCAGCAACTGGTCGCGATCCAACCGCGCCACGATCTGCCCTCTTTTGACTGAGTCGCCTTCATCCACGTTCCGCTCAATCAGCCGGCCGGCGGTCTTGAACGCGATGTTCACCTCGGTCAGCTCGATGTTGCCCGACACCACCACCCGGTCGCCGGCCTGCCGCGCGGACCCACGCATGTTATAAAGCACCGCGGCGCCCGCCGCCACCACAATCAGCAGTATCAATATGAGTCGTTTCCTCATGAGTCCTCTCCGCTACGGAATAGCCCGCCGGACCGCTCCCATCGCCTGCGCCAGATCGATCCGCGACACGTTGTAGTTATAGAGCGCCGCCGTCTGGTTATCGCGCGCCCGCTCCAGCCGCGTCTGCGCGTCCGTCACTTCCAGGCTGTCACTGACGCCCGCCTGAAACCGCCGCCGCGCCTGGTCCAATTCGTTCTGCGCCAACGCCAGCCCGTCTTTGGCAACGTTGACTTCGTCCTGCGCGGAACTGAGTTCATCCAACGCCAGCCGCACGTCCAGTTCGACCTGCTCTTTCAAGTCGTTGGTTCGCACCCGCTCCGCCCGATATTGCGAAGCCGCCTCGGCCCGCCGCGCATCGCGCCGCGCCCCGTCGAAGATGGGCACCCGCAGCGAAATACCGTAGGTCCGCGTCGGCAAGACGGTCGCGAACCCGGCGCCACTCGACCCGTAATCCGCCAGCGCCGACAGGCTCGGCATCCGCTCCAGCGCCACCGCGCTTGCCGAGAGCCGCGAGTTCGCTTCGCGATCCTGCTGCGCCTTGAAATCCGGCCGCTCTTGCAGCGCCCGGGCTTTGGCCTGGTCGAGGGTCACCGCGTCCACCGGGAGGTATTGCAGCCCGTCGGTCAACTGGACTTCGGTGTCCAGCCGCAGGTTCATCGCCCGCAGCAGCCGCAGATGCGCTGCTCTTCGATTGTTTTGCGCCACCAGTAACTGCTGCTGATCGTTGGCCAATTGCACGCGCGCGCGGGTGATGTCGATTCCTGTGCCCGTGCCCGCCGCTTTCTGATTTTCCGCCTGTGTCAGCACGGCTTGCGACAACATCGCGTTGGCCTGCGCGGTGTCCACATCGGTATCGGCCTTCACTGCCGCCAGGTACGCGCGGGCCACCGTGGCCGCAACCTGCTCGCTCGTGCTTTCCGAATCGGATTTCGCGGCCGAAATCCCGGCCTTCGATGCTTGATACTGCCGGATCGAGCTCAAGTTAAAGACCGATTGCGTCCCGCTGAACCGCGCATCCATGGTGTCGAATGGCCCCACGAAAACAGGAAAGGCAATCCCCGGAAACGGCACGTGCACCAGCGTGATGCCTTGGGCCGCCAGGTTCGCCGTCCGGTTCTGATACGAGAACGCGCCCTCCACATCCGGCAAGAGCGCGGCGCGCGCCTCCTTTGACCTCAGTTCGGCCTGCTGTAACGCCTCGCCGGAGAGCTGGATCTGCGTGCTTCCCTCTGAGGACGTGGCGATTTCCACCGCGCGCTTCATGCTGAGCTGCAACGGGCCGCGATCCTGGGCGGCGGCCACCACCGTCGCGAAGAACAACAGGAGTTTCATTGGAACACCTCGGGTGTAGCGGGAGCCTGCAGGCCGGCGCTTAAGAAGACCATCAATCTCCGCATGGTCCTGCGAAAATCGGGGATTTCGATGGGGGCCGGCGATTGGATCGCAACGTGCCGCAGCCCGCAAACCGCATGGCTCATCGCCCCGATCATGAACTGGAATCGCGACAACAACTCTCCCTCGGGCACGTGCGGAACAGCCCGTCGCAAGGCTTGTGTAAAGCGCACGAGGGTCGGCTGGAAGTGCTTGGCGACGACCGCGGGGAGCAGACCCTCGGCCTGCATCCGGCCCATCAGCTTGACGAATTGCGGGTTCCGGGTACCGGATTCGATCATTGGCTCGAAGAATGCCGCCAGTACCTTGTCCACCGGCACCGGTTTGCCGCCGGCTTCGGCCTCGAAGCGATCGAGCCGCGCGAGCCTTTCGGCGTTCACCGCCGCCGCCTTGTTCTGGATCAACTCATCGAGCAGATCTTCTTTCGATCCAAAATGATAGTGGACCGCCGCGAGGTTGACGCCAGCCTCTCCAATGATGTGCCGGAGCGAGGTGGACGCGTAGCCTTGATCGGCGATCAGCCTTTCGGCGGTGTCGAGAATCTTTTGTTTCGTGTCAATCATTCGATTTAATCGACTGTATAAATTATACGTATGAATTAGCATTCGTCAAGCGGTTTGCTTGCGCGATTGCCCAAATTTGCGGTAAGCTGCTAAAGAATCAATCGATTGAGGAGGGATCGAAGAGTGACTCAACGGTTTGTCTTGAATGGCGCGGCAGCGCTCCTGTTGTGTTTGCCTGCATTCGGCGCGGATTCCGTCTTGGTCGTGGACCGAGGCCTGCCCCAGATCAATCTCAACAACTCCTCCGGCCCGGTCCGGAGCAACGTGCGTTGGGGTTGGTACGATCAGGGATTTGTCGGCGATAGCTTCACCATCGGCGCTCCCGGCGAGCAATGGGTCATCGATTCGATTCGAACCTGGACCGTGCCGGGTGACGCGAATCATGAACCGACGACGCTGGGTGATTTTTATCAGGACGTGCGGTTGTACTTCGGCCAGGGGCAGGGCGACCTGACACCGACCACCGCCGGATCATTGAGCACCGGCAGCGACCAGTCTTCCAATCCGAACATTCGCATCAGCGAAGCCGCGCAGAGCGGTTCCGCGCTGTACGATGACTTCGGCACGAATCTACGGATCTGGCAGGTGGATTTCACGAACCTCAACCTGACGGTTCAAGGCGGGACGAATTACCAGTTCGGCGTCTGGGGTCTCGGCCGGACCGAGCCCGGGACCACGGACAAGACATATCCCTGGTTCACGCACGCTTCCAACGCACCGCTGAGCGGCGCCGCGGAACAGGGCGCCGATGGGGTCATGCTGCTGTTCGATGGCGGCGGCCGTTACCAGGGGACGTTCAATTCGCAAGGTTCCGGGTGGGATAAGACGGCCGACATCAACGTACAGGTGTTCGCGCACAAGGTCAGCGCGACGACGGCTTCGAATTAAGCGGCGAACGCCGCCCGCAATTCGGCGGCGCTGACGGTGGCCGTCCCGATTTTTCCGACCACGATGCCGCTGGCCCGGTTGGCGAGCTCGGCGGCCGCGGCAGGATCGGCTCCAGCCACCAGTCCGAGCGTGAACACGGCGATCGCGGTATCGCCGGCGCCGGAAACGTCGAAGACCTCCTGAGCCCGCGCCGGCAAGTGCAGCGGCTCGGCGTCGCCGGCGAACAACAGCATCCCGTGCTCTCCCAGAGTCAACAGGAGGCTTTCGGTTTCCCACAGCCGCTTCAAGCGCTGCGCCGCCTCGAGCAACGCTTGGTCGCGGCAGACCGGCTCGACGGGCTCGGCCGGCGGTAACCCTGCCGCGCTGAAGGCTTCGATCCGATTCGGCTTGATGGCCGTGGCGCCACGCCAGATCAGCGACGTGTGCGGATGCGGATCGACGGCCAGGATTTTGGCGTGCCGCCGCGCCAGCCGGCAGATCTCGTCCGCGAGCGGCTGCGTGAGAAAGCCCTTGCCGTAATCGGCAACCACCACGCCGTCCATTTGCGAGATGGTGCGATCCAGATACGCGGAAGCTTCGGCTAACTGATCTTTCTGCAGCAGGGTCTTGCGTTCCCGGTCCACGCGGACCACCTGTTGATTGCGCGCGATGACGCGCGTTTTGACGGTCGTGGCAGAGCCGGTGTCCTGAAGAATGCCGTCTGTCCCGATGCCGGCATCGCGCAGGAGCGTGACCAGCGTCCGCCCGGGGGCGTCGGGGCCCACCATCCCCATCACCGAAGTTTGGCTGGCGAACTCGCGCAGGTTGCGCGCGACGTTGGCGGCGCCGCCCGGATAATACGATTCTCCGGTCACATTGACCACCGGAACCGGCGCCTCGGGCGAGATGCGCGAGACGCGGCCCCAGATGAACTCATCGAGCATGAGATCGCCGACCACCAGCATGCGCTTGCCGGCGAACCGGCCGATCAGTTCGAGGAAGTCTGGTTCAGCTCGCATTCGGAAAGTGTGTCGGGCGCGGCCATTTTTTTGCGGGCCACCACGATCAGGGACAGCCCCGGCCAGGGGAGCAGCCCGTTCACCCGGCTCCAGATCCAGACGGTCTTGTCGAAGATCTTCAGCACCAGTTTACTGATTTTGCGCGAGTGAGCGAGCTTGGTGTAAATCCACCAGGGCGGAGTCCCGGCCTTATTGAAGTTGCAGACGGTCGCGGTGGCGAGGCCGCGCGATTCCAGCATCCGCCGAAAATCCCTTCCGCCAAAGCGCCGCTTGTGGCCGAGGCTGCGGTCGAGCGATCCGAACAACCCGGGGCCTTGCGGCACCAGGATCACGATCGAGCCGCCCGGCTTCAGCGTGGCGCGCAGACGATCGAGGACGGCCGCGGGATCTTCCACATACTCGAGCACGTTCAGACACAGCACGGTGTCGAAGCAGTTTTCAAGCCCTGCCAGATCGGCCTCCACTTCGGGATCGATGCGCTGCACCGTCACGTTGGGGGTCCGCAGAAAACGGTTGTTCAGAGCGTGAAGATAGAGGGGATTCTTTTCCGCCGCGACATAGAGCAGTTTCTTCCCCATGAGGCGGCCGGTCATGTTGCCGATGCCGGCTTCGATTTCAAGAACCGCGTCGCCCAGGTGCGGGCGGATGGTTCGCGCCAGCCAGCTCAAGTACTGCGGCGTGCCCGTCAGGTTGTTCAGCACGCCGCGGCCGTATGGCGCGGCGTACAGATCGTCGATCAGCCAGTATTTACAGACGACGGCGAGCGCCTTAAGCCCGTCCTTCCATCCGATCTTCTTGCCTTCCTCGTACGTGCGGCCGTGATAGCTGATGGGCACTTCGTAGATGCGCAGCTTGCGCTTGGCGCTCTTCATGACGATCTCCGGCTCGAAGCCAAAACGGTCGGAGCGGATGGGAATGCTCTTGAGCAGGTCGGTGCGAAAGACTTTGTAACCGGTCTCCATGTCGGTGAGGTTGAGGTTGCAAAACATATTGGAGACGCGGGTCAGGGTTTTGTTGATGACCGAGTGCCAGAAGAGGAGGACGCGGGTCTGCTCGCCGGCCATGTAGCGCGACCCGAAGACGGCGTCGGCGTGACCGTCCATCAGAGGGCGCAGCAGGCGGGGATATTCGGAAGGATCATATTCCAGGTCGGCGTCCTGGATGAGAGAAAAATCGCCGGAGGCCTTTTCGATGGCAGTTCGCACGGCCGCGCCTTTCCCGCGATTCTGGTCATGGCGATAGAGCTGGATCTGCGGGAAGGCCGCAGCCAGCCGTTCCAAAACGGCGAACGTGCCGTCGGTGGAGCAATCGTCGACGATCACGAGTTCGCGATCCATGTTTTCCGGTAAATGTGTTGTTAAGACCTGGGAGACACACCGCTCGACCACGGTGCGTTCGTTGAATACCGGCATGAGGATCGAGAGTTTCATGAATTTGGCCGCTCCGTTGAGCTGAGGCCCCACTTCAAGTGTGCGGGATGAGGAAGGTGGGCCGCAATAGATAACGAGGGATAACGAGCATGCGACCGGGACCCTTAGGCCGGATCTCGATCTATACATGTAACTCGTGCAACTGCTTTGACTTACAAGAGGCAGGTTGTCATCGGTTAGCCCGTATAGTATTGAATCCGCCGAACTCAAAGCCGTAGAATGTGCTGTTCCGCGGTAGTGTCCGCGTACCTGCGATCCCATGACGGCATCTGCGGCAATTTGTCCGATTTGTTCGAGCCGGAAGATGTACTATGCGTTCTCCGTGCAGCAGGCCCGTCTGGTGCAATGCCGGGATTGCGGCCACATGATGCTTCACCCGCCGCCGGCAGGCGCGGAACGCGACCGATTCCGGGATGATCAGCTACATGAGAACAATCGGGGCCGCCAAGAATTCAGTCGGCTCAAAGAGGGAACGGCCCGACTGTATCTAGACCTGGTGCGCAGGTGTCGCGGCGGTCATGGCGGACGCCTTCTGGAGATTGGATCGGGAACGGGCGAGCTCCTATCGGTTGCCGCAGAATTAGGTTACGAAGCTACCGGCGTCGAAATCTCTGAAGAGGCGTGCATTCGGGCCCGTCAACGCCACGGTGATGGCATCCGGATCGTTCGCGGAGGCATTGACAGTCTTCCGGAAAAGAACTATTACGATGTCTGCATTGTCGCGGATGCAATTGAACATGTCATAGATCCCCGTTTTTTTCTGGATCGGGTCTATGATCTGCTGACGCCGGCAGGGGTTGTCATTGTGGCAACGCCCAGCCTGGAATCCTGGTCTGCTCGAGTTATGCGGAATCGGTGGCTGGAGTTTAAGCTCCAACATCTGCATTACTTCACGCTAGAAACCCTGCATAGCCTCCTGTTTCGGGCCGGGCTGCAGCCCATCGGCGCGGTACCCGGCCGCAAATGTTTGAGCGTGGATTACGTTGCCGGTCGGTTCCGAACGGATCGGGTTCCCGTTCTGTCCTCCGCGCTGGACTGCATGTCCCAACTGCTGCCAGCGTCGATTCGCAGGACCCCTTTTCAGGCGGTAGCAGGCGGGATTGTCAGCGTTGCGGTCAAGACCACGAAGACGTTGCGGCGCACCCTCTCGATCATCATTCCCGCGTATAACGAGGCCGCTACGATCGGACCCGTGCTGCAGAGCGTCGTCGAGAAGAGGCTGGAAGGGCTCGACACCGAAGTCATCATTGTCGAAAGTAATTCCACCGACGGAACACGGGAAATCGTAACGAAATACCAGGGCCGCCCCGGCGTGAAAGTGATTCTCGAAGATCGGCCGCGCGGCAAAGGCCATGCAGTGAGAACCGGTCTGGCCTATGCGACCGGGGACTATATCCTCATTCAGGACGCAGACCAGGAATACGACATCGAGGATTATGACGTCCTAATCGAGCCGCTCCTCACCGGCTCGCGGGCCTTTGTCCTGGGTTCGCGTCACGGAGGCCGTACGTGGAAGGTCCGCCAGTTCAAAGGCAAGCCGTTCACCGGAACGTTCTTGAATTTCGGGCACTGGGTGTTCAAAACGGCGGTGAACCTCACGCTGGGTCTGGATCTGGACGACCCGTTCACCATGTACAAGGTTTTTCGCCGCGACTGCATTGCCGGCCTTTGCTTCGAATCCAACCGGTTCGATTTCGACTATGAACTACTGTTCAAAATTGTCCGCAAAGGGTATCGGCCGATTGAGATTCCGGTAAACTATCGTTCGCGCTCCTTCAGCGAAGGCAAGAAAGTGTCGATCATCCGGGATCCGTGGACATGGGTCCGCGCCATTATCAAGTTCGGCTTTGCACGCCTCGATCCGATTGCGGGGTGGAGGGCTTCTGCGGAACCGGTCTCTCGCTCTGAAATTCGCGTGATGCTTGAGACGGATGCGGTTCTAGCGGACTCAGGACCGGTAGCGCCGCACTAGCGTGACCGTCTGGCGCTTGTAAAGGCGGGCGCCGGCACAACTCCGAGGCCGCATCGAAGCTTGGTTTGCCCGGCGATGCCGCGGTCAGGTAGAGTACCCTTGTGATCGCATCCTCCGCGACACCGAATTCCGATGCAATGGCCGCCCTCGGAAAGAATCTGCTGCGGCGGCCGCTTCTGGCCTGCCTGATCGCCGGTCTGCTGCCAGTCTTGGTGCGCTTGCTGCTGCTGCCAGTCATTCCCGTACCGGTTCCGAAGGACCACGATGAATTCAGTTATCTGCTCGGCGCGGATACTTTCGCGCACGGACGGTTGACCAACCCGCCGCATCCCATGTGGGTCCACTTCGAAGCGCCCCATGTGATTCAGCAGCCTACTTATTCGTCGAAGTATTTCCCCGCACAAGCCTTGTTCCTGGCCTTCGGGCAGCGCTTGTTCGGGCATCCCTGGGCCGGCGTCGTTTTGAGCATCGGGGTGATGTGCGCCTGTCTGTGCTGGATGTTGCAGGGTTGGGTTTCACCAGGATTTGCGTTGCTCGCTGCTTCGCTGGCGGCGCTCGGTTGGGGTGTCACCGATTATTGGATGAATTCTTACTGGGGCGGAGCGGTGCCGGCACTATTTGGAGCGCTGGTGATCGGCGCCGTCCCGCGATTGGTGGGCAATGCCTCCGCACCGGCGGCACTTCTGGGCGTCATCGGTGCCGTCGGCCTGGCGAACTGCCGGCCTTTCGAAGGAGGGCTGACGGTTCTTTCTGCCGCGGCCGTATTTTTCGTGCTGGCGCGCCGCGACCGCTTGGATTTCAAGCTGCTTGTTCGTCGGCGCGTGATTTTGCCGGCCGCGGGCCTGATCGTGGCGGCCGCGGCATTCATGGCCTATTACGACTACCAGGCCACCGGAAATCCTTTGCTCCCTCCGTATCTGCTCTATGAACGACAGTATGGGCCGTTGCCGCACTTCTTCTTGCTCCCTCCAACGCCAAAGCCCGTGTATCGCGATGAACTCTTCTCCAAGCTCTGGGACTGGGAGAACAGTCTCTATCTCGCGGCGAAGTCCGATCCTCTTACGGGCGTGAAATTTGTCTGGCCTTTGATGGCCAACTTATTCGTTCTGAATGCGATCGGAGTGGCCGCGCTGCTCGGAGTGATTTTTGGAAAGAAGTCAGTCACTGTGCCGGCGCTGGGAATCATCGCGCTGCCCCTGGCAGGCGTGCTGGCGCAGAAAGCTTTCCTCCCCCATTACCTGGCGCCTTTTTGCGGGGCCTATCTTCTTATCGCAGCGGCGGGACTGGAGGCGTGCGGCCGGTGGCGCATCGGCCGGCGGAGAACCGGACATTTTGCAGTTGCCTTGTTAGCGGGTACCGGGTTGGGGATCTTCCTGCTGATGGTGTTGAACTCCGCCCATGCAGCCCAACAGAAACCGACTGGCATTGCCGAGCGGCCTCTTATCATCCGGGAGTTGCTACAGCAGGGCGGAAAACACCTGGTGATTGTCCGGTACAGCCCCACCCATTTTATCCACGAGGATTGGGTCTACAATCAGGCCGATATCGATGGTTCCCCGATTGTGTGGGCCAAGGACAAGGGACAAGAAGAGGATCAGCGATTAATCCAGTATTTCCGAGACAGGAGGGTGTGGCTGCTGGAACCCGATCGGGATCCTTTGGCGCTGCGCTCCTTCGTGCCGGGTTCTTAAGGCTTCCGTTAACTTTGATTAGCGCCCCACGAAATTCCCGATCGAGTTTTGCATGCTACTCTTTGCTAGGCCCTTGCCGACGGATAAGCCAGAATGACCGGGCAGATCGCGGTACCGCGGAATCAAAGCGAAAGTGACGTCACCTCACCCGCTGCGCTGACCTTAGAACGGCTGCTGGTTGCCTGCTCGCTGATTGCCCTTTCGGTTTTCATCG
>Ga0335078_10003612_pt1 | contig 23017 bp, 19 predicted proteins | sample Lox_Sample_32_FD_206711 | JGI IMG/M metagenome (GOLD analysis project Ga0335078, IMG submission 206711) | Soil microbial communities from Loxahatchee National Wildlife Refuge, Florida, United States - Lox_Sample_3.2 | ecosystem: Environmental > Terrestrial > Soil > Wetlands | place: USA... | reverse complement strand
ACTTCTCACAACATGAACGAGATAGAGGCTGTCTGCGACCGAGTGCTCTTTCTGTCCCACGGCAAGATCCTTCTGGAAGGCGATCCGAGGAGCCTCGCAGCCGATCACGGCAAGAAAGACCTGGAAGACCTCTTCATAGCGGTTGCAAGGGAGCCTCTCCGCCTTATGGAATAGCCATGAGCCTGTCCAGAATCTCAGCAATTTTCATGCGCCAGATCTTCCTGTTCAGGGGCAACCCCGTCCGCCTGGTGAGCATCTTCCTGTGGCTTGTCATCGATGTGATCCAGTGGGGCTTCATCAGCAAATATCTCGGCTCCTTCGGCCAGGCCACGTTCAACTTCGTCACCGTTATTCTGGGGGCCATAATCCTTTGGGAGTTCATGGCGCGGGTGCAGCAGGGAATAATGATGGCCTTCCTCGAAGACATCTGGACCCAGAATTTCATCAATTTCTTCGCTTCACCCCTGAAGATCAGAGAGTACCTCTGCGGCCTGGTAATGACGAGCGTAGCGACGAGCCTTGCCGCCTTCCTCATCATGGTCGTCCTGGCCGGCGCGGCCTTCGGCTACGATATGCTCAAGATAGGCCTCTTCCTCGTGCCCTCCATGCTCATTCTCCTCGTTTTCGGCATCGGCATGGGCATATTCGTTTCCGGTGTGGTTTTCCGCCTCGGTCCGTCGGCCGAGTGGCTCGGCTGGCCCATCCCCCTGGTCCTTTCCATTTTCGCCGGCGTCTACTATCCCCTCTCTGCCCTGCCGCCGGCACTCAGGGCCTTTGCCAGGCTCGTGCCGCCCTCCTACGTCTTCCAAAGCCTGCGCACCATACTGGCGTCAGGCACTTTTCCCGCCCACCTCGCCGCAGACCTCCTCGTGGGTGCCCTCCTCTCCATCCTCTACCTCATCGGCGCCTCTTACTTCTTTGCCGCCATTTACAGGAGAAACCTCAAGAGCGGCAGCATAGCAAGGTTCAACGCCGAAGCGCTGTAAAGGCGGCGATTGTTTGTCGGCGTGCAAGAAAAGACCAGCGAAAAGACGAGCGGTGCCGAAGGCACGGGCGACTGATTCCGAGGCTAGACCATTACGGTAGGGCGTTTTTGTTTGCGGGCTGCCACGTGAGGGAACGTTGAGGGGTGGGTTCGCAATCGAGCCCGAGCTCGTCTGGAGCGATTAAGCTCACTCGGAGCCTTAAGCGTAGTCTCGCGAACGAGGGACCACGCGGCGAGGAACGTCGGTAGGGGACTAGGGGTGACTATGCTTCTCTTGTTTTTGCAGTCGCCAGAAAGTCCGGTGGGTAAGATCGCTGATACTAGGCTTGGAAATGGTAGAGGGGGGAGGGGCGGCTCTTTTCCCGAAAAAGCCTTTCGGTCTTCATGAGGCTCTCGCCGTTCGTCACGGCGTGTTTCTTCATCGCCTCGCGGGCAGCCTCGGAGTTGCCGGCAAGCACCGCATCCATGATGGGACCGTGCTCGTCCGTGGGATGGTCGTACGCGACGTTCGCCACCTCGATGATCTTTAGCGTCAGGTCGATGGTGGAGCGCACGAGGCCTTCGAGAAACCTGTTCCCGCACATCTCAGCGAGGATGAAATGGAAGTCCGTGCTCAGGACTGCGGACCTCAGGCGCTGGGCGTAGTCGGGGGTGACCCTCTGCGCGGATAGACGGGCGACCTCCGGCTCCACGAGGACCCGAACATGGTTGATCTCCGAGATGGATATCTTCTCGGCCATGAAGAGGTCGAGGAAGCCGCTCGCGATCCGCTCGAAGCTCAAGGAAGTGACAAAGGCACCGCCCGAGGCGCCTTGACGGGTAACGATGAAGCCCGCGTTCTCGAGGACCCGAAGGGCTTCACGCGTGGCGGCCCGGCTCACCTGGAACTGCTCTGAGAGCTCCCGCTCCGCGGGAAGCCTCTCGCCCGGTTTGAAATGACCGAACATGATCGATTCTTTGAGTTGTTGAGCGACTTCTTCGGAGATGCGCAGGGGCTTGATGGGTTTGAAGCTGTGCTTCATGGGCTCCTTCTGACCGCTCTATATTATGAAGGCGGGCTCCCTTTTGTCAAGGGCAATTTCAACTTCTGTCCGCCGCCAGCAAGGGTCTCCGGAGCGATTCTACCTCCTCAAAAGGATGAGTTTAGAACATGATCACGTTGCGGAGCGACTCCCCTTCTTCCGCATCGGCCATCGCTTCATTGATGTGGTCCAGAGAGAACTTTTTGCTGATGAGCTCATCCAGCTTGTACCGGCCGGCCTGGTAAAGCTCCACGATGCGGGGAATGTCTACCCGTATCCTGCACGCCCCCATGGCAGAGCCTGTCATGATCTTTCCCCCCATGAACTCCACCACGTCCCAGTCGGACATCATCTCACCGGTGCCGTGGCCGATCACGATCTCTTTACCGCGGGGCGACAGCATCGCGAACCCCTGGCGCTTGGGTCCGATCCCCGCAACAGTGATGAACATGTGATCTACTCCCCTTCCGTGCGTCATCTTCCTCACCAGCGCGACAGGGTCCTTTTCCTTCCTCACGTTGATCCCTTGGGTTGCGCCGAAGGACCGTGCCGCTTCCAATTTGCTGTCGACGACGTCGAGCGCGATAATCGGGTGAGCCCCGACGAAGGCTGCTCCCTGGATGGCGTTGAGGCCGACGCCCCCCGCTCCCATCACTGCCACGCTGTCAAAGGGTTTTACCTCCGCCCTGTTGATCACCGCCCCGAACCCTGAGATAACGCCGCACCCGATGAGCGAGGCCTTGTCCAGGGGCATATCTTCCGGGAGCTTTACCACTCCGTCCTCCGGGATCTTCGTGTACTCGACGAAACCTGCATAGAGGCCTCCGAAAAGGGTGAGCTGCTCTCCCTTCTTGTTGCGGTAGGGCCCGGGCCGCTGAAACTCGAAATGCCAGTTCTCACAGTAGTTCGGGTACCCCAGGATGCAATAATGGCAGTGGCCGCACCCTGCCCTCATGATGCAGCAGACGACGGGATCGCCGGGCCGCACGTAGGTAACGCCCTCCCCCACTTCCTCCACGTACCCTGCCACTTCATGGCCTACGAGCGCCGGCAGCTTGCCCCTTCCGTGCTCACCCTTGACAGAGTGGATGTCGCTGTGGCAGATGGCTGCGGCGGCGATCCGCACTTTCACTTCCCCCTTTTCAACAGGGTCCATCTCCACTTCTTCTATGACCAGCGGCTTGCCGTACTCATAGCAGACTGCAGCTTTCACGGGCGCGCCTCCTTATGGTATCTTTGTGAAGCTCCCCGCCCCACAGGGCGGGGCTTCCCGGATAGGAATCAAACGCCATTTATTGCGCTCCTTGACCTAAGCCTACTAAGGCGGGGCACAGCACGAGCGCTCCCGGTCCACCCAAGGGCCGGGAGCTCCCTTTCAGGGGCACCGGAATGGAACGTCCCCAGTGCCATCCGCGACCTTAGTGCAGGTCAGGCCGGGTCGCCAAAGCAGGCTCACTGCCGGTATTCTTTCAGGAAATCGGCCATCTTCCCGGCGACCGACTTGATCTCGTCCGCCGTCGGAAGGAAAACCACGCGGAAATGATCCGGGGCGGGCCAGTTGAAGCCTGTGCCCTGGACCATCAAGACTTTCTTCTCCAGCAGGAAATCGAGCAGGAACTTCTGGTCGTCGTTGATATGGTATCGCTCCGCATCGATCCTGGGGAAGAGATAGAGGGCCCCCATCGGCTTGACACAGGTTACGCCCGGAATCGAATTGAAGGACTCATAGGCGGCATTTCTCTGCTCGTAGAGCCGGCCGCCGGGGGAAATCAACTGGACGAGGCTCTGGTAGCCCCCCAGGGCAGTCTGAATGGTAAGCTGACCGACCATGTTGCCGCACATCCGCATGTTCGCCAGCACGTCGAGTCCTTCGGAAATGTAGTCCCTCGCCAGCGATTTCTTTCCACTCACGATCATCCACCCCGCGCGCAAGCCCGGGATGCGGTGGGACTTGGAGAGCCCGTTGAAGGTGACGAAGAGTATGTCGTCTGCAAGGGTTGCTATGGGAATGTGCGTGGCTCCGTCGTAAAGGATCTGATCGTAGATCTCGTCCGCAAAGACGATGAGGTGATGCCTCTGCGCCATTTCGACGATCCTCACGAGAACATCTCTGGGATAGACGGCGCCCGTGGGATTGTTCGGGTTGATCACCACGATGCCCCTCGTCTTCGGGGTTATCTTTGATTCCATGTCCCTGAGGTCGGGATTCCAATCCGAGGACTCGTCGCACACGTAGTGGATCGCTTTCCCACCGGACAGGTTCACCGCCGCAGTCCACAGGGGATAGTCGGGCATGGGCACGAGCATCTCGTCGCCGTTGTTGAGAAGGGCTTGCATGGACATCATGATCATCTCGCTTACGCCGTTCCCCACGTAAATGTCTTCCACCTCTATGCCTTCTAGGCCTCTGAGCTGGCATTGCTGCATGATGGCTTTCCGCGCTGAAAAGAGTCCCTTCGAATCGCCGTAGGCCTGCGCAAGCCTTATATTGAGCGTCACGTCGTGGATGATCTCGTCCGGTGCGTTGATGCCGAAAGCAGGGGGATTTCCGCTGTTCAGCTTGATGATGGAGTATCCTTCTTCTTCGAGGCGCTTCGCCTCCTTGAGGAGGGGACCCCGAATCTCGTAACAAATGTTGTTCATCTTCTCCGATTTCAATATCTCACGCATGTCCTTCTCTTTTAGGCTTGTCCTAAAAGCGGTTCCGCACGAGGATTCTGCTCTTTGCTCCCTGGTTCGTTATCTCCTTCAGCGCCAGGGAGACGCGATTTTCGGCGTCGAGGGCTTTCCAGTAAGCCTCAAGGATGCCCTCAGCCTTGCCCCTGCAGGGCAAAAGGAGAGGATCGCCCACAAAGGCGGGCAGGGGGTCGCCGTCTCCTGAGTACGTGGTGAGGCCGCATCCGTAGCCGACCGCAGGCATGGCAGGATAGTAGTAGTATCGGTCAGTGAAAGCCGGATCGAGTGCATTCGCCTTGAGGATGGCAAGCACCGCGGAGGCTGAGGATTCGCTGATCCGGAGCATCCCATTGATTCTCGGGGTGAAGTTGGGGGCATCGGGCTCCCGCTCCCTGCCGGACAGGGCCTCTTCGATGGTACCCCCGTTCTTCAGCGTCTCGTACATGTTCCGTGTCTGGTCTCCGTTGCTCACCAGAAAGATCCCCGGTAGATCAAGCATGGCATCGTAGATGATGAGGCTGGGATCTTTCACCAGCGCAGGGTCGACAGGCTCGGTCCGCAAAGAGCCTCCCTCGGCCGCAAACCGGCGGTTGCGGCTGTTCGCGCTGCGCCCCATGATCCAATAGAGAATGACCCATGTATCCTTCTCGGACCTCCCGATGACCAACCCCCTGCCGGGGTAAGGGTTCTCTTTCAGAAGGCTCTGAAAATTCTTTTCCGCTCTTTCTTCGGTTCCCATGCTCTCTCCTTTCACCTCTTCCGAAAGCCACTCCTGTCCAAAAGAAACCGCGCGGGCTGCCCTAAATCGTATACCGCCGGACGGGGGGGTGTCAACCGGCCTGGATTGGGGCACCTATCTCTTTTTGGGCTTGATAAGCGTCTCCCACATGTCATTGTACCTGCTCTTTCCGAACATTATGCGTTGGAAGCGCTTCATGGCGGCGGCAAAAAGTACGGGAGTGAAGAATCGGGCATAGAAGTAGGCGCCTACGCCGCAGGCGAGAGCAGGGATGAAGAGCCACATGAGGGCGATCCGCCTCTGGTATGGCCGGAAGTATGCTTGGAGTGCCGGAAGGTCACGGACGAGCTGTTGCTTGCTTTCCTTCAGAATGGCCCCCATCACGCTCACGTCCACGGGCCGGGATTGGCCTCCCGGAGAGACGGCCATTTGGTCCTCCATTATGGACCGCAGCGACAGGGGAGGCAGGCTGTCTTTCCTTGCTGTCTCGCAAAGCTCCTTCATTGCGCCGGAGTTAGGGCCCGGATCATCAGATCCGGCCACCATCCGGTAGAGGTCCCTGCAGCTCTCCTTCTTCCACACATAGCCGACCGACGTGGACAGGTCTTTCAAGACGGACCTGTTGCTGTCGACATAGACCTTTGCCCCTTCGATGCCCATGAACAGGCAGGCAAGGGATGCCAACAAAATGAGGACAAGAAAGACCCTGCGGCATGCTTCACCCACTAACGCCCCGCTCCTTTGTTCCGGATCATATACCTATACCACGCCTTTCGTGACTTCCTCCATATTCGGAAGGCTCCTGCGCCTTTAGGTTCTCGCACCCCGATGAGCAACTCGGTCGCGACGCCTATGTCGGCCCGGAGGGAGGCCAAGTGCCTTCACTATCATTGGACGATACCCTATAGGTGATAATAGTACTTCCTAAAACCTGGAGACTATGGTAAGGTAACTTCGGGTTACCATAGCAACCGAGGCCGTTGCGTGGACACGGGTAACCAATTTACGCGGCCAGCGTGTCAACCCGATGATCCTTCTGCAGGCGAGGAGGTATTCATGAGCGGTATCGAAAAATCGGCAGGCGACCACGAAAAAGGAGACCTGGCGGCACAAAGGGTCCCAAAAAGGCGGCTTGTGGACGCCCTTAACCATGTCAATTTCCTCAGGGATTCCATTATCATGAATTTGGAGCACGTCCGTTACGGCAGCACTCTCTCGCTCCGCGCATATCCTCAGCCGTGTACCGACCGCGAGCTTCACTGCCTCTGGGTCGAGCCTCCCCCCCCCAACCTCTCCATGTCCTACGTCTTCAGGAACCTCATGGTCGACAGGGGACTCGATCTTCTCGTGGTGGAGACTGAAGTCATCGAAGTGACCGACGCCGGCATAAGGGTGAAGCTGCCAGATGATTGCCGCGCTTTGCAGCCCAGGAGAGCCAGGAGGTATAAGTGCAGCGGGGTGCAGGCGACGCTCATGCAGAACGGAGCTGTGTTCGCGGGCATCCTGGAGGATTTTGCCACCCTCTCGTTTCGGGTTCTCGTGTCGGCCCAGCCGCCCCAGACTTTCACATGGCTGGATGACGGGATCTCTCTGTATGTCGTCCTGTCAGACGGAAAGAACACGCTCTATTCGGGCGAGTGCAGAATAGTGAGGCAGACAGAGGCGAGGCGCCGCAGGGTCCTTGTTCTCGAGCCGCTTCTCAGGGAAACGGGCAAGCTCGGCCGCGACAGGCCCAACGCCGGCGGACAGGTGGCCGCGCCTCAACTCGGTGTTTCCTTCAACCACCCGTTGACGGGGAAAAGGATAAGCCTTGAAGCTGACGAAGTCTCACCCGGCTGGTTCTCGACCAGCGAGCACTACGATAGCTCGGTGCTTTTCCCCGGCCTCGTCATACCTGTGATCGAGCTCGAGACCGCTCCCGGTTTTTCGGTGAAGTGCAGGGGCCAGGTGAGCCAAGGCACAGTGCAGGAAGCCAACGGGGAGAGGAACGTCAAATGGCGAATTGTGCTTATCGATATGGATGTGGAGGACCAAGGTAAGCTCTTCGCGTGGCTTCAGCGAATGACCCATCATAAATCCCGCTCGTGCGGCAGCATAGACCTTGATGATCTCTTCGCCTTCTTTTTCGACACTGGGTTCGTCTACCCCAACAAGTACGCGGCATTGCAGTCCAACAGGGAGCACTTCAGGGAGACATACAGGAAGCTCTATCTTGAGGACCCTGCTATAGCCCGCCGGTTCATCCATATGGACAAAGGCGCGATCCAGGGTCATCTTTCCATGATCCGGTTCTACGAGAATACGTGGATGATCCATCACCATGCCGGAACGGGAAGGCAGGCGGCGGGTCTGGCAGTCCTGAATGAAGCGAGAACGTACATATACGATTGCTACTACCTCTACTCGAGTCATATGGATTATCTCATATGCTATTTCCGGCCCAACAATCGATTCCCGAACCGCGTGTTCGGCGGGTTCGCCCGGTCTTTGGGCAACCCCAAGCATTGCTCGCTTGATTCATTCGCCTATCTCACCTTCAACGCGGGCGACGTCTCCTCTGATGAAAGCCGCGGCCCATGGCAATTCGGAGAATCGAGCGGGGAGGACCTTGCAGAGCTGAAGGACTTTTACGAAAGCTCATCCGGCGGAGTTGCCATCAAAGCCCTCGATCTGGAAGTGGAGACGAAGGACACCGGTGATCTGAGCTCCCAATATCGAGGACTGGGGCTCAAGAGAGAGAGGCACCTCTTCTCCCTCAAGAGGGACAGCCGGCTGAAGGCCGTATTCATGGTTACGCTGTCGGACGTGGGATTGAACATGTCAAACCTCACAAACTGTGTCCACGTCTTCGTGACGGACGAGACTGATCTCACGGCAGACGAACTCCGCCGTCATCTGGCCCTGCTTGCGCCGCACTATGGCGGCGAGGAATTCCCTGTGCTGGTATATCCTTTCTCGTATGCCGAGAGCCAGGCCATTCCCTATGAGAAGACGTACCTCCTGTGGGCTTTCGACTGCAAATACACTGATCGCTACTACGATTACATGGGGAAGATCATCGCCGGAAAGAAGGGTGTGGGGAGCGGAGAAGGCCGTTTCCTTACTCGAGCGGCTCGCGAAGCGTCCCGATCGGAGCCCGTACCGGGTGAGAACAGGAAAACCGAATGGGAATCAGAGGAGCCGTGAAAGATATTCCGTACCTGATGGAGAGTGAAGACGAGGCTGTCCGTCTCGATGTAAAGACAGACCCCGCGGTGGTGGAGGAGCAGGGCCTCTGGGCAGGGGCAAGACCGGGGATGCGTGTGGCTGACTTGGGCTGCGGCTCAGGCAAGACGACCTCTGTGCTTCATCGTCTGGTTCAGCCGGGCGGCGCTGCTGTGGGTGTGGACTTCTCTCGCGAGCGAATAGATTTCGCAAAAAGCCATTACGCCGCGGAAGGCCCGGAGTTCGTTTGCGAAGACATACGCCTTCCCCTCGACGCACTTGGCCAATTCGATCTTCTCTGGATTCGCTTTGTCCTCGAGTACTACCGTTCAAACAGCATGGAGATCGTCCGGAACGTATGGCGCATGCTGAAGCCCGGAGGCACTTTGTGCCTCATAGACCTCGACCACAACAGCCTCAACCACTTCCAGATGCCGGAACAGCTTGAGAAGGCCATGTTCAAGTACATGCGTTTTCTGGAAGAGAAGCACAATTTTGACCCCTACGCGGGAAGGAAACTCTACTCGTACCTCTTCGATCTCGGCAGCGAGGACATCGTTGTCAGGGTCGGCGCCCACCACGTGATTTACGGAGAGCTGGGCGGCGTAGATGGGTTCAACTGGATGAAGAAGGTGGAGATGGCGACCGGGAAAACTGCCCGTGGCCTTGGGGAGTTCGAAGATGAGGGGAACCAAATTGCCAAGGAGTTCGGTCGCTTTTTTTCCAACCCCCGGAGGTTCAGCTATACCCCACTCATATGTGCCCGGGGACGAAAAGCGGCTTAAGACCTAAAAGCCTGTTCTATCCCTTGCCGGGAGGGCCCTTCAAGACGAGAGACTGTCCGGGCCTCATGATGCCGCCCGGACGGGCCTGGCAGCCCTCACTTTTGCCCGTCTTGCGGAAGCCGACCTCACATCGTCAATTGCTTCTTCTGACTCGGCATTCAAGGAATCGGCAACCTGCCCCTCCCTTCTGTAGTATCGAAGGAAGGCGTCCACGATTCTCGGCTCGAAATGGGTGCCTTTGCTCGATTCGAGCACTCCAAACGCTTCCTGGAGAGGCATGGGGCCCCTATAGTGACGTCGTGACGTGACAGCCTCGAACACGTCCGCCACCGCGAGGATGCGCGCCCCCATCGGAATCTCGTCGAATTTGACACCTCCGGGATATCCAGTGCCATCCCACTTCTCGTGGTGGCATGAAGCGATTCTAGGCACTTCCTTGTAAATACCCTCGAATTCTATCTTTTCCAAGATCTCCTTGGTCTTTGTCGCATGCGTCTTTATTTCCTCATATTCATTGGCGGTGAGTGACCCCGGCTTCTTCAGTATGCTGTCCTTGATCGCTATCTTACCGTAGTCATGGAGAAGCGAGGCCACGCGGATCATCTCCGTATACTCTTCGGAGAGACCGAGCTCGCCGCAGATGCCCGTGGCAAACCGCGTTACCCTTTCCGAATGACCCGCTGTCAGAGGGTCACGGGCATCGATGGAGGAAGCGAGCACGTGCAGGATCGAGTCGAACTGCCTTTCTTTCATTTCGGTGACCACGGCGTTCTGGATCCCCATGCCGATTGCCGGCGTGAGCAGCATGAGGAGGTCGATATCGCTCTGGAGGAGCATGCGTTTTGAACGCACCTTGTCAACGGCGAGCACTCCCAGGGCTTCGTCAGCCCATGCTATGGGACAGCAAATAAAGGAGTTGGCGTGCATGGCCCGGGCAAGATCGCGACTGTGATCCGACACCTCATACTTGATCTCATCGAAATCGTTGACGAGGATTGGTCTTCGCTCCCGAAAGCACGTCACAAAGACCCCCTTGGATTCAGGCCTGAGACGAAAGACGGCGTTCTCGATGGTAGCCCTCTGCTCTTCGGAATATCCGAAACCCGCCTTGAAGCTGAGCTCCTTCTTCTCCTTGTCGGCAAGGAGGATCATGCCCCGGTCATAGTCGAGACGCTCCGCCAGGATCTGAGCTACCTCTGCGAGCATGCCCTCAATATGCCTTTTTCGAGCCAGGGCGACACCCGCTTCGTGTATGAGCTTGGCGTGATTGAAGCTTGTGTTTACCTTGTCAAACAACACTGAAGTTGAGGCTCTCAGATTTGCTACGGCATTAACCAATTCCCTTTTCTCGACATTCCACACTTTGTAGGACAAGATGAGAAGTGCCGCAACGAAGGAGAAGATCGAGAACAGCCACACTCCCTCAGGCACCGGGAAAAAGGCTCGACTGAGGGAAACGGCAAAGAGAGGCGGCAGCGCATACTTCCTCAATTTCCTCCACACACCGGACCCTAGTTCGCGCCAAGTAATCCTGTAGCGACAAGCTTTTGCACCTTTGAACATGCACTCAGTGTGCTCTATCGTGGGAAACTTATGATTGAAGAGGGCAAATGCAGCCTCCATGTATCCCATCCTATTTTCACACTGATAGGGCATTTCGCGCACACCCGGGTTCGGCGTCACGATAATATGCACTTCTGTTGGACTTATCTTCCTCGCGTCCCAGACTGAGGATTTCACAAAATGGCCAGTCACGGTGGCCATCAGTTCAGAGAACCAGGCCGGACTAACGAACCCCAGGGCATAGCTCCGTAGAATCGAGTCCGTTGAAGCGGCGTGCCTACCTGCCTCTCGGGCGATGTTCCTGTTGTTCGTAAGCTTCGAGAGCTTTTCGTGAAAAAGGTCGACCTGCTCCTGGGTGAACCAGTGGTCCTCGTCCTCAACCTGGTATGGCTCCATCTTGGCGTGGGAGAGAAGCTCACGTACGTTGACGTAACTATGGTATAGGTCCACGAACCTCACATAGCTGGAGATGATCCTGCTGTTGTAGAGACGCGTATCAGGCTGGCACTGCTCTGGTATTCCGGTCATCGTGCATTCCGATGATGGTCAGTTCCTGGTCGCCGTGCGGGCTTTCTTCCTTTTGCCTAGTCCCATCACTACCATTATCGGAAGATTGACTTGATTTCATAAGCAGAGCAACCATGGACGACCACGTCAGGGGCTTCCTCGAGGGTCCGGGGCGACGGACCGCACTACCCGAAGCACCTGGGTACTGCGGCGATCTGTCACGTTTTTTCCATTCGTTTTAGTACGTTACGTGAGGGTTGCGCCGAGGGGCATGTCGTTTTTGCCTTGACTTACGGGTGGCGGCACGTGCACAATAAGAGTCCACACAGGAGGTGGAAGATGATCAAGGCAGTATGCGCGGCAGCATTGATAGGAATTCTCTTCTTTCTCGCTTCCTGCTCCAGCCTGAAGGAGCCTCCATCGGTCATATACCCCTCAACCGGCGACGACCCCAGAAACTACTCGACCAATCCCTATAACCGATAGGGGCTGCCTTGGCCTCGGATTCCTGAGGGGCGCTGGAAACCCTCCGTAGTTTTCCCAATCCTTGGGTCGCGACTCTCAAACTGAGTCACCAACAATCCTTGGCTAGTGTCCTGGTTTGTTCAAACCACGACACTAACAATCCTTTCCCTTCCTTGACAGGCTTGGCTGGCATGTCGCATACTTTTCGCGCATGAAGAAGTATACAATCCGGCGGGAAGCGACTCCCAGGAAGTCCCTCCTCGATTATGAGAAGGAGCTGAATGCGGAGCAGCTCGAGGTGGTGACGGCGCCTGACGGGCCGATCCTGGTCATCGCGGGGGCGGGAAGCGGCAAGACCAGGGTGGTGACGTACCGGGTCGCCCACCTTTTGGAGCGCGGCGTCTCTCCACAGAGCGTCCTCCTCCTCACCTTCACCAACAAAGCAGCGCGCGAGATGCTGCACCGGGTGGAGCATCTCATCAAGGTAGATACCCGCTACCTATGGGGCGGCACGTTCCATCATGTGGGCAACCTGATCCTCAGGCAGAACAGCGCGAGGATAGACTTCAGGCCCAGTTTTGTCATCCTCGACAACGAAGACGCCAAAGACATGATCGAGCTGGCCACGAAAGAGGCTAAAATCGACACGAAGGAGAGGAGGTTTCCTAAAGGGCAGGTGCTGAAAGAGGTCTTCAGCTATTCCATCAATACCATGGAAGACCTGGAGGATACGCTCAACCTGAAGTACCCTTATTTCCTCGACATTCTCGATGAGATCGATCTCGTGAGGAGGGGCTACGAGGAGAAGAAGAAGGCCTCCAACGCCATGGATTTCGACGATCTCCTCTACTACTGGCATAGAATACTGGCCGAAGACGAGGCCTTGCGGAAACACTATGCCACGATCTTTTCCCATATCCTCGTGGACGAGTACCAGGACACGAACAGAATCCAGGCCGAGATAGTCGACTTCATGGGCCTCATCAACAGAAATGTTACCGTCGTCGGGGACGACGCCCAGTCTGTCTACAGTTTCCGGGGCGCCAACTTTCAAAACATCCTTGAGTTTCCGAAGAGGTACCCCGAGGCCATGGTCTTCCGGTTGGAGACCAACTACAGGAGCACACCTGAGATCCTCGATCTGGCCAACCATTCAATCTCCCACAACACAAGGCAGTTCGAGAAGAACCTCAGGGCAGTCAAGGGCAGCGGCGTGGTGCCCGTGGTCACCCCATTGAGGGACGTGATCCAGCAGGCGGAATTCGTCGCCCAGAGGATCCTCGAATTACGCGACGAAGGCGTGCCATTGCGGGAGATCGCGGTGCTCTACCGGGCCCACTACCATTCAATGGAATTGCAGATGGAGCTGACCCGCAGGGACATCCCCTTCGAGATAAGGAGCGGCCTTCGCTTCTTTGAACAGGCTCACATAAAGGACGTGGTCGCCTACCTGAGGGTAATGGTCAATCCCACGGACGAGATATCGTGGAAGAGGATTTTTCGCATGCTCCCCCGCATCGGGAAGAAGACCGCCGACCACATGTACGACTACGTCAAGACGTCGCCCGACCCGGTCACCCTCTTCATCACCAGGGAGATAGGGAAACAGTTCAAGGCCATGCAGCCCGAAAGCCTGGAAAGACTGGCCGGCCTCTTTGCAGAGCTGCAGGCGTTTCAGCAGTACGACGCTCTCTCCGACATGATCTCGGCTGTCCTCAAGCACGGATACATGGAGTACCTCAAGTTTACCTATGCGAACCACGAGAATCGGCTCGAAGACATCCACCAGCTCATCAATTTCGCCACAGGGTACGATTCCCTCATTAACTTCTTGAGCGAGCTTTCCCTTATGAGCGGCGTGAGCGGCGAGGAGGTCGCAGAGGAAGGCGAGGAGGACGAGAGGGTCGTCCTCAGCACGATCCACCAGGCAAAAGGTCTCGAATGGAGGGCCGTCTTTCTCATATGGTGCGCTGAGGGGCGGTTCCCCAACCCGAAGGCGGTGGAAGAAGGGGGTATAGAGGAAGAGAGGCGCCTCTTCTACGTGGCTGCGACCCGCGCCATGGACCAGCTTTACCTTTGCTACCCCCTCATGGTTTTCGACCGCCAGGTCGGCTCTGTGATCCTCAGGCCCTCCCGCTTCATCGCGGAACTAAAGTCCCGCCATTACGAAGAATGGCAGGTGGGCGAGGCGTATACCTAAGAATTCCTTCTAAAGAGGGCTCCGCAGCCTGATGCCACAGGAGGGGGCGCTGAGCCCTGGTAAGCCGAGCGAAGGGAAGGCGCGAACGGGTAGTCGCCCTGGGGCGAGCGGAAGCGAAGGCGCGAGGCAGGGTCACCCTTAGGCGAGCGAAGCGAGTCTCTGAGGGGGGAGACTCCGCAGGCTTTGCCTGTGGAGGGGGCGCTGAGCCCCATTAATAGGAGGAGGCTCCACATGCGTTTGCTTATTAACTGGCTGATCACCACGGTGGCTATACTCATCACCGCCTATTTTCTTCCGGGCGTGACGGTGAGAAATCTCACGGCGGCGGTGGTGACGGCTCTCGTCCTGGGACTCATCAATGCGATCATCAGGCCTATACTCATCGTTCTCACGCTTCCCCTGACTATCGTCACCCTCGGGCTTTTCATCTTCATCCTCAACGCCCTGCTCGTGCTCCTCACCGGCGCGATCGTTCCCGGGTTCGACGTGCGCAACTTCTGGTGGGCCCTTCTTTTCAGCCTCGTATTTTCGGTGGTGAGCTTCATTCTCCACCGTATCGTCCCCAGGTGATGCCGCATCACGGCAGGCGTCTGCTGGCTTGCAAAGCGAAATGTGAGATGGATTTCACGCTGGATTGTCTTTGGGAGCCTACAATTTCACCAGGTCGATCGGCGTCTGGGTAACCCGCTCCACCCCGTCCTTGCGGACGATGAAGTCGACCTCTATCCCCACGACGCCCTTTCCCGGAAAGACGAACTTCGGCTCAAAGGCGAAGACCATGCCTTCCCTGAGGATCGTATGGTGGCGTGCGGTAAAGACAGGCAGCTCGTTGATCTCCAGCCCAAGCCCGTGACCGACAAATTTGACCCGGGTGGGGCCGTGTCCCATGAAATGTTCTTCGAGGCCGGCCTTCTTAGCGCGTATGTGGGCGCGTGAGAAGACCTCGGTGGTGTCGACTCCGGCCTTCGCGAACTCATGGGTATCCTCTACGATTTCGCGGGCCGTCTCAAAGGGCTTCTTGAAAAGATCGTCCGGCTCGCCGACCACGAAGGACCTCGTCTCGTCGGTTATGTAGCCGTTGTACCCACCGCCACAATCGATGATAACGGGGATGCCCTTCCTCACCGTCTCAGTGGATGAGCCCTGGGCCATTGCCGGGCTCACGCCCAGCCCGGAGACGGGCACGTCGGCCGACGAAGGGATTGTGCCGCTTTCTCCCGCAACCACATAAAGAGGCATCATTTCCTGGTTGAAGCCCCGCATGCGCAGGATCCCCTGGTGGCCGAACCTCCTCCCTTCCGCAACCAGCTCTGCCTCGATGTCGATCTCCCTCATTCCCTCCTCGACGACGTCCTTGGCTCTCGCCAGAATTCGATCACAGATGGCCCCCGAATTCCGGATCTGATCCACTTCGAAGGTACTCTTTACCATCCTGAGCGCCTTCACTGCCCCGGAGATATCGGTAAAATTTTCCGACCCGGTGATCTTCTTAATTCTTTCAAAAAGGGTGACGGGCACGACATCGAGCTCCATCCCTCCCCTGCCCTTGAATGTTCCCTTATCGTTGAGGAGCAGCCCGATCTCTTTTTCCGTGCGGATGGGGACGATCTGGAGTGGGCTTTCCGCCCGGGCGCGCTCCAGGTTCCTCTCCACGAAAAAGAGGGGCTCCTCGTCCTGCCGCACGAGGAGGACGCCTTTTTGGACGGAGCCCGTGAAATAGAAAAGATCGACGTTCTGCATGATAAGGCTGAAATCGATGCCGGAGGAGGCCATGGCCTCTTTGAGGCCTTCTATCCTCCGGAAGATCTCTTCCCGCGGGGTGTGCCTACCTGGCTCGAGCCGATTCGACATAAGCCGTCACCCTCCCCGCGACCTCTTCCTTTTTCACCTTCTCCGGTTCCTTGACCGTGCGGGTCTTGATCTCCACGTTCCCCTCTTTCAGGGCCCGCTCACCTATGGTGACCCGGAAAGGAACACCGATAAGATCGGAGTCCTTGAACTTCACGCCAGGCCTCTCATCCCTGTCGTCAAGGATAACATCTATGCCCTTCTCTGCGAGGGCCTTGTAGACCGCCTGGGCCAGCTCCATGCTTTCCCGGTGAGACGTGTTCACGGGCAGCACCTCAACTTCCGCCGGCGCTATGGCAAAGGGCAGGGCTATGCCGTTCTCATCGTGGTTCTGCTCGATGGCGGCAGCCACGGTCCGGCCGACCCCTATGCCGTAGCAGCCCATCACCATGAGCCTGTCGTGCCCCTCCTGGTCGAGGAAGGTTGCGTTCATGGACTCGCTGTATTTCGTCCCCAGCTTGAATATGTGGCCCACCTCGATCCCCCGCGTGGAGGTGAGGCGGCCCTGGCACCTCGGGCAGGGATCGCCTTCCTGCGCCACCCTGAGGTCGTAGTAGCCTTCGGTCTTGAAGTCGCCCACGTTCACATCGACGATGTGCACGTCCTTCTCATTGCCCCCCACGACGAAATCCTCCATGCCGAGAATGTCCTTGTCGCCGTAAAGCGGTATGGTAAGGCCCAAGGGTCCTGAGAACCCGAGGGGACCGCCAGTGGCCTCCTCGATCGTACGCTCATCGGCGAGCTCCACGAGCTTGAAGGAGAGGACATTCCTGAGCTTCGCTTGGTTTATCTCTGAGTCGCCCGCCACAAGGGCCCCTACCGTGCCTCTGTCCGTCGTGAAAAGCAGGGTCTTCACCAGCTTGCGAGCGGGGACGTGCAGGAATTCAGCCACTTCCTCCACCTTCCTCTTATTTGGAGTGGTCACCTTGCGAAAAGAGCCGCCCTTCCTGCCGGCGGTCCCCGGGGGCCCGCCGACTTCGGCCCGCTCAAGGTTGGCCGCGTATCCGCAGGTATCGCAGGAGATGATTATGTCTTCCCCCGTATCGGCCAGAACCATGAATTCGTGGGAGAACTTGCCCCCGATCTCGCCCGTATCGGCCTCGACAGCCCTGAACTTCAGGCCGCACCTCCTGAAAATGTTCTCGTACGCCTGGAACATGGCCATGTAGCTCTTTTCCGCGCCCGCTTCATCGGCGTCGAAGCTGTATCCGTCTTTCATGATGAACTCCCGGGATCTCATGACACCGAACCTCGGGCGGATCTCGTCCCTGAACTTCGTCTGTATCTGATAGAGGTTCAAGGGGAGCTCCCGGTAAGAGCGGACTTCCCTCCTCACGAGGTCGGTGATTACCTCCTCGTGCGTGGGGGCGAGGCAGAGCTCCCTGTCGTTCCGGTCGCGTAAACGAAGGAGCTCCTTGCCATAGAAGTCCCACCGACCGCTCTCCACCCAAAGCTCCTTCGGCTGGACGAAAGGCATAAGGACCTCCTGGGCCCCTGACCGGTCCATCTCCTCCCTGATGATCCTCTCCACTTTGCGCAAGGATTTCAGGCCCAGGGGAAGCCACGTGTATATACCCGACGAGAGCCTCCTGATGAAGCCGGCTCTGAGCATGAGCTTGTGGCTCACCACCTCGGCCTCCTTGGGCTCCTCCTTCATGGTGGGAATGAACATTTTCGAAAAAAGCATCGACACCCCCTTACTTGGATAAGGATCGCTAATGGTCGGACTCGATGGGATAGCCTTTTGCGGCCCAGGCCGGGAAACCCCCGATGAAGACGTCAACGTTCCGGTATCCGATGTCCGAGGCGGCGACCGCCGCCTTTTTGCTCGGCTCTCACCCGGAGCCTCTGCAGTAGAAGATGAGGTGCACGTTTTTATCCGGCGGGAGTAGGGCTGCAAGTTCGTCGAACCTGTGGGGCGGTATGTTGACCGCCCCGGGGATGCGGCCCTTCCTGAATTCGTACTCGGTCCTCGTATCCACGAGAAAGAGAAGCGAGTTCGCATCTATCAGCTTTTTGAGCTGATCCGCGCTCAAAGTCCCCACCGGACGTGTGGGGGCCCGGCTGACGGGGGTGCACGACGAGAGAAGGAACACAGTAACCAGAAAAAAGGAGACGTAAACTAATCCACGGCGTTGCATGCCATAAATGTAGCAAATACGTCTCCAATTGTCACGAACCGGCGTGTGTTATCCGCCAGCTCCACTAATTCGAGCGTTCCGCAAAATAAAGTAACGACTCCCCCGGCGGGTTCTTTTCCCGGCGGTATCTTTTCCCCGCCGGCATCTTTTCCTTGAGCGCAGCATGCGGAACGCTCTGGGACGCTACCCACGAACCCGCTGTGCGCGAAGGGGTGCCCGGCAGTTGGGGCGCCAAGACAGCTCATGTGAGACGGGCGCCGTGGGCTGTCTGGTGGTCAGCCATCCGCTTTCTTGAGCGCCCCACCCTTGTGCATCGCGATGTGATCGGTCTTGTCGCTCTTGATTTCATACTGTGGCTCATCGACGCTGGCGTGGTGAACGTACCCCTTGTAGTCGACATCCCTCGTGTGCACCCTGATGATCGTGCCGCTGACGCGCCCCGCCTCCGAATTCCACGTCACGTGGTCCCCGATTTTGAATCTCATCGACATCGCGGTTCTCCTCGACTTTCTCGGTTCCTTCACAGATTCAGTGCATGGCGTGCTTCGGGAGCCTGAAAAGAGAGCGACTCGATCCCTTCCCTTCAGGGTCCCGGTGAGTACGACAACCTGCCGTTCCTCAGGCGCGCGGCGGACGTGTAGGGGTGAATCTCGCTGGTTGTCCAATCAACGATATGACGTACACAGATCCCTTCTGCCTTGAGATAATCGGCTATCAAAGACCGGTGGCACCTCCACCAGACCGCTTCGGCACACATGAAGGCCGTACGCCCCTGTTGAGCCACGTCGAGCAGCCGATCGATTCCAATACGGAACGCTTTCGTCTCCATGTAGTCAGCATAGGCGCGGAATGATCGGTTGCGCCAAAGGGTATTATGGGAATCAGGGAGCGGCTCCCTCCGGCCGCCAAGTTCGGGTAGGAGCACGTATCGGACTCCTGTCCCTTCAAGGGATTTTCGCAGCGCCTCCTTGTCGAAGTGCGGGTACTTCCGTGAAGTGGGGAAGCGCCTCACGTCAGCCACGGTCTCAATCGCGAAAAGGGAGAGCAGATCGAGAAAGTCACCGAGGGAGCGGGTGGAGTGGCCGATTGTCCATACGGTCAATCCATCCCCATTCATCATACGTCACCATTAATCTGAACTGAAGCGGATCCTTTTTGACCCAACGGTATCATCGTTGTTATGCGCAATGCCGGCCGCCCGAACTATTGCGGAAAGAAAGCGGCCTTATGCCCTCCGCACGAATCCGTACGCCTTTCCCACGGCGAGAACCATCGGAATAACACCTGCGACAATGAAGATAACGTCTGCTGGCAGTCGCAGCCATTCGAGCATGACGGTCGTGCTGCGATTCAGGAACTCAGGGCCCCTCGCGTGCCAGTACCCGTTGCTGAGCACGTCCCAGAGCTGGAGCACCCCCTCAGGGAAAAGGTTGAGGATAACCATGAGGGCAAGTCCGATATTCAACCCCCAGAAGGAAACTCGAACGAGCCTTTCAACGCTGACCCAATGGCCGTCGGAGAGCACCTGCCTTAAGGCAAAAACGGTAAAGGAGAGGGCGAGCATGCCGAAGACGCCCATCATCGCCGCATGGGCATGGTTGGGAGTGAGCACGGTCCCCACCTCGAAGTAGCTGACGATGGGCAGGTTAATGAGGAAGCCGAATATTCCCGCACCCACGAAGTTCCAGACGCCCACCGCCATGAGGAAATAGAAAGTCCACTTGTGGGGCACCGATATCTCCTGGCCGCAGACGTCGCAACGCCCTTTCGTGAGTCTTATGAAGTCCCAGGCGTCGAGGGTGAGAAGAGTCAAGGGGATGACCTCCATGGCGGAGAAGAGGGCCGCAAGGGCCATGGTAACGCTCGACTGGCCAGTCCAGTACCAGTGGTGGCCTGTGCCGATGATGCCGCTCCCCAGAAAGAGGATGGCGTCGAGGTAGATAACCCTCGTCGCGGTAAGGCGAGTCACCATGCCCAGCTTGTAAAAAAGCACGGCCACCATGGTCGTCACGAAAAGCTCGAAGAAGCCCTCGACCCAGAGGTGGATGATCCAGAAGCGCCAATTGTCTACGACCGTGAAGTTGGTGCTGCCGGTAAAGAAAAGGGCCGGAAGGTAGAAGAAGGGGATCGCCAGGGCCGAGCACATGAAGAGCCAGACTATTTCGCGATCCTGGCCCTCTTTTTTGCTTGAGCCGACCGCCCTGTAAATAAGCATGAACCAGACGAGGAGGCCTGCGGCGAGGAGGTACTGGAAGGCCCGTCCGAGGTCGAGATACTCCCAGCCCTGGTGGCCGAACCAGAACCAAAGGCTCCCGAGGAGCTGGCGGACGCCGAGCATCTCGCCCAGGAGACTGCCGAAGATAACGACGGCGAGCGCGACAAAGAGCACGTTTATTCCAAGGACCTGCCGTTTTGGCTCTTTGCCGCCGAGGGCGCCTGCGAGGAAGAGACCGCCCGCCACATAGGCGGTTGCGATCCAGAAGATCGCGAGCTGCAGGTGCCAGGTGCGGAGCACGTTTGTCGGAAGGAGCGCAGTCAGGTCGAAACCGTAGAACGTGCCCGGCTCAGCCCGGTAATGGGCCGTCGCCCCTCCGGCGAACACCTGGGCGAGGAAGAGGAGCCCCATGACGAGGAAGTATTTTGTCGTCGCTTTCTGGGCTTCGGTGGCTTCACCCGGGAGCATGCTCGGGTGAATGTGCTCACGACCGCCCTTCCATCCCAGATAGTCGAATTTGCCAAAGGCAAAGAGGATAAGAGCTGTTCCTCCGAGGAGCGTGATGAGGCTGAGGGCGCTCCACAGAAAGGCATTGCTTGTCGGACGGTTCCCGGCAAGGGGATCGTAGGGGAAATTGTTCGTATAAGAATAGGGCTTGCCGGGCCGGTTCGCCACGGAAGCCCATGCCGTCCATGCGAAAAAGGCGGTAAGCTGCCTCAGCTCCTCAGGGTCGCTCACCTGCCTCGCCATGAGGCCCCGGTTTGACACCCCGTCTTCGAAGTAGGCCTTCCACCTCTCCATCTGCTGGCTGTAAGATGTCTCCTCTGCGGGTGTGAATGGCAGGGTTCCGTCTGCCTGCCGATAGCGATTCTCCTTCAGCATGGCGGAGACTTCGGCATTGACCGCCGCGCGCTCGACGCTGTTCAGACGCGAGAAGTTGCGCTTGAAGCCTTGGAGGGCTGCGAATTCGGCCGCGTCGACGGCGAGGCCGTGGAGGTACGTGGCGGAGAAATCAGGCCCGAGGTAAGCGCCGTGTCCCCATATGGTGCCGTTCTCCATGAGCCCGTGCTTCAGGAACACCTGCTGTCCCGCGACGATGTCATTTCCTGTAAAGAGGACTTTCCCGCCCTTGTTGACCACTCTGTCGGGAATGGGAGGGGCATCCCTGTAAGACCGCACGGAGATCCACGCGAGCACCGAGAAGCCGAGAATCAGGACGAGAATGACTGCATTCCGCCACCACGGGGAGAGCCTCTCCGTCGGACGCTGCTCATCAGCCACGGTTTTCCTCCGTGAGGAATCTTTGATTGCAGCACGGACGTTCCACCCTTAATTGTAATGACGCTCCGCGGACGCCGCAACGGGGACTCTCGATACCAGGCCTTGGGTCATGCAAGGGGGGGCTGCCAATATATTGCGGTAATGCTTAAGGATTTATGGATGAAGGTGGGCAAGTCGGGATTCCCAAGAAGGTCAGGGCGTTAGGAGCCCCGGAGACTTCGAGATGCGCGGAGGGGCCGAAGCTTCCTTAAGGAGAACGCCGCCCTTTAGGGACGCTCCACTTCGAAACGGCAGCTCAGCGTCTCGCCCCGGGCGCACCGCTGGCGCACCGGGACCCCCATCAGCTCACCCATCAGTGATTCCATGGCAACGCAGATTCCCGCATGCGCGGCAACTGCTTCCGCGAGAGGACAGCCGTATCCCTTGATGATGAGCTTCGTTCCTTCTTCTTCGATCTCGGCCACCCCTCCGAGGGCTTCGTAGAACGCTGCCGCGTCATCGACCCTCTCGCGCAGGTTTTGGGCCGGACGCGGCCTCGACGCCGCAAGCTTCTGTCCGAGCTTCTTCATGACATCGTAGAACTCTTGGGGAGACATCTTATCAGCCAGGACGTCCACGAGATTGGCAAGCACCGGGGGATACGCCTTGGAGAAATACGAATCCACCTCCCGGGTGGCGCCGTACGTCACCGCCGGCTTGCGTGCGCTCTTTACTGCGCCCGCAGGTTCGACGAGGCCCTCCCTCAGGAGCACGGATGGCATTTTCCGTGACTGCGAGCTCCTTTGCGAGGTCCTCGACAGTGCTAGCCCGCTTGCGTAGGAACTGGACTATGCGGTTACGGGTACCCGTTACTTCTCTGCTCACGGGATGCTCCTTGTCGTCTCTAGAGACTATTCGCGGAAAAGACGAATGTCAAAGAATGATAATTACCCAAATAATCACTTGACTTATTGGTCCTCAGTGACGACGTTTAGAGCATGGGGGCCAACGAATAACGGGTCCAAAGTGAACTGGGGAGCAGGCAGTGTGCGCTCAAACGGCCGCATGTGCCCCCAGGGACAAGGGACACTGCCATCGAGGAGGCAAAACCATATGGACCAGAGCACGAAGGTGGCGTTCAATGCCGGGAATGTCGGCAAGTGCCAGTGCCCGAAATGTCCCGTACAAACGAAGAGCCAGTGCGTAAGCGAGAAACTGGGCACAATCGGTCAAGCGCTGGCGAAGAGTCCTCTTCTGCGCGAAGACATCCCGGGCGTCTATTGCTCGACCGGCACGGCGACCTGTAGAGACCTCGATCCCACCCGATCCTGTATTTGCGGCACTTGCGCCATTTTCAAGGAAGCAGGCCTCGCAGCGGGTAAGCCGGTCGGTTACTATTGCCGGGAC
>Ga0335078_10003611_pt1 | contig 23024 bp, 10 predicted proteins | sample Lox_Sample_32_FD_206711 | JGI IMG/M metagenome (GOLD analysis project Ga0335078, IMG submission 206711) | Soil microbial communities from Loxahatchee National Wildlife Refuge, Florida, United States - Lox_Sample_3.2 | ecosystem: Environmental > Terrestrial > Soil > Wetlands | place: USA... | reverse complement strand
CGCCGCGCGTCGTCTGCGCGGTGCGCCAGATGCTTCCGGACTGGCTGACTCCGAAAACCTCCAAGCGACCATCGGAGTTCTGGCCGGAGTCGAGCATGGCGAGCGTGTCGTTGTCGGTGTAGAGCGCCGCCCACTCATCCCACGGGCCACCGGGCGAGCACTGACAGTTGTGCCGGACGTTGCCGCGTGAGTCGATCCCGAACGCCTCCAAGCCTCCATCGCCGTTCTGAACCACGCGCAGTGAGCTGAGCTGCGTCTGGTCGGCGCTGAGCGCGTTCCAAGTCCCAACCCACTCGCCCGCAGGGTAAGTCTGCCACGTGTGCCACACGTGGCCGAGCGCGTCGATGCCGAACACTTCGAGGCGGCCGTCACCATTGCGCACCACGTCAACCGCCACGAGGACGTCGCCGCTGGTGTAAAGCTGCGCCCAGGTTCCAGACCAACCGTGGCCCGGCGTCGCCTGCCACGTGTGCCACACGTTGCCACGAGCGTTGACGCCGAACAGCTCGAGGCGCCCGTCGGCATTTTGCGCGATCCGTAGAGACTTGAGACTGTCACCGTCGGTGTAGAGCTGGCTCCAGCTGCCAGTCCAATCAGCCCCGGGGGTCGCCTGCCACGTGTGCCAGATGCGACCAAGCGGATCGATCGCGAACAACTCGAGACGTCCATCGGCGTTGCGTATGACGTCGAGCGTCGCGAGCGTGTCGTCGTCCGTGGAGAGCGACATTAGTCTTCCGTCCTAGGCTGACGGGACGATTCCGTTGGGACCGCCAACAGCGCCGGCGCGCTCACTGCGACCACCATCCCATCGTCGCTGCGAGCACGCGTACACAGCTCTGCACCCACGTCGACTCTCCATAGCGCGCCCGCACGATCCGGAATTCCTCATCCGCGCGCCGGGCTCCATCGAGTTCGGCGATCAACACCACCCTGGCGAGCTCCACCATGCCACGGGGCTCTCCCGTCCAGCGGTCGACGGCGGCGTCCATCAGCGCTAGCTGCTGCTGCGGACTCAGGTCCTGGAGACGGGTCTCGAGAATGGCCGGCGGCGGCGCGGTGTGCAGGAGATAGACCACCGTGCCATTCGGCATCCAGTCGAGGATCTCCACGTGGTCTCCGATCAGCTCCATCGTCATGTGGATCCATGGCGCGTAACCCCAGAGATAGTCCTGCTGGAGGATCACTGATCGCCCCGGGATCAGGCACGGGAGGAACTCGGCCATGATGACGTCGTGGACGCCCCAGGTCTTGACGATGTCGAGGAACAGGACCTCGATCGGCTCGCCGCTCCAGCCGATCGCGCAGATGTCACCCTCCCGTACCTCGCCGTGTCCGAACGGAGCGACGTTACGGTCGAACGCTGCACGAAAGGAACTGCCAACGACAGTGCTGGGGAGATACTCGGCGAACCCCTCTAGCGTGTACTGCTCGACGCGGAACAGATCGTAGGACACGATCATCTCGTCGTGCGGTGAGGACTCGCGGTCACGCACGCCGGCGGCAAGCGCTGCGGTCGAGCCTCCGAGGAAGCACCCCGCGTCGACGATTCGCCCAGCGCCGCTGAAGTGACTGCGCGCCAGCCAGTACAACAGACCCCGTTCGCGGTCGGACAGCATCGACGGAACCGACAAAACCTCCGCCGGCGCGATGGCATCGGCCCACGGCCGCCGACGCAAAACGTCGGCGGCGGCTGCGGCGCCATCGTTGCCGGTCGTCCGCCGCAAGAAGCCGTTGCTGCACGACGTGGCGTTGTAGCCGAAGAAGTCGCACAGGCCGGCGTCGATCTCGTATTCGTCCCCGTGTTGAGCGAGGAACTCCCGGATCGCGCGGTGCGGGCCGCTCGTGTGGTCGGGATACAGCTCCGGATACAGATCGGACAGATTGCCGTCCTCGATCACGACGTACTCTCCCTGGCGCAGCCACAGCTGACACCACGCGAGCACCGCGCTCGTGGTCTCATAGGCATGGTCGGCATCCTCGACCACGAGCAGCGGCCTGGCGAGACCATTGACGAACACCTCGTCGATGGCCTCATGCAGTCGCCGGCCATCGCCTTGGTAGAAGGTCACGTTGGGATGCGTGACGTCGGCGACCGGGAACACGTCGAAGCTGTGGACGTGGGCGTCTATCCCTAGCCTGAGCAAGAGATCGGCGAACCACACGGCGCTGCCGCCCGCCTTCGACCCGATCTCGATCACCGTCCGCGGACGAACCTCCTCGAACAGCAGCGAGTACAACGCGAGGTCGAGAGGGTTCTTGACCAGCTGGAGACCCCGGTACCGGTAATGGTGCACGGCTTGCTGGATGCGCAGCAGCACCGAGCGAGGCAGCTCCGTCTCATAGCTTCGCTCGGCCGCCGCCGACGGTCCGAGCCGGGGTGGCGCCATGTTCTCGGTCAGCCAGCCGAGGTACTCCGCGGCGAGCGGACGGTCCGGGTGCAGCTCGAGGATTCGGCGGGCGAGGCCGATTGCCGTCTCGAACCGGCCCAGTTCGTACAGCGCCCGCAGGCGCGCCTCGAGGAGGTCCGGCGTCTCGCCGGTCTGGTGAATGGCGTCCTCCGCCCGTCGGAGCGCCTCGGCCGGTGAGGTTGCGGACATCACGGGCCCGCGCCGTTCCGGACGTGATTGTCGACCACCGCCAGACCCAGCTCCGAGTCCTCTGGCAGGTCGGACTCCGCGCACAGCAACCGGACGACGCCGTAGCCACTCGCCTCCATCCGCTCCAGGGCGCGCGCGATTCCTTCGATCCAGCGACAGTCGTGAACGAGGATCAGGCCCTCGGGCTTGACGAGCTCGGTCGCCAGTTGCAACTCGGCCCAGAGGTGTTCCTCGGTGTGGTTGGCGTCCAGCAGCGCGCCGTCGAAGCACGCGCCGGCATCGAGCAACTCCCGCATCCCAGCCAGCGAATCTGTCGGCCGAGCGTCGATGCACGCGCGCATTTCGACGGGTAAGGAGCTCCAGAGCTCCTCGCGTTCGGGCAGGACGCACGGATCGAAGGTGACGAGCCGCGCTTCGGGCCGGTGCGCGATGGCGGAGGCCAGGCATGCGGCCGAGACTCCGCGGGCCGTGCCGGTCTCGACGAAGCTAGTGCATCCATTGGCGCGGACGAGGTAGTGAAGCGCTCCGAGCACCGGGAGCATCGAGGGGTCGCGGACACGCGCCCCCTCGCCGTCCGTCGTGCCGTAGAACGACCACGCCAAGGCCGGGACGCCGTACCGCCCCAGCCAGGCGCGCAGCCCCCGGAGGAACGCGCCGTAACCGTCACCGTCCCCTCCTCCGACCAGGGGTTGTGTCACTGCCGCGTACATTCCGCTCAACCCGGGGTATTTCGTCCGTCCCCAGCCGCTCAGGTGAAGCACGCGCACCGGGCGGTGCTGCCAGCTGAGCTTCGGTATGCCGTTACCGTCACTCGACTCGACGTCGCTCGTGTGGAGCTGGATGTTGTAGCTCTCGGTGAGTTCGACGCCGGTTCCGAGACACGCCACGGCCAAGTTGAAGATGTACTGGTTGCGCCAGGGCAGCTCAGGTCGTGCACCGAGCCAAGCGGCCGCTCCCGGCATGGCTCGGATCGCGGCGTCCAAGGTCAGCAGCGCCTCGCGGCCGCCCGCGAAGATCCCGTCGTTGACCACGAGTTGGTAACTGCCCTCCGGACCATCGCGCCCGAGAATGCGCTGACGGTCTCCGGTGCTGCCGCCGTAGGCCTCGAGCAGCGCCTGGTCGAGGCTGGCGTAGTGGTGGCCGTTTCCTTCCCGGGCCACAAAGATCGATCCCGGCACGCAGGCCTCGATCGCACCGAACACCGGCTCGAGCTCACTCAGCACGAGTGTGTCCGCGTCCAGGCAGATGTACTGTTCGGCGTCGACGACGCGTGCCACCGAGTAGAGCACCGCCTTGCTGGCTGCGCTCAGTGGCGCCTGCGGCGTACAGAAGACCGGGACGGCGCGGTACTTCGCGATCACCTTCTCGCATGTGTGCTCGTCGCCGAGCACGAAGACGACCAGGCGCGCGTCGGTGCACCCGCCGTTCGCCAGCAGCGACCCGAGCATGTCGTCGAGCAGGAACTCGTACCCTCGCGAAGCAACCGTCGCGACGCAACGCCGTGCTGCCGGTAGCGCGGGAGGCAGGGCGATGGTCGCGCGCCCAATTGCGTCGTCGATGTGTTCCGGCGCGAACGCGGCCGGGCCGGCGTCCACTTCGGGATCGAGCCACACAGCATGCGAATAGGGCCAGCGGGTCGTCGTGACCATGAGCTCGAGCAGACTCGCTCCGTCGATGACGGCTTCGAGCTCACACGGTGGGGCGCCCGCTCGTACTTCACGAGCCTCGCCCACTTGACGGCCATCGGCGATCACTGTGAAGTCCGCATGCGATACGCCCGCCGCGACGTCGTCGTTGATCGCGACGAACGATCGGAACCGCGTTGCCGCGCCGCCGAGGTGGTAGAGCAGACGCGCTGGCGGATGGGTGCTCAGCGCCTGCGGGTAGGAGTGACCCTGGATGGAGATCTGCTTGCCTTCGTAACCGAGGCTTCCGCCGGTACCGAGCCGGCCGTAGCCAACGTGGGCCTGTATCGGCGAGAGGTCAGCGAGATGCATGGTGATCGGGGGCGTACTGCTGCCAGTCGGAGCCGAGAAGCGATCGAACCTCGTCGATGGGGCGCGGCTGCCAGAAGCTGCCCTTGGTCACCTTCTGGCTGGAGTTACCGGCGTGGATCAAAGCGGCGAAGAAGCGGTGGTCGGGCAGAATGAGCGGCGTACCCGCGCGGCGATCCCAAACGAAGCGCGTGTCCTCTCCGACCGGAACCGAGGGGAAGCGGTTCTCGCTCCACAGCGAACGGCGGTAGCACAACGAGCTGCCCGCGACCCAACGGCGGAGACCGTCTGGATAGGTGTACAGCCATGCCTGACCGGTCGCGGGAGAGAAGTAGAGCGTCTTGTTCGTGCCACACAGGCCGGCGCCACTGGACTCGAGCGCGTCGACCTGGTACCTCAGGCGGTGAGGCGCTTGCCAGTCGTCATCGTCCCAGTGCACGATCACGTCGCCGCGCGCTAGCTCGCAGGCGCGGTTGCGCTTCTCGCCGAGCACCAGCCTGCGATCCAGCGACGCGTAGCGGACTCGGGGATCGTTCGGAATCAGGTCGGCCACGGCGTCGTCGCCGTCATCCAGCACGACGAGTTCGCGGTTCGGGTAGTCCTGGCGACAGAAGTACTCGATGGCGGATGGAACCCACGGTCGTCGGTTGGCCGTCGGCATGATGCAGCTGACCAGCGGCGGCGCGGTGGGCGCAGGGGCGCGGCGAGAGCGGGCGGCGTAGAAGGATCGGTCGGCGTCCGGAAGCGGTGGCTCGGGGGCGCTCTGCCAGCCGCGCGCGTCGAGGAACTCGCCGCACCGGAAGCGCCACGCGTTCCCGCCGTGGCGGACGTAGAGGAAGCTCCCTTGGCCATCCACGCGCTCGATCCGCGCCCCGCGCATGCGCGCCCGCGCCAGCAGCGCGGCGTCCTCGGCCAGGGAGGCAGGCGGGTACTGGGCCAGCCGTTCCCAGACGTGGCGCGCGAACACGAGCGTTCCGCCGTGGACGTCCTCGCGGAACAGCCGCCGGTGCAGCGAGTCGCTGACCCCCCAGAACCGCCATTCGTCGAGGTCGAAGAAGATCGTGCCGCGCAGTCCGGTGATGTCCGCCCCACCTCGAATGAGGGGTGCGAGTTGGGCCGAGAGCCGCTCGGGCCCGTACCAGTCGTCGTCGTCCCACTGGGCCAGGAATTCGCCTTGCGCCTCGGCGCAGGCTCGGTTGCGCTTCGTGCCGATGCTTTCGCCGGGCGGGCTCCGGACATAGCGGATGCGCGGGTCGGCGGGAAGCCGAGCGGCGAGGTCGTCGTCCCCGTCGTCCACCACGATCAGCTCGCGCGGCTCGTAATCCTGGGACTGGAACAGCGCGACCGCGTGCAGCGCGAACTCGGCCCGGTTGCACGTCGGCATCAGGCAGCTGACGAGCGGCGAGCGCTGAGGGGGGCTGGGCGCCCGCACCGCTGGGGCGGTGGGTGCGGCCGCTGGGCTGGGCGCCCGCACCGCCGGGACGGTGATGGCCGCCGGCGGGGGTAGCGGGCGCCGGAGCCGGATCAGCGCGCGCGGGGCGAAGTGCTCGCAGTCCTCGCCGCGACAGTGGACCTCGTAGTCGCTCCGCGTCCCCTGTAGCCGCAGCGCGCACAGGCTGTCCTGGTAGCGTCGACGGCTGGCATCGAAGTGGCGCGCCTCCTCGCTCCGGCGCCGGGCGGTGAACGGCGCGCGGTAAACGTACGCGCCGCACACCCACAGGACCTGGAACCCGGCGCGGACGGCGCGGGCGCTGTATTCCATCTCCCAGCAGGGACCGAGTCCGAACGCGGCGTCGGCGCCGCCAATGGCATCGATCACCTCGCGCCGGACGGCGTAGCAGAAGTCGGCCAAGCTGTGCAGCGGAAGGAGCGACCGCGTTGCGGTCCCGAACCGTGTCGCGACCCATTTCCCGGCCCTTGCGACGTCGGCGGCGGTGCTCGTCGCCGAGGGAAGCAATCGCTGGTCGTTCCAGGCCGAGTTCGTCGAAGGGCCGGCGATGCCGTTTCGCGGATCGGCGAGCAGGGCGTCGACCATCCGGTCGATCGCGCCGGGCGCAGGGATCGCACCGGACTCGAGCAGGATCACGACATCGCTGTCAGTGGATGCGGCGAGACGGTTGAAGCAGGCGGGTGGGCCCTGCGGGTCGTCGGTCCCAGACTGAGGAAGGCCGAGCGATTCGAGCGACGCTCGAGTGGCCGCTTCGGGGCCGTCCGGTAACAGGATGATTCCGACTCGATGACTAGCCGGGGCGCGCAGCGCCCTGAGCGTTGTTGCCAGACGCTCGGGCTCAGAGTGGACGTGCACGCCAACCGTGACCGTTGTCATCGCGTCACCAGAACCATGCACTCATAACCCCTTCCGCCCAGTTACCGGTACCACGCTTGCGGACGTCCATCATCTTTGACTTGTACGCGTTCACCGTGCCGCCCTGTCTCCGAGCGGAGGTCAGGGAGTGTGGGTAGAAGTGGAAGGTGATGACCGCGCCGCCGTCCTGCAGGCTCTGCGGCGGCTGGTGATCCGGTATCCAGCTTCCTTTGCCCAACTTACCCCACCTCGTATCTGCGCGTGGCTTCGTCCCGGGATCCTTGATCGAGGCATCGCTGTGGTCGCCTGTCTTGTATCCGATCTCGTCAAGTGGGTCGTAGGTCGCCGCCGTGAAGTCCCGCCCATAGAACCCGCCGATGTACTTTCCACGCCCACGAAGCAAGCTTTGGGCCGAACTGCTGAGAGACGCGATGACTTCGTCGTGTGCTTCCTTGGCTGTCTTTTCCTTCTGTGGTCTCCCAGTGTTCTGCTTCTTCGACGGATTGACCGCCGCAGTGACCCACCAAGTCCCATCCTGGGCGGACGCTTCGAGCACCGACAGGCCGTAGCGAGTCTTGATCACCGCGAGCGCTCCGTTGATGAGCGAGGTCGTCAGCGATCCACTCAGGCGTTGCACAATCGCAACAGCGGCTTGCAGTCCCAACCGGACGCGTTCGTCGGGGTCCTGTGGTACGCCGGCTTGAGCGACGAGCTTTCCGAGGCGCTTCGCCGTGGACACGATCCATTCGACCACCTTGTCCAGCGCCTTGTCGATCGCTGCCCAGATCTTCTTGAGCACGCCCATGATCTTGTCCGCGACCTTGCCGAGCCCGGCGAAGCCGGCGAGGAAGCTGATGGCCAGCGACAGCAGGTTGGCCAGGATGCTTTCGACCCGCTTGGCGGCCGGGCCGATGGCGCCGGCCGCGATTCCGACGATGGAGTCGACGAACGCCTTGACGACCTGGATGATCTTCGAGATCTTCTGGACGAAGACCATGATCGTGTCGTAGATCTTGATGATCGCGGTGATGAAGCCCGCGCCGGGGATGAACAGTGACACGAGTTGCGGGATGGCCTTCTGCACCACGGTGTCGACGACGAAGTCGGTAATGGCGCCGATTGCCATGTCCTTGAGATCGGACAGTGACTCCTTGAGCTTCTCCCAGGCGGCCGCAGGGCCCTCCTTGATCAGTGTCACCACGATGTCGAAGCCCTTCTCGAGGATCGACATGGCGGGCTCGCCGATGACCTTGACGATCTTCTGGCGGATGTTCTGCCACGAGATGCCGAGCACCGAGAACACGAACTTGACGATTTCGCTGAACGCGAACGACTTGGGTATGTAGACGCCCGGGAGCGAGCCGGTGAGCCAGTCGAGCAGCCCGGCCTTGAGATGCTCGAGGAAGTTGCCGGCGAACTGCTTGAAGCCGAGCTTGGCGGCGCTGATGAGGTTGCCCATGAAGGGCAGCGGGTTCTTCAGGATGCTCTTCAGCGCTGCGCCCGTCTTCTTGATGTAGAAGAGCGCGGTCGGACTGACCACCTCGAAGATGATCTCCAGCAGGTTCCAGAGTGCCTTTCCCGCCCAGTCGATGAACCGCAGCAGGAAGCCTCCGAAGACCGCGCCGACCTTCACGAAGGCCCGCGGTAGCAGCACAATGTCCGACCACTCGAGCGACTTCAGCGCGTTGATGAACAGGCTCGGGATCTCCGACACGAAGGCGATCAGCCCCTGGAGCGCGCTCTGGAACCAGGCCCAGGCACGCCCGAGCGCGTTCGCGCGCTTCATGTTCTCCCAGATCTCTTCTTGGCCGATCAGCTTGAGGAAGCCCCCGATCAGCGTCTCGGCGTTACGCTGGACCGGCTCACCGGTGATCGGGTTCCTGCCGAGGACGGCGATCAGCAGGTCCCACCCGCGCGTTCCCTCGGCGAGCTTGGCCAGTGGCTTGAGGATCGCGTCCCGGACGAACGCGATGATCGCCTCGGCGAGCCCGACCACGAAGTCCTTGATCTTCTGGATCGGCGTGGTGAAGATCGCCTTGGCGCGATCCCACACGTCGCCGAGGTGGAAGATGTCCCGCCAGCTCAGGCTGTCGAGGAACTGGTCGATGGCGGCGCGGATCGAGGACCAGGTCAGGCCGAGCGTGTCGAGCTGCTTCTCGATCCACGTCCCGACCTTGTCGAACACGCCGTACTTGTCGAGCGCCTCGGTGATCAGGGCGCCGCCGGGGATGAACTCGACGATCGCCCGAAGGATGTTCGCCGCGCTGCGCTCGACGCGGCTCATGTTGATCGGGTTGACCCCGAGGAGGATCGTGAACATCCTGAAGCCGGGGATCAGATTCGCCTTGTCGGCGAAGTAGTCGAGCGCATCGCTGATCCCCAGACGCTGGAGCCGGGGGGGAGTGCGCTCGAGCACGGTGAACGGCCGGCGTACGATGACCGCGGCCGCAGCGCGATGAGCCTCGCGCTCGTAGGCGTCCCCGCCACCTCTCGTCCACAGCTGAACGCGCGGCGCGGCCTGCTGCTGAACGACGTGCGCCATCTCGTGCGCAATCAGCGACACGTCGGTGGGACGCTCGCCCCGGCCGAGGAAGATGTGGTTGCCGAGCGCGAACGCGCGCGCGCCGAGCGCCTGCGCTCTCGCCGCTGCCGCGTCGTCCGAATGGACCCGTACGGCAGCCACGTCGACGCCCAGGGTGGCCGCGATCGGCCGGCCCACCGAGGGCAGCAGCGGCGATCCGACGCCGGCTCCCGGCAGCGTGATCGGGCGTAGCAACGGTGCCGGGGCGTGGCGGGGCCGGGTCGGCCCGGGTTGCTTCGGCGCCGGCGGTCTGATCGGCGGATGGCGCGGAGCGGTCGGCGTCCGCTCAGGCATTGACCGCCTCCATCGCCCGGAGCGGGCAGACCTGCCCCGCCTTGCGGTATTCCCGCTGCACGGCGAGACCGAGCTGACGCTCGGCCACCGGAACGTCGTCGGAGAGCGCGAGCAGCGAAGCGTGGAGGGCCGCGTTGCGGATCTGCCCGCCCGACAGCACGCACCGCGCCGCCAGCTCCTCCAGAAACGGGTTCGGCACCTCGTGCCCGGCGGGCAGGTGCAGCTCCCAGATCTGCCAGCGCTCGAGCGGTGCCGGCGCGCGGAACTCCACCACCACGTCCATGCGGCGCTTGAATGCCGGGTCGATCCGCTCCGCCGCGTTGGTCGTGACCAGCACGATGGCCTCGTAGGACTCGAGGCGCTGGAGCAGGAAGTTGGTCTCGAGGTTCGCGTACCGGTCGTTGGACGTCTGCACGTCCGTGCGCCGGGTAAGCAGGGCGTCGCCTTCGTCGAGGAGCAGGATCACATCGAGCTCCTCGGCACGGGTGAGGACCGCGTCGAGGTTCTTCTCGGTCTCGCCGAGGTATTTGTTCACCACGGCCGACAGATCCAGGGCGTACAGCTCCTTGCCCAGGACGGACGCGAGCAGCCGGGCGGCCAGGGACTTGCCGGTCCCGCTCGGCCCCGTCAACAGCGCCCGTACGCCGGGCGTGAGTTGCGTGGAGAGCACCGGGCTCGCGGTCTCCACCAGCCGTTCGCGCAGACGGCAGCGGCTCTCGAGTAGCTCGAGCTCGCGCCCCGTTTCCTCTGCGACCGCCAGATCGCCCCAGTCTCCGTGGACCTTGATTGGCTGGGCCAGCGTCTCGAGCGCCTGACCGTGGAGCGCGCGCATGGCGCGGCGCAGATCGTCGGCCGTCGGGCTGTCGCGTCCGGAGAGCACGGCCTCGGTCCGCGCCAGCCGGGCGGCGGCCTTGATCGTCCCGCACGGCGTGCGCAGCCCCGCCGCCACACCGGCTGCCTCGTCGCCGTCGCCGCTCAGCTCGGCCGCCCACACCGTTGCCCGAGCGCCGATCGCGGGCACGTCGGTGTGCAGCGTCACAGCCGACTCGGCACCGCGGATCCCACCGCGGCGCCCGGCGATCACACCGAGCGGTCCGGTGTAGCCGGGCCACTGGGGAACCGCGACCACCTCGCCCGGGCCGAGATCGAATTCGATCACCGGCAGTGCGCGCACCAGGGTGGCCAGCGGGCCCGCGACGCCGGCGGAGGGATCGCTCACCTCGAGCATGCCGCGGCGGAGCGCGCGGGCCAGAGCGCCGAGCACGCCCCGCCGGCCACTCGAGCCGGGTCCGCGGACGACCACGATTTGCGAGCCGCCGTTTCTCAGGAGCGTCGGCAGCCGTCCGAGCGCTTCCGCAGTCCGGTCGGGCAGGACGAGCTCGGCGGCGTCCGGGAGCTGATCGGGCGGCCGGTAGCGCGCCCACGACACGGCGGGACGCTCGCCGCGCATCGCATCCCACAGGACGCCGGGTACCTGAAGGCCTCGGCCGGGTCGCGGCCGATCGTCGTCCGGTGCGACCAACAGCCCGGCGGCCAGCAGCTTGTTGAGGGCGATGCGCGCCTCCTCATCGCTACTCCAGCTGGACATTAGACCGATCGTCGGTCGCTGCTCTCCCGAGACGCCGCCGAGCGCCTCGAACACTGGACCGAAGCGGATGTCCTCCTCGACCAACCCGGCGGTGAAGAGCAGGGTCAGCGCAAGGCCGTCGAGCCCGCACGATCGCCGCAGCGCGCGGAGGGGGAGATGCCCAGGGATGAGCGCCTCCCAGCTTGCGACGAGCTGTCGCCAGCGTGCGTCGGCCGGCGAACCTGCAGCGGCGAAGCCCGCGCCATCGAGCTCGCGGTAATAGCCGGTCAGGAAGCCGAGCCCGTTCTCGCGATCCGGCGCCGGCAGGTGCGCTCTCAGCTGGAGCACGGCGCCGAAGACGTGCAGGCGGAAGTGCGACTCGGCCGTGCGGGGAAGGTGGTCGAACGTCCGGCTCATTCGAAGTGGAAGGCGAGGTAGCGGCCCGCGGCGGGGATCCATCCCGGGTCGCGGTCCAGGCCGGCCAGGCGGATCTCGACCGGGAGCTCGGCCAGACGCAGGACCACGTCGACGTGGCTCGGGGTGACGTGCACGCGGGCGGAGTGCTCGAGTAGGATCGCGGCCGGCGACTCGTGGCCCAGCGCCAGTCGCAGGCGGGCCCGTGCGTACGCGCCAAGGCGCGCGATCCAGCGCGCCAGCGGGCGCTTGGGCTCCCTAGGTAGCGACGTCCGGGCCGGCCCCTGCGAAAGGGAAGCCAGCCGCTTGAGCTCGCGGCGCAGCTGCTCGTTCGGTGGCGCCGTGGTGCGGGGGACAGCGATGACCGTGAAGCAGCCGGGGTGCAGGACGCGAAGCGTTCCGCCGGCGGTCGACCAGCGCCACACGCCGTCATGGTCGAACGGCCCGAGCCACCTGGGCGCCACCCGCCACGCGCGGGGCGGACGAAATCCGCGGCCCACGGGCTGCCCCCGGGGGCGGCCGGCGAGCTCGCGCAGCAGCGCCCACACGGGGTCTCGGGGGCGGCGGCCGAGCAGCCGCGCGCCCAGCAACTCGACGAGCTCCCACGGGTTGAGCGTGATGCCGGGCTCGCGCGGGCGCGTGAAGTCCGAGTACAGATCCAGGTACAGCGCGAGGTTGACGAGGTAGAAGAGACCGCCGAGCCGGGTGACGGTGGCGGCGGCGACCGGCTCGGCGGGCCGGCGACGCTCCAGATCGCCGTCCGCGCGCCGTGATGTGCGCGGCGCGGCCGCTTCGCTCCGGAGCCCCGCCCGCAAGGCCGGCGCCGGCGCGGCCGGTGGTGGGACGGACTCGGCGGTCGATTCGCGCGCGTGCTCCGTCGGCGTCGGCGCCGGCGCGACCGGGCGTCCCGGCTCCTGCGCGTGCGGCGTCCCTGACGGCCCATCGAAGGGCTGCGGAACTTCGCCCACACCGGGCGCGGGCGGAGAAGGCGGTCGCCGGTCGGACCAGATCTCCTGCACAGCGGGCGCACCGGGCGCCCGTGTGGCGATCCGGAGCGGCGACCAGTGGACGCGGGGGCGGGGAACACGCGGAGCGGAACCCGGCCGCCGGGCCGCGTCCGGATCGTTGACCGAGCGGACGTCGACGTCGGCCGCGCGGTTTGGCACCGGCCCGGCCGGCGCCGACTCCGGCGCGTGCATCGTGGCCGATGCCGACGGGGCCCAAGCCGGCGAGCGCGGCCGCGCCACAGCCACGCGCCACCGATGCACGTGCGCGGCGAAGGCGCGAGTCCGCGCGACGCCGACCGCGTGCCGCAGCATCAGGAGCGTTCCGAGCATCAGCTGCTGCTCCGGTTGCAGCGGGGCGGTGGCGGCCGCGGGCGCGACCTGGCGCCACGGAGGGTCGAGCGCCTCGGGTCCAGCCCGCGCGCGATCAGCCGGCCGCTCCTCCACCGGTGCGAGGATCGCGGCACGCAGCGCGGGTGCGGCGAACGCCGCCGCAACCCGGGCCGCCAGCTCGATCGCGGCCGGCGCCGGGATCGTGGCCGCGAACTTGACCGCCTCCTCCCGGGTCGCGAGCAGCGCGAGCGCCGCCGAAGCGTGCTCGGGCCGCTCGAGCCACACGGTGATCTCGGGGTCGGGCCCGCCGCGAGCGCTCGAGATGAGGCTGCGCCACCACCACCGTGTCCACGTCGCCCCGTCGCTTCTGTCGCGGGCCAGGCACGCCATCATCTCGGCCTGGTCCGCGAACAGCACGGCCTCGGCGTTGGCCGGAACCGCCTCGTGGGCAGGGCGCGCGGCCCATCGCAGGAGGCCCTCCAGCGCGGACGCGAACGCCCGCTCCCACTCGGGCGGCGGCCGCTCACCGCCGGCTCGCAGTGACAGTGTCCCCGGACGCGGGTCGGCGAGCCGGCGGACGCACAGCACTGCCGCCGGCGGCAGCCCGGGGGGGTGCCACGCGCCGGCGGCCAGCATGTGCTCGAGACGCAGGCGAGCGAGCGTGGGGTCGAGCCCTTGGGACGAGACCTTGACGCGCTCGAGTACCGCGTCGCCGGCGCTCACGCCGTCCTCCTAGCTCCTGTCCGAAACGGTCGCCGCTCGCCTACAGGCTCCAGAGGCTTGGACCGATCGCCACCGACCAGGTCTGTGGGCCGACGATCCCGTCGACCCTAATGCCCGCCCAGGTCTGGAGCGCCTTGACCCGCGCAGCGGTCTGCGGTCCGTAGATCCCGTCCGTCGCGAGCGGCGGCGACGCGATCGCGAACCGCGGCCGCGCGTCCTCGAGTGCGTGCTGGAGGCTCTGGACGACGGGAGAGTGATTCGGGCTCGTCTGTAGCTCCGGAGGAAGCGGGCGCGGGCCGACGAGCGCCGGGTTCCGTAGCGCCTTCCACGTGAGCGGACCGACGACGCCGTCCTGGGCGAGGTGCACGGCCCGCTGGAACTGCCTCACGGCCGCTCCGAGCCCGGCACCGAACGCGCCGTCGAGCTGCGCGGGCGAGAGGCCATAGCCGAGGTAGTGCAGGAGGAACTTCACCTCCTGGACTACCGGGCCGCTTTCGCCTTGACGGAGGACGGGCGTCGCCCCGATCGGATGACCTCCCGGTGCGCCGGCGTCGACCCACAGCGACGGTCCGGCGCTCACTGCCCACGTGCTGTAGCCGGTGGTTCCGCTGGGTGCGATTCCCGCCCAGGCCTGCATCGTCTTGACCATTGCCGCCGTCGGCGCGTCATACGTGCCGGTCACGGTGATCGGCGCCAGCCATCTCGCAAACCACGGTCGCGCCGTGTTCAGCTGTCCCTGTAGCGCGGTGACCGGAGCTCCGGTCGCGCCGGGACCGAGAACCCCCGGCAGGGGCGGGATCCGCACAGGCGCGAGCGCGAAGAGGCCCGACCACGTGATCGGACCGACGACCCCGTCCACCGCCATCGCGTTCAGCGTCTGGAACGCCTTCACGAGGGCCTCCGTCTCCGGACCGAAGATCTCGTCGACCTGGTGAGCCCCGATCCCGTAGCCTTCGGCGGACAGCAGCAGCTGCAGCAGGCCGACCGTGTCCCCGTGAGCGCCTGGCCTGATCGTCTCGGGGAGATGCGGCGGCGGGTAACTGGCGGGCGGGTTGGCCGAGATCGACGTCTGGACCGTGGTCGACCCGCCGTCCGGGACCCGCACCTCGTAGGCCCGTCCGATCCGGCGCACCCCGCCGCCATACAGCTCATGGACGAAGGTGTCGACGCCGCTGCTCTCGTGCACCGCGTTGATGCCGAACTCGCCGATCGGGTCGACGATCTCCGCCGTCGTCTTGCCCACGGTCATCGCCAGCCCCGTCCGGCGGAACGCCTCGACGACCCACATGAACACCTGCTGGTCCTCCTCGAACGCACGGGGAGGGACACCTACGAGCCGGCGCGACAGGTCGTCGATCGGGGGTGAGTCCTCCTCCGGTGGCGCCACGATCCGCGCGTGGGGCATCAGAAGAATCGTGTGGTAGCTGCCCGAGGGCGGCTTCGGTCGCCCCTTACCGCTGATCGTCGCCGTCCCCTGCTGCTCTGACACGGAGTAGAAGTTCATGTTGACCCGAAGACCGGACTGAACGAAGTTGACCGCATCCTTCGAGCTGAGCCGTACCCATACGCAGTGGTGGCCCATGTTCTGGTTCACGTACGATTGAGGCACCAGCCTGTACTTCCACGTCTCGGTGACCATGCCCGTGGCCGGCGTGGTCGCGTCGATTGCGGGATCGAGCGTCGCGTCGGTCGGTGTATCCGCCCCACGTATCAGAGCCGAATCCCAATCAAGATATGTACCCGGCGGAACCCCCCAGTCGGCGAACCGGAACTCAGCGGTGATGTCAACCGTCTGGCCCGCGGCCGGATTGTGGGGGTCGCTGTTCTGGATGAACGCCTCGAGCGTGTTGACTCGCGTATCCGCCGGGTTGGCCGAGTAGTCGACCTGCGTTCCGAAGCTGTTGTCGGCGAGGAGCACGCCGACCGGGGTGCCGATCGGCTGAAAACCGACGCCGACGGCCGTGTTCTTTCCCGCCCTCGGGATCACGGCGGTCCCGTACCAGGCCTGATCGATCTTCTGGAAGTCGCCGACCGTGCCGATCAGGTACTGCTGGTCAGGTTCTGTTGGCTCGGGCAGGGGGAAGCGGTACTGGCCGACGGCCAGCGCATTGGTGTTGGGCGGTGCCTCGTGTGCCCAGTTGCTGAACCTGTAGAGGTTGAGGTAAAGGCCGAACTGGTCCTGTATGTCGAGCGCGTGGCTTGTCGGGGGGTTTGTGGTGGTGTCGGTGAGCGTGGTGTGCAAGGGGATCAGGAGCTCGAAGCTCCAGCCGTAGTCGAGGAGCGCCACCGACGAGTTGGACGGAGCGGTGCCCGTGAATCCCGACACCCACTGGCAGCCGGTCAGGGTGTTGTTGTTTATGCCCGTATACCCGATGGTCGCGGTGATCCCGGGCTGGACGGTGACAGTCACCTCTCCGTTGGTCGGGAACGCCGCGACCGCGTCGAGGGGGAGCGTGAAGTTCGTCGTCTTGTTGTTGGGGATCGGGACCGCTCCGACCGTGTGGGCGCCCGGTGCGGTCGGGGTCCATGACGCCGCGCGCGCCTGGATGGCAGTCGGGACGAAGCTGACCTCCTGCCACCATTGGCCGCTGGCGGATCCGTCCAGGCCCACGCGCGCGGTCAGGTTTGGGACCGGTCGTTGGTAGCGGACCCCGTACGTGCCCCCATCGCCGCTCGGCAGCGGCGGGACGTTGGGCCCCCCATCGCCGTTCACTCCGATCGGGTATCCCGCTCCGACGTTGACGCTGGTGATCGGCGCCACGTCAAATCGCCGGTGGGTGGTGTAGTCCGACTGCTTGGTGAGGTCGGGGATGATCCCGATCGTCATCCCGTCGGCGAGGTCGAACGAGTAGTCGAATGCACAGAAGGCGCTGAACATGAGGTATTCCCCGGCGTCGACTGGGACGGGGGTGAACGGGGGAGGGGGACCGAGATTGCCCCCGGCGGGCACCGTCACATGCGCGAACTCGAAGACGACCGGTGGAAACTGGCTGCCGCCGACGAACGTCAATTGGCCGGCTGTCGCCCACCCGGGATCGGTGAAGCGGATAGCCATTGTCGGGTCCACGGCGGTCCACCCGTCGAATGTCGGCGGTCCCGTCACCGGGTCCGGATCGGGAAACGCGACCGAATTGAACACATAGGCAGTCATGCTTACTCCTTTCGTCTTTGTTTAGTCAGCCGGCGTTCCGGATCAGGAACCGGGCGAAGGATTGATAGGCGGGCCCGGCGCCCTCGGCGGCCTTTGCGTCCATGAAGGCGTCGTGCGGCTGCGCGTCGCCGCTGGCCGCCATATTCGTGACCGCGTAGTTCACGACCGTCGAGCCGCCCGGGACGGGCCGCGGCAGGGTCGCCGGCCGGGCGGTGCCCGCGTGCCACGTGGTGGGCGCGCCCTCGAGGCTCGCCGTGAACTGGTAGTTGAGCGGCGGCGGAGTGGTCATGTCCGCGAACACAACGTTGACGGCGACGAAGCCCCCGGTGCCGGCCGGTACGGTGATGACCTGCTGCTGGGTGTTCGGGTCGACGACCAGCTTCACAGGGTTCACCTGTCCGTTGGGATCGGCGTCCGGCTGCGGGTCGACCAGGCTGAGCTGAATCCGAGGATCGCTGACGGGACCGGGCTGCCCGACAGTGAGCGAAACGGGGTTCGAGGGGGCCGAGAAGAGGCCGTCGGTCGAGGTTGCGGTGACCGTCAGGTTGGCCGAGTCACCCACCTGTGCTGCGAGCGGGACGTTCACCGTGACCACGAGGAGGAACGGGGTACCCGGCGAGATCAGCTGCTGTGTGGCGTTCAGCGACAGTGCCGACTGCCACTGCTGCTGCGACAGTGACCCGTTCACGGTGCCGATGGCGGCTTTGAATTGGTAGGTGTCTGGCAACGTCGTCGCAGAACGGATCTGGAACTGGTATTGGGCGGGCGTCCCGGGCTGAGGCGTTTGCGGCGTGCTGTTGTCGTCGTCGACGAACACCCGGCCCGAATTGACGACGGGCTTGGGCACGACATTGAGCTGCAGCGAGTTGGAGGTGCCCTGGGGAGTGGTGACGGTCACCGGCACGTTCCGCGGGAGGCTCGCCAGCGGCGGCACCGACACGAATAGCGCCGTGGCGGTCGATGCGCTGAGCAATGTTGTCACCGTGGCCTCGCCGATCGCCACCGTCGTCTGCCCGAACGGTCCGAAGTTCAGCCCAGACAGCTCGAGCACCTGGTCGACTTGGACGCTTCCGGGCGGCGTCAGCGAGGTCAGCACCGGAGGACCGCCGGGCGTACCGCCGCCGCCTGACTCGAGCTTCCCGACGCGCGTCTCGAGATCGTTGATCAAGGCGGCCAGCTCGTTCATGTAGTCAGCGGTGATCAGATCGCCCGGGTTGACTTGCGGTGCGGTGGACATCGATCCTCCTCGCTCAGTACACGCGCAGGGCGTAGCTCGCGTAGTCGTAGTGGGATAGGTCGTACTGCGCGTTCGCGGCATACGGGAGGAGACCGTGCGTGAACAGCACGTACGGCCGATCCGCGCCGGGACCGGACACCGACGGGTCACGGTTGTCCCGCACCTCGTACAGCCAGATCAGCTCCTGCGTGCTCGGATCGATCGGCGGATAGTCGAACGACGCCCGCAGGAGGGGAGCAACGCGCGGGCCCTCGACGAAGAAAGGACCGCGCGTCTTCAGCCCCGCGAAGAAGGTCGTCGTGAAGAAGCCCGGCAGGTCGGCGGCGATCGGCACGAGCCCGGCCGGTGGCAGGAAGTCGAAGCAACTCGTGGCCGCGATCGTCTGTGGCGACGGTCCCGATCGAAGATCGGCCACGGCCCCCTGAAACTGGAGGAACATCGCCTCCCCTTCGGCCCGCCGGCGGTCCCCGGCGAACGCGGCGAAGCCGTCTTCGGCTGCGCGGCGGATCACCCGCCGGCGCACTGACCACAGGTCGACGAACCGGATCCCGTTGTCGATGTCCCAGCCGAATATGGCCAGCGGCAACTGATCATCGGTCAGGCTCTTCTGGGAGCGGAGGGTGTCGATCAGGCCATACGTGGTGAGCGGGGGGCCGAACGGGTTGTTCACGAACGACGCCAGCGCGTCGGGGGCGAAGCAAAGGTAGGCCACGAGATTGCGCAGATGCTTTGTGTCGTTCAGCTGGTCGAGCGTGAGCGCGATCCGTATTAGGCCGAACTGGACCGTGTCGATGTAGTCGTCGACGTTGCACGGCGCCACCTGGTTGCCGAGTCCGTTGACGGGGGCGAGGCCGTTGCTCTGCGAGGCGGGCCCGATCCACAGTAGGTACACGCCGGCGCCGGCGGTGTAGGTGCCGGGGGCGTAGGGCTGGCAGGGGGCGAAGAGGGCCCCGGGCTCGCTGTCCGAGGTGGCCCCGGTGCCGGCGAGCGAGAGGTCGACCGACGAGGGGAGCCAGAGGGCCACCCCAGAGGGGCTCAGCGCGAGCCCGCTGGCCACGGTGACGACCGGGTTCTGTGGCGTGGAAGTTCCAAGCGTCTCCCGGACCTCCAGTCCGTAGGCCACGCCGGCGCCGGTGAGCTGGCCGAGTTGCTGCAGGCGCGCCTGAAGCGCCGACTGCTCGCCCGCCAGGTCGTCGCCGGTCAGGAGCCGACCGTTGAAGAAGTTGACCGAGCGCAGCGCGGAGCCGCTCACCACCGGACTGCCGAGTGCCTGCGTGCTCACCGCGGCTCAGAGCTCCTCGATCCGGACCATGAACCCGCCGGCCACCGGCCCGTTGTCACCACGGCGCACGCGCACGACGATGCCTGGCGCGGGCGGCGAACCGAGTTCGGCAACGAGGTCGGGATCGTCCTCCCGAATGACCTCGAATACGTTCACCTCTGTGTCGCCCATCGATGTGATGGGATCGCCGGTGACCACGTAATGCGCGCTGGGTGAGAAGGGCGGGAAGGTGAGCAGGAACAAGGTCGGCTGAGCCGGCGGCGAGGTGAGCGGCAGCGGTTCCGCGGTGAGGCCGTGCGTGGCGACGACCGTCCCGCCGGCCGCGTTGAAACGACCGACGTAGACCGCGGGCGCCGCCTCCGCCGCCTCGGCCCCGCTCAGGAGCCACTCCTGGAGCAGCTTCAGGTGCAGGAGCGTCGGCCGCGTCGCCTCGCCCACGGTTACCGCGACCGGAGGGCTGTCGGCCACGACCACCCCGCCGTTGAGCGCGTTGCGGGCCAGCGGAACCGTCAGCTCGGCGATCCGCAGGCAGTCCGCGGTCGGGTCGAGCGGCCCCGGTCCGCCGCTGCAGCCGCATTCCGCCCCAGAGGTCGGCGAGCGCAGCCGCGCGCGCAGGTCGGTGACCCAGAAGGAGAACAGCGCGGCCAGGTACTGCGGCGCCGCGGACCTGGGAATTCGCAGCGACGCTGGCGGCGAGGCGTACAGGAAGTCGAGAAGCGCGGGCGCCGACGGTGGCGATGCGGCTTCGAGCAGCATGGCCTGGCGGATCTTCTCGATGAAGCCCTCGACATCTCCGGGCGGTGCGTCGACCACGGGAATGCTTCGCGCCCACCGCACGAAGTCGACGATCGCGTCGTCCTCGGTCTGTTCCGGGGCGAGGAGGCGCAGATCGAGGCTGAAGCTGTCCTTGACGCGCGAGGGCTGCTGGAGCTCGTCCTCGCTCCGGCATGGCTCGCCGGGAATCGGGACCTTGTCGGTCGGGCACGGGGCGTAGCAGGCGACGACGGCCAGTTGGAGCACCGCCGGGGGCGGTGAGGAGACCTGCTCGACCTCGGCCAGATTCGCCTCGAGCCAGTCGTTGAGGTTCGCGCACTGCGCCGGCGAGACGCACACGAACTGCCCCGATGGGGTGACCAGCTCGCCCGGGGCGACCTGGACCACCGGACCGCTCGATGAGGTCTCGACGGTTACGCGCAGGCCCGAGACCACGCCATAGCCGATCAGATCGCGCACGATTCGCTTGTCGCGACCGGAGCTGTAGGCGAACTCCTGGACGAAGTCGTCCACGCCCAGGACCATCCCCATCTCGTAGTTGACGTGCTTGCTGGGGTCGGGCGGCCCGATCGAGGGAAGCGAGACCGCGGTGAAAGTGTTCATTGCGTGTCCTCCGCGCCATCAGAGCCGGTGGAAGGCGCCGGCGGGGTCCGGCGGATCACGTCGGTCGCGGCGGGACCGCCGAGATAACTGTCGCCGAGGTAATTGGTGCCCAGGACGGCCTGGGTGACCAGCTCCGGCACCCGGCTTCCGCTCGCCAGCAGGGTGTCGTCGCCGAGCCGCGCGTCGCCGACGCGGAAGGCGGCCCAGTAGAACTTCACGGTGTAGGTGGTGTGCGCGGGCTTCTGGAGGTCGACGATGCGTGTGGCGAGGCCGCGCAGCTGCGCGTTGTCCAGCTCGACGCCCTGGGTATCGGTTACGTGCAGGGGCCACGGCAGCAGCACGGTGAATCTGTGCGCCTTGACCGCCGTCGGGATCACCACCGACTGGAACTGGAACCAGTCGACCAGGGCCGCCCCGTCCGCTGGGAGCGCCTCGGGGACGGGCACGTCCGAGAAGTCCGTGGGCGCGGTGCTGAGCCAGTACGCCGTGGCCAGCGTGGCGGTGCTGGCGTAACGCCGGGACAGGAAGTCACTCCACGCCGTGAGGTCCGCCGTGGTCGGAACGAATCCGAGCACGGAGGCCGAGAACTCACTCCACAGCGCGGTGAGGCCGTCCCCCGGATCGACGATCGGGTATTGATCAGGCGTGCTCAGGCCCTGCTGCTCGAGGAAGGCCAGCCATCTGGCGTTCAGCACGTCGCCTCCCTGGTCGGGCGTCCAGGTCGACGTGGAGACGACCACGCGCGGCACCGCTTGATCCGTGGGATCGCCGAACACCACCCCCGGCGTCTTGCGCGTGCGGTACGCCTCGACGATCCGGGCGGTGGCGATTCCCGCCGGCCGCCAGTCGACGAACACGCTGTCGTCGACGCACGGCTCGAATGCGAACCGGAGCGCTATCTCGACTCCCCGCATCGTTCCGCGGGCTTGGAAGAACGTGTTCGCGTTGCGGAGGAGCACGCGACGGCGGTTCTCATCCCACAGGGGATCGAGCGTCAGCGCGAACCATCCCGCCAGCCACTCGAGATCCTCCGCCGGGGCGGTGTCGGTGCCGAAGAACACCTGCGCGGCCGCGATCCGATCCTCGATCTCGGTGTAGAACCCCTCGACGTTGGCCAGGTAGCGCTCGAGGAACGAGGCCGAGTCCGGGTCCTGGCGGTAGACGCGCGGCAGGTACTCGGTCAGGTAGGAGAAGCGCGGGTACCACGCTCGGAGCGCCCGCACGCGCGGCGTGGCCCGTCCGTCGCCGACCAGTTGGAGCTTGACCATCAGGTAGCGCCCGTGGGGATTCTGGAACAGCAGCTCGTGGGTGTCGTACGGTCCCTCCGGCACGAACGGCAGCTCGCACCCCGTCCGCCGGGGTAGTGGCCCGGGCTCCGGAACCCACTCCAGCGCGCTCAGGAGACTCTCGTCGTCGGCCGCCTTGCTCCAGACCGCGAGGCTCGCCCCCTGCGGAAGCGATGCGTCCACCATCAGGCGATGCCATGTGCACGCCGGCGTCCCGGAGTCGAACGCCGGCGTCACGACCGCGGCCTCCTCGACGTGACGTGGCCGAGCCTGCGCCACCAGGGGGATCCAGCGATCCTCGAAGTCGTAGTACGCCCGGTCGCCCCCCGCGACCAGCCCCTTGCCGCCGAACTGGCGCATCGGGTAATAGGTCACCAGCAGGTCGAGCGCCGGGGCGCCTCCGAGCTCCGTCAGCCCGAACGCCCACGTCTGCTTGCCGGCCGCATCGACCATCAGCAGGCGGTCTCCGACGAGCGCCAGGTCGTACCCGGACAGCCCGGCGGTCGCGGCCGCGGCGCCGACGAGCCCGCCGTCGCTGTAGCGGGAGACGGCCGAGCCCTGGGATCCGCCGGTGTGGAGCGCGAAGAACCCGCCGCTGGGATCGGCCTCGATCGCGATCACGTCGGTCGGCACCGAGGTGGCGTCCGCCGAGCTCAGCGGACGCGGCCTCGAGGCCGGCGCAGAGGCGGGCCCTCCTCGCGGCGCGAAACTGCCGGGCGGCTCGGTCTCCGGGGGCGCCGTCGCGCCCGAGACGACGTGGAAATGGCGGTCGAGCTCCCACACCCGGCTGTGCGCGAGATCGAGCACGAACGCGCCGCCGCCGGGTCGCGGCGTCATGTCGAACGGCGTGAAGGCAACCTCCTTCGGCCACGGCAGGTG
>Ga0335078_10003610_pt1 | contig 23025 bp, 18 predicted proteins | sample Lox_Sample_32_FD_206711 | JGI IMG/M metagenome (GOLD analysis project Ga0335078, IMG submission 206711) | Soil microbial communities from Loxahatchee National Wildlife Refuge, Florida, United States - Lox_Sample_3.2 | ecosystem: Environmental > Terrestrial > Soil > Wetlands | place: USA... | reverse complement strand
CTCGCCCGGCGTGACGTGGCACAGCGTGCGCAGCCGGATCTCCGGGTCGATGAGCGGCTTGCTGACCAGGATCGTGTTCTGCCAGAACGTGCCGGCCAGCACGGTGAACTCACCGGCCCGCATGCCCGCGCCGAGCAGGCCGAGCTGGGTGTCGGCGCCGCCGGCCACCACCGGGGTGCCCGCCCGCAGCCCGGTCTGCCCGGCCGCCCCGGCGGTGACCCCGCCGACCACCGTCCCGGGGTCGGCCACCTCGGGCAGCACGTCCGGGGATATCCCGCAGATCTCCGCGATCTGCGCCGACCAGCTCCGGCGGGCCAGGCTGAACATGCCGGAGCTGGAGCCGCAGGACGGCTCGGTGACCTGCACCCCGGCCAGCCGGTAGACGATCCAGTCGCTGAGCAGGCCCAGGCTGTGGACCTGGGCAAACGTATCCGGCTGGTGCCGGGCCAGCCAGCGCAGCCGGGCCGGGGAGGTGATCGACACCCAGTCGCCGGCCTCGGCGAAGATCCGCTCCGCGCTGCCCTCGCGGATCAGCTCGGTGGCTTCCCGGGTGGCCCGGCTGTCCACGTTCGGGCACGCCCAGATCTCGGTGCCGGCCCGGTCGTAGAGCACGATCCCCTCGCGCATGCTGGTCGCCGCCACCGCCGCCACGTCGGCCCCGGCCGCCCCGGCCTGGGCCAGCACGTCCCGGATGCACGCGGTGATCAGCTGCCAATTGGCCGGCACGTCGAAGTCCTGGCCGCCGGGCACACCCGGCGGCTCGCGGTGCACCCACTCCCGCAGCGACACCGCGGCCTGCCCGCCCGCCTCGGTGAACAGCAGCGCCCGGCAGCTGCCGGTGCCCGCGTCCACCGCCAGCAGGTACGGCCCGGTCACGGCGTGGCCTCCTTCCGCGCCAGCACCTCGGGGTTGACCAGGTGCTCCGGGACCTCACCGGAGACCAGCCGGGCCACCGCGGCGGCGGCCATCTCGGCCCCGCGGCGCAGGGTTTCCCGGGTGGCGCCGCCGATGTGCGGAGTGATGATCACGTTGGGCTGATCCAGCAGCGGGTGCCGGTCCCCGGCCGGGCGGCGCTCCACGACGTCCAGCGCGGCGCCCGCCAGGTGGCCCCGGGCCAGCGCCTTGGCCAGCGCCTCCTCGTCGACCAGCGACTCGCGCGCGGTGTTGATGAACAGCGCGCCGCGCGGCATCCGGGCGAACTCGGCCGCGCCGAACAGGTGCCGGTTGTCCGCGGTGGCCCGGGCGTGCAGCGAGATCATCCCGGACCGGCCGAGCAGCTCGTCCAGGGAGACCAGGCTCACCCCGGGCGGGATGTCAGCCGGGGGGACCGGGTCGTAGCCGAGCAGGGTGAAGCCGAGCGCCCGGCCGCGCGCAGCCACCTCCCGGCCCACGTTCCCGAGACCGACCAGGCCCAGCGTCACGCTGGCCGCCTCGCCGCCGATGAACTGGCTGCCCTCGTAGGTGCTGGCGGCCAGCTGCCCGCCGTCGGTCAGGTAGCGGGCGGACGAGGCCACGCCGCGGATCAGCATCAGCGCGAACGCCATGGTCAGCTCGGCCACGGCGGGCGCGTTGCGGCCCGGCGCGTTGGTGACCGGGATGCCGCGCTGGCTGGCCGCGGCCACGTCCACGTTCACCGGGCCGCCCCGCGCGCAGCACACCAGCCGCAGCGGCGCGGCGTCCAGCACCTCCGCGCTGACCGGCGCGCCGTGCACCAGCAGCGCGTCGTGCCCGGCCACCGCGGCCACCAGGTCAGCCGGGTCGCCGACGTACTCCCGCAGGCCCCGCTCCGAGGCGGTGTGCGGCGGCGCGGCGGCGGCGCCGCCGATCTGCAGCTCGGTCACGGACAGCGCGCCGCCCGGGCCGCCCGGGCCGCCCAGCCCGGCCAGGGCCGCGGAGAACACGCTGGCCGGCATGTACCCGTCGCCGACGACCAGGACCCGCACCGTCACGGGTACACGTAGCTGGGCTTGAGGTCGATCGCGTGACCGCTGCCCGATTCCAGCACGAACTTGATCGTCGGGGCGGTGTCCAGGTAGTAGAACTCGATCGAGTCGCCGATCCGCCCGCTCATCAGCACGTCGGCGCCGTGGCTGCGCCAGTGCTCGCGGACCAGCGTGCTGTCCTCATAGGAATGCTTCATGCACGCGATGTGCTGTACGCCCTCGCCGTGGGTGTCCAGGAACTCCTGGTAGATGCTGGGCCCGCTGACCGGCTGGATCAGCTCGAACCCCAGCCCGTCCACTGAGGTCTCCGCGCCGATCATCCGGTACTCGACCGGTTCGCCGGCCACCCTCGTGTCGTGCAGCAGCGGCGGCGCGTACTCGAACACGCTCCACGGCCCCCAGCCGAGGGTCTGCGTGTAGGACTTGAGCGCGGCCTCCATGTCCCGGACCACCACCGCGATCTGGGTGATCTTCATGGGGGTGGGCGGCGGGACGATCTGCCTGGTGTCGCTGTCGGGCATGCCTTCCTCCTCAGCTGGGGACGGGTGATTGCAGCTGGCCGAGCATCCGGCGCAGGTTGCCGGGCGGGTCGGTGCCGTCGTAGATCGCGCTCCCGCTGACCACGACGTCCGCGCCCCAGCTGGCCACCTCGGCCGCGTTGCCCAGGGTCACCCCGCCGTCCACGCCGACCAGGACGGGGTGATCCAGCCAGCCGGCCAGCTCGCGGACCGCGCGCACCCGGCGCGCGGTGTTCGCGGCGGGCCGCTGCCCGGGCCAGCCCGGGTCTACCGCGAGCACCAGGACCAGGTCGGCCAGCTCCAGCACCGGGTCGATGGCCTGCACCGGGGTGCCCGGGCTGATCGCGACCCCGCGCAGCACCGGGCTGCCCGCCGCCCCGCTCAGCGCGGTGAGCTCGGCCATCGTGCGGTGCAGGTGCCGGGTGGCCTCGGCGTGCACGGTGACCACCGCCGGGCCGGCCGCCACCACCTCCGGCAGCAGCCGCCGCGGCTCGTCCACCAGCAGGTGCGCGTCCACCGGCACGCCAGCCGACGCGACCGCGGCCAGGACCGCGGGGCCGACCGTGAGCTGCGGGCAGAACGCGCCGTCCATCACGTCGACGTGGGCCCAGCACCCGGTGCCGCGCAGCATGGCCAGCTCGGCGCCCAGCCGGGTCAGGTCGGCGGTCAGCACCCCGGCGCTCAGCCGCGGGCCGGTGGGCCCGGCCGTCACGGCGCTGGCCATCACGGGGCCGCCCCGGGCCGGCCGGGCAGCTCGATCCCGGCGTCGCCCTCCAGCGGGATGCCGAGCGTCTGCCCGCCGTCCAGTACCACCGTCTGCCCGGTGATGTAGCCGGAGTCCGGGCCGGCCAGGAAGCCGACCAGCCGGGCCACGTCGTCCGGCTCGGCGAACCGGCGCAGCGGGATCTTCTTCAGGTACTCCGGCCCGCGCACCGGGTCCTCGATGATCCACTGCGCGATGCGCGTGTTGACCACGCCCGGTGCGACCGCGTTGATCCGGATGCCATGGCGGGCCAGATCCAGCGCGGCGGCCCGGACGAAGGTGACCACCGCGCCTTTGCTCGCGCTGTAGCCGACCAGGTTCTCTTCCACCTGGATGGCGTTGGTGGACGCGGTGACCACGATCGAGCCGCCGTGGTCGGCCATGGCCCGGGCTGCCTCCTGGGTGCACAGGAACACGCCGGTCACGTTCACGTCGAAGACCCGCTGCCACTGCTCGTCGGTCACGTCCAGCAGCGGGCGCACGTCCGCGATGCCGGCGCTGGCCACCATGACGTCCAGCCGCCCGGCGTGCTCCACGCAGGCGGCCACCGCCCGCCGCACGTCGGCCCGGCGGCTCACGTCCCCGCCCACCGCGCGGCCGCGGCCGCCCAGCCCGGCGGCGGTCTTCGCGGCCTGTTCGGCGTCGCTGTCCATGACCACGACGCGGGCCTCCCGCTCCGCGAAGTAGCTGGCGATGCCGGCCCCGATACCCCGGGCCGCACCGGTCACGACGACGCCCTGGCCCGCGAAGCTGCCGGTCATCGCGCCTCCTCACGGGGCTTCAGCGGTCACCGGAGCACTTGCTCAGATGACGGTCATTCGCTCAGCCTGAGTATCGAACAGGACCGGGTGCTGCCGCAAGGACTCCGCCCGGTCAACCGGGCCGGCCCAGGTCAGCCGTCAGCCGGGCCGGCCACGCTCCAGCTCGAGCAGCCGGATGGCGGCCAGCTCGTTGGTGACCAGCACGTCCAGGAACCCGCCGCGCAGCGCGCCGAGGATCGCCTCGGCCTTGTGTACCCCGCCAGCCACCCCGACTACCTTGGGGATGCGCCGCAGGTCGGCCACGTCGATGCCGATCCGCCGGTCGTGGATGGGCAGATCGACGACGTGCCCGTCGGCGTCGAAGAACTGGCCCAGGATGTCGCCGGCCACGCCCTGCTCGCGCAGCCCGCGGCTGTCCTCGGCGTTCAGGTAGCCCATGTGCACGATGGTCGCGTCGGCGGTCGGCGTGCCCACGCCGACCAGCGCGTGCTCCACGTCACAGGCCTGCTTCAGCACCTGCTGGATGGTGGGCTCCGCGCGCAGCGCGGCGGCCAGCGCGGCGGTGGACGCCATGATCGGGCTGGGGATCACGGTGGCCGAGGTGAGATCGGCCGAGTCGCTGGCGATCTCACCCTTGGAGGACAGGATCGTCTGCAGGTAGCCCTCCACCCCGCCGGTCAGCGTGACCATGTGCACCGGGCCGACCGCGCCGAAGCTGGTGGCCGCGATCACCCGGGACACGGTCTCGCCCCAGCCCACGCCGAGGCTGGCGCCGGGCCGCAGATGGGTGCTCATGAACTGGGCGCCGCCCAGGCCGATCCGGGCGTTCAGCGCGTGATGATCCAGCGGCTCCTTGTCGTGATCCGGCACGACCAGCGCCTCGGCCAGCCCGAACGCGTCGCGCAGCGCGCCGCTCAGCTCGAACGCGTCCAGGTACTCGGTGTTCAGGTTGATGGACACCAGGCCGACCTTGCGCGCCCGGTCGAGCAGCCGCCCGACCGAAGCCCGGGACATCGAGAGCCGCCGGGCGATCTCGTCCTGGGTCAGCTCGTCCTTGTAGTAGTACCAGGCGGCCCGCAGCAAGAGCTCCTCTGAGCTCCACCGTCCCGTGTCGTCTGCTCGCTCCGCCCTCACCGCTCCACCCTATTTTTCTTAACGGCCCACGCGTGGCCGCTGCCGTGCCTCAGGCATGCGGTATCACCTGGCCGCCGTCCAGCGGGATCACCGCGCCGGTCATGAACGCCGACACGGGGCTGAGCAGCAGCGCGATCCACCGCGCGACCTCGGCCGGGTCACCGATCCGGCCGAGCGGTACCTGGCTCTCCAGCCACCGGTAGGCCTCGTCCAGGTCGTCGGCCCAGGTGGCGTGGATCGGGGTGTCGAACGGGCCGGGTGCGATGCAGTTGACCCGGATGCGCTCGGCGGCCAGCTCCCCGGCCAGCGACTGGGTCAGGTAGTCGAGCGCGCACTTGGTCATGCCGTACACCGACTGCCCGGACAGCCGCAGCGTGCCCGATGACGAGCTGATGTTGACCACCGACTTGACCGGGGACCGGCGCAGCGACGGCAGGGCCGCCTGGATAAGGAAGTACGGTGCCCGGATGTTGGTGGCCAGCTGCTCGTCGAACCCGGCCACCTGCCATTCGGCCAGCGGATGGTGCTGGCACATGGCGGCGTTGTTGACCAGCCCGTCGACCCGGCCGAACGCGGCCAGCGCGGCGTCGATGACCAGGGCCGGGCTGGCCGGGTCGGCGAGGTCGGCGGGCACGGCCAGCGCCGCCCCGCCCGCGTCCTCGATCGCGCCGGCGGTCTCCCGGAGCAGTTCCGGGCGCCGGCCGACCAGCGTCACCGACACGCCCGCGGCGCCGAGCAGCCGCGCGGCCGCCGCGCCGATCCCGCTGCCTGCCCCGGTCACCACGACGGCCGAGCCGGCCAGGCCCAAGTCGATGACCCCCCCGGGGGTCGCGGGTGTCGCGCCTGACATGGGCCTGAGCATATGTCAATCTGGTGAGCGCTCGCTCGCCCACTCGCGCAGCGCAGTGAAACCAGTCGCGCAGCGCAGTGAATCCAGTCGCGCAGCGCGCGGTCAAACCGGGCGCGGCACCGGGTTGGTGCTGGCCATCCGGTTCGCTCAGTGGTACGAATGCCGGGCCAGACTTTTCATTGTGTTCGATTCTGTGTTTGAATAACCTCGTGGCGCACAACGACATGCTCGCGGCCGTGGCTGCCGGGGCCGGCCATCCCGTGGTGGCCGGCCTGCTCGGGCTGGGCGCCGTGGGGCTCGCGGCCGTGGTGGTGGCCATGGCGTGGAGCGTGCACGCGCGCCAGATCCGGCTGGCCGGGCAGCTGGCCCGCCGCCAGTTCATCGTGACCGGGGCTGCGGAGCAGGCGAACGGCGCCGGCGACGTGCCGGCCGCGCTGCTGGCCGAGGCGGAGCGGGTGAGCGGGGGCCTCGCCGCAAGCAGCGCGGCGGAGCCGGCCAGCACGTCGCGGGTGATCGTGGACGGCCCGGACACGGTGGTCGTCGGCGAGCAGGCCCGCTACCGGGTACGGCCCAACGGCACCCGGAAGACGGCGTCGTGGGCGGTCGGCGGCGGGTCGGTGGCCCAGGCGCCCGACCCGGCTCATCCGGACGAGCTGCTGCTGATCGCCGACCAGCCCGGCGACCTGGTCGTCACCGCCCGGGTGCGCGAGGGCATGATGGAGCGCCGCGGGACCAAGCAGATCACCGCCGTCGAGGACGTGACCGACACCACCCCGCCGTTCACCCTGCGGCTGTTCCTGCACGGCTGGGGGCTGGTCGTGGTGGCCGTGCTGATCGCCGGCTTCGCCGGCGCCCTGGTGGCGCTGGGCAGCCTGGCCGCCACCGACTTCATCGCGATGGTCGTCCCGCTGGGCGCCGTGCTGGCCGTGGTCGCCGTGGCCCTGGGCGGCGACGCCGGGGGTGGCCCGGCTTCGCCCCGGCCCCGGTCCTGACCGCGCCGCGCCCCGCTGGGTATGCATAAGCCCGGAGGAGGATCTGGCCGCACCCTGAGGGGAGGCCATGGCCCGGTTGCGAGCACGGCGCTGGTGGGCGGTCGCTGGCGTGCTGGTGGTGGCGCTGGCCGTCGCCGTGGTCGCGACCTGGCCCCTGATCCGCCGCTACACCGGTGCCGCGCCCCCGGCTCAGCTCTACGAGAAGATCCAGCTGGACCCGGCGCTGGCCCAGGACTACGGCAAGGTTCTCGGCGTGGCGCACAACGCCGGCAACAATCCCGGGACGACGGCCACGGCGCTGCGCGACGGAGCCGACGTCATCGAGATCGATGTGCTCTCAGCGCGCGGCCAGCTCGTGGCCGGCCGTCCCCAGCCGTGGCGCTGGCTGGCCGAACGGCTGTTCCAGGGGCCGACGCTGGCGCAAGCCTGGCAGCAGGCGGCGGCCGCCAGCGTCATCAAGCTCGACCTGATGCAGACGGACCGCAAATTCCTGGATGAACTGGTCGCGTTCCTGACCGCGCGGTCCGGCTCCCGGCGGGTGATGATCTCCAGCCGCGACCCGGCCGCGCTGCTGTACCTGCACCGCCGGCTGCCCGGCCGCACCCTGCTGTTCAGCGTGGCCTTCCCGGACGCGGTCCACCGGCTCGAGTCGGATCACGCGCTCCAGGAGGCCGTCGGCGGCGCGTCGGTCTTCCAGGGGCTGGTGGACGCGAAGCTGGTCAGCTGGCTGCACGAGCACAAGCTGATCGTTCTGGCCTGGACGGTCAACGAGGGCGGGCGGTTCAACCAGCTGATCCGGCTGGGCGTCGACGGCATCACCACCGCGAACCTGGCCATCCCCCGCGCGCTCGGCTGATCCGGCCCGGGTCAGGCCGCCGGTCACCCCGCAGCCCCGCCGTCGCGATGGGCCACGGCGGGCTGCCGGGCTGCCTACCCGGCCAGCGGGGCGAGGATGTCGCGGACGGCGTCGAAGATCGAGAAATGGCCGTGGCCGGGGTAGATCTGCAGCCGCGCGCCGGGTATCGCCGCGGCGAACAGCCGGGCGTGCTGCAGCGGCACGGTCAGGTCCGCGTCCCCGTGGCAGACGAGCGCCGGCGCCTGGATGGAGCCGAGCTCGAAGCCCCAGGGCTGGGTGAGCACCCGCAGGTCCTGGCCCACGCCCCGGCTGCCCTGCCGGAATGCCTCGACGTAGCTGGCCAGGAAAGGGTCGCGTATCGCGGGCTGCCCGAGCGCATGGCGGTCGATGCCGGGCAGCTCGCTGGTGGCGACGCGCAGGAACAGCTCGGGGGAGATGCGGGCCAGCGCGGCCAGCCGGCCGAGGAACCAGCCGCCGAAGCCGGGCACCCGCCGGGCCGCCCGCAGCGAGACCCGCTCCCCGGCCGCCATCCCGCCGGTGGGCCAGGTGGGTGCGCCGAGCGCCGAGATCAGCGTCAGCTGGCTGACCCGGCCGGTCAGCTGGGCCGCGCACGCCGCGGCGAACGGCCCGCCCCCGGAGGTCCCGATCAGCGCGGCCGTGTCGATGCCCAGCGCGTCCATGATCAGCGTGGCGTCCTGTACCCAGTCCACGACGCGGGGCAGATGCCGCGGCGCGGTGCGGCCGGTGCCAGGCCGGTCCGGGGCCACGATGCGCAACCCCAGCTCGGTTGCTACCTGCGTGAACGTGCGCGCCGACAGCCGCGAGTCGGCCAGCCCGTGGCAGAACAGGACCGGAGCCGCCCGTGCGTCGCCCACCACCTCGCAGGTGATCACGCTGCCGTCGCGCCGCCGGATCTCCACCCGGACATTGTCTGCCACGGCGTCAATCCGGCGCAGGCCGCTATGCCTGGCCGGGCGGCCGGCCCGCCGCGTAGCCGCCGTCGTACTCGTCGTGGCGCCGCACCCACAGCTGGGGCGGGTCGCCCTCGTCGCGGCCGGCCGGGGCCCGGTCGAGGAAGCCGTAGTAGCCCATCATGAACTCCAGGCCGCGGGCGGTCGTCGAGTAGGTCAGGTAGACCACGCCGTCCTGCCGGGCGTAGCTGCTCAGCACGGGGGACTCGGACAGGTAGACCGCTGGCTCGGTCCCGCACTCCCGCGCCAGCTCGGTGACCACGGGGGGCGCGCCGCCGGCCAGGAGTTCGCGGGTCGCCTCCACCGGGCGGGAGATCTCCAGGTCGAAGCTGTAGTCGGTGCCGCCGGAGGAGGCCCACGGGAAACTCCATCCCATCCGCCGCCGGTACGTCTGGAGCTTGTCCAGCGGCGCACGGGAGATGCAGCAGAACGTCACGCCGCGCGCGTTCAGGTGGGCGACGGCGCCGTCGAAGGTGTCCGCCGCCGACGAGCACACCGGGCAGCCCGCGTCGAAGCCCGGGCCGAACATGAAGTGGTAGACGAGCAGCTGCGGGCGCCCGTCGAACAGCTCCGGCAGCGTCCGCAGCCCGTTGTCCGTGTCGAAGCGGTATTCCTTCCCGATCGGCACCCACGGCAGGTTGCGCCGCTCCTCGGCGAGCTGGTCGCCGCGCCGCGTCAGCTCCTTCTCCTTGGCCAGCAGCTCGCCGCGCGCGGCCAGCCACTCCTCGCGGGTCCCGACTCTGTGCGTCACCACCGGGTATCTCCTTTCTCCTGACGTCGTTCTGCCCGCCGGGTTGCCGGGCGCCGGGTCACAGCATCGCGATCAGCATGGCCGCCATGCCCGCGCTCATCACCGCCTGGCCGGCGGCGGCCGGATCGGTGAGCCGGAGCCCCGGGCCAACCGCCCGCACCAGCCAGGGCAGGGCGGCGGCCGCGCAGCACGCGGCGGCCAGCGCGCTGACCGTCAGCACCGGGATGGACGGCGCGCCGCCAGGCATGGCCGCCATCGCCGCCTGGCCGGGCATGGCCGCCCGCATCCCGGCGGACCCGGCCATCCCGGCGACGCTGGCCACCCCGGCGACGCTGGCCACCCCCGGCAGCGCGACGAGCATCCAGATCATCGCCGCCCCCATCACCGCGTGATGCACACCGACCAGCCGGGGCTGGCGGAACCGGCCGAGCCGGCCCCAGCCGGCCAGCAGGAACCAGAGCCCGGCGCAGCCGAACCCGGCGACCTGCACCCAGGCCAGCGCGGCCGGCTCCAGCCACCACGTCATCGCGATCAGCGCGGTGCACATCACCAGGCAGAATGCCGACGCCGGCCGGCCGTCCCGGCGGGCCGGCCCGGCTGATCGCCGCCACCGGATGACGGCGCCCAGCGCCGCCGTCGCGAACACGACCGTGAGCAGCCATCTGGCTGCCGCCGATTCGATCATCATGGCCGGGAACTCTCCGCATCATGGCCGGGACATCATGGCCGGCCTGTCTCAAAGTGCAACTGCTGGTTGCGCTTATCGGCCAGGCTAGCGTGGCTCCCGCCGGAAAGCAACCTTTGGTTGCAGATCCCCGGCGGTGCGGTACCGGCGGGCGCGGCCGGCCCGGCTGACAGGATGAAGCCGTGAACCGTGTGTCTACGCGCTCTGCGTCGCCCGGGACCAGCGGCCCGCTGGCCGCGTGGTCCCGCGCTGACCGCTGAGCCCTGGTGGCCTGCTGTGACTGTGCTCAACGTTCCGCTGTTCGCGTTCTTCACCGCGCTGACCGTGCTCCTCCTGGCTCTGGGCCTGCGCCGGCTGATGGGGATGACGCTGTCCCCGCTCCGGTTGCTGATCGCCGCGCTCATCGCGTTGTTCTCCGCCTCGCCGATCGTCACGGCGATGGCCGGGGCCACGGTGTCGGCCCGGCACCCGGGCCTGCTGCCCGGCCTGTGGTTCGTCCTCCTCGGCGTCGCCATCGCCATGCTGGTGGGCATGCTCTTCCTGGTCATCTCGGAAGCGCTGGTGCCGAGCGGCTCGCTGCCGGGCCCGCTGTACGTGCTGCGCGGCACCCAGCGGCTGGCCCGCCGGACGCGCCGCTACTCCCAGATCAGCCGCATCCTGGCCCGCCGGGGCCTGATCCCTTACCTGCGCGGCGGGCGGCGGTCAGAGCTGGCCACCCCCGAGGGACGGGCGCGGCTGGCGCACACGCTCCGGCTGGCCCTCGAAGACGGCGGGGTCACCTTCGTCAAGCTGGGCCAGGTGCTGTCCACCCGGCGAGACCTGCTGCCCCCCGAGTTCATCAGCGAGCTCAGCCGCCTGCAGGATGACGCCCCGCGGGTGCCGTGGCCGGACATCAGCGCCGTGCTCGAAGAGTCGCTCGCTGGGCCGGTGGCCGAGAAGTTCGTCAGCTTCAGCCAGGAGCCCATCGCGGCCGCCTCCATCGCCCAGGTGCACACCGCGACGCTGCCATCGGGGGACCAGGTGGTGGTCAAGGTGCGCCGGCCGGAGGTGACCCGCGTGGTCGGCGCCGACCTGGACATCGTGGCGCGGCTGGCGAGCCGGCTGCAGCGCAGCACCCGGTGGGGCCGCTCGGTCGGCGCCGTCGACCTGGCCCACGGCTTCGCCGCCGCGCTGCGGGAAGAACTCGACCTGCGCATCGAGGCGCAGAACATGACCGCGGTGACGGCCGCGACCGCCGCCCGGGGCGACGAGGTCCGGGTGCCAGCGCCGTATCAGCCGTACTGCGGCGAACGCGTGCTGGTCATGGAGTACATCCGCGGCCGGCCGCTGCTGGCCGCGGCGCCGGGGCTGCCCGCCCCGTCACGGGCCAGGCTCGCCCGCGACCTGCTGGACAGCCTGCTCGGCCAGGTCATGCTGGACGGGATCTTCCACGCCGACCCGCACCCGGGCAACGTCGTGCTGCTCAGCGACACCCGCCTCGGCCTGCTCGACTGGGGCTCGGTGGGCCGGATCGACGCCGGGCTGCGCGGCGCGCTGCAGCGGCTGCTGCTGGCGCTGGACCGCGGCGACCCGGTTCTGCTCACCGACGCCCTGCTCGACGTGGTGGAGCGGCCGGAACAGCTGGACGAGCCGCGGCTGGAACGGGCGCTGGGCCGCTTCCTGGCCCGGCATTTCGCCACGGGCGTGCCGGCCGACGTGCGGATGTTCACCGACCTGTTCCGGATCGTCGCCGACTACGGCCTCGCGGTGCCGCCGGAGATCGCGGCGGTGTTCCGCGCGCTGGCCACGATGGAGGGGACGCTGACCCGGCTGGCTCCCGGCTTCGACATCGTGGCCGAGGCCAGGCGGTTCGGCGACCAGCAGCTGGCCGCGCGGCTCAGCCCGGAGGCGATCAGGAACAGCGCGGCCGACGAGCTGGCCGCGCTGGTCCCGGTGCTGCGGCGGATCCCCCGGCGGATCGACCGGATCGGCGGCGCGCTGGAAGACGGGCGGCTGACCGTCAACGTCCGGCTGCTCGCGAACGCGGCCGACCGCCGCTACCTGACCAGCCTGGTGCACCGGGTGCTGCTGGCCTTCCTGGCCGCCGCGGCCGGGATCGTGGCCGTGCTGATGATCGGGCTGCCCGGCGGGCCCGCGCTGAGCAAGACCGTCAGCCTGTACTCGTTCTTCGGCTACTGCCTGCTGGTGATCGCGGCGATCCTGGCGGTCCGGGTTCTGGTGCAGGTGTTCCGCTCCGACCCCGGGTAAGGGCGAGGAAGCCCCGGACGCCGACCAGCCGCACGATCGTCCGCGGCGACATGAACGCGCGCAGCGGCACCGACCCGGTCAGCGCGCCGATGAACCGATCGGCGTCCTCCTGACGCCGGCCAATCGCCTGGAACAGGGCCATCTCGGCGGCCCGGGGCGGGGCGAGCGCCGCGAGCCGGCCGGTGAAGTCGTACATCGGCCGGGTGGCGCGGTCCCGGGCCCGGTGGTAGCGGCCGAGCGCGTCGTCCAGCGGGCGGATACCGCCGAGCCCGTCGGCGACCGCGTCGGCCAGCAGCTCCGCGTCGCGGAACGCGTGCCCGATGCCCTGGCCGGTGATCGGGTCGAGCAGCAGGCCGGCGTCGCCGACCAGCGCCCAGCCCGCGCCGTAGGGCTGGCGGAAGTAACTGGGCAGGTCCGGCGTACCGCGGAACCGCCCGGCCCGGCGCCCGGCCCGGATGCGCTCACCGAGCCCGACCGCGTCGAGCGTGCCCAGGAAGCTGCCTTCCACGTCCCGGCGGAACTCGCCGAACCGGGCGATCGGCCAGGCCAGGTACGTCATCAGCAGCCCGTCATTGGTCGGCCAGGCGCCCACCGCGCAGCCCGGGCGGCCGTATATCTCGCCAGCCGGGCCGCCGGCGGCGGGCAGGGCGGGGTGCGCGGGCACGTCGGCCCAGTACGTGTAGAACGCGACCGACCGCGGCGGCCGGGCCCGGTAGCTGCGCGCCTGCACGGCCGTCGCGACCGTCGAATGCTTGCCGTCCGCACCGATGATCAGCGCAGCGTGCTCGGTCACTGCCGGGCCGCCCCTTTCCCGGCCCCGGATGCCGGTGACCGGCCCGTCGCCCAGCACCTCGTCGACGGCGAAGTTCTCCCGCACCTCCGCCCCGGCCGCCCGGGCCGCGTCCACCAGCACCTTGTCCAGCACGGTGCGCCGTGGGCTGCACATCCCGCTGACCCCCCCGTAGGGCTGATAGCGCCCGGTGAAGGCGGCCGCGCCCTGATCGAACCGGGCGCGCCGGGTCAGCGGGGTGCCCGCCGCGAGCACCTGGTCGAGCACTCCCCACCGGGCCAGCCGGGCCACCCCCGGCACCTGCACCTGGTGCGTGGACAGGGTGTCGCTGGGGAACGTGGCCCGGTCCACGGCCAGCACGTTCAGGCCCCGCCGGGCCAGCAGCAGGGCGGTGGCCGACCCGGCCACCCGGGCGCCCACAATGATCACGTCGTACATGCCTGCCTCCTCGGCTGATCCGTCGAGAGGAAGGCGCCAGATCCCCGCCAGAACCCGCTAGCCTCGGCCAGGCGCGGCCGGGCCGGGCGCGTGGGACGCCCCGGATACGCCCTGGAACCGCCAGGTCACCGGCGTGGCCGGCGTATAGCTACAGCGGGTGCCCGTGGTCACGCTGGCCCGCAGGTGCGCGCCGAGCGCCGGGTGCACCCGGTCGATCCGGCCGATGACATCCCGTATCCGGGCGGTGACCGCCTTGCGCGCGCGTTCGGACTGATCACCCAGCCGACGGGGCCGCCCGCCCAGCCCGGCGGCCGCGGCCACCTCGTGCAGCAGCGCGTCCCGCTCGGCCCGGGCCCGCGCGGCCCGTTCCGGGTCGCTCCAGCTCTCCGCTTCGGCGATGTCCTCACCCAGCTCGGCGAGGCGGGTGCGGATCTGCTGGCGGGCGGTCGCATCGAGCACCTCATCCGCGCCCAGCAGCAGGTCGGCCCGTGCTGCCTGGCCCGCGCCCGCGGCCACGACCAGGTCGGCCGCGGCCACCGGCTGGCCCGGCGCGGCGAGCAGCACGGCCAGGTCGGCCAGGCCCTTGGCATCCGGCAGCTGGACGGTCACGCCACCGTAGCCCAGCGTCCACGACGCGCCTACCCGGGCGAATACCCCGCTGGCCACCGGGGACTGCCCGGCTGCGGCCCCGGCGTCGCGGGCCAGCTGGAGCATACCGAGACGGTGCGCGGTGCCGGCCACGCTGGCCAGCGTGGAGAGCGCGGCCGCCCGCTGGGCCGGCTCGCCGAGGCGTACCCGGGCCAGTTCGTACCGGCTGCGCAGTGACCAGGGCAGCGCATCCAGCCGCTCGTGCAGCGCGACTGCCCGCGCCAGGTGGCCCGCGGCCGCATCGTCCCGGCCACCCGCGGCGGCCAGCACGCCGAGATGGTGGGCCACTGCGCCCTTGAACGTGATGGCCGCCCCGGACACCACCACCTGGTCGGCGAACGGCAGCAGCGCCGCGTACCAGGCCTGGGCGGCCGGCCGCGCGCCGAGCGCGGCCACGATCTCGGCGGCGTAGGCCGCGCCGAGCAGCCACTGGTGGTTGCGCGGCGCCGCGCCCGGACTGCCGTTCAGCAGCGGCGAGATCGCGTCGGCGGCCTCGTCCCGGGCCCCGGCGGCGAGCAGCACGAGCGCCCGCATGCCCCGCGCCTGGCTCGACTCCGGATCGGGGAACATCTGCGGCAGCGACCCGGCCAGCTCGGCCAGCCGCCCTTGCCCGGTCAGCAGGTCCCAGCCCTGGTCGTAGCGGACGTCCGGGGCGCCAGGCTCGCCGCATTCCCCGCCCAGCACGCCGGCCTGCTCGATCAGGCGGCCGGCCTCCGGGAACCGCCCGGCGAGCAAGGCCAGCGTGGCGCGCCGGACCAGGGCGGCATACCGGAACCGCGGCTGGCGGGCTGTATCGGCCAGCCGCAGGAACTCATCGATTTCGTCACGGAACGCCGGGTCGGCCAGCTCCAGCCGGTCGGTCGCGGCCAGCAGGCGCGCCTCCGTGGCCACCTCCTGGTCGCCGGCCCGCTCGGCCAGCCCCGCGATCTCGGTGGCGATGCGCAGCCGTTCCCGCGCCGTGCCCGGGCCCCACACCGCGTGGTGCTGGGCCAGCAGGCAGGCGGTCAGCGTCACCGGGTCGCCACCCGCGCGCGCCGCGGCCACCGCCTCGGCCGCCAGGGCCCGGGCCCGCGGCAGGTCGAGCCCGTGCCAGGCGAGCACCCGGGCCAGGCTGGCCATGACCTGCAGGCGCAGCCGCGTTCCGCGGCCGTCAGCCGGGTCGGCGGGCAGCATGTCCAGCGCCCCGGCCAGCAGCGCCACCACCTCGGCTGGCGGGAACCACGCCCGGCCGCCCATGGCCGCCACGCCCAGCGCGGCCTCGGCCAGCGCGTGGGCGTCCGGCCCGGCCCGGGCCACCTCGGCGGCGCGCAGGTAGGCGCGGCTGGCCGCCTGCCCGTTCCCAGCCCGCCGCTGCGCCCCGGCCAGCTCCAGCAGCAGGCCGGCCGCGGCCGGGCTGCCCTCGCCCACCACGCGCAGCGCCTGCTCCCAGTGCCGTGCCGCGTCCTCATAAGCGAGCCGGCCGGCCGCCTCCTGCGCCGCCGCGACGCAGTACTGCCCGGCCGCGGGCGACGCCGGGTCCGCCTGCACGAAGTGCCTGGCCAGCTCAGCCAGGGACACATCGCCGCCGCGCGCCCGCTGCGTTTCCAGCTGCCGGCCGATCCGCTGGTGCAGCGCCGCCCGGTCCGCGGCGCCCAGCTGGCCGTAGGCGTACTCGCGGAACAGGTCGTGCGCGAACCGGTAGCTTCCGGGCCCCTCGGCGCTGACCACCCGGGCCCGCAGTGCCCCGGTCAGCGCCTCGGCCACCACCTCGGGCGGCTGGCCAGCCGCCGCCGCGACCAGATCTGCCGGGAATTGCTGGCCAGCCACCGCGGCAATACGCAAGACCGTGGCGCATGCCGCAGGCAGGCTGGCGAGCCTGCGGCCCAGTGCTTCCTGCACACCCGGCGGGACGCCGTCCTGGCCCGCCTCGAGCAGCCACGACACCTGCTGGGCGAAGAACGGGTTGCCGCCGCTGCGCCGGTGCACGTCGGCGGCGACGCTGGCGGCGCGCTGTTCACCGACGATGCCCGCGATCAGCTCGGTCACCGCGCCCGCGGTGAGCCCGGTGAGTGGCAGCACGACCGTCCGGGCGGCCAGCGCGGCCAGCACCGGCCCGGGTGCGGGATCGACGTCACGGTAGCTGCCGACCACCGCGGCCGCGCCGGCCGGCAGCCGCCGGGCCAGGAAGTCGAGCAGTAGCTGGGATGGCGGGTCCGCCCACTGAAGGTCGTCGAGCAGCACCAGCAGCGGCTGGATCCGGGATTCAGCCAGCAGCGCCGAGGTCACGTCGTCGAACAGCTGGAACCGGTCGGCGGCGGGGGCGTCAGCCAGCGCGGCCGAGTCCGCGTGGCTGGGCCAGGGCATGTCCAGCCCGAGCGTCCGCATGACCTGGACCCAGGGCCAGTACGCCGGTGCGCCCGCGTCCGGGTAGCCCCAGCCCCAGGCGGCCCGCACACCCCGGCTTTCCGCGTACCTGGCCGCCGCGGTGAGCATCGTGGTCTTCCCGATGCCCGCCTCACCCGCCAGCAGCAGGAGGCGGCCCGGCCCCGTCACGGCCCCGTCCACCACGCCCCGCAGCTGGGCCAGGACGTCGTCCCGGCCCACCGGGCCAGCGCCCCGGGCCGCCCTCCGCGTCGCCACCTGCCCACCGTAAACCCCTGATGAACAGGGGTCACGCCGCCTTTGAGTGGCGCTGGGGGAGCGGGACGTGGACCGTGAGGCAGTCCGCGGAGCGATCCGTGCGCAGCTCGGCCCAGTGACTGGCGATCATCGCGCGCACCTGGTGGTTGTCATACAGCACATCCATCCGCAGCGCGGTCACCCCGCGGCCCGCGGCCCGCGAGATCAGCGCGCGCATCAGCGCGGAGCCCACACCCTGGCCCTGCCAGGCGTCGGCCACCACCACGCCGATATCGGCGGCCAGGTCCGCGCCGGGCGCGGCCTCGTCCACCGCCATGCCGTGCCCGATGATGACCCCGCCGCGCAGGGCGACCACCACGTCCACCTGGGGTACCTCGCCCGCCAGGCGGCGGAGCATGGCCGCGGTCGGGGTGACCGGGGCGAAGAATCTCAGCACCCGGCTCCGCACCGAGAGCCGGCCGAAGAAGTCGCGCAGGCCAGCGCCGTCCGCCGGGTCCGCCTGCCGGATCTCGGTCCCGGCCGGGCCGGCCGCCGGTTCGATCTGGGTTCGGTCCACGGACCCAGCATGCGAGCCGATTGCTGAGTCTGTCAACCAGATTTAGCATGTGGTCATGGCACAGCCCTGGATCCTGGATTACGACTCGGCCAACTGCGCGATCGGCGAGGCGGTGGCCGTCATCGGTGAGCGCTCGACGTTCCTGGTGCTGCGCGAGGCGTTCAACGGCGTGCGCCGCTTCGACGACATGCAGCGCCGCACCGGCATGGCACGCCAGGTGCTGAGCGACCGGCTGGCCCGCCTGGTCCAGGAAGACATGCTGCGCAAGGTGCCCTACCAGGCCAGCGGCCAGCGCACCCGGCACGAGTACCGGCTCACCCAGAAGGGCCTGGACATGTACCCCGTGCTGGTCGCGCTCATGGAGTGGGGCAACCAGCACGCGGTCGGCGCGGCTGGCCCGCAGGTCGAGCTGCTCCACCGGGACTGCGGTGCGCCGGTGCGCCTGCAGCTGGCCTGCGGCGCGGGGCACGTCGTGGCGTCCCCGCGCGCGGTCACCCCGGTGCCCGGCCCGGGCGCCCGCAAGATCGCCTGATCATCCAGGCGCGCCGCGGGCCGGATCCAGCCGCCGCGAGCCAATGGCCAGGACCAGCGTGACCGCGACCGCCACCAGCGACAGCGCCAGGCCAGGGGTGACCCCGGGCGGGGAGTAGGTCCAGGTCAGCACGCCCCGGCCGGGCGGGACGTCGACGGCCTGGACGACCCCGGCCCGGCTGACGGCCAGGCTGGCCGCCCGGCCCCGGGCGGGCTGCCAGGCCGCGGTCCAGCCCGGGATGGCGGACACCGCACGGATCACCCGGACGCCGTGCGGCGAGGACACCGCGGCCCTGGCCGGCGCGGTGGCCGGGCCAGCCAGCGGCCGCACCGAGGCGCCGGACGCCGGCCGGCCGGGGAGGGCCTGCAGGCTGAGCGGGGGGCGGGCCAGGCTGTCCACGAAGACCGCGAACGAGCCGTCGTGGCCCGCGTATCCCCATCGCGGCGGTGCGAGGGCACTCTGCAGCTGCCCATTGGCCACCGACACGTGACCGCTGGCGTCGGTGACGGACGGCGGGCCGAGATGGCTGGGCTCGCCGCCTTCCCGGCCGCCCGCCCGGCCGCCTGGCCCGGCGCCCGCCTGGGCGACCGCCGCCACCGCGGTGAGCGGTTGCGGGAGGCTGACCGCCAGCCGGGAGGCACGCGCCGCGATGGCCGGGAACCAGCGGGTCGCCCCGCTGGCCAGCCTGAGCCCGATCCGGGTCCCGGCGGGCAGCCGGGCGCCCCGGCCGGGGATTTCGACCCGGGACACGGCCAGCGGCTGCCCGAAGTACCAGGTGGCGCGCTGACCGGGCGCGATATCCCGCTGGCCGGCGCCATCCGGCCCGGGATCCGGCCCTGGCTTCCCGGCCGCGGTCACCAGGTAGGCCGGCGGGGTGAGCAGGACCGAGGTGCCGAGCTGGTCCAGCGTCCCGTTACCCACGGCGCGGGGGTCCAGCACGTCCTGGCCGCCCCCCATGGCCTGATGTGACCCGGTGGCCGCGGCGTAATGGCCGTCGACCGTTGACGAGTATCCCTGGATCGAGGCGGTCGCGGTGAGTGCGTTCAGATCCGGTGAACCCAGCACCGTCAGCTGCGGCGCGTGCAGCTGGTCAGGGTCGTAGATGGCGAAGCGTCCCGGATAACCCAGCGCCGCGATCGGCCGCGCGGCCGGCGGTGTGGCCGCCGCGGCGGGGTGTGCGCGGCCCAGGCCGGGCGCGACCGCGACGACAGCGAGCAGCGTGAACAGGATCAGGTCCGCCGCGACCAGGCCGCCCAGCCAGCGCGAGCGCCGCCGCGGCGGCAGGTCCCGGCCGAAGACCACGAACGCGATCGCGGCCACCGCGATCAGCAGATACGGGACGAGCCCGGGCTTGACCTGGCCGGCCAGGCCGATCGCTCCCGGGCGCACCCGCAGCCAGTCCAGCAGGCCGGCGCCCCAGGCCAGGGCCAGGCCGACGACCGCGATCACCGCCAGCGGGGGCAGGATGGCCAGCGCGGTCTCCAGGTCCCGGCGGCGCTCCACCCGCTGGCTGCGCTCGCTCAGCGGGGAGTCGGCCCAGTAGGCCAGCAGGACGGCCAGCGCCAGGTCGGCCACCAGGATGTTGCGGCTCTGCAGCCGCTGCCCGCCGAACAGCGGCAGGTGGACGAGCAGGGACCCGACCGGGGTGTTGCCGCCCAGCGCGAGGATCAGCCCGACCAGCGTCAGCACGTGCCACACGGCCCACTCGGGCAGCCGCGGGCGCAGCCGGATGCGGCCGAGCAGCGCGGCCGCCGCCACCAGCGGGAAGATACCGACGTAGCCGCTGACCTCGGTCAGGTTGTAGCTGGCCAGGAAGGCCGGCTGGCCGAACGAGCCGGAGCCGCCGAGCAGGTCCGGCACCAGCATGAGCAGCAGCCAGCGGTGCGGCAGCGAGCCGGAATTGAACAGGGCGGCCGTGCTCACCGCGCGCTGCGACGTGCCGATCACGGCCAGCCCGGGCAGCCACTGGACCGCGCCCAGGCACCCGCCGAGCAGCAGGCCGGCCGCGACCGAACCGGCCGCGACACCACACCCGCGGCCGAGCCGGGCCAGCCGCCAGGCCGCGTAGATGACGACGATGACCCCGGCATCCGCGATGGCCCGCGGCTCGCCCGCCAGGATCGTCAGGCCGCACGCCGCCGCCAGCGCCGCGGTCCACCGCAGCCGGGACGCCAGGCCGCGGGTCTCCGACAGCCGGAGCACGGCGAGCAGCTGGATCGGCACCCAGCTCAGCCCGGCCACCAGGCCCAGGTGCGGCACCTGCGCCGACATGGCCCCGGCGAACGCGAACGAGAGCGCCCCCAGCAGGCTCGCCGTGGTGCCCAGCCGCCGGGCCCGCAGGAAGCGCAGCAGCCCCACCCCGGCCACCGCCCAGGTGACGATCATGCCGGCCGTCCACGCCCCGGCGGCCGGCAGGACGGCGAACAGCCACGTCAGCGGGTACGCGGCGGCGGCGTTCCAGTCGCCGAGCAGCGGTGCGCCGCTCCAGATGTAGGGGTTGAACACCGGCAGCTGCCCGTGCCGGATCTGCTGCCCGGCCAGCGCCCGCAGCGGGAAGTTCTGCGTCAGGTCGTCGCCGGGCAGCACGGTATGCCCGAGCAGCGCGGGCACACCGAAGATCAGCACCGGCAGCGCGATCAGGACCGCGGCCGCCACCGCATCGCCTGGCCCGGCCGTCCCGGTGCCAGGCAGCTGGAACGGTCTCTTTCGCGTCCCCAGTGTCAGTGACAGCTCAGGCCCCGCATACGTCGGCAGCAAAGCTGAAGAATACTGGGCCGCCGCCCCCCGTGAAGATCCAGCTGGGGGGCTATGGCGGGTCGGCTGGGAGCGGGTCGGGCCGGCGGCCCGGCCCAGCCGGTGGGCTGTGGCTGCGCAGGGTGCGGGTTCCGTCGGGGCTGCGGGCGGTGACCGTGCCGTTGCCGTGCAGGGTCACCGACCAGCCCCACCGGTGGACGGCGATCAAATGGTGGAAGGCGCACAAGAGCAGGAGGTTGTCCAGCCGGGTCGCGCCGCCCTGGGCGCGGGGCAGGATGTGGTGGGCCTGGCAGGCGGCCGGTGGGGTGGCACACCCGGGGAACGCGCAGTGCTGGTCGCGGGCGATGACCGCCCGGCGCAGGTGCGGGGGGATCTCCTCGGTGGCGGCGCCGACGTCGAGGGGGAGGCTGACGGCGGGGAACTCGGTGCCGAGCAGGCGGGTGCGCAAGAACCCGGCCAGCCCGGCCGGGCCGGACAGCACGTCGGCGGCGTAGCGGAGCAGGGTGTCCCGGAAGCGGGTGGCGGTGACCCCGGGGTGGTCGCCCAGGAACTCGCCGGCCAGGCCGGCCAGGGCCTCCCCGTTGGGGCGGCCGGTGACGATCGGGGTGATCTTGGCGTCGCACGCGTACCCCTGGGCGGCCGCCCCGGACAGCCAGCCGGGCTGGCCGCTGGCGGTTGCCTGGGCCGACAGCCAGGCTGTTTCCGCGTCCGGGCCGCCGGGCAGGTTGCGCAGCTGGTCGAGGGTCAGGTGCAGCTGGATCTGGGTGGGCTGCCCGGCGCGGTCGGGCAGGCACCCGGCGCCCACCAGGCGCCGGCAGGCTTCCTCCAGCGCATCGTGGTTGCGCTGCAGCGGGTAGCGGGTGTCTTCCGGGCCGGCCTTCTTCCCGAGCGACTCCAGCAGGGTGGCCAGCGCGGCGGTGCAGGCCGGGGTCAGATCCCCGGTCAGCCGCCCGGTACCGCCGTAGGTGATGTCCAGCCGCAGGCCACGTTCCTCGAAGCCGCCGTCCCCGTCCTGGTCGGGCTGGGCGGTGCGGCGGCGCATCTCCTCGGCGAGAGCGGCCAGGTCGGCCAGCACGGCGCCACCCGCGGCGGCGGTTAACAGGATCTGGTCGCCGCCGGGCCGCTGGTCGTCGGGAAGCAGGTCGGTCCAGTCGGCGATGGAACGGGCCCACGACGGGGAGATGGCCCCGTCGGCGAGGGCCCGGCTGATGCCGGGGTGGGCGGCCAGCCGCCGCGCCCAGGCAGCGGCACCGGCCGCGGCGCTGGTGGTGATCTGGGTCTGCCACTTCAGCCACGCCCGCGCGGTGTGCTGACCGTCGTCTTCGTGCGCCCGGCTGGCGGCGAACGCGGTCAGCACCCGGGCGTGCGCGGCGGTGTAGGCCGCCTCGGCCTGGGCCAGTTCGCGCAGGCAGTCCGCCTGCACCGGACCCGGCAGATCAGCGGCGTCCATGCCGTTGAGGTAGGCCAGCCCGGCGCGCACGGCGGCCAGCGCGTCACCCGCGCTGGCTGGGGCCGGTCTGGTGCACACGCCGGATCACCTCCCCTAACAGGCTGCCCAGCGATGAATCTCGAAGTCGTGTTCGAGTCTACGATGGGCTACCGACATTTTCCGGCGGACGGAAGACGCGGATTCCGGCGGGTGCTTGTGACGGGCGGGCCAGGGCGGCGATGCTGGTCGGGCACGGCCGTGCCGGGCTGGCGATCATCGGGGGCGGCCAGCCTGCGCCCAGACACTCGACCACCCAGACACTCGACCACCCAGACACTCGACCAGAGGAGCACAGCTATGAGCCGCGACGTTCCCCCGTTCCGCGCCGATCATGTCGGCAGCCTGCTGCGCCCGGCCGCGCTGCACGCCGCGCGGGCGGACTTCGCGGCCGGCCGGATCGATGCCGTGCGGCTGCGGGCGGTCGAGGATGCCGCCATCAACGACGCGGTGGCCATGCAGCAGAAGACCGGGCTGCGGTCGGCCACCGACGGTGAGTTCCGCCGGGCCACCTGGCACATGGACTTCATCTACCAGATCGGCGGGATCAGCAAGGCGCCGGGGAACATCGCGGTGCAGTTCCACAACGCGTCGGGCGACATCGAGTGGACCCCAGCGGCGATCCGCGTGGACCGCAAGATCTCGATGGATCACACGATCTTCGGTGATGATTTCCGGTATCTGCAGTCGGTGGCGGGGCGGTCGGTGGTCCCGAAGCTGACGGTTCCGTC
>Ga0335078_10003609_pt1 | contig 23025 bp, 18 predicted proteins | sample Lox_Sample_32_FD_206711 | JGI IMG/M metagenome (GOLD analysis project Ga0335078, IMG submission 206711) | Soil microbial communities from Loxahatchee National Wildlife Refuge, Florida, United States - Lox_Sample_3.2 | ecosystem: Environmental > Terrestrial > Soil > Wetlands | place: USA... | reverse complement strand
CGCGGGCATGCGGTCTATGGGCTTCAGGCTCGGGACTTCATCGTAGAAGACGAAGGCGTTCCCCAAACTGTGCACCTGGATGAAGCGGCGGAAGCGCAGCCGATGTCCTTGGTCATTGCCATTCAGATGGGCCGCGAAGCTTATCGCGAGTTTCCCAGGATCAGAGGTCTGAGTTCCATGATCCAGCCCATTTTGGATGAGGAAGGGACGCTGGCGGCGGTGGTTGAATTCGATAGCGGCGTCGAACTTTCGCAAGACTTCACCGGCGACCAACGCCAAGTGGAAAATATACTCAGGACTCTCCAGCCCGGAGACGGTGGAGCGGCGATTCTCGATGCGGTGAAGTACTCGCTCAACTTGCTCGACCAGCAGCCCGCCGGGCGGCAACGCGTACTCTTCCTGCTCAGCGAAACCCGCGACCACGGAAGTCACTTTGCCAAAGTCGACGATGTGGTGACCGCGATTGGAGAGACCAACACAACGGTTTACACGCTGGCGTTTTCCCCTTCGCTGTCAAACATTCTCGACACCGAACGTGGGAACAACAAAGACGAAATGAACGCCGGGCCTGACCTCCTCGCTCCCCTGATACTGATGAGGCAAGCCCTGCGAAAGAACACGCCCAAAGCAATCGCGTCGATGACCGGTGGTGAGTATGCCTTGTTCAAGTCCCAAAATGGTTTTGAGACAAGAATGCTGGACTTCGCTAATCATCTACACAGCCGGTACCTGCTGAGTTTTCAGCCCAGGGACCCCCATCCCGGACTGCATGAACTACGCGTGCGCTTGCGGGATCCGGCGAAACGAGAAATCCTGGCGAGGGGTAGTTATTGTCCAATTGGCCCGGTGCAATGAACCGTTTTGTCTGCTTACCAAAGTCGCTGGCAAACCGAGTGCCAACTTTTTGTGCCCGCCCTCTTGCTAATCTCCGCCGACTTCCCTAGGATTCGAAATTGAAAGCCGGCCTGCAAGGTTGGTGATGGTGGTCACCGATTTTTGAACCAACACCGAATGAACGGGGGCCTGACTCGCATTAAGATCCGGTGTGCCATGCTCCGCCACGCGGAGACGCCTAAAGGGTCTCGGCAGGTCCCCATCGTCTACCGACGGGTTCATTCTCGGCCCACCACACGGCAGGCGCGGGTCGGCTTTTAGTTCTGTTGTCGCCCGCCCTTCTTGCCCATTGGCCAACCCCACTATGCGCTTCCGGCAACGACGAAGGAAGGTCTTCTGCCTTTCTGCTAAACTTCAGTCAGCAATTTCCAAAAACTTAGCATCTAACTAAACCGTGCTGCCCCGACTCTTTCATCTTGGCAATTTCAGCCTGCCCACCTACGGGCTCCTGGTTTCTATCGGGGTATTAGTCGGGCTGTGGATCAGCGTGCGCAACTCCGAGAAGCAAGGCATCAATCCAGACCATGCGTGGAATCTGGGGATTCTGGTGGTGCTTTGCGGAATCGTGGGCGCCAAGATTCTCTACATCGTGAATGACTGGGGGTACTACACGGCGCATCCCGGAGAGATTTTCAGTTTTGCCACGTTGCAGGCGGGCGGAGTCTTCTCTGGTGGGCTGATTGGGGCTGCGGCGGCCGCGGTCTGGTATATCCGCAAAAACCACATGCCTTCACTGGCTACCTGGGACGCCTTCGCCCCGGGCTTGGCTCTAGGCCACGCCATCGGGCGGGTGGGCTGTTTCGCCGCGGGTTGCTGCTATGGCAAGCCTACAACGCACTTCTGGGGAGTCACGTTTAGGAACCCTTTGGCGCAAACTTGGGTGGGTACGCCGCTGGGGGTTCCGCTGGAGCCGACGCAGCTTTTTGAATCAGCCGTTGAGCTAGGGAATTTCTTTGTCCTGATGTGGCTTTTCAAGCGTAAGAAGTTTGACGGTCAGGTACTCGGGGCGTATTTGTTCCTGTATGGCGTGGCGCGATTTTTTCTGGAGTTTATCCGCGATGACCCGGGCAGGGGATCGGTGTTTGGCGGTCTCATGACCGGCACGCAGCTGATCGCCATCGGGCTGGTGCTCACCGGCGGCTTCATCTGGTGGCTGCGTCCGGCAATGAAAGCGGTGCCGGCGCACGCGATGCGCTGAGCTTGTCGTCCGCACATCTCCTCTCGCCTACTTTGTCGTATCAGCCATCCGCGATATTCTTTCCCTGCCGTGAGCGACATCTTCAAGACCTTCTTTGCTTCAGCAGACGACGTGGGTCAGCGTCTGGACCAATTTCTTGCCGGGCGGCTGGCCGATACCAGTCGGGTGCGAGTGCAGCAGCTTATCTCCGGAGAAAAAGTGCTGGTCAACGACGCCACCGCCAAGCCCTCATTGCGCCTGCGCGGGGGGGAACGTATTCAGCTTCTCGGGCCCGCCAGTGTTCCGCCGCTGCGCGCCATCGCGGAGGACATTCCGCTCGATATCGTCTATGAGGACGACGATCTGGCCGTGGTCAATAAGGCCGCCGGAATGACAGTGCATGCTGGAGCCGGCGGCACCGAGGACGAACGCAGTCGAGGGACGCTGGTGAACGCTTTGCTGCATCACTTTGGTCAGCTCTCCACGGTTGGGGGCGAGTTGCGTCCCGGAATCGTGCACCGTTTGGATAAGGCCACCAGCGGACTGATTGTTGTGGCGAAAAATGATGAAGCGCACCGCAAGCTGGCGGCCCAGTTTGCGCGGCGGAAAGTGAAAAAGACTTATCTGGCGCTAGCCCATGGCTGGGTCAAGCCGGATCGCGGGACGATCACTAGCAGCATCAGCCGCGACCGGGTGCGGCGAACGCGGATGACGACTCGAAGATCTGGCGGTCGCGAGGCCATCACGCATTATCAGGTGCAACAACGCACGGCATCGAAGTTCGGGAAATTCACATTGTTGGAAGTACGGATCGATACCGGGCGCACCCATCAGATTCGGGTTCACCTGGCCTCGTTGGGGCATCCCGTCGTGGGGGATACGCTCTATGGCGCGCCGCGGGAGATACGGGGAACGGAGGCGGCGACTTCCCTTCCCAGAAATTTTCTGCACGCAGCGGAATTGCAGTTTGAGCATCCACGAACCGGTGAGTTGCTCAAGTTTTCCCGGACACTGCCGGGGGACCTGGAGGCCTTCTTGCAACGAGTCGCGCAGGTCCGAGTGGACGCTGTTTAGGATGGAATGACCGCAGGTCACGAGACACCCGGATCGATTCCGGCCCTATCTCAAAAAACTCTTGACGAATTGGGTGTTACAGGAGAAACAATGGCAGGCACAAGATCGTGACCTGAGGATCACTTATGAAGAAGAAAGGCATACTCGAACGATTGCGCGAAGGACCCGTTCTCGGTGATGGCGGATACTTGTTGGAGTTGGAGAAGCGGGGATGGGTGCGCGCGGGTCCGTTTACTCCGGAAGTGGCGCTGACGCGTCCGGAGGCGCTACGCGAGTTGCACACAGAGTTTCGCGAAGCCGGCGCCGAAGTGTTGCAGGCACTGACGTTTTACGCCAGCCGCGACAAATTGGCCACGGTCGGCCTGGAGAACCGCCTGGAAGAACTCAATCGCGCCGCGGTGAAAATCGCGCGCGAAGTTGCCGACGAAAAATGCCTGGTGGCGGGAAATCTCAGCCTCACCTGGATGTACGAGCCGGATAGTCCCTCGGCCGCGGATCGCGTGCGCCGGACCTTCGACGAGCAGCTTGCCGTGCAAGTGGACGAAGGCGTGGATTTCATTATCGGTGAGACTTTCTCATGGCTGGGAGAGGCCATGCTGGCGGTCGAATGCGCCCGCAAAACCGGCCTGGCCGTCATGGTGACCATATGTTTTGAGAATAAGGACGAGACCACCGATGGCAAGCGCGCGGGCGAAGCCGCCAAGGCGCTGTTCGACGCCGGGGCGGACATTGTAGGCATGAACTGCTTGCGGCCACCGGAGCACATTCTCGGCCCCATGGAAGTCATGCGCAAGGCGGTGGACGGCTACCTTGCCTGTCAGCCCGTGGCCTATCACACGCCTCGGCAGCAGCCGGATTTCTCCAGCCTGCCGGAATTCCCGCTGGGGCTCGACCCCTTGCAACTTACGCGCAAAGAGATGGCCGATTACGCGCTTCGCGCCCGCGAACTGGGAATTAACTACATCGGCGCCTGCTGTGGCGCGGTTGCCATGCACATTCGAGAGATGGCCCGTGCGCTGGGGAAAATCGGCGAAGATCAGCGGGTCTGGAAAAAGGGCGGCGAGAAGCCGATGTCGGCGTATGAATATTATGATCATGATAATCTGGCCGGCAGCCGGAAGAAGTAATCCAACGAAGGGAATTTTGTGACATAAAGCTGGAGGGCGCAGACGTGTGATTGCCGCCGGCGGACGGGGCGGCGAAGTGGCAGGAGCAATCGGGGTGAGCGGCGGATCTGGTGATCAGGACCAAGCCGTTGCCGAAGCGGGGGCAGCGACGTTCTGGAGTCGTCGCGCCCAGTGGCTCTGATTTTCGAAGTCCCGGGACTTCTCGCCGGGAACGGGCCAGCAGCGGATCACCCGTCCACGTTTGCGGCAATTTTACGGAATCGGGATACTCCGACTTGTCACCAAACCTTCACGTATTTGTAAATTCTTTGTCACCGCTTGAGTCTTCACGGCCGCCCATAAGCAGGACTGTCAGGGGTGGGCGGCGGATAGTCGCGCCCGTACATGTTCTTGTGCTCCTCAGGCATGCTGGCAGTGGGCAATTGGAAAAGACCGAGTGTGGAAGTGCTCTCCGAGACGGTAACCTCGCGGGCCATGGCGTTCAACCTTTCCGGCAGCGTGGCTTCGTACCAGATTCTGAGGGTATAGCGGCCGGGCGCGACGGCCGGGATTATGAGCTGGCCGCGCCGGTCGGAAATCCCGTAATAGGGAGTGTTCAAAGCCAGCACCACCGCACTCATTTCGGGGTGAATATTACAGAAGATGTAAGAGATGCCGGGCTTGTCAAAGAGCACATTCCGCGCGGTTCCAGCTTCGTAGAGACCAAGGTCGAAACGTTTGCCTTCAAACAGCGAAAATACGTTGTGAAAAAAGGGGTCGTGGTTGGGAAATTCCACCAGCGATCCTACTCGTACGACCAGCACATGGGGTTCGAAACTCTTGTTCCTCTGAATCAGGCGTGGGAGCGGGAATGACTGTGGAATCGGCGACGGAGCCACTACGGCGCCATCGGAAGGCGTTAGCCAGATCACGACATTGCTGGCATCGCGGGTCTTGTTCTTTTTGGCGTCACTCACCAGCGCAACCCGTGCCGTGATGGTGGTTTCCTGGGCGCACATGGCGCCTACGGCGACAAGCACCGCCAACAGACAGCAGGAGCTGAAGCCTCTTGTCTTCAGAACAGGACCCCCATCATGATATTGAATTGGTCGGCGGAGTTGTTGGTGCTGGATACCGGGAACGATTGCAAGTACCGATATTCCGTGGAAAAAAGCAGGTTGGAACGTGGGCGGAAGATAAAGTTGACTAGACCACCACGGTTTTGGACCAGCAACGGCCCGAGATAAGCTTGACTGGCGGTACCGGCCCGCACCTCGGCACTGAAGGGATTATCCAAACCAAAGGCGGCGTTGAATTCCAGGCGGCTGTTGGCTTTGAACTTCAACTGCGACCAACCTCCCACCGAGTCCAACCCCTGGATCGCGGTGTAGGAAATGGTTGGATCCCCCTCGAACACCACACTTTGGCCACGGTCCCCGCCTATGCCTCCGACAGAACGTCCGCGGTAGAACTCGCCCGATAGACTTACGCGAGACACAATGGGAATTACCCAATCCGTCATGCCGGCCCATCCGTCGCTATAGTGGTCGAAGGGCCAATTCTGGCGGCTGTAGTAACCAGCCGCACCCAGGGTGACAGTGCGGCCAAGAACGTTCGTCGTCCACGCGGTACGAAAACCAAAGGCAGGCTGGCTGCTTCTCTCGCCCGGACCCGGCGCTCGAAAATAGGAGTTCGACGGAAATTCGCCGGTGAGATTGTCCAATACTCCGGCTTGCATGGTGATGTGGTTATCGTCGGAAACATCGAAGCGATGTTCGACTCGCACCTGCGGGGTCCATGCCCACAGATTGCCAGCGTAGTTCAGCGCCGGGACGGCAAGGGAAGCGAACGAAGTAGGCGAGAGCGGAGAAACGAAAAGATCGTCTTGCCCCGCCACAACCGCCGTTTTTCCCCAGTCCATTCGCATGCTTGCAATGCGCAAACGGAAGACTCCCGAGTTCACTCCATTCCAGGTGTCGGGGAAACCTCCGGCAAAATCCGCCTGCAGGCTGGCTGAGGTCTTGGCGCCCGCGATAGTCGGACCGAACGCCTCCAGTCCAATTTCGGACTGGCGCAAAGTGGCGCCGAAATTTCCGCCCTGGTTGGGGCCGGTCACGAAACTGGGGACATCGGTGTTGTCTGTCTGCCCACGGTTGCTGAAGAGATTGAATAGGACAATGCCAGAGAGGCGCACGCGATACTTCGAAGCGCTCTCGATCTTCGATTGGTATTGGTCGTCCAGTTTGCTGTTCAACAGCTGAGTGTTTTCCTCGAGCGCGGTTACGCGATCCGGCAGAGACTCCGACGGCACAGCCGGGCGCGGCGCAACATCGGGCGCAGCGCTGACCGGCGTACCGGCGGATGCGTAGAGGCTTTCCCCAGCGGCTGGCTCACCCGGCAGTGGCTGGGTGCGCATCGCCTGCAACTCCCGGCGCAATGCCGCCGTTTCCGCCCGGTACTGCGCTGCCTCGGAGCGGATTTCAGCCACGGCGGAGCGCAGTTCGTTGACCTGCTGTTGCAGATCATGAACCGCCGTCGACACTCCATCGTTCGCCGGCGGTGGCGCGGCGGCTGACACTTGTGCCCAAGCAGAAACACTGGCGCTCAAGGCAAGCACACCCACTTGGCTGAACTTCCCAAACCAATCAAGAAAAGCATTCCTCTGCTTCACAAGCGCCTCCCGAAGAAGACTGTGGAAGTACCAGAACGAATTGCGGCAACCTGAGACGTCTTTAGAACTGGGATGGATTGCAACAAATCGCCCCGAGCCTGCGCTGCGCGGTGGCCCCGGATTCGTGCTCTCTGATGAGCGTGCCGCTGGCAACTCTGACCCTGACCGGAATCCTACTCCACCGGCGTTTTTCTTGCCGAGGGAACCGGTGAAAAGACGAGCCTGCCCTCGCGGTCGCCATCCCCCATGGCCTCAGAGCCGAGCGGGAGCGTGAGCCGAAAAACCGTCCCTTCACCGGACGTCGTTTCCACCACCACATCGCCCCCGTGGTCTTGGACAATCTTCTGTACGACGGTGAGCCCGAGGCCGGTCCCGTTCTCCTTGCCGGAACTAACAAAGGGCTCAAACAGCCTATCCCGAACCGATTCTGGGATCCCGCGTCCATTGTCCGCAACCCGCACCTGCACTCCGTCCGGAATCTGGGTCAATTGAACCGTGATCCGTCCGCTGTCTCCGGAAGTGGCCTCACAGGCGTTGAGCAACAGATTGTAGAGTGCCCGCTCCAGCTTCTTGGCATCGAACCAGCCTTTGCAGGTACCTTCCTGGCGAACGCTGATCCAGACTGGGTGAAAACGGGGATGAGTGCGAATGATCTGTATCACGCGATCCACAGAGTCCTTGACGTTCCCGAAAGTCAGGCGCATGGACTCCCGTGTGCGCGAGAACTCCAACAGTGAGTCGATCAGTTCGGTCATCTGGTTGACCGCGATTCGGACCTCCTGGTAAAGCTCTTCTCGCTGCTCGCCCGAGAGGCGGCTTTCGAGCAGGAATTCGGCGTTAGCCACGATGGCAGCCAGGGAATGCCGCAGGTCATGGGAAATCGAACTGGCCATTCGGCCAATCGTGGCTAAGCGCTCCGCTTCCAGCAGCTCCTGCTGGGTCTTCCGCAAGCTCGCCCGCATGCGGTTGAAAGCGCCGGTGACTTCCGCAACTTCGTCACCGCCACGAGCGTCAAGCTTGTAGTAAAAGTCTCCGCCCTCCAGGGCGCGCACTCCAGCCACCAGATCCCTCAAAGGCCGGGTGAAGGTGTCCGAGATGAAGAACACCAGGGCGCTGCCCGCTCCCAGCGCAGCCAGCCCGAGGGCGAGCAGCAAGCGGTTCAGGCTGTCGAGAAAAGCGGTGGCTTGGTCGTAGGATTTCAACACACTCAGTCGAACCGAGGCGTTCTTGCCAGGTGCCAGTTCCAGTGACGTCCCCAGGAAGTGTTCGTCTCCCAGTTGCACTTCTTCCGGCTCAGAAGCGGCGGGAGTTGGGCGCACCACCGGATGCCGCGTCAGTTCCGCTTCGTGGGCAGGATCGAGGGTGCTACTTACGATCGTGTCCCCGTAGTAGAAGGCCACCTGGCTGGCGGCGATCCGGCTGACCTGCGAGGCCACGCCATCATCGATTTCGTACCCAATAACCAGAAAACCCAGCAGCCGGTCTTCCGAGGCCGGGCCAAAATAGATGGGCTTGAGAAAAACCTGGTAAAGATGTTGCGCCCCAAACCACCACTGTCCCGAGGCTTCAGTGTTCAGAGGTGAGCCCATAGCCTGCTGGGCCATTTCCCGCGTAAAGCCTGGCGAAGTAGTGTGCAAGGCAGCCACTTTGCCTTCGCGATCCGCCAGGACGAATAGATCGCTGCCCGCCAACCGCCACACATCGGTCGAGGCATCCTGGATGGTGGCTTCATGGCTGGTAGTCATGAGCGCGCGCAGGTTGGGCAGATCTGCCAGCAGTTCGGCGGAATGGGTGAGGGTAAGTTCCCGTTCCCTCTGGAAACTCTGAAAGGTGCCGACGGAGTTGTGAAGATCGGCAAAAATGCTCTTTCGGACCTGCTGCTGGACGCTATGCCGGACCAGCCAAAGACTGGTCCAGGTCAGTCCGGCTGAAATCACCAGCATGGAGAGAAGAAACTTGGTGCGCATCTTAAGTTTCATCGCGCTTCCTCGTCTCCCCCGGACACCCGCCGTCCGCCCCTTTGATCGTTAAAGTCACTTTACGAACTTGTACCCCACTCCGTGAACGGTACGGAAATGCGTGGGATTCGAGGGATCCCTTTCCAGCTTCTGTCGCAGCTTCAAAATGTGATTATCCACCGTACGGGTGGAGGGGTAATTCTGATACCCCCAGACCTCATTTAGCAACTCGTCGCGCGAAATGACCCGCTCCGGGTTCTGCGTCAGGAATCTTAAGGTCTTAAACTCCTGTGCCGTCAGGAAAACTGGCCCTCCGTCCCGGGTGACTTCCATCTTGGTGTAATCCACAGAGATTCCATCAAAGGCGATCACTTCGCCGGTGTCCTTGCGAACCGTCCGCCGCAAGGCCGCCCGCACCCGCGCCAGCAGTTCGCGCGGACTGAAGGGCTTGGTAACGTAATCATCGGCCCCCAGTTCCAGAAGCAACACCTTGTCGGAAACGTCACTGGCCGCGCTCAGTACAATGATGGGCACCGAAGGAGATTGTTGCTTGATCTCGCGGCAAACGTCCCGCCCTGACATCTGGGGCAGACGCAGATCGAGCACAATCGCCGAGGGAGTCGTCCTGCGGAAAGCATCCAGCGCTGACTTGCCGTCAGGGCTTATTTCAATCTCAAATCCTTCAGTTTCGAACAGGCGTTTCAGTGCCTTCTGCACGGCATGATCATCTTCCACCACCAAAATCCGCTCCGTCGTGCTCCCTTGCTGGGTGCGCGACGAGGAATCCTTAGACATTGGGATGGGTGGCCCCTGAAACTCCGGCTCCCGGTTGGTTTCCACTCGCATAATGGTCGCTCCTCGATGACGCAAATCCAAACAAATACCGTATTAGCTTACTACCAAGAACAAGTTAGACGGCATCCGAGGCAAATTGTTGACAATGTTTTGACATTCCTTAGACATTTGCCCGGTTTCGGACGACATTTTGCGACTGGGGCCAGCATAGTATCCTGGGTCCCCGCAGATGGCCGACCCGCGGTTTCGTTCCTGCACTTGGATATATAATGTGGCGGCTTCGCACAGATTCGGGGCCAGGAGATCGATGCCGCTTTCACTGAATACTCGGCGCGTAGGTAGGGTCACAGTTATCCAGTGTGGCGGGCGCATTATTGCAGGCGGTGAAACCGAGTCATTGCGAGTACATGTGAGTGGAATGATGCGGGACCGCAAGGACTTCGTCCTGCACCTCGGCGAGGTAAATTTCATCGATAGCAGTGGGCTGGGCACCATGGTGCGGCTGCTTACCAGCACCCGTCAGTCGCGGGGAGACCTGAAATTGTGCAACGTACCCCCCAACATTGACAAAGTGCTGCGCATGACCAATCTCATCCGGCTGTTCGAGACCCACGAATCGGAGGAGAGTGCGATTTCCGCATTCTACCGGCGAAGCGCTGCGCCGGAGCCGGCGGCCGCACCGGGGCCTCCCGTCGTGTGTGTCGATCAAAACGGCGATGTCCTGGCTTATCTGCGGGAACTGTTGCGGAGGGGTGGGTACGAGGTTCACACCAGCAGCAGTCTGCCAGATACGTTGATTCTGATGCGCGTGACCCGCCCGGTGTTACTGCTCGTAGGCCCAAACCTGACGGCATCGCCATCCACGCGACAGGCGTTCGCGACAGCCTGCGCGAGCGTCCCGGTAGTGGAACTCGGAAGTGAGTTCTCTACCCTAGACGCTGGCGAAGCCGCGTCTCGTCTGCTCGAGAACATCCACGCTCGCCTGGTTCCGAAAGCCGACCCGGCGTCGTAGCCACTCCGCGAGACCGTTTCATAGCTCCAGATTCCAGCCGTCTTCGGCAATTTCCCATCCGGCGTCTCGTACCTCGCGATATTGTGGACCGGACTCCTCCAGCATGGGATTGGTATTGTTCACGTGAATGAAGACCTTGCGCGGATGCCGCAACCCAGCCAGCGTTCGCAAGGATCCATCAGCCCCCGACACGGGAACGTGGCCCATCTCGCGAGCTGTGGCACCGCTTCCCTGCACCCGAATCAGTTCGTCGTCGCTCCAGAAGGTTCCGTCGAACAGCAGCAAATCCGCTGATTCCAAGCGCTGCAGCAATAGCCCATCGATGGCAGGCACGGCTGGCATGTAGGCCAGCCTCTTCCCCGAGGACGATTGCAAGAAGAATCCGAGCAAGGCCTCTTCCGATCTGAGGCTGGCAGATCGCTTCGTCGAAACGTACACCGGATAGCGGGTCGCCAACGAGAACGCTTCGCATTGGATTCCCGAGCCGGCCCCTTCCGCGTCCAGTACCGGGAAAACACGCCCGAGGGTGATCTCCTGCCATGAAACCTGGTTGGGCACGCGGTTGAGCATTCCGAACACGGAGTTGTCTTCCTGCAAAATGCGACGAAGCGAGGGCGTGGAGTAAATCCGCAAAGGCTGCAGCTCGCGCAGCGACAATAAGCCTGCAACCTGGTCAATATCCGCGCTAGTCAGCAAGACGCCGTTTATCGGGGAATTTCGTTGGCCGGTGCGCGGATGGAGAGAAGGCGAAGCCTCAATTTGAAGACGGAGATCGGGAGAAGCGTTCAGGAGAAACCAGTGACGATTGTCCTGGGTTACTGCAACCTGGGTCTGAGTACGAGGCTTACCCTGGAAGGTCCCGGCGCGCAAAGACTGACAGTTATGGCAACTGCAGTTCCACTGCGGAAAACCGCCCCCTGCGGCCGAGCCCAGGATTTCGATGCGCACAATTACATCGCAGCGCTAGCGTAGGAATTGATCTCGCAATTCAGCGCGATCTCTTCAAATTGCGGTGTCGTCCATTCCATGATTCTTACTCCTATGGTTCGGCGTAGGTTAACACAACCGGACGCCAAGTGTGGTGACTGTAAATCCAAATGAGAAATAAATCCAGGCGGTCTTTTCTACCCGGTACTTTCGTCTCCACCGCTGCCGCTTCTCTGAGGCCTGAGATTTCCACAGGTTTTCCGCAAGTCGCAGCAATTACTTACGCGGAAGTCAACTGAATCGTGTCAAGCGAACCTCTCTCATAAACGCAACCTCTTGTGGGCACCTGATCAGTAAGCCGCAATTTATAGCGTTTTCGAGAACACACCCCGTGCGATCCAAGCGACCTGCAACTTTGTGGTTGACAATAAAGAATTTAGGCGTAGCATGTGGTGAAAAGTGGTACAAAGTGGATCGCTCAGTAGAGGTCGTGGGCAGAAGTGAAGCAACCAGAGGCGCCAGTGGATTCGGAAGCTGACACCCCAAAAAACGGCCCGAACGAACCACAACCGAATGACATTTTTACCGCTTTTACCTCCCTTGCGGCTGTGGCAATTGCAGCCAGATTTCACGCTCCGCTGAGGGGCAAGACACATGTTTCGCGGCAATCACCCAACTCGCGTCGACGAAAAGGGACGGTTGAAGGTCCCGGCGGAGTTCAAGCGCGTGATCGACGAGAAGTACGGCAACCAATTTTACATCACCAGCCTGGATGGAAAGGTTGCACAAGTGTATCCCTTCGAGGAATGGGAGCGGATCGAGCAGAAGCTGGCAGCTCTTCCAACCTTCAATCCTACGAAGAAAAAGTTCCTCAGCCGGACCGGCTATTGGGGACAACAGGTGGAGATGGACGGCCAGGGGCGTTTGCTGCTTCCGCAGTTATTACGAGACGCCGCGCAACTGAAGGGAGAAGTTGCGGTGGTCGGCTTTCAGACTCTGTTGGAAGTTCGCAACCTCGAAGCGTACCGGCAGGAGATTGAGACCGATAAGTTCACGCCTGGGGATGAGAACACGCTCGACGAGCTGGGCATCTAGTGGCGGAGGGTTTCACAGACACCCCCGAGCGGGGTGGGCATGGGCAAGCGGGCCATGTCCCGGTTCTTTTAAAAGAAGCGATCAACTTTTTAGCCGTCCGGCGCGGCGGGACTTATCTCGACGCCACGGTGGGCCTTGGCGGGCACAGTTACGAAATCGCAAAACGCCTCGGCGCACCGGGTCATTTGATTGGGCTCGATAAAGACCCTGCAGCGCTCGGAATCGCGCGGGAAAGGCTGAAACCCGTCTTTGGTGGTTCGTCGTTGGTCGTTGGCCAAGACCAACCAAGCGACTGGCCAAGGATTGAGTTGATTCATGCGTCGTTCAGCGATTTTGCGAACGACGAGGGACAAACGACGAAGGGCGAGTTCGATGGGATTCTCGCCGACGTTGGCGTGAGCAGCCTGCAGTTCGACGATCCGGCGCGAGGCTTCAGTTTTCAGGCGGAAGGACCGCTCGACATGCGGATGGATCCGCAAGCCGAGCTGACCGCCGAACAAGTGGTAAACCGCTTCGACGAGCGTGAGCTTGCCGACGTGATTTACGAATTCGGTGAGGAAAGGAGGTCGCGGAGAATCGCCAGAGCCATTGTCCGGTCGCGGCCGATCCGTACGACTGCGCAACTCGCAGACGTCGTATCAGCCGCGGCCCGGCCAATGAAACTGGGTCCAAAAGGATATGACAGGATTCATCCCGCGACACGCAGCTTTCAGGCTCTCCGAATCTTCGTAAACCATGAATTGGATGAACTGCGGGGACTGCTGAATGCGGCCCCGCGGGCGCTGAAGCCGGGTGGACGAGTGGTGATCATCAGCTTCCACTCGCTGGAAGACCGCATCGTGAAGGATGCCTTCCGCGAAGGGGTGAAGCAGGCTCACTACCGGTTACTGACCAAGAAGCCAGTGACGCCCGGTGACGAAGAGATTGATCGCAACCCGCGGTCCCGCAGCGCGAAATTGCGCGCAGCGGAAAGAGTTTAGCAGCAGAATTTCCGGGACGGCATCGCCTCTCTCCATTAAGGGCGAAAAAGCAATTCCACCTTCTCTCGATGCCGTCCCGGAGAAGGTTTGGGTAACCAGGAGGAGAACATGTACAGCGGCACACTGATTGACGATCTGATCAAAACCGTGGAGCGCGCGGAAAGACTCGCTGCCACGGAAACCTCCCAGCATGCAGAGATGGAGTACTGGCCGGCCATCTCCCAGAGCGAACTCGCGCAGTTCGAATCACCTTTGGCTGGGGTGGCATAAATGGCAGCAGCAGCGGCGGCGAGTCCGGGCGCAATCCCTAGCCGGCGAAAACCGTGCTGGGTTGGAACTCCGGAGATCTACTTCCCCAAGGTGATCGACAACTCACGCCTGGTCAAGATCGAAGACCCCAAGCGCAGCCGCGAAATGCGTCAGTTTGGTTTCGCCTTGACCTGCCTTTTTCTACTGGTGATGACCTACACCTGGCAGCACTTCAAGGCGATCGAATACGGCTACAAAGTGGAGTCGCTACGGAGCCAGCGTGATGGCATGCTGGAAATGAATCGCGCGCTACGGCTGGAAGAAGCTTCGCTGCGCTCGCCCGACCGCATTGACAAGCTGGCGCGGGAATATGGCATGCAACCGCCACGGGCCGGACAGGTGATTCGCATGGATTCAGCTTTGCCCGATGCTGGAACGCCGGTGATTGCGAGCGCTGCGGTGTCGGTGATTTCGGTCCCGTAACGAGTTCAACATCGCCACGGATTTGCACGGATAGGCACGGATCAAAAGACAAAGTCATCCGTGAAGATCCGTGGAAATCCGTGGCGTTTTTGTCTGGAAGGCCAATTCGATGGCAGCCGGTTCCACGCGCAATTCCACCAACGTCAGGCTCTACCTGCTGGCTGCTATGCTCTTGCTGTGGGGCGGGGCCATCTGTCTGCGCCTGGTCTATCTGCAAATCTTTCGCTACGGAAGTTTTGAGCAGCGCGCACAACATCAGCAACAGCGCACCACCGAGGTCTCCGCGCGTCGTGGAATCATTTACGACCGTGCCGGACATGAGCTGGCCATGTCGATTGCTGTGGATTCGGTTTTTGCCGTTCCCACGGAAATGCCGGATCTGGCCGGAACCATCTCACTCATTTCGCGCATCACCCATGCCGATCCCCGTGAACTGCTGGCCAAGTGCGAGGCGGCCCGAACCTTCTGCTGGCTGGCCCGCAAGGCCGACGCCGAAACTGCCGACCGCATCCGTTCGCTCAATCTGCGCGGCATTTACTTCCAAAAGGAAGCCAAGCGCTTTTATCCCAAGCGCGAACTGGCTGCCCAGGTCATCGGCTACGTCGGGACCGATGACGAGGGCCTGAGCGGCATTGAGCGCGAGTTTGATGACAAACTGCACGGCAAGCCAGGCGAAATGCTGGTCTCCGTCGACGCCCGGCGGAAATGGTTCGGCAGCGTAGAAAAGCAGCCGGAGCCGGGACAGAATGTCGTGCTCACGATTGATCAGCAGATTCAGTACATTGCCGAACGCGAACTGCAAACCGCGATGCAGCAGACTCATGCTGAAGCTGGGACCGTCATCGTGGAAAACCCGCATACCGGGGAGATTCTGGCATTGGCCAACCAGCCCACGTTTAATCCCAATCTGACTCGCGAAATTACGCCGGCCAAGCTCAAGAACCATGCGGTCAGCGATGTTTATGAGCCGGGCTCGACCTTCAAGGTGGTCACCATCTCGGCTGCGCTCGAAGAAAGGCTAACTACGCCGCAGGAAGTCTTTGACTGCCAGATGGGGTCCATCGTCATTAATGGAATGCGAATTCACGACAGCAGGCCTCACGGTCTTCTCCCGGTCTCGGACATTCTCGCCGAGTCCAGCGACGTCGGCTCCATCAAGATTGGCATGCGCCTGGGCGATGACCGCTTCTACAAATACATTCGCGGGTTCGGCTTCGGCCAGCAGACTGGCATCGAGCTGCCGGGTGAGACTCGTGGTCTGACGAAGCCACCGAGCCGCTGGTCGAAGGTCTCCTTCGCCGCGATTTCCATGGGGCAGGAAATCGGAATCACACCCCTGCAATTGATCGGACTGATTTCGACCATGGCGAACGATGGCGTGTGGGTGGCGCCCAGGATTGTGGCTGCGACCAATGCCCCGCAAAGCACGCCGCAGACGATTGCGTTTCATCCCGCCGAGCAACGACGTGTGATTTCAGAGCTTACCGCGGCGCAAATGCGGCAAATGATGCAAGGTGTGGTGTTGCACGGCACCGGCAGGAGCGCTCTGCTTGAAGGTTACACTTCCGCCGGTAAGACCGGCACCGCGCAGAAGGTGGATCCCGCGACCCATGCCTACTCGCACTCGAAGTATGTGGCCTCGTTTGCCGGTTTTGCCCCCATCAACAATCCGGTGATTACGGTCGCGGTGATTCTGGATTCGGCGGTTGGCCTTCATCAAGGCGGGCAAGTGTCGGCGCCGGTGTTTCATCGTGTGGCCCAGCAGGTGCTTGAGTATCTGCACACTCCGCACGATGTTGAGTTGCCTCGCAACCGGCAACTGTTGCTGGCGTCTCGTCAGGTAAAAGACAAAGAAGTGGAGGAAGGCTCGCCGGATCATCTGGGCGATCCTCTGGAGGTCGCCGAAGCCGCACCGGCTCCGATCACGCCCAAGGTTCCGCTGAAAGATACAGAGACGCCGGGCGCCGGGGTGGTGATAGCAGCGCTGACGCAGCGTGAAACCATTGTGCCGGAAAATCCGAAGCCTACCATCATCGCGCCTGAGTCTCCGCCACCGACGGCAGCCCAAGAGCATCCTGCCATCAATGGGACGGTGATCCTGGATCTCGAACAGAATGCCATCGTGGTTCCTTCGTTCGCGGGCAAAAGCGTACGCGCGGCCATCGAGATAGCCCAGGAAAATGGACTGGACCTGGATGCGGTGGGCAGCGGATTGGCAAGAGAGCAGTCGCCGCTTGCCGGGACCCACGTTCCCAGCGGGGCGAAGGTGACAGTGAGATTTGGGCGCTAGTGCGCTCATTAACCACGCGGGCTACAAAGTAAGATCGGGCCTCTATCTGCGATTGTGCAGTTGCATTCTGATCGTGCCATATAATTCACTTCAATGACGTTTGAACAGCTTCTGCAAGGGGCGGAGGTACTCAGCCGGACGGGAAATCCTCCGGTGCGCGGCCTGGATTATGATTCACGCCGCATCAAAGCAGGAGATGTGTTCGTCGCCATGCGCGGTGAGTCGAGCGATGGCAATCAATTCATCGACAGAGCTATTGACGCCGGCGCGGTGGCCGTTGTTTCCGACTCAGCCACTGAGAAGCCCCGGCCGGGCGTAGCCTGGGCACAGGTTCCGCACGGACGCCGTGCCCTGGCGCGACTAAGCGCCAACTTATACAACCGTCCGGCCGAACGCCTCGCGATCACCGGCATCACTGGAACCAACGGCAAGAGCACGGTCGCATTCCTGGTGGAATCGATTCTCTCGGCTGCTAGTCGTAAGAGTGCTCTGGTGGGAACCATCGAATATCACGTCGCCGGAAAAACCCTTCCGGCGCCGCACACCACGCCGGAGTCACTCGACTTGAATCGCATCCTGTCGGAGGCTCTCGGTAACGGCGCGACTGAAGCGGTGATGGAAGTGTCTTCCCATGCGCTCGCGCAGCAGCGAGTTTATGGAATTCCTTTCGACGTGGCAGTTTTCACGAACCTGACCCGCGATCACCTCGACTACCACCACACCATGGAAGAATACTTTGCCGCGAAACAGGTTCTCTTCGAAGGTTGCGGCACCGATGCTCCTCGGGCTGCTGTTATCAACCTTGAAGATGAATATGGCAGGAGGCTGCTCGCAGTCAGTCGTAAGCGCAGCGCCGAAGTTCTCACCTATGGATTGGCGGGGGGCGACTTTCACGGCGACAAAGTCGAGATCACTTCCCGAGGCACTCGCTTCGACCTGCGAACCCCGGAAGGAACAATTCCTGTCTTCTCCGCGCTGATCGGCCGTGTGAACGTATTCAATGTCATCGCCGCGGCCACCGCGAGCTACGCGCGCGGATGCAAGCAGGAAGCCATTATCGAAGGCATTGAGAACCTATGCCGCGTGCCCGGCCGGTTTGAGCGCGTGGACTGCAATCAGCCGTTCACGGTGGTCGTCGACTATGCACACACCGACGACGCCCTGCGCAACCTGACTGCGCTGGCTCGTGAATTCGTCCGCCAGGCAGGGCATGGAAGCCGGGTGATCACAGTTTTCGGATGCGGCGGCGACCGCGACCGCGCGAAGCGCCCGCTCATGGGCGAGGCCGCCGGCCGAGGCAGTGATTTTGTCGTCCTTACTTCCGACAATCCCCGCAGTGAAGATGCGCTGGCCATTATCAATGACGCGATGGTTGGCCTGCAGCGAGCCGCAGCGAAGTACACGGTGGAACCTGATCGCCGTGCCGCCATCGCCATGGCCGTGGCTGAGGCGGGGCCGGGGGACATCGTGCTCATCGCGGGCAAGGGCCACGAAAAGGTGCAAGTTACGCGCGAGGGCACGCGCCCGTTCGATGATGTGGAGGTCGCTCACCAGGTTTTGCAGGAGGCTGGATATAGTTGCGAGGCGGCGAATGCCGCCGGGAAAAATGCATGAAGCTGCCGCTTTCTCGAGTCGCGGAGTTTCTCGGCGCCAGTGGTGAATTTGATCACAAGGCGTTGGCGCGGGGCTATTCGATTGACTCGCGCACCCTCCAGGCGGGAGAGTTGTTCTTCGCGGTCAAGGGTGAGCGCATGGATGGTCACGACTTCGTGGCGCACGCGCTCGAGAAGGGCGCCGTGGCCGCGGTGGTTCGCAACGATCAACTCGCGCGTTACCCCGTCATTACCGGCTTGTTGGCAGTGGACGATACCCTGGCTGCTTTGCAGACACTGGGCACCGCCGTGCGGCGGCTTTGGGGAAAAACCTTGGTGGGGGTCACGGGATCGACTGGAAAAACCACAACTAAGGATGCCATCGCCCACGTTTTGGCACAGCGCTTTCGAGTGCTGAAGTCCGAGGGAAATTTCAATAATCACTTTGGCCTTCCGCTGATGCTGCTCAAACTTGAGCCTGCACACGACATTGCCGTCGTCGAGATGGGAATGTCTCATGCCGGCGAAATCGCGGCACTGGCGAAGATCGCGCAGCCGGAGACCGGCGTGGTCACCAATGTAGCCCCGGTACACCTGGAGTTCTTCTCCTCGGTAGGGGATATTGCCCGAGCGAAGTATGAGCTCGTCGAATCTCTGCCCGCGGGCGGCACAGCTATCCTGAACGCAGATGATGAATACGTCTCGCAGTTCGGCCGCGATTTTCATGGCAAAGTCGTTCTCTACGGGATGAACCCGGCCGCCGACGTGCGCGCGGAGAACGTGCAATCACGCGGCCCCGCGGGTTCAGCGTTCGACGTCGTGGCGGGAGGTTGCCGGGATCGCGCCACGCTGGCGTTGGTGGGGGTCCACAACGTCTACAACGCGCTGGCTGCGGTGGCCGTGGGGTTGGAGCGAGGCTTAACCCCATCCGAGGTAGTGGGCGCGCTGGCGACGCTGACTCCGGCGGACAAGCGCGGAGAGGTCGTCCAACTCGGCAACATCACGGCCATCAACGATTGTTACAATTCCAATCCAAAGGCCCTGGACGCAATGGTGGACACTCTGGCTGCGATGCCGGCCAAGCGCCGCATTGTGATTGCGGGTGAAATGCTGGAATTAGGCCCGGCAGGGGAAGAAATGCATCGACGGTCGGGGCAGCATATGGCCGGGCGGAAGATTGACTTCCTGGTGGGGGTGCGTGGCCTGGCCAAAGTGATGGTCGAGGGCGCACGTGCCGCGGGCATTTGCGCAGAGTTCGTGGCTACGCCGGAAGAGGCTGGAGAATGGCTGATCCGCGAGGCGCGCGGCGGGGATGTGGTCTTGCTGAAGGCATCGCGAGGCGTGAAGCTGGAGCGAGCGCTGGAGAAGTGGTCGCACGGGGTTGGAGTTACGGCCGGCCAACGGTCGACCGCTAAGTAAACGGAGGCGGATTGCTCTACTGGCTGCTGTACCTGAAACTGTTTCATTATTTTCCGCCGTTCCGCATCTTCCGTTACCTGACGTTTCGCACTGCGTTTGCCAGCTTGACTGCCCTGTTTACGGGGCTGATCGTTGGTCCTCTGGTCATCAATCGCCTGCGCGAATTTCAAATTGGTCAGTACATTCGCGAGGAAGGTCCGCAAGCACATCAGAAGAAGGCGGGCACGCCCACCATGGGCGGCTTGCTGATTGCAATCTCTATTGTCATTCCTACCCTGCTGTGGGCCGATCTGAGCAATCGCTTCGTATGGATCGCCATACTGGCTACCGCAGCCTTTGCCGCCATCGGTTTCGCCGACGATTACACCAAGGTCGTGCATCGCAGGAATCTGGGACTCACGGGCAAGGCCAAGATAGGGCTGCAGATCGCGACCAGCCTGCTAATTGCGGTGGCGCTGATCGCCATGCAGACTCGCGGACTCTACTCCACCAAGCTCGTGGTTCCCTTTGTGAAGCAATTTCGACCCGATCTGGTGATTACCTCGCTCGAACACAGTCCTCACCTGTGGCCGCTGGCCTTTCTGCCCTTTGTGGCTTTTGTGGCGGTGGTGATCGTAGGTTCGAGCAACGCTGTGAACCTGACCGACGGTCTGGACGGGCTGGCGATTGGCTGCACTGTGATTGCCGCCGGAGCGCTGGCCGTACTTACCTACGTGAGCGGGCACGCCACCTTTGCGTCTTATCTTGAGCTGCAACGCATGCCGCAAGTGGGCGAATTGACGATTTTCTGCGGAGCGATGGTGGGAGCGTCGATCGGCTTCCTTTGGTACAACGCGCACCCGGCGGAGGTCTTCATGGGCGACGTGGGGTCGCTCGCCCTCGGGGGCGCCATTGGAACGGTGGCGGTCATGATCAAGCAGGAGTTGCTGCTGCCGTTTATCGGCGGCGTGTTCGTGATCGAGGCGATCTCGGTGATCTTGCAGGTGGCCTCTTACAAGCTGCGCAAAAAGCGCATCTTCAAGATGGCTCCCATTCACCACCATTTTGAGTTGATGGGCTGGTCGGAATCGAAGATTATTGTCCGCTTCTGGATCGCCTCGCTGGTGTTTGCTTTGTTCGCGCTCACGACTTTGAAACTGAGATAGTTGGTGGTAAGCCAGAATTTTGAAACCAGGTCCCGGTTGTGGTCTCCGGTTCTCAGAGAATGGATGTGAATAACAAACGCGTGCTGGTGGTAGGCCTCGGCAAGTCGGGCGTCGCTTCAGCGCTCTTTCTAAAGACCCGGGGGGCGCGCGTCACCGTTTCCGACAGCAAGGCGCAGGATGAACTGAAGAATGAAATCCCCGTGCTGCTTGACCAGGGAATTGTGGTCGAGACCGGTGGGCACGGCGAGCGCACGTTTCGCGGGCAAGACCTGATCGTGGTCAGTCCCGGCGTGCCTGTCGACGCGCCACCACTGGTGCAGGCGCGGGCCATGGACGAGAAAGTCATTGGAGAAATCGAACTGGCGGCAGAGTTTTTTCCTGGAACCATCATCGCCATCACTGGCTCGAACGGAAAAACCACCACTACGACTTTGGCGGGCGAAATCCTGGCGGCAGGCGGACGTTCGACCTTAGTCGGCGGGAACATCGGCACACCTGCGATTTCCCTGGTGGAGCAGGCCTCGGCAGAAACCATTGCGGTCCTCGAAGTTTCCAGCTTTCAGCTTGAGACCATTCAGACCTTCCATCCTCGAATTGCGGTTGTGCTAAACGTGACCCCGGACCATCTCGACCGGCATCGCACGTTCGCCGCTTACACGGACGCTAAGGCCCGCATTTTCGAGAATCAGCGTTCCGATGACTTCGCAGTGCTCAACGCCGACGATTCCACCTGCGTCGAGATGGCGAGCAGAACCAAAGCACAGGTTTTCTGGTTCAGCTGGAAGAAAGAAGTGAAGCTGGGGGCTTATGTTCGCGACGGTCAGATTCTATTTCGTGACTCCAAGAGTCAGCGGGAAATCATGCTGCTGTCGGAGATTCCACTCAAAGGGGCGCACAACGTCGAGAACGTCCTGGCGGCCGTTTGTGTAGGCGCTTTAAGCGCAGTCGAACCGGGACGAATTCGCAAGGCAGTCGCCAGTTTCAAGGCGGTCGAACACCGGCTTGAATACGTGGCCACGGTTCGCGGCGTGGAGTATTACAACGATTCCAAGGCCACCAATGTCGATGCGACGATTAAAGCTCTTGAGTCTTTCCCGGCCAACATTCATTTGATTCTCGGCGGCAAGGACAAAGGCAGCGACTACAGTGTGCTCAATGACTTGCTGCGACAGCGCGTGAAACGGGTCTACACCATCGGAGCCGCGGCGGCGAAAATTGAGTCCCAGATCAAAGGCGCCGCCGAGATGGTTCGCGCTGAGACTCTGGAGATCGCGATCAAACGCGCCGCAGAGTCAGCCCAACCCGGAGACACCGTGCTCCTGGCCCCCGCCTGCGCCAGTTTCGATCAGTTCCGCAGCTACGAGCACCGCGGCCGGGTATTCAAAGAAGCGGTGAAGGCGTTGGCCCAGGACAAGATTTAGCAGGCCGAAACTCATCGTGAACCAACTCAATCAACACTAACTAGTCCGCGATGATCTATCCTCAACCCTCCCTCGTGTTGGAATGAAATCAGATGGCTAAACGGGTCAGCGTTGATGGTTGGCTGTTCTCTGTGACCCTGCTCCTGATCTTCGTGGGCCTAGTCATGGTTTTCAGCGCCTCCGCGGTCATGGCCAAGGAGCGCTATGGCTCGGCCTATGTGTTTCTGATTAAGCAACTGGGCTGGGCGGCGGCCGGGCTTCTGCTCATGGTGCTGGGAATGAAGATTGACTACCGGCGCTACAAGCATCCAGCGGTTGTGTTTTCGCTGTTGGGCGTGACCACGCTCATGCTGATTTCGGTCTTCTTGCTCGACCGTGCTCACCACGTTCATCGCTGGATGCACTGGGGTCCGCTGTCGTTTCAGCCGTCGGAGATGGCAAAGCCGGCGTTGATCTTGTTCCTGGCGTTTTTTCTTGCGGATCACACCAAGTCGATCACTGACTGGCGCAACACGATTCTGCCCGCCGTAGTACCGACCCTCATCTTCATTGGCTTGATCGTAGCCCAGCCCGACCTGGGCACGGCCATTGCCTGCGCCGCCATCACCGCCTGCGTGTTGTTCGTAGCGGGCATGGAGATGCGCTATCTCGGCTACGGATTTCTGGCGTCGCTGCTGCCGTTGTACTTCCTGATTTTTCACGTGGCCTGGCGTCGCGACCGCATTTTGGCGTTTCTG
>Ga0335078_10003608_pt1 | contig 23029 bp, 25 predicted proteins | sample Lox_Sample_32_FD_206711 | JGI IMG/M metagenome (GOLD analysis project Ga0335078, IMG submission 206711) | Soil microbial communities from Loxahatchee National Wildlife Refuge, Florida, United States - Lox_Sample_3.2 | ecosystem: Environmental > Terrestrial > Soil > Wetlands | place: USA... | reverse complement strand
ACATGCGCAATACTTAATTACCGACCGTTGTATAGTGCATGATGCGCAAGATGGCCATCGCTACCTCCCCAATCATCGAAGACGACCGCTTCTCTATCCTCGATTCCCTCGCAAGGGAGTTCGAGGAGGCATTCGCCGAGCTATCTGAGAGCGCCGAGCGCGAACTCGCTGGCAAGACTTTCGTCTTCAGCAACTACGGGAGGGAGCTCTACCCGTACTTCGAGGCGACTGACGCTGAACTGGCCCCTGGGTGCATAATTCCCGTCAAAGAAGGGCGGCCAGTCGCGTCCGTCGACTCGACGTGCGTTCTGGTGGGGGAGACCGCCCAGGGGGCCCTCTATGCCGCTCGGACAGCGTTGGGGATTTCCTACGAAGGGTCTCTCCGCAGATTCTTCAGGCTGGGCCCCATACTCGTCTATGCGACGTCAGCGGGCCTTACGGGCCTCGCCACGGGCATACCCCCGGTGGAGATGGACCTGTTGCTTTCGGACCACGCCGTGGCCGAGAGATACATCAGAAACACCGTCGAGAGGCGTGTGATCGAGGCTCTTTCAGAACCCGAGGGGGACACGATCATCATGGCAGACGGGTCGCTCAAGCACCCTCTCGGGCAGCTGTGGGGGCACCTCCGCAGGCATGCCGGAGGTTCGAGGTGCCTTGTAGGGTTCTCGAAGTCGAGCAACCTAATACTAAGCGAGGGGGTGGCCAGCGCGCTTTCGAGGGCGCCAGGGCCTTCCTACTACACGGTGGAGCACGGGCAGGTGAGCACCGTTCTCGCGAAATTCACCCCGGATGGCCTCGTTTTCAGGCTAGACCTCTCCGGACCCGAGCCAGTAGAGACGATCCTCGGGAGGATAATCTGGAATGACGCGTTCGCTTCCGGCTACCCCGACTCGCTGAAAGTCGCCCATCACCTTTCGATTTTTTCGAAGGCGGAGGATCAGGCGCTCAAGGCGCTGGTGACGAAGCGCTTCCGGGTCCACCAGCTGCACACCTTCCCTCTTAGGAAGATCGCCCTAGGGAGCTTCAAGGGGAGCGCTTAGGGCCTGAGGATACTCAAGAAGGAGTCGGACGACATCCTCGTCATAGCCTCGCCTAGGGAGAGAGTGAGGGTGGGGGACTATCTCGTGGCATCCGAGGCCCAGAGAAGCCTGGTGATGCAGGTCTACGACGAGAGGTACCTTGACGTTGAGGGGATAGAAGAGGAGATTGCGAGAGAAGAAGTGCTCTCCGCGTCGGCGCCTGGAGTCACGTCAGACCCCACGGAGCTGGCGACCATTTCGACGTTGATCAGGGACATGCGCATACTCCTCTGCAAGGCGAGGGGGACCATCTCAGACGGCAGGCTCACCCCCAGGGCGAATTGGATGCCATCCCGGACAAGCTCCACCGTCACCAGGCTGATGGTCGGAGAGCTCGCGGGAGCAGTCCAGCCGCTCGGTGCCAGGGACATAAGGCTCGGCACCGTGGACTCGGAGTCGACCTTTAGCATCCCGGCGGAAGCACTCGACGGGAGGATTACGGTGATAACAGGGAGGAAGGAGTCGGGCAAGTCCCACCTTGCGAAGATACTGCTGCGCGGGCTGCTCGAGAACGAGGCCTACTCGGTCGTCTTCGACCTCAACGACGAGTACGGGTCCGTGGGCAGACGTAGCGACGGCTCAGATACGCCAGAAGAGCGCAAGGTCAGGGTCCTCCGCCCTGGCCGCGAGCTTAGGTTCTCGCTGGCAACCGTCGGTATCAGGCCGATCACCAACCTCCTCTCGCACTCCCTCGAGATGCCGGGCACTTCACTCAGGGAGTTCGTGAAAATCTGGGAGCAGCTCGACAACAGGGACGAACTGACGTTGGCCTCACTCGAGCAAGCCATTCAGCAGTGGAGGTGCAACGAGTTCGTGAGGGACGCCCTCTTTGCTCGCTACCACACCCTGGCGTCCTGCGGGCTGTTCACAGACTCGGTCCACCAGCAGTTCGACCTGCAGGACTTCTTCTCCCTAAACAGGACGGGGGGCGCGCTCGTCGTCTCCCTGAGCGGAGTCTCCCCACTGAACAGGAGGATGGTTGTCGAGCTGATGCTTTCCAAGCTGGTCGAGCTCCTGGAGAGGCGTAAGATTCCCCCGGTGTTCCTTTTCGCGGAGGAAGCCCACCTTTACCTCCGGGACACCTACTGGGAGGACCTGATTACGAGGATGCGGCACTTCGGTGTCTTCACGCTCTTCGTCACCAACCAGCCAGATGCCATCGACCAGAAGATATACCGCCAGGTCGACAACATCTTCCTCTATAACTTCAGCAACGACTCTGACCTGAACCTGGTATCCCAGGCCTCCATGGCCGACTCGGACACCGTGAAGGCTATAGTGAGGACCCTCCCGCCTCGCATGTGCCTCCTGCTCGGCCACGCCGTCAGGAACCTCCCCGTTGTCGTGAGTATCGACCCCTTCGACTCACCAGCGACAGGGCTGACCAGGCGCTTCTTCCAGCCAACCCTTGAAATCAACGCCAAGGCTGGCTGACTTTGGCAGAACCCTTGCCGGTCATCCCGGCGAGACATGGGGGTAGCCGGGAACGCACTCTCCCGCCATCCTACCAGCGTCCGCAGTTGCGCTGCTGAACCGAACGGTCTTTGATCGTTCTGTGGGAGGCCGCCGCGTGTGATGACCATGGTCACGGGCAAAAGGATTTGAAATCGGTGCAACGCCGCCGGGCCGATGAAGATCGACGAGGTGGAGATCGAGCCCGCCGAAGGACATCAGCTTATCGTGGGCCAGGCGCACTTCATCAAGAGCGTGGAGGACATCTATGAGGCACTCGCCACGGCCATGCCTGGGCTGAAGTTTGGCGTCGCATTTGTCGAGGCTTCGGGGAAGGCGCTTGTCCGATTTGAGGGCTCCGACGAGGAGCTAGCCAGGCTGGCCAGCCAGTATGCCGCCAAGATAGGCGCCGGCCACTCTTTCGTAGTAGTACTCTCTGGCGCCTTCCCCATCAACGTGCTGAACAGGCTGAAGGCGGTGGAGGAGGTGACCCACGTCTTCTGCGCGACCTCAAACAAGATCACCGTCGTAGTCGCAGATGCGGGTGGGGGAAGGGGAGTGCTGGGGGTGGTCGACGGCATCTCGCCCAAGGGAGTGGAGGGCGCCGAAGACAAAGAGGAAAGACGGGCTTTTCTCAGGAAAATCGGGTACAAGCGGTGAGACGGGTAGAGGGTCCTTATATTCACTTTCCCACCGGTGGGACGTGAATGTCAGTTTCACACAACCCTCTCAATATTGTATGATATTATAATCCATTATCTTAAAAGCGGGGCAGTCCTCGTTAACTCTGAGGGTGTAGAGATTGTACACCAGCTCGGAGCAGACTACAGTACCCACCTGCGGGGTGTGTGGTCGGAAGCTGGGCGTCGGCTTCTACTACTCGTGCCACGTCTGTGGCGCAAGCTACTGCTACGCACACGCTCCCGTGAAGTGCGACCACCCCAAGCTAAAGCTCGAAACACGAAAAGCCCGAATTACGAGATAGAGATATACCGAAGATAAACCGCGGGGCGCCGTTTTGAAGGTCTACCTATCAGTGCCGATGATAGCAAACAGAGCTCTTTCTCGAGCCCAGCTGATGGCCCGGGCGATAGAGGATTCGGGGAACGAACTGACCTCGCCCTGGGTCCTGGGGGAAATCGAGGGAACGAGGTCCCGTGTCAACGTTTTCCACAGAGACATGATTGGTTCTGAGACCTGCGACTTGCTCGTCGCGGACGTGACGGAGCCGAGCGTCGGCGTCGGGATGGAGATAATGGCGGCTTACAAGGCAGGTCGGAGAATCGTGGTCGTCGCCAGGAAGGGCAACGTCACCTCAAGGATGCTGCAGCACATGGACGGTAGGGAAGTGCTGGAATACACGGACGAATCTGAAATCTACGAGGGCCTGATGAGAGTGCTAGGGGCCCCTGGAAAACGATGACCAACCGCGCAACCGATTTAAGTGCGGCCAGAAGATCGGACCGCCAATGAAAGCACCAGTAAATTCCAAGTCCGCGCCCGCCCCCATCGGTCCTTATTCGCAGGGTGTCGATGCCGGAGCTGTTTACTGTTCGGGCCAGATTGGCCTTGACCCGACGACGGGAGGCCTCGTCGAAGGCGTCGTGGCCCAGACTTCCAGGACCCTGTCAAACCTGGACGCGGTCCTGAAGGGCGCGGGGATGAGCCTGAGCAACGTCGTGAAGACCACGGTGTTCATGGTAGACCTCGCCGAATTCGTCCAGATGAACGAAGAGTACGGGAAGCACTTCACTCCGCCGTTCCCAGCCCGGTCAACGGTGCAGGTTTCCGCCCTGCCCAGAGGAGCGCGGGTGGAGATAGACGCGGTGGCTGTCAGGTAGTCCTGGGGGACCAGGACTTGCGGTAGGGGCCCCGCCTTCGCCTGCGCGCTTTCTTCTTCTTCGCGGCTCCGGCAAGAAGGCTCTCCTGTTCTTCCGTCAACCTCCCATCTTCGTGAATGCGACGATGCTGACCAGCCCGGCTACCTTGAATGCCAGGTCCCTGTAGACAAGAGCTTCGGGGGAGTCAGGCAGGGCTGCGACCACGGGCACTCCTGAGTCCGACTGCTCGCGCACTGCGAGCCCAAGTGGAATCTCTCCCAGGAATTCGACTTCCCGCTCCTTCGCGATCCTCCTGCCTCCGCCGCTGGAGAAGATATTCGTCCGCTCGCCGCAGTGAGGGCATACGAAGTAGCTCATGTTCTCCACGACTCCAAGAATCGGGACGTTTAGCCGCTTGAACATGGCGAGCGCCTTGGCGGCGATGTTGAGTGCCGCTTCCTGAGGGGTTGTTACTATGATGACTCCTCCCAACGGGACGGTCTGGGCAAGGGTGAGCGACGCGTCGCCTGTATTATGGACGAGAAAGGAGTTGGCCACGAAATTCTCGTACTGGTCCACCTGAAGGTCGTATGTCTCTACCTCGCCGAGAGGCGTTATCGATTTGATTCTGGACAGCTTGAAGGGCCTGGGGTCGTGCCTTAGCGAGAACTGGAAACTGTGGCTCAATACGTGGGTCGTGCTGCGTCTCTCAGGGAGCGTCCGGTGCTCTCGGACTCTCGAGTTGACGTTGGTGGAGCGGACGCCGCTCAAAAGGCAGAGCTCATGGACCTGTGCCACCAGAACGCCGTTCGTGCTCTCGACTACAGCGGTGTCCTGCACGATGTTCTCCACCACGTAAACGCCACTCCTGTCTGGGAGACTCTTGTTCGAATCGCGGTGCCTGATGTCAGCGTCCGCTTCCGCGTATCCTCTGACGAAGGCAAGCCTCTGGTCCAGAGGAAGGGTGTAGACCCAGTGCGGCACCCGCTTGTCCTTCGGCTTGCGGTCGAGGTCTAGAGCTGCGAACAGCTCCGCCAGGGGAGCGGAGGGGACTGCGAACTTCCGCCCGTGGTCCTCTTCGAAGATATTGCACTCGAAGACCTTGCGATACAGATCCTCGTATGTCCTCCTGAACTTGCTTTCTCGAGGCTCACAAATCCTCAGTCCCGCGAACCTCTTTTTTCCCCTTTGCCGCTTTAGGAAACCATCCCCGACGAAGTGTCCCACTATTCTCATGAAATCGGTGGTTGTTACAGTTGGAAGGTGAACGAGGCTGGGACCGGACTCGATTCTGGGCAAAGGCATTGGCTGTCCGCCCTCAACGCAGTTTGGCACGACGAGTCTGTCTCCGACCTTCAGCTGGTCCAGCCTGACCCATGATTTCGCCCCATGATATCGCAGAAACGGGTGATTGGCGCTCGCCTCGATTTCCCTGCTCGGAGTCGTCAGCCTGAAAACTCGCTGCCGACCTTGTGGGATGACTCCGATGACGCGTCTTGGGACGAGGCAAGCCCCGTCATAGCTGAGAACAAACTCCCCCACTTCGACCTTCTCGATGGGCTTCGGTACATTGCCGGCTGTCAGAACCATGGTGCCCGCCGGGAGGCAACCGGGCGGAAGATCGCAGACAAGGTAGTCCAGCTCCCCCCAGTCCACCTGAGTGAGCAGCTGACGGACGGCACCCGCGACAAGGGGGCCCCTCCATATGACGGGCGTCTCCTCGTTGTAGAAGAAGCCGAGTGAAGCGACCTTCACTCCGTGCGCTTCCGGCGGGATTATCCGTTCGTCCTTCACCTGAGGCGGAGACTTGATTCCCATCATCAGAGGGATGTTGGGGCCATAGACATCGGCGTCCAGTATGCCCACCTTCGCCCCCGACTCCGCCAGGGCCGCGGCCAGGTTGACGGCTATGGTCGACTTGCCAACTCCCCCCTTGCCGCTCGCGACCGCTATGATGTTCTTGACGCCCTTCAACATGTCTGCGCCCTGATAGTCCCTGGTGGCCGCAACGGTGGAGCCGGTCTTCATCTCAACCTCCTTCACTCCAGGGATTCCGGCCACCGCGGCCTTTGCAGATTCCTCCAGGCGCGTCCTAAGGGGGCAAGCGGGAGTCGTCAGGTTGAGCGTGAACGTCACCTTCCCGCCAACGACCTTCACCCCTTCAACCATGCGCAGCGCGACGACGTCCCTGCCCAGCTCGGGATCCTTCACGCCGGCGAGTGCGTCGAGGACATCTTTCTCGGTCGGCATCTTGGGGCGAGCCCCGCCGTGGTGCTTAAAATTCTAGCTCCGCCAGAGAGAGGCTTTATCGTCCCGATGCCGCGCGGTACGCCGAGCAGAGTGGGCAAGATAGAGGTCATACCGCTGGCTGACATACCGGAGGTCTCCAAGGGAGACGACCTGGCATCCCTGATACTGGGAGCCCTCAGGAGGGGCTCCCTAGCCCTGGTGGAAGGGGACGTGGTGGTTGTCAAGCACAAGATCGTCTCCAAGGCAGAAGGAAGGGTCGTCAGCCTTGACGCCATCGCCCCAGGGAGGAATGCCAGGTCCCTGGCGAAGAAGGAAGGGAAGGACCCACGCCTCGTGGAGCTGATGCTCCGAGAGTCAGTCAGGGTGGTGAGGGCAGGCCACGGCGTGATAATCACCCAGACGAAGCAGGGCTTCGTCTGTGCAAACTCCGGCATAGACCAGTCCAACGTCGGAAAGGGGTCCGTCGCCCTGCTTCCCGTTGACCCCGACAGGAGCGCTCGCCATCTTCGGAGAGAGCTCGAGAAGCGCACCGGCAGGAGCCTCGCGGTGGTGGTAAGCGACACCTTCGGAAGACCCTGGAGGATGGGACAGACAGACGTCGCCATAGGCTGTTCCGGGTTACTCCCCCTCTTCGGGTACGCGGGCAAGAGGGACAAGTTCGGCTACAGGCTCCGCGTGACGGAGCCCTCGGTGGCGGACGAGATCGCGGGAGCGGCAGAGCTTGCAATCGGTAAGCTCAAGGGCATGCCGGCGGCCATAGTGCGAGGGGTCGAGTATGTCCGCGGGGAGGGAGGAGTGAAGAGGATGCTGATGCCGCCGGAACGAGACCTGTTCAGGTGAAAGGATGAAGGTGGTCGCCCTGGCCGGAGGGACCGGCTCAGCCAAGCTCCTGCGAGGGCTTTCGAGGCTCCCGCTCGACCTCACTGTAATCGCCAACGTCGGGGACAACTTCTGGGCCTATGGCGTGTACGTCTGTCCGGACGTGGACATAGCGACATACACGCTTGCAGGCGTGTCCAGCCCGCAGGGGTGGGGCATAGCGGGTGACACCTTTGAAGTCCTAGGCGAACTCTCACGGCTCGGGGCGGAGACATGGTTCAGGCTTGGCGATAGAGACATGGCCGTCTGCCTGAGGAGAACCGAGATGATAACGAGGGGCATTTCACTCACAGAGGTGACACTCGAGATCGCCAGATCGCTGGGCGTGAAGCCAATGGTCCTGCCCGCCACAAATGACCACCTCGAAACAAGGATCAGATCTTCCGCCGGCGAGCTGCACCTGCAGGAGTTCTGGGTCAGGGATCAAGGGAAGCCAAGGGTGGTTGGAGTGAGGTATGCGGGCGGCAGAGACGCCGACCCCACTCCCGAAGTGGCAGCAGCTCTTGCTTCGGCGGACAGGGTAGTGGTCTGCCCCGCGAACCCGGTGACCAGCATTGGTCCAATGCTGGCCGTGAGCGGTTTCCGAAGGCTGCTCAGGGAAACGAGAGCTCGCGTCGTTGGCATTTCGCCGATGCGGGGCTCCGCTCCCTTCAGTGGTCCGGCGGGGGCGCTCCTGAAGGCGACGGGTACGAGCCCCGACTCGTACGGTGTTGCCAAGATGTACGCTGATTTCATGGACTGCCTAGTGATCTCGGAGGACGACGCGGCCATGGGGAGCCGGATCCGGGCACTTGGGATTGACTGCCGTACGACAGGCACTCAGATGGAGGGGCCAAGAGACGAGCTCCGGCTCGCCAAGGAAGTGACAAAGGCATGAGGAACTTCGCCGTGCTCATACCTGTGAAGTCATCCAACGTGAAGTCAAGGCTTGCTTCTGTCCTTTCTCTTTCCGAGAGGCGTGAACTCGAGTCTCTCCTGCTTGGCGGTGTAATCAGGGCCCTGAAGGAGGCGGGGCTCCTCGCGAATACGCACGTTGTCACATCCGACCCGGAAATACTGCGGCTCGCCGCCAGCCTTGGGGTTCGGCCCCTCGAGGAGGCCGGGGACAGAGGGGTGAACGCTGCGGTGGCAACAGGCATCAGGGCGCTTGGCAGTCCTTACAGGGTGATGGTCCTCCCCTCGGACCTACCACTCCTGCGCCCTTCAGAGGCGAGGCACCTGGTGCGGCTGAGCGGGCTGGCCGACGTGGTGATCGCGCCTTCTGCCTCGTTCAACGGAACGAACGCGCTCGTCTTTTCACCGAAGGCGGGCCTGACGCTGAGCTACGACAGGGACAGCTTCTGGAACCACATCAAGACAAGCGGCCGAAGAGGTCTCACGGTGTGCGTCTCATCGAAGCCTGGCCTGACCTTCGATCTGGACTCTCCGGAAGATCTCAGCACCCTCGCCAGGTCAGGGACCAAGAGCCAGGCGGTGGCGTTCGCCCGGAGGGCAACCGGTTGACAGGGATCTTGATTCGGGACTGCAGCGTCGGAGGAAGGGGGGGCCGCTCAGTCTACTGTGAAGGAGGGCGAATAGTCAGAATTGGAGAGGAGGGCATGGCAGTCCCGGAAAGGACCGAGGTGATAGAGGCAAACGGAGGCTCACTTCATGCTGGTCTTGTAGACTCCCATTGCCACCCATTTGAATACGGTTGGCTGAAGCGGAGCGTTAACCTCCGTGGGGTAACCAACATCACTGGATTAAGACTCAGGTTGCTTGCGGGGATTCAGCGGGCCAGGGCCGAGGAATGGGTCAGCGGCATGGGGTGGGACCAGGAAGCCTTCCAAACGAGGGCGCTGCCCAGCCGGGCCGACATAGACGACATATCGCCCGATAACCCCGTGGTCCTGTCACGCGTCTGCGGCCACATAGGGCTGCTCAACAGCAAGGGGATCGAAGCCCTGGGCTTCGGTAACCGGACAGGAGTGGAGTACGACAGGGACGAGAAGGGCTCGTTGACAGGGATCGTCAGGGAGAGGGCTCTCGACGAAGCCTACGAGAAGATTCCGAAAGGCGCTCAGAGGGCGGCGGCCGACCTGCAATCAGTGGAGGCGGAAGCGGCCAGGCTCGGGCTCACGACGCTCCACTGCATAATATCGCCTGGCGGGTACAGGGAGGAGCTTGAGGCCCTGGTGGCGCTTAGTGGCTCTGGGTCACTTTCGCTCATTTACAGGGTGTATGTGCCGCCAGAGGCTCTCGGCCACATCGAGGAGACCGGGATCGGAAAGAAACTGGCGGGGCCGCGTGTGCGTATAAACGGGGTGAAGGTATACGCAGACGGGTCGCTCGGGGCCAGGACCGCGGCCCTCCGAGAACCGTACTCTGACGCGCCCAAGAATGTGGGAATCCTGAGGTACTCCGACGATGCTCTCTCCGACCTGGTCGAGAAGGTCGACGCCAGGGGGATGCAAACAGTCATACACGCCATAGGGGACAGGGCAGTGGAGCAGGCGGCCGCAGCCCTCGGGAGGGTGGCTGGGACCAACAACCCTCGCAGGCACAGGATAGAGCATGCAAGCCTCCTCCCCAAGGACCTGAGGAGCAAGATGGCCAAGCACGGCATCCGTGCTTCGGTCCAGCCGCTCTTCATTACTTCCGACTCCTGGGCCGTGGACCGGCTGGGGGAGGAGAGGGTAGGGGACCTCTATCCGCTGAAGTCGATGCTGGCCGAAGGGGTCATCGCTTCTGGGGGTTCTGATTCACCTGTCGAGTCCATGAGCCCCATCCTGGGTATGTGGGCGGCCATGACGAGAGGCGGCGCTGGCTTGAAGGAGTCTCTGACGCTGGATGAAGCGCTCTCCCTCTACACTGTCAACGGGCAGTCAAATGGGTTCGATCCGGCAGGGGGAGTGTCAGAAGGCTCGCCCGCGAACCTGACGCTTCTCGACACTGAGACAACCGGCTCTCACCCTGCCCTATTCAGGAAGGTCGGTGTTCTCGCCACCCTGGTCGAAGGGATGGCCGTGCACTCCTATGGAACAACCTAGGCCTTTGCGAACTTGCCAGATTTCCCGTCGTACTTGAGCAACCCGGCGTAGATGGCCCAGTGGATAAGAAGGGTCCTGATGAGGGACTCATTGATGTCAGGCTGATAGTGCCACTTGAGACCCATCTCGGACAGGGACTCGGCTACATGGGAAGAGGTCACCTGCTTCCCCTTTGAGGTCAGTTCCAGAGCCGTCCTGAACGGCTCGATCGCTGCGATCCTGTCCTTCATCATCCTGAGCTTCTCCTTGGTTGTCTTCTGGAACTTGTGCCCCAGTTCTGTGAGGTGCACGTCCCCCTTTTCTGTCCTTACGAGGCCGAGCATCTCCGCGGCGTCGATTATGGGGAGCAGGACAGCTATGTCCGCACCGAGTTCGTCCGCCAGCTTCGGGACGTCGACCTTCCCGCCGATGCTGCCCGCGACTTCTACAAGGCTGATCACCTGTCCTCCTCTGACGTTGGCTGGCATCATTAGGGCAGTGGGTAGCGGTCTGTGGGGCTCTGCCAACTAGCTCGTCCTCCCGGCGCGAAGCGCCCCTGATTTAAGCGGGAAGAATGGTGTCATGATAGCAGCGAATACACCCGGTCCACCCAGGCGAAGAACTCGTCCGACTTCTTGTTCCTCGGCCTCGGCAAGTCCACCTTGAGCTCGCCCACTACATGGGCGGGTCTCGACGAGAGGACGACGACCTTGTCGGCGAGCTCGATTATTTCCTCGACGTTGTGGCTCACAAGGATCACCGTCTGCACCGACGTCTGCGGGTTGATGAGGAGGCTGTACGTCTCCTTCCTGAGTCGTTCCGCTGTCAGGTCGTCGAGGGAGCTGAAGGGCTCGTCCAGAAGCATCACCCTCGGCTCCGTGGCCAGGGCCCTCGCCACTCCCACTCTCTGCTTCATGCCTCCGGAGAGCTCTCCTGGGTAGACGCTCTCGAACCCCTGCAGCCCTGTTATCTGCAGCGCGCTCTCCGCCTTGGCCTTCTTCTGCTCGTCGGTGAGGTCGGTCCTCGAGCTCAAGCCGAACATGACGTTCTCGAGAGCCGTTCTCCAGGGGAGAAGGACGAAGTTCTGAAAGACCATCGATACGTCGCTTCTGGGACCCTTGACCTCCGAGTCGAGCACCCTGACGCTCCCCGAGGTTGGCTTGATCAGCCCCGCAACTATCCGCAGAAGGGTGGACTTGCCGCACCCCGAGGGGCCCGTGACTGCGATCAGTTCGTCTCTTGCCGCAATGAGGGACACGTCCACCAGCACGGGGAGGGGCTCCCGCTCCTTGTGGTAGTCAAGGCTGACATGGTCGACTGTCACAACGGTGCTCCCCGAGGTGACCTGAACCTGGCCTTCAGACAATTCTCGCGGTCTCCTTTCCCTACGGGTTATACGTGTTATGAGTTTCCCTGAGACAATGAGCTAAGCGGCCTTGAGAGGAAAAAGTCCAGATCGCCTAGGTCGTGATGTAACTGGCCGTCGTGACTCCTTCTGTTAAGGGCGGCGGTCGTGCTCCTGCCAAAACCTTGAAAACCTAGAGCACACATTTGATTCAGAATTCTTTCGAATTCAGGCATGGTCAAGCTGACCAATGAGTCGGCGAGGAAACGGTAGGGAGTTCCCGATGAACCAAACATATTTAGGCTTCTTACATCCGATTGAACTAATTCGTATCTTGACGAATAGCATTGACCTGGATTTTTTCGAGAAACTTGCTCCAGGGTGCTTCACCTATGGTATGACCTGTGTCGTCGAGTTCGAGCCCCATTCGCTTTGGCCCGAGGTCTCGCTGGCCATCGCGAAACAAGCTCTTGGACGTAGAACAAAGACAGAATACCACGTCTTTCAGCACACACCGACAGAAATCAGGCTGAAATTGGAACAGTTGGGCGTAGAGGTCGAGAAGATTGAACGTGAAGGTTTGTTCAGGATTATGGATTCCTACACTCCCACAACACCCTTGACGAGTCCTATGGAGGGAAGAAGAGAGACTCTGCTCTCTGGCAGAACTCCCGACGCTGGTCAGTGGGCAAGAGCCATTCAAGACAAGATGAAGACAGGATTTGAGGAGGAAGAGAAAAGATGGCTACACATCGACGACAATGAAACAGTCCTACTAGAGTTCAGCGACGAAGAGTCCATAATGAACGGCTGGAGGACGACATTCGTGCCGATGGCGAAGGCAAGAGAGCTCCTCATAATACACGCTTTGGTTAAAGGCGTAGCGTCAGAATCATTCTACCTGAAGACTGAGGCCATGGCCGATGCCGTCATCGACATTTCGGCCAAAGAGGAAGGAGGGAGAATGGAGAACTACATCCGGCTGCGTATTCTGAGGGGAATGAGGTTCGATTCAAGTTGGCACAGAATTGAACTGATGAGCAGTGGTGATGTCGCCGTCCAAGCTGCACGCTCAGAGGAACCGAGAAGGCTCGCGGCAATCATGTTCACGGACATGGTTGGATTCACTGCTCTCGCCCAATCGAATGAGTCTCAAGCCCTTGAGGTCCTGAACATGCACAATCGGCTCCTCAGGCCCTTCTTCCTGAAGTTTCATGGAAGGGAGGTCAAGACCATGGGTGATTCGTTCATGATAGAGTTCGACAGCGCGCTGGACGCCACCAACTGTGCCATTGATATTCAGCGTTTCCTCCACGAGTACAACATCTCTTCCAAAGACGAGTGGAAAATCACCCTTAGGATAGGCATCCATCTTGGTGACGTGGTCCACAGCGGGGGCGACGTCTTCGGGGACGCCGTCAACGTAGCCTCCAGGCTTCAGCCCCTGGCGGAGCCCGAGGGAATCTGCGTGTCCGACCAGATCTTCGGTCAGGTAAGGAACAAGATCCAGCAGACCCTCCTGAAGATAGCTCCACAAGACCTGAAGAACGTCAGGTTCCCCGTGGACGTCTATAGGGTGGTGCTGCCTTGGGAAAACGAGAAGTCTCAATCTCCGTCACCCCAGTATTCAGATGGGAACTGAATCGCTGTCCTCCCGTTCGCCAACATGAGCCCCGCCCCAATGGCGAGCACTTCGCGGAATTTTGGGCCGGTTTCGAGCGTGATTTCGTACCGGGCGCGGCGAGACAAACCCAGATCCCGACCAGTGTCGGATTGGGCTCACCTCGATGGTCCCACGGTTACCATACGGTGGCGAGTATGGCGTTGGACCATGCCTGAACTCGATCCCAGTGTCTAGCCTACACTTTTTCGGCATCAGTGTTAGGGCGGCCAATGATAAAGCCCTTCGGCCGTGGCAAGCGACGTGAGGATTACCTGTTGTACGTGTATCGATTGGTCGCCCGGTGGTATATCCTGCGCCACACCGTAAGGTTGAACGCCACTATCAGGACTGTCATCGACACCACTGCAAGCGTCAGAACGACGTAGTCGGAGCTGTACGTTGCGACATCGATGAGCTTGCCGATGCCGGTCGACACCTGGGACTTCACTACTGTCTGTCCATTGACGGTTTCTGTGAAGTACTCCGAAATGATGAGGGCGTTCCAAGCCCCTCCAATGGCGGTGATAGACCCCGTCACGAACCCAGTGAGGGCTCCAGGAAGGTACACGTTCCGCCACGCGGTCCACCAGCTGACGTGATAGACGCTGGGCAGCTCCCTCAGCTCAGCTGGAAGGGTCCTCACTCCCGCCATCACGTTGAAAATGATGTACCAGATTATCGCGAGCATGATGACGAGGGTGGAAACCGCCTCTGGGGTCTGACCCAGCACAGGGATAAGCAAGATTGCAGGGAGCAGTATCGGAGCAGGGATCGAGGAGATCACCTCCAGGATTGGAGAGACAGCGTCGTAAAGTCTGAAGCTGAGCGAGATCACTATTCCAAGTGGGAGTCCGACCGCGACACAGATCGCGTAGACGTACCATACCCTCACGAAAGAGGTCGCCAGGGCGACCAGCACCTGCGATTCGTCGTTCGCGATGAGCGAAAGGGAAGGCATGCTTGGCAATGGCCCGCCCGAGTGAGCCACTGAACTGAAGAGGAGCAGACCGAAGAGTGCCAGGGAAATCAAGACGGCGTACTTGATTCCCCTGCCGAATCTGGCGATCGTCGAGGTGAACCTGCTGACGCCGACGTCGTGCGCCAGCAGGAACAGTTTCGAGACGGCCCTGTGATTTACCCACGAGTAGAACCTCATTATGGGGTCCCTGTGTTGCTCTCTCGGCTCTTCCATCATCTTGTACTTCTCAGACCAGAGGGCGAATTCCCTGAGAAAGAGGAACCGCCAGATGATTACGGCCACCACGATGCCCACAATGAGCAGGGCGTAGTCTGCGAAGTCCCCGTTGGCGAACTGGTTGGCCCCCACACCGATGCCGTAGGGAATCGGGACTCCCTTCTGCCTCGCACCCGCACCGACTACGATTATCTCGCTGGCGGTCAGGAAAAAGAGCCCGACCGACCAAGATATCTGCGTGTTGTAGGCAATCCTGCTCAACGACGCCGGGATGTAGAGCGACCTGATCCTCTGCCAGCTGCTGGCACGGGAAACGCTGAGGAGATCGATATAGTCCTGGGGGATCGCCTTGACGGCCTCGTACACCCCAAACGCGATGTTCCACGACATGCTCGTGAAGATAAGCACAATGACGGCGAGATTGGCCCCGACGAAATTGGGCAGGACTCCGTAGATTCCTCCGATGACGAATGGGAAGAACCCCAAAATGGGGATTGACTGGAAAATGTCCAGGAGGGGGAGTATGACGGCCTCTGCCCTCTTGCTCCTCGCCGCCCAGATGCCGACAACGAGGGCAAAGACTACGCTCAGCCCTAGGGCGAGTATCATCCTCAGCCAGGATGATATGATGTCCAGTGCTACCAGGCCAAACTGAAGAGTCACTGCGATGGCTTCGAAGTCCCGCGCGACCCATTATGGTATTTACAGTTTGTCGGGTCAGGCGATGTAAGACGTGCTCGACGAGTCGAACCTGCTCACAGTTTGGTACTCTCCTTTGTCCCTCAGCACGGAGAACCTTTCAAGCTCGGGGAAGAACTGGGCAAGAGGCCGCACGGCCATCTCCCCCGCCAGATGTCCCCTTCCCAGATATTCGTCTGCAATTCTCCTTCCGAGGGTCCTCACCTGCTTGTCGCTGGTGTACCCAAGACTGTGGAGGTACTCGTGAAGGAGTATCATGAACACGTAGGCGTTCTTCTTTGATCTGGTCTTGGAGAGCTTGTCAACGATTCTGAGGATGTTCCTGTTCATCACGATTGCGTTGGACCCCAACTGATGATATGCTCCTACGTCGTTGGGAATGTCCCCAAGCACCAGGGTGAGGCCCGCTCTGTGCATTCCTGTCGTCCTCTCGGTGGCAGCCTTTACCATCTCGAAGATCTTGTCGAATCCGTCGGCTGAGGACAGCGCCCTCTTGTTGTCGATGACTGCCATGGACCTATGCAGACGAGGCTGTAATTAAACTGCGTTCCCATGACCCCCGACAGGGATCGGCTAGACTACTTCAGCCAGGGCCTCGAGATCCATCAGGTCGATGCCAAGCTCCTCCCAGCGGAACGCCCGCGACCTTGGCGGTTCGATTTGAGTCTGAATGGCCACGTTATCACCTGTGTAATTACCCAAGTGATATATCGGCTTTGTAGGAAGCGTTTTGACCTGCAGTGTCTTCAAAGTTGACAAACCCAGGTTTTTATTTGCGTTATAACCAGGCGAAAGGGTGCCAGTAGTCTTCCGAGTCATTCTGGGAAAGACGGGCAACAGCCTCCGGATTACGCTCCCGAGGCCAATAGTCGAAGGGTTTGACTGGAAAGAAGGAGACGAAATCGTCCTCTACGTTTCTGAGGGCGAGGTCACAATAAGGAAGGCACAAGAGAAGACCGGAAGCTGACGGCCTACCTACGCGATCGACCTGCCGCACCTGGGGCAGAAGAGCGCAGGCTTTTCCAATATCTCACCACAGAATGGGCACACGACGCCGCCCTTCGTCTCCGAGCTGGCAGGGCCGTTTGCCCTGCGAACGCTTCGCCCGCCGAGGAAGACACCTATCTCAAGCAGGAATATCACCGGTACGAATAGGATGACGTCGAGAACCGGCCCGCCATCAGGGGTCACGAGGGCTGTCACTATGTACGTTATGACCCAGATCCAAAGCCTGTTCTTGGTGAAGAGGTCGGCTGGAAGGATCCCGAACCTGATCAGCAGGTAAACGAAGACAGGCGTAGTGAACGCGATTCCGCTGAAGACGACGCTCAGGAAGACTATTGTATAGAAGTCCACTGCTTGAATGAGGTACGGGGGCGTGATCCCCACTGCCGAATAGAAAGGAGCCATGGCGATGAAGACGAACTTCGCCAACAGGAAGTAACCGAACGCGAGGCCAACGATGAAGAGCACAGTAGTCGACGCTATGACCGGGTACGTCATCCGCCTCTCTTCCGGTTTGAGCGCCGGGTCGACGAACTTGTAGACCTCGTATGTTATTATCGGCATGTCAATGGCGAGTCCCATGACCGCAGCCGCGATGAGCAGGATCTCCAGTGGCGCGGAAACCGTGAAGGGGATGAGCTCCCAGCCGGACGGGAGGGTATAGCTCACGACGTAGTGGAGGAATACCGACACCGGCGTGGTGTAGTAGACCGCGTTGAGGCTAAGGAGCTGCGACGGGTTCAGCGGAAGGAGGAATACGACTATGATGATGACGACCAGGCTGATGAAAACGACCTTGAGCCTATGTCTGAGCTCGGTGAGGTGTTCACCTATCTTGAAACTGCTCGACAATGGACTGGCCTTGGCCTGAAGAGGGGAGATAATGGTTTCCGAGTTCGGCCTACTGCAGCTTCTTGGTCACGATCTCCTGCGACAGCTGCTCTCTTGTCTTTCCCTCGGTGGAGATGCCGAGCTGCCTGGCAGTTGAGACGAGGATTTCGTCAGCGCTTCGGGGCGCAGGAGCCGGTCCCCCGGTCGTAACCGCCGACGTGACTTCCTTCGAAGCCGTATCGAACTCCTTCTTGGCACGCCCTAAGGCTCTGGCCAGCTCCGGGATCTTCTGTGGGCCCCAGAGGAAAACTACCACCGCTATGACGGCGATGATCAAGAGCTCAGTCGGGTCGAGCGCCATTGTTCTCTGAAGAAAAGGACACTCGTTCTTTTATTTAAGGGTTCGACCTAACGAGACGACGCGCTCCGCCGTAGAGTTGCGCAGGTCACGGAGAATTGGCAGACAAGGCCGAAGGACCTCGTTCCTCGCATCTGCGCTAACGTTTTATCCGGGCTTCGCCCACCTCGTTTCATGTCCATGCGGGCCACCATAGAAGACTACTGGAGGCTCACAAAGCCCCGGATTTGGGGCCTTCTTGTCTTCACCGGAGTGGTCGCCATGGTTGTCGCCTTCAGGGAGACCCCGGGTGCTTCGCTTTCTCCCAGCCTGTTGGTCATAGGGACCATCGCCCTTGTGCTCGGGAGCGCCTCTGCGGAGGTGCTGACGAACTACCACGACAGGGACATCGACGGCATGATGAAGCGGACCATGAAGCGCGCGCTGCCCGCCGGACGGGTGAAGCCGAGGAGCGCGCTCCTCTTCGGCCTTGTGATGGCTGTGCTCTCGGTAATCGTTCCACTCTTGCTGATCAACACCGCGTCAGCTGCCTTCATGCTCATCGGGCTGGTCGATAACATAGTCGTCTACTCTCTGCTCCTGAAACGGAGGAGTTGGCTGAACATAATCCTTGGAGGGATATCTGGGGGCATGCCGGTGCTCGTTGGATACTCCGCGGTTGCAGGGACCGTCACACCCATAGCGCTTTACATGTCTGCCCTTGTCATCGTCTGGATTCCCACGCACATCTGGAGCTTGGCCATCTTCAACAGGAATGACTACGAAGCGGCAAAGGTCCCGATGCTTCCCATAGTCTTCGGAGACAGGATAGCGTCCATCTGCATAGCGGCCACAAGCGCACTGCTGACCGTCTTCTCTGTCGCCATCTTCATCGTCACGCCCATCAGCATCGTCTACATCCTTACGGCGATCGTTCTGGGTGGCGTCGTCCTCCTCTACAGCGCGAAGCTCGCATTGACTCAGAGCAACAAGACCGCGTGGACCCTATTCAAGCTGACGAGCCCCTACCTGGCTGTCATATTCCTGGTCCTGGGGCTCACCGTTGGCGTGACCTACTGACCTCCGACGATGTAATCATACTAATCACTCCATCGGGCACATCCGCTGTTTGGACATACCCGCGAAGATCGAACGACGGAGGGTGCCGAGGTCATGCCTTTCGGGGCCCGGAATTGCTTCTGTAGCCTTGCTAGTAAGCATAGTTTGAGCAACCGAATGTATCTGGAAGCAGTTGGCTGTCGTTGGACTCCATCTGGCTGGTCACTGTATTCCTCGGCTCGCTCGTCACAGACTTGGCGAGCAGCGTAATGGCCTCGAGCGACCCCGCCCTAGAAGAGGCAAGCCTGATGCCCAGGCTGATGGTCGCTACTTTAGGGGTGGCGGCGGACCTGGTAGCCACCACTGCCCAGGAGTTGGCCATGATCATCGGCCTTGTCATGCTTTTCCTTGCAACTGGAGCGATGGGCGGGACCTACCTTCTGCTCACCGCTGTGTCTGTTCTGCATCTGGCTGCGGGGATCAACAACGTCAGGGTAGGGGGAGCGTTTCGGAGGTAGAAGAGCGGTGGCCGCAGTCGCTGAAATGCCACCTTTGAGGAATGCCTCTCTGAGAAGACGCCCTGGCGAGGCACGACTTTCCTCACTGGTCTTGACGGGAATCCTAGCGTTCAGACCGGGTCTCCCCTTGCGCCACTCCGTTGGTTAACCTCTTCATATCAAAAGGTGATGCACATTTGAGCAGTTCTCTTCTAAGGGGCGCCTGAGATTTCTTGTCAGCCAGAATGGAATCCGTTGGCCAGACTAGAAGGCCGCTCGAGTTAGCGTCGGAAGCGAAAGAGTACAACTTGATAGCCAGCCTTCCGAAGAACAGCACTTCTCTGGCAGTTCAGGCTGTCGAGGGGGGAGCCGACGCGTTGATGCTGAACATCGACGGAGACGAGGGCTCGTCTCCGAACCACTTCGGAAGCTACGAACTCCACGACGCCTACATCAACGACGTGATTTCGACTGTTTCTGTCCCATGTGGCCTCTTCATAGGAGGGGGGAGGCTCCTCACGGACGAGTACTGGGAGAGGATAATGTCCAGCGCCTTCAGCTTCGTTGAGATGTACGCGCACCAGATGCCGACCTTCGTCCTCTCTGACCAGAGGGTGAAAAAGCTGACCGCCATTTCCACGGGTTACATTCTGGAGCAGGTCAAGCAGCTCTCTGAGATGGACGGGGTGGAGGCCTTGGACGTCGCAACTGTCCCACATCAGTCCCGTGGCGCGCCTTTCACTGTCCTTGACTACGCAACGCTGGGGGTCATCACGAAGCTGTCGATGAAGCCTGTCCTCCTCAGGACCCAGAAGAAGCTGACCAGGGGGGATGTCTCCAACATTGTTGCCCTCGGGATAAGAGGGCTTGTGGTCGACCCATGCATCCTCTCGGGGACTGAAGAAGCGTATAAGGCGGAGATAGAAAGCTTGAGCCCAAGAGGAAAGCTTGCGGAAGAACAGTAGGATCCAAGCGGTCATCCTCGCTGGAGGCCTCGGCACGAGACTGAGGCCGTACACCCTTCTGCTCCCGAAGCCTATGCTGCCGGTTGGTCCCCGCCCCATACTCGAGCACATAATACTGTGGTTGGAGAAGAACGGGCTGTCAGACGTCGTCATCACCACCGGCTATCTCGGGAAGACGATCCAGGAGTATTTCGGAACAGGCAAGGATTGGGGAGTGAGAATCCAATACGCCGCCTCCCCTCACCCGCTGGGGATTGCCGGGCAGCTGAAGTCAGCGGAAAGCAAGCTTCGCGGGAGGTTTGTGTGCGTCTACGGAGACGCAATCTTGGAGATGGACCTCAAGAAGCTGATCGGCTTCCATTCGGCCCGTTCCGCGCTCGCGACCATCGCCCTGATGAAGTACAGCACCAACCTGAAGTACGGATTCCTGGAGACAGACAAGACTGGACTAATCACCGAGTGGAGGGAGAAGCCTGCGATTACGGGATACATCAACGTCGGCTGCTACGTCATGGAGAAGTCGTTCCTCGGGTTCATCCCTCCAAATCAGATGTACGGCATGCGAGAAGCCTTCGAGGATGCCATGAAGAAAGGCAGGGTCTTCGGACTGAGGATGAGCGGAAGCTTCACCGACATCGGTGACACAAAGTCCTACAGGGATGCGAACGATGAGTTCACGAAGAGGATGGGCAGGCTCCTCTAGGAGGCACGCCCCGCCGTGAGGGTTGTAATCTTCGAGGACGACCACCTGGCTGGGTTCGGCCCTCTGACCCTGATCCGGCATGCAAGCACGCTGCGCTGGGGAACCAAGAGGCTCATGGACGCCCTGGTCGAGAAGATACCGGACGCCACGGACGTGAGTCTGTGGGGACGCCCCGAGCTCGCCGCGGTCACGAAGGAGGCCACCCAGAAGGCCTACAACGAGAAGGCATACGGCAGCACGCTTTTCGTCAACGCCCGCACGAAGCCGAGTGAGGGAATCCTGCTTCCCGCCTCGTGGTCCGAGCCGTTCGTCGCGTTATCGAGAGGAGAGTTGGTGGCGGCAAGGCTCGACTCGGTCGCACTGAAGCCAGGGATAATCACCCAGAGGAACGTAGCAGGGCTGGCCAGGCAGCTCAGGCAGACCGCAATTCCTTCCGAGCCCCTTTTCAGGGGGTACTGGGACCTCGTCGGTAGCAACGGGCTTGCCATAGCGGACCAGGCGAGGCACTTTGAGGAGACCCTCCCCGTCCCCAGGGCCGTGGAGGTGAAAGGCCCAGCTGCCAACGTAATGGTCGACTCCGGAGCCGAAATCGAAGCGTACGTCACCCTCGACGTGAGGCTGGGGCCTGTCATCGTCGACAAAGGCGCCTCGGTGGAGAGCTTCAGCCGGATCATGGGCCCGTGCTATCTCGGGCCCAAGGTCAAGGTCTACTCGGCACAGATCGGAGGGGGAACGTCCATATTCGACTCGTGCAAGGTGGGGGGACAGGTTGAGAATTCTATCTTCATGCCCTACACCAACAAGGCGCACCATGGCTACGTCGGGGATTCCTACGTCGGCTCGTTCGTCAACCTCGGCGCGGGGTGCACCTTCAGCAACCTGAAGAACACCTACGGCAACGTGAGGCTGACGGCAGCAGGCGAGAAAGTGGACAGCGGGATGCTGAAACTCGGACCTGTCATCGGAGACATGGCGAAGCTTTCCATCGGGTCCCTAGTGTACGCCGGCAAATCGGTGGGAATCTCCTCCCACGTATCCGGTTTGGTGTCAGGCGACGTCCCAAGCTTCACGTACTTTGATTCGCGGCAGGGCCCTGGTGTCGAGCTCCTTCTGGAGTCGGCGATCGAAACCCAGAGGAGGATGATGGAGAGGCGAGGGTTGACGCTCGGCCGTCCCGAAGAGAGCATGATCAGGCGTGCTTTCACGCTCACCTCGAAGGAAAGGAAGAATGCGGGCGTGAAGAGAGGCCGTCTGAAGTAGACACTGTGGCATGCCCCAGCTCTTTTGAGGTTCGCAAGATTTATGGAGCCACCCACTCGCCAGCACAAGAACCTGAAAGCGATGCAAAAGATAGTTCACCGACCTTGGGGGCGCTTCACCGTCATAGGGAGCTGGCCGAGCAAGATCACGGTGAAAATCCTCACCATCGATCCCCACTCCAGGCTGAGCCTTCAGAAGCACAGGCTCCGAGACGAGGAGTGGCTTTGCGTTGGCGGCGTGGCCGAGGTGCAGGTCGATGAGCGGACATTCCGACTGAAAGCAGGAGAGAAGGCTTTCATTCCTCGCAGGCACCTTCACAGAGTGGGCTCTGACGTCGGTGCCGAGATCTTGGAAGTCGCCTACGGCACGTTCAAAGAAGACGACATCATCCGTACCGAGGACGACTACGGACGCGCACGAACGAAATAGGCCCGGCTGGATCCCGTCTCGCCTAACCCTCCCGTTGGTCCTGCGCCCTGCGCCGCATCAGGGCGGCTGATTTCTCACTCTCGACCGGGGCCCCAGATTCTTCTCCTTCTTTCCTCGTCGAACCTGAATGGCACCAGCACGTGCACTCGACCCAGGAGCACGTCTCATGCCTCCCAACGGAAACCTGACACATCGGGCTAATCATAACGAATGAGTCGGCCACATTGTTCCCCCGGCTTTGATATAGTTAGCCCTCTCGACCAGTCGGCTCTCGGGGATTGTCGCAGGAGAAGAGGGACGTTCCGTCGAACAGCCAAGATCCCCTGTTCACTTGGGACGTCAGCCCCGACCATCCCTCCAAGATCGGCCATCGTCCGCGATGAGCCTGTCGGCGGCGCTCGGGCCCCAGGTGCCTGGTTCGTATGGCGCGGGCCTCGGTGAGCGCGTTTTCTCCAAGGTCAACAAGGGCGCCAAGACCTTCCACGATAGCATGTTGAACCGGCCGTCGACAAAGAGCTCCTGACTGCCGTCAAGGGCTTCCAAGAGGAGG
>Ga0335078_10003607_pt1 | contig 23033 bp, 19 predicted proteins | sample Lox_Sample_32_FD_206711 | JGI IMG/M metagenome (GOLD analysis project Ga0335078, IMG submission 206711) | Soil microbial communities from Loxahatchee National Wildlife Refuge, Florida, United States - Lox_Sample_3.2 | ecosystem: Environmental > Terrestrial > Soil > Wetlands | place: USA... | reverse complement strand
TTGTTGGCCTTGTAGGCATTGTTGATGACAAATGCTCCTGGGAAGCGCAGAATGGGCAAGTCTGGAATCAGAAGTTCGGGCCCCTTACTCTGAATCCATTAAACAAGGAGCTTTCCGGAATGAGATCACTAACCATACTTGCGCTTGTTGTCGCACTCGCCGCCCTGACTGTAGTTACAGTGGCTCAACCTGCCTTCGCCCAGGATGGAGGAGCCACCTACAAAGCCAAATGTGCTGGCTGTCATGGTGCGGAGGGTCAAGGAAAAGTTGGACCTGCTCTAAAAGGCACGAGTTTAAGCGCCGACCAGATTTCCGATCTACTCACCAAGGGAGACGATGCCAAGAAGCCACCTCACAAGAAACCTCTCAGTGGGCTCTCGGCGGACGATGCCAAGGCAGTCGCAGCATTTGTGAAGAGCCTGAAGTAGACCAGCAAATCAAAAACCCAGGGCATGGCGCCCTGGGTTTTATTTGGTTATTACCAACCTCCGCCGCCGCCGCCTCCGCCACCCCCACCGGATGAACCTCCTCCTCCGCCACCGGAGGAAGATCCTGGTGCCGCCGTCGAGGAAGACACCGCGCTTGAGAATGACGAACCGAACGACTGTGTAAATGCCAAAGCTGACATCGAACCGAATGCGCCGCCCACATACCAACCCGGGCAATAAGAAACACCCGAACTCGATGAGGAGTTCGCGGCGGTGCTCAGTACCTGCGAAAATTGCTCTGCCCAGTGCTGTTCCATATCCAGCGCGAACGCATAAGGCAGGAAGCGCTCAAACAGTTCCGGCGTCTTGCTGGGGAGATCGAAACGCTTCAAGCGATCGCCATCCACTGCACTGAGAAACAACTTGAATCCATCGATGCGATCCAGAAGCTGCCGCCCGGCAACGGTCGGAGCCTTCAATAGAAAGTGAAAGATGACATTGCAGGCCAGCATTCCCATCACGGAGACGAATGTCGGAATCGCCGCTGCTTTGTAAAGCATGAAGGCGCCAAAACACTCGCCCGCAATAAAAGGGATGCTAAAAAGCGTCAGGAACAAAGCTCCTCCGCCGACGACAACCGAGTCCCCCTTGATCGCAGTGCGCCAAGCCTTATAGACAGCCGTCAACAACGCGGCCACACCTGCAGTCCAACCAGTGAGCCAAACCGTCATGAACAGCGCTGCAAAAGTGCTGAAATTCGCTTGGGTGAGTATCAGACCGCCAATGAACAGCACGGTGAGGATTACACCTGGCCACATGTATTTCGCGTTGGTCACGAAGTACACATTTTCCATGGCCGTCTTCAAGGAAAGAGAAATGGCCGTGCGTGCACGGTTGAGAACCGGCCGGTTCTCCGGGCTCAGGTAAATATGCGGTGTATCTTCAAAAATCTCGCGGGCAAGCAAGCCTTCGTCTGCAGAAAGCTTTTTCTCGGTCGCGTTATAGTTTTCGTTCTTCACCAGTTCGTACTGAAGTGACTCGTCGCGGCGGATTTTCAAATAACCTTTGGCAGCCAGGCCGATCATTCCCGCAGTGAACGCTTTGTCATCGAACTTCATGTGTTTCAGATATCGCATTGCTGCGGGGGAAAGATTATCAGGCGGCTCATACAGCGGAACGATAATTCCTGGCTTGGGGTCGCGACCCACTTTCAGCCAGGCCAGCAAGAAATAGAAGAACACGACGACGGTGCCGGATAAGCCGACCAACGCACCCTGGTTGTCATGAAAGAACCAGCCCAATTGCTGCTGAGTCGTTGGGGATGCGACCAAACCCTTCGGCCACGTGACCACGATCGTGAGCCCCTGGCGACGCTTGAGATCCGCGGCCTGAAAAGTGGGATTACCGTTCTCGTCCTTGGAGGTTGTGAAGTCTTGCCCGCGCTCGCCCTGAAATCCGGTGTATGCACCTGTCTCCCGCACTGCTGCACGCGCATTCGGGGGCAGAACGACGGTTGCGCTCGCAGAATCAATCGGGAAGTCCCAGTTGTTTCCGGTCACGTTCCAATAAAGTTCATCATGGTCAGCGAAAAAGCCTATTTCTCGATTCACCGCGTAAGAGAAAACGTAGGTGTGCTCACCGGGCTGGACAAAGTAGCGAGAATCACCGAAATAAATTCGAACTCCGTTCCCTTGTGGCTCAGTTCGGTAGGTCTCCGCGTAACCGTCGAGTTCGACCGCGATGATCGAAAACCCGATCGAGTAATCGTTACCAAGGCGATCTTTGTATTTGGTTGGAAAATCGCGATAAATCCCGTGGCGAATGCGGTTGCCGGTGGCGTTCACCTTGATTGTTTCGCGCACGAGCACGGTGCTGTCGGGAACAACGGCGATTTGCGAATCGAAGGAAAGTATCCGCTCGCCCGTTTGTGCGAAAAGCGAAGTCCCGAGCAAGAGAAGAAGAGCTACACGCTGTAGGAGTACACGCATGTCCGGTCAATGGTACGGACACACTCGAACGCTTGAGAACAAAATTCCGAGTTTCCAGATCACCAAGGTACCCAGTAGGCCGAACGGGGGATGATGCGAGCTTCCCGACGATGCTGTAGCGCTTCAAACACCTCCCTGGTGACGCCAGTCACAATGCATGGCGCTTCTTCTCCGTAAGCCAATTTTGCGGTGCCGCCGGTTCGCGTTATCTTAGTCGCATGCAACTTCGTGGATGTGGTACAGCTCTGGTCACACCCTTTCGTCAGGACGGCTCGATCGATGAGCCAGCTCTACGCAATCTTGTTGCCTGGCAGGTGGAATCGGGAATCGACTTTCTCGTACCGTGTGGCACCACTGGCGAAACACCCACGCTTTCGCACGACGAGTGGCTCCAGGTCATTGACGTCACAGTAGAAGTAGTCGCTGGGCGAGTGCCGATCGTGGCGGGAGCAACCTCGAATTCGACTCAAGATGCAGTGGCCAAAGCCAAAGAAGTGTCATCCCGCTCGGGAGTGCAATTCATCTTGACTGCATCGCCTTACTACAACAAGCCTACGCAGGAGGGTCAGTACCGGCATTTTTCGGCCATCGCCGAGGCGGTGGACAAGCCCATCATCCTTTACAACGTTCCGGGCCGTACAGGAGCAAATATCGAGCCCGGCACGCTTGCGCGATTGGCGGAAGTGCCGAACATAGCTGGAGTAAAGGAAGCCAGCGGCAACATGACCCAGATTGCGGAAGTGTGCAATGCCGTTCCAGAAAGTTTTCTCGTATTTTCGGGTGACGACGCGGTGACTCTTCCGGTCATTGCCCTCGGTGGGGTCGGAATTGTTTCCGTAGCATCCAACGAAATTCCGCGCGAGATGGCCGAGATGACACGAGCGGCGTTAAGCAACGACTGGGTCACTGCACGCCAGATTCATCGCAAGTATCTGGCCTTGATGCAGGCAAATTTTATCGAATCGAATCCCATCCCGGTGAAGGCGGTTCTGTCGATGATGGGAAAGGTTGAGGAAATCTACCGCTTGCCGCTGCTGCCCATGCGTCGCGACACGCGTTCTAAATTGCAGAGGATTGCCGGAGAAGTGGGACTGGTCACAAAGCCGGCGAGCACACCGGCTGCCGAAGCCGTTACCTTCTTCGTGTACGAAAACTGGCTGGCCGGGCCGCACAAGATCGTGCTTCACCGCTCTACCTGTGGACAATGCAAGAATGGTAAAGGTCGTCCCTCCGGCCATGACGTGAATCATGCCCGATGGCATGGGCCGTACACGACGCTGGCGGAAGCTCGCGAAGCCTCCCACCAGATTGCGGGAGTGCTGATCCGTAGCGAGTGCAAGTGCATCTGACCACATGTCCTCCCTCCAAGCCTCCATCGAGCGCCTGGCGTCCTTGGGCGAAATCGAACGCGATCCCGTCGCTCGCAAGACATTTCTTGATTTTCGCGATCAGCTAACCACCGGCAAGATCCGCGCAGCAGAAAAAGTAAACGGACGCTGGGTTGTGAATGTCTGGGTGAAACAGGGCATTCTGTTGGGATTCCGCTTGGGCGAATTGACGGAAATGCCTGCTGGCCTGTCATTCGTCGATAAAGACACGTTCCCTGCCCGCCAGTTCGAGGTCAAAGATCGAGTACGCGTGGTTCCCGGCGGATCCTCCGCCAGAGTTGGTGCCTACATTGCGCCTGGCGTGATCTGCATGCCTCCAATGTTCATCAATGTTGGCGCGTACGTGGACGAGGGCACCATGGTGGACTCGCACGCGCTGGTCGGGTCGTGTGCACAGATTGGAAAGCGCGTTCACCTGAGCGCTGGAGCACAGATCGGCGGGGTGCTCGAGCCGGTGAACGCGGCCCCGGTGATTATTGAAGACGACGTTCTGGTAGGCGGTAATTGTGGCATCTACGAAGGCACGTTGGTGCATGCGCGAGCGGTGCTCGGAGCGGGAACCATTCTGACGCGTTCGACGCCACTCTATGACCTTGTGCGGGGCGAGATCTACAAAGCCACGCCGGACACACCACTGGAAGTACCCGAGAACGCAGTCGTGGTTCCAGGTTCCCGAGCCGTGAAGAAAGGCAAAGCAGCGGAGTGGAACCTATCGCTCTATACGCCGGTGATTGTTAAGTATCGCGACGAGAAGACCGACCGCGGGATCGAATTGGAAGGGTGGCTACGGTGACGCTCGGGAACTATGAAGTAACTCCGCGTGTCTAAAGCTGAAAGAGTGGCGTGCTCTCGTAACATGCATCTCGTTTGACAATAATGCGTATTCTCAAGGCCGGTGTGAGCTGGCTGTGGGTGGCTATCGGGCTAGCGGTGAGCGTTGCAATGCTCGGGCTGTTCGGGATAAAGCCGGTTTTCGGATATTCATCGTCGACGAGCGCTCGGGTGGGAACGCTAGCGATCGGCATCTTCGGGGCTGCTGTCCTTTATGCGAGTCTGGCGGCCGTCCGAAGCCGCAAGCGAGCCGCGCTGGTCTGCTTGGCAGCGGCACCTCTACCATTTTTCTTCAGCGGCACTCTCGCCTATCTCACCTTTGGGGACCGGGCTGCAATAGCGGAGCCTTCGGTGGCGGTTCTTGTCGTGCTTGGTTTGTTTTGGTTCATCACCTACCGGTTTCATTGGCCAGATCTGATTTCGCAAGGAACGATGACCTCAAGAACACGGTTTCTGTTGGTCGGAGCCAGCGGGTTTTCGTTACTCGTACTTGCGTCGGTGGCGGCGATCGCATTCACTATTCGCGCACCGGATATTGGCGACTGCGCTGCGCCACCACCGTTCGCAAAACCGAAGTCTTCGGAACAGGTTGTATTAACAGCTCGAGTCGTCCACGTCGGAAATGTTCTGGGCTCTGTCTCGTTAGTTCAGCATCGCTATTGGGGTCTACCCTCGTACTCAAAATTAGTTTTCCTGCCAGTCTCGGCAAAACCAGGCGATACGTTCTTCATCGATGGACAGCTGGGGATGGGCATTTTGACTCGTTATCTGTTTCCTGTGATCAATATGCATTGCTCGAGGTCTGCCCCACTGCAGGAGGCAGCAGTCGATCTCCGGGTGCTTCGGGAGGGTCCGCCTACGGATGGCGTCCGTGTAATCGGCCAAGTTGTGAGGTATGAACCTGGGTACGAGCGACAGGGCATCCCTCACGTCCCAGTGACCATAACAGGCCCGATGGGCAGCGTGGTCACGATAACGGATCAGGAGGGTATCTATGACCTCAAGAACGTCCCCGAGGGAAGCTATTCGGTCAGAACTGATACCGAGAACGAAATAATGCGGGACTCCACGCTTGTAAAATCAATGGCGGTACTTTTCGCCTACACCAAGGTGAAGTTTGGGGATGTACGTTATATCTCCGCAACCCCTAGGACGACAACCGAGAAATTTCCGAAGGTTGGCCTATCTCGCTAGTCAGTTTCCGCCGAGATTCCAAGTGCCGCTGACGAAAGTGATTCTTGGCGCGCTCGCCCCAGGCGCGAACGAAATAGTAATTGAGGCCGGCGCCGATCAGTGAACTGGCGATCGGAATCAGCCGTCCCGACCATTTCTCGACTACTTCCCTGCTGGCCTGCACTGCGATTTTCTGAATAACCTTCGGCACAAAGCGATTGACGACTTCCTTTTCCAAAAGCTCGCGGCTGATATCCACTCCGGCCGCGCTCGCCGCCGCAATCCAAAGCTCAGCGGTCTCTTCTTCGGTGTTGAACTCGAATCCATAGACCAGGCTCAGCTTCTGAATTGTTCGCAGCGTAATGCCGGAAAGAATGCTCAAGTCCGGAACAATCGTTAGCAGCCCTCCAAGGCCGAAGCCGGCGCCCTCGGCTGCCGCCATTCTCATACCGCTATGAATGACCTGGCTGGCCAAGTCGTCGAGCTGGCTGACTTCCACCGAATACACGCCATGAAAGCTGGCGATCGGCAGCCCGTACGCAATTCGAAGCTGCATCAGAAATTTATCGGGATCGACTCGAACCGTTTCGTAGGCGTGTTGAAACCCGCGTCGCAAGCCGTCTTCCAGCTTCGTCCGCAGCCACGTTTTGCGCGTTTCATCTGGCATTAAGGAAAGAGTAACTGAAGAGCGGTTTGTTGTCAGGCGACCCGACCGCTGACTCCAGACTGCTCACCCTGTGCTAGCATCAAGTTGACCTCTGATGCCAACCGGAAAGCTGCATGTCGTGCCGCTGGGCGGACTGGGCGAGTTCGGAATGAACTGCATGGTCCTGCGCTGGGGTGACGACATTATTGTTGTCGATGCCGGCTTGATGTTCCCCGAAGCTGAACTTTTGGGTGTGGACATCGTCGTGCCGGACATCTCCTATTTACTCGAGAACCGGGAGCACGTTCGTGCCATTATCCTGACTCACGGGCACGAGGATCACATCGGTGCTCTGCCCTGGGTTCTGTCGGAACTCAACGTGCCTGTCTGGGGCACAGAGTTCACGCTGGCCTATGTTGAAGACAAACTCGATGAGCATGGGCTACTCGACAACGCTGACCTCCGCGAAATTCGCGCGAACGAGCGCTTCAAGATCGGTCCTTTCACCATTCACCCGATTCAGGTAACTCACAGTCTGGTGGATTGCGTTGCCCTGGCGATTCATACGCCACTCGGTGTGGTGATTCACACCGGCGATTTCAAGGTCGATCCGACACCAACCGATAATCGTCTGTTCGATCTTCATGCCTTTGCAGAGTACGGCAAGGAGGGTGTCCTCGCTCTTTTTCAAGATTCCACCAATGTAGAGCGTAAGGGATACACGCCGAGCGAACGCGCGGTTCGTCGCAAATTCGAAGAGGTGTTTGCCCGCACGCAACGCCGGCTGTTCATTTCATGCTTCTCTTCTTCCATTCACCGGATCAAGCTCGCGGTGGAGATGGCTTGGGAGCACGGCCGCAAGGTGGCCTTCATTGGACGCTCCATGGTGAGTTCGGCGGAGATAGCTGAAGATCTCGGATATCTGGATGTCCCAGAGGGTCTACTAATCCATCCCGGTGAGGTCAAGAATTTTCCAGCGGAGAAAGTTTGCGTCCTGATCAGCGGGACGCAAGGCGAACCTATGTCGGCGCTCTCCCGTGCGGCGGTCGACAATCACAAACATGCCAAAATCGAGAAGGATGACACGGTCGTCCTGTCTTCGCGAATTATTCCTGGAAATGAGAAAGCCATTTACCGGATGGTTGACCATCTCTTTCGCCGCCAGGCTCACGTGATTTATGAAGACGGATCATCGCCGCCGGTGCACGTCAGCGGACACGCCAGCCAGGAAGAATTAAAGTTGATTATCAATCTGGTGAAGCCGCAGTATTTCATTCCGATTCATGGCGAGTACCGGCAATTGTCTTTACACGCGGAACTGGCAGCGTCGATGCGCGGTTCCGTTGGCAATATCATCTTGATCGAGAGTGGAGACGTTCTCGAGTTTGACGAACTCGGGGCCCGCAAAGCCGGCCAGGTCAACGTTGGGCGTATTTGCATTGATTCGGGTTCGCGCACGGATGTTGTCGAAGATCTGATAATCAAAGACCGGAGGCACCTCAGCGAAGACGGAATTGTTCTTCCTATCATCGCGATCAACAAACTGTCCGGCAAAGTTGAGACATTGCCTGAGATCGTTACCCGCGGGTTCGAACCGGGAGAAGATGGATTCGTAGCGGGCGCCCGGCAACTTGTAATGCAGACCCTTGAAGTTTCCAGCGAAGAAGAAAAGGCTGACTACGGTGTCATCAAGGAGAAAATCCGCGCCGATCTGAAGCGTTATATTTCGAAGCAGATGCAAAAACGCCCGTTGATCATGCCGGTGATTCTAGAAATCTAGCGGAGGAAAGGTATCGTAACTCTCGACGACATCCGTGAAGCGCAGACTCGGCTGCGAGGCGTTGCCGTCCGCACGGGCCTGATCGAGTTTCCCCTGCACGAAGCGCACGACGGTTTGCCGCCCCGCAAGCTTTTTCTCAAGCCGGAAAACCTGCAGCCAATCGGCGCTTTCAAGATCCGGGGTGCCTACAACAAAATTGCTTCTCTGCCGGTCGAAGAGCGCAGTCGCGGAGTGATCACTTACTCCAGCGGAAATCATGGTCAAGGCGTCGCTTACGCCGCACGTGCCCTAGGTATTAAAGCGGTGATCGTCATGCCGAACAATTCCCCGGCAATCAAACGGGATGCCGCCGCTGCCATGGGAGCCGAAATCGTCCTGGTCGGGCCCGGTAGCCTGGAACGCCAGCGCAAAGCGGAAGATTTGGCAAAGCAGAACGGCTATGCGATCGTGCCGCCATTTAATGACGAAAAAATCATTGCTGGTCAGGGAACGATGGGGCTGGAAATTCTTGAAGACTTGCCGGAAGTTCAGACGGTGCTGGCTCCCGTCGGCGGCGGAGGCATGCTCAGCGGCATCGCGACAGCAGTCAAATCAAGCAAGCCACTCGTAAACGTCATCGGCGTCGAGCCTGCCTTGGCCGCCGATGCGCAAGCCAGTCTTCGGCAAGGCAAGATCATCGAATCTCCCGCGGACGAGGTCTCGCGCACGATGGCAGACGGCCTTCGCACCCAGAGCATTGGGCCAATCAATTTCGAGCATATCCGCAAGTACGTCGACGACATTGTGACCGTCACAGAGGACGAAATCCGCGACACAATGCGACTGTTGGCCGAAAATCCCAAGACCTTGGCAGAACCGAGCGGTGCCGTCGCGGTTGCAGCATTCCTCTTCCACGAAAAAGAATTGCCAAAAACCGAGTGGAACGTTGCTGTAATCAGTGGCGGAAATGTAGATCCCCAAGTGCTGCGAAAAGTGCAGCAGCAAGCCGTAGGCGCCTTTTCTCGTGCATCCAACGAAGTAGAGGGTTAGCTCGCGATGATCGTGCCCGCCAGTTCACGTTTCACCAAGGCAGTTTCAACCATAGCAGTCCTCTTCGCCTCGGTTTCCTTCAGTTTTGCCCAGGCACAGCGAGGCGGAATGGTTCGGGATACGAGTATCTATATTGCGCCCGATCCCACCTCGGCGAAGCTCGGGGATGTAGAGCGTGGACGGGAAATAGTGATTCTTGAGACCAGCCGCGACTGGCTTAAGGTTGAAGCGATTTATAGCGAAGAAAAGGCCATTACGGGCTGGATTTCGGAAAAGGGCGTGGTCCAGTCCTCGACGCCGAATGGCGACCGGGTTCTATTTGGCGAGGCTGTCGATTCGGAAGATCAGGCGAGCCAAAGGCAAGGGCGCCGCGGAGCAGCGCAAGACGCAATGCGTCTTTATTATCGCGTCTACGATTTATTTCCCAACTCGCCGATCGCCGGAGAATCTCTCTATCGTGCGGCCGACATTCGTTGGCAAATCGACAAAAACGATGTTATGTCCCGCCCTTCCGCGAAGGAGAAAGAGTCATATCTGCGCCAAGGCATGGACGAAGACCTCATGCATGAAGTCATCAAGAAATTTCCTGGTAGTAAGTGGGCCGACCTTGCCGCGTTTCACTTAATCGAAAATAAGCTCTGCGGTGATTGGCAAGGGACATCCAAGTGCCCACAGAAGGAAGCCGACATCTATGAGAAATATGCCAACGAACGGCCGAACTCCCCGGCGCTCGGACAGGCGCTTTACGATGCCGCCTGGCGTTATTCCGCATTAGTCGAGATTTATAAGACCGAGAATCAACAAAAGAAATCCGATCAATCCCGGGAAAAAGCCCTCAACCTCGCCCAGAAGGTAGCGACCCAATTTCCACAAAGCGACTGGGGCGCTCGAGCACAGCGCCTGCTTTATTTTCTCCAGCAGGGTATCCCAACCTACGGGAACGCCGAGAACTAACTCCGCGATAAAAATTGTGAGAATCAAAACAAGCAGGCCGCTTTCACGCGGCCTTCTGAGATACTCTATTCACCCCCCACGAAAGGGATGATCATTGCCAATCTATCAAGCGGTAGTTTTAGCCATTATTCAGGGCCTTGCCGAGTTCATTCCGGTCTCCAGTTCCGGACATTTGATCATTGTTCGCCGGTTGCTCGGCTGGAACGAGCTTTCTCCGGCGAATGAATTGACATTTGACGTGGCGCTACATTTCGGCACACTGCTCTCAGTGCTGATCTATTTTCGCCGCACGTGGATCCAGATCATTCGGGCCGCGCTAGGCGGAAAGGTTGTTCGGTTTTCCGAAACCGGCGGTTCTGATCAGAACCTGACGCTGGAAGAACAGCGGGAAGAACGAATGCTGCTATGGTTTTTGGCAATTGCCACAATTCCAGGCGCGATTGCTGGAAAACTACTGGAACGAGGGGCAGAGGACTACTTTCGCGAACATATTTACCTGATCGCCGGGGCCCTCATCGTGGTGGCGCTCCTGATGTGGTGGGGCGAAAAAGTCGGCAAACTAGCCAAGTCGCTTACGAGGGTCAGCTTCGCGGACGCATTCATCATTGGATGCGCTCAAGCTGCAGCTTTGATCCCTGGGGTCTCCCGATCGGGAGCCACTATCACGGCAGGCCTGTTTCGAAACCTGACGCGCGAGGCTGCGGTCCGCTTTAGCTTCTTGCTTTCGACACCAATCATCGCCGGAGCAGCTTTGCTCAAGGCTCACGAACTCAAGAAAGAAGGACTTCCCGCCGCAATGCATGCGCCCTTTATCGTGGGCGTGATCGTATCCGCAGGCGTGGGTTATGTGGCCATTGCCTGGCTGATCCGCTACCTGCAGTCCAACAGTCTGAAGGTTTTTATCGTGTACCGGATCATTGTGGGGATTCTCGTAATCGGCCTCGCAATAATGTGGCATCTTCAGTAGTCGACGGGTTCATCGGCGATAGATCCAAGTCTGGCTCGTGGCCTGATCGCTGTCCGGGTAACCGCCAGCCAGTAAGACTCTCCCATCTTTCAGCAGGGTCTCGGTCATGAAGTGCCACGAATCGCTGAGCTGGCCGGGAACAACCAAGAACTTCCCGCTTGGAGGATCGTAAAGTTCCACCTCTCGACTACCCCCGGCAATCAGCATCTGCCCAGAGGCGAGTAGCACTGCGTCATCGGGGAGCTTAAAACGACTCTCGTTCAAGTGAGATGTCGCCGCAAATTTCCCGGTGTGAGGATCGTATATCTCCGCACTGCTCATGGTTCCGTGCCAATCGTGATCGTCCGAACCGCCAGCAACCAGGACTTTGCCATCCAGCAATAGGCCAGCCGTATGTTTGTAGCGTGCGGTAATGAGGCTTCCAGTTGTAACAAACTGTTTCCTTCTAGGGTCATAAAGCTCGGCGGTAGCAGTAACCGTGTCTCCCCGTCCGCCCGCGATCAAGACTCGGCCATCCCCTAACAGGGTCGCCGTGTGCGCAATTCGTGCGTAATGCATTGATGGAATGCGTTCAAAACTTAATGACGTTTCGTGGAAGAGTTCGGCCGCTGCGATTCCATCCGGACCGCCGGAATCGCCCCCACCTCCAATGAGAACGTCGCCGTCGTCGAGCAGAGTTACGCTCGGTCTACCGCGACAAGAGTTCATTTTTGCGATCGGCGTAAATTTCCCTGTTGCAGGATCATAGAGCTCGGCCGAATCGGTGCAGCCGCGGCCGATCCAACCTCCTGCAATCAGAACCTTTCCCGATCGGAGCAAGACGGCCGCATGCCCCACGCGTCGAGTATTCAAATCGCCGGTCACTCGAAACGTGTTGGTCACTGGGTCGTAAACCTCAGCCGAACGGTAGAAATCCTGGTTGCGCCGCATCCCACCAGCGATAAGGACCCGGCCGTCAGAAAGTAAGGTTGCACTATGCCCCGAACGTGGTTCGAGCATGGGGTGCGCGGCGAATACGGCGCCAAGCGTAGAGGATGCCGGACGACCAGCCGTCAAAGAAGACATCGCGCCGACTGCCAAGAAACTGGCACCCAAGAACGTGAGGTATCGGCTTCGTTTCATCAGTAGATCCTCTGTCACTCAGACTGATCCTTTTGGAATTGGTAAGCGGTCCAGCCGAAAAACACTCACGATACGTCCGAGGGACACAACACTGGTTCTTGTGGACCGAGCCTTATATGCCGCACAGGTTGTGTTTGTCATTCTGGATACTGGGCTCCCAATCCTGAGTTGTTCGTTCCTGCGCTTCTTGTCATAATCAGAAGGCTCTGGCGTCGACTGCCACTTCGCGAGCCTGGCTCTCGTGTGGCATTACGCCCATGAAATATCTGTCGCAGGCGCTTACGCCGACCAGCAACCGACGGCTCAATGAGCTGATCGGGTTTGTGCTGTGTATCTCCGCGCTCCTCCTTTTTCTCGCCTTGGCTTCCTATTCTCCTCTGGATCCGTCCCTGGACAGCGCTTCAGTCCTGACCGGTTCGCATACTGCCCGAAACTGGATCGGGGTTGTTGGCGCGTTGCTTTCCGACCTCGTTCTGCAAGGCTTCGGTGTCGGGAGTTTCCTCCTGCCGGTCTTCGCCGTGATGCTTGGTCTGCGCTGGTTCCGATCACGCAAAATGGGATCGCCATTGGCGAAGTTCCTCGGCGCGACTTGGCTGCTGATCTTCTTCCCCGCTTTGTTGGCGCTCCTGCCCGGTCACTTGCGCTGGAAGGGCGTTATTCCGATTGAGGGTTTAGTCGGGAGGATCGTCGGTGATTTTCTGGTTCACTACCTAAATCCGGCGGGCGCGAATATCGTCTGCTTTGCGATTCTGGCGGTAGCGCTCTACCTCTCAACGACGTTTTCGTTCTCATCTGTCCGGGTCTGGATACCAACCCGATTCGCTTTTGCGGTAGCGCTCTGGAACCGATGGAAGGACTGGAAGGAGGAGCGTGCGAAGAAGCGCATGCAGAAGGATCTTGAAAAGCGCCGCGCAGCTCCGAAACCGGTTATCGCAACTCAGATAGCGGCTGCTAAGCAGGCACCTGCTCCAGCCGCTCCGCGCCCGATCGCAGAACCCGCTCGTACGGGAATTGAGCGGACGTTCGCCGACGAGGAACGGACCAGACCTTCAGCGTCAGCTCCGTTTCCCGTTTCTGAACCCAAGGTCATCGCACCTGAAGTCACGGAACGCGCCGACACCCACCAGAAGCCCAAAACAACGCTTCCCAAGATCGCTGGAACCTTTAAGCTGCCGCCGAGTTCTTTGTTACAGCGTCCCGACGAACAGCGCACGGTCGATGCCGATGAACTAAAAATCCTGGCGCAAGTCCTGACCGAGAAGTACGCGGAATTCGATGTGACAGGCCAGATCACACAAATCAACCCTGGCCCCGTGGTCACAACTTTCGAATTCAAGCCCGAAGCTGGCATCAAATACAGCCGGATCACGGGCCTCACCGACGATCTCTGCCTGGCGCTCAAAGCCGAGAGCATTCTTATCGAGCGAATGGCCGGAAAGTCCACGGTCGGGATTCAAGTTCCCAACCGCGAACGGGAGATCATCTGGCTGCGCGAGAACATCGAGTCCAACGAATTCATCGGGTCGAAATCCAAACTGACCTTGGCGCTTGGCAAGGACATCAATGGCCGCATCGTCACCGCTGAGCTTACTTCGATGCCTCACCTGCTGATTGCAGGCTCTACGGGCACAGGTAAGAGCGTTGCGATCAACGCCATGATCATGTCTATTTTGTTCAAGGCAACGCCCGATGAAGTCCGCTTGATCCTGGTCGATCCGAAACGGCTGGAGCTCGGCAACTACGACGGCGTTCCCCATCTCTACACGCCGATCATTACCGAACCCAAGTTGGCCGCAAATGCTTTGCGGAACGCTGTGCGCGAGATGGAACGCCGGTTGAAACTGCTGGCGGAGAAGGGCGTTCGCAATATCGCACAATATAACAAGCTCTTCGAAGACGAAGAAACGCTCAGCCTATTCGGCGAGAATGCGGAAGAGCGGCCTCTGCCATACATCGTCATTATCATCGACGAGTTGGCCGATCTGATGATGCTCGACTCCGGTAATGTCGAAGAATCCATCACCCGCTTGGCTCAAATGGCGCGAGCAGTCGGCATTCACTTGGTTCTTGCGACTCAACGGCCCTCGGTCGATGTCATCACGGGATTGATCAAAGCTAACTTCCCTGCCCGGGTTTCTTTCCGCGTCGCGACGAAGGTAGACTCGCGAACGATTCTCGACGCCAATGGCGCTGAGGCTCTGCTCGGACGCGGCGACATGCTGTATCTGCCCTCCGGATCGGCTCGCGTGCATCGCCTCCACGCGCCATTTGTAACGGAAAAAGAAATTGCCAGCGTGGTCGAATTCTGGCGCTCACAAGGTACAGCTCAATACGAACAGAAGTTCCTCGAAGGTCCGAAAGAGGAACGTGAGGGCGGCATTGGCGATAGTGGTGAAGACGGCGAGGTCGAGCACGATCCATTGTTCGAGGATGCAGTCCGCTTAGTCGTGGAGTTCGGAAAAGCTTCCACTTCCCTGTTGCAGCGTCGTCTGCGGATCGGGTACGGCCGCGCTGCCCACCTTATCGATTTGATGGAACGTGACGGAATCGTCGGCGCAGCCGACGGGCCCAAGCCTCGTGAAGTGCTGAAGCGTCCGGAGTGGTTGTCTGAAGTTGAAGAATCCTTGCGATAACCTACGGTTTGCCGATCATCATTGCCTGAGTTCCCTGCGACAACAGATTCTGATCCTGCTGCTGCAGTGCTTGCGGCAATTTGGCGTAGAACAAGCTCTCGGCCTGGTCCTGCCCCTGTGTGACGATGTACTGGATGAAATCCTTCAACACTTTTGCCTTATTCGGGTCTTTAGCTTCTTTGGGCACGAGCAGAAAGGTCAAGCCGGCAATCGGGTAAGCGTCTTTGGCGGAAGCGGGCGGATTCACGATCGGCGTGCGCACGTCCTTCGCGAGTTGATCTGAAAAAGCGTTGATAGCGGCAGTGGTCGACGCTGCGCTGGGTTCGACCCAATTGCCGGCTTGATTACGAATCAAGGCAACAGGCAGATTGTTCTCCTTTGCGTACGTGAGCTCGACGTAGCCGATACCACCCTCCGTTTGTTTCACCACTCCGGTCACGCCCTCACTGCCCTTCCCGCCGAGTCCAACGGGCCAACTAACGGATATCCCTTTCCCGACTTGTTTCGCCCAGTCGGGGCTCACAGCGGCGAGGTATGTAGTGAAGATGTTAGTGGTGCCGCTGCCGTCGGAACGGTGGGAGACAATAATTGGCGTATTGGGCAGTGAAACTCCTGCATTGTCCTTCTTAATTGCGGGATCTTGCCAGGTTTTAATTTTGCCCAGGAAAATTCCGGCCAAGCTCGCAGAACTCAGTTTGAGCGGGCTGCTTAGTCCCGGTAAGTTGTACGTGATGCACACGGGTCCAGCGCTCTCCGGAATCTGTACTACCGGTGGCATTTCTTTCAGTTGATTGTCATCGAGGGCCGCATCCGAAGCCCCGAAATCAACCAGACCTTTCTTGAGTTGCTGAATTCCGCCACCGCTGCCGATCGATTGGTAATTGATCTGAACGCCACTGTGGCTGCTCTGAAAACCTGAGATCCAGCGCGTCATTACGGGATAGATAAATGTGCTGCCGGCGCCAATCAGTGCGTCCGAATTGCCGCCGTTCGCCTGCGGAGCTTTCGAAAGAGAGTTCGAGCCCGAGTTGCAGCCTAGGAACATGGATAACAGTAGAACGACAGTGCAGAGCAGCGGAGACTTCGGGATATAAGAATTGTGAGACATATCAGCCCTCCGGGCCACGAGTCAGTACGATGCAGGGGGTAGGAAGGCGAGTGTTAAAGGACAATGAATTGTTGAGTGGAGAGTTGCTGAATGAACGTAATCCTGCACGAGTGACTCTCTGGAATTTAGCGGCTTTGGCCATACAATCTTCGCATGACCTGTAAGCTGGTGACCTTAGTTGCAGTTCTGCTTTCCGCCTTGTACCTTCCTGCTCAGATCCCGGCATCGAAACGACCTCGCACTTCAGAGTTAGGCTTGAGGATCGGAGTCCTCCCGAGCGGCCCGCTCGATGCGATTACCGATGTGGAGGGCGTCAAAATCGGCCACACCACGATCATTCGCGGCGACAACATTCGAACCGGCGTGACCGCCATCCTGCCCCACTCCGGAAATCTTTATCGCGAGAAGGTGCCCGCGGCCCTCTATGTCGGGAATGGATTCGGCAAGATGACCGGATCGACGCAGATCGAAGAACTCGGCAACATCGAAACGCCAATCCTTCTGACCAATACAACGAGCGTGCCACAAGTCGCCGATGCACTGACGCGCTACATCCTGAATTTGCCGGATAACGGAGACGTACTCTCAGTCAATCCCGTGGTCGGTGAAACTAACGATGGCTACCTTAATGACATCCGCGGCATGCACGTATCTGCTGATGATGTGTTCTCCGCGATTACCAATGCAAAAACTGGACCAGTCGAAGAAGGTGCTGTGGGTGCCGGCGCGGGAACCGTGGCATTTGGCTGGAAGGGCGGCATCGGAACAGCGTCGCGAAAATTGCCGGCCAGCCTTGGCGGCTATACCGTCGGAGTTCTGGTGCAGTCCAACTTTGGCGGCGTGCTCACGATCGACGGCGCCCCTGTCGGCCGAGAGCTGGGCCAGTATTATTTACGAAAAGAGCTCGGGGAAAACATCAACGCAAAGGGCAAAGCTGACGGATCCTGCATGATGATCATCGCAACCGACGCACCGCTCGAGTCCAGAAATTTGAAGCGTCTAGGCGCGAGAGCGTGGGTGGGGATGGCTCGTACTGGCAGTTCAGCGTCTAACGGCAGTGGAGACTACGCTATTGCCTTCTCAACCGCATCCCAAGTCCGCATTCACTCTTTAGACAAATCTCTGACGCAGCATGTCGAATTGGTAACCAATGACGCGATGTCGCCGCTGTTTGAGGCCGTGATTGAAGCCACCGAAGAAGCCATCTACAACTCGATGTTCCGAGCAGAGACGGTAACTTCAAACGGGCACACCGTGGAGGCACTGCCAATGGATAAAGTGCTGGAGATCTTGAAGGAGCATCGCGTGATCAAATGATTTGGATGGGTGCCGTTGTATCACGGCACGACTTCAGCGATGCCGTCATTCTCTCGTAAATGGTCGAGGCGCGCAGCGCGCGCAACCACCTGTCTTCCTTGCGCCTGATCGGCGCCTGATTCTTCGATGCCACCTTACGGCACGGCTGAAGCCGTGCCCTTTCAAATCCACTTATCCAAGAGGAGCACGGCAAGCGTCAGTCGTAATACTCCAGCCCTAAGTGCGTGATCAGTTCCTCGCCACGCAGATGCCGCAGCGTGTTCTTCAATTTCATCAACTGAATGAACAAATCGTGCTCAGGATAAAGACCCGGCACGGTCATGGGAGATTTGAAATAGAAGCTGAGCCACTCCTGTATGCCTAGGCCGCGCAGCTCTGGCGTGCGTTGGGCAAGGTCGTTGAAGAGGACGAGATCGAGCACAATCGGGGCAGCCAGGATCGAATCGCGGCAAAGAAAATCGACCTTGATTTGCATGGGATAGCCAAGCCATCCGAAGATATCAATATTATCCCAACCCTCTTTGTTATCACCACGAGGCGGGTAATAGTTAATGCGAACCTTGTGGGTGAAATTGCCGTACAGATCTGGGTACAGATCCGGCTGCAAAATGTGTTCGAGAACCGAAAGCTTGGATTCTTCTTTCGTCTTGAACGACCCGGGATCATCGAGGACTTCCCCGTCGCGATTGCCCAGAATATTTGTCGAGAACCATCCATTCAGCCCGAGAAGGCGCGCTTTGAATCCGGGCGCGAGAATTGTCTTCATCAGGGTCTGCCCGGTTTTAAAATCCTTTCCGCAAATCGGCGCCTCGTTGCGACGTGACAGTTCGAGCATCGCCGGAATGTCAACCGTCAGGTTTGGCGCTCCATTGGCGAACGGCACACCTTCCATCAGCGATGCGTAGGCATAAATCATCGACGGCGCAATGGCCTCGTCATTTTGCGTCAAGCCCTTTTCAAGAGCTTTCACCGACTGGTGCACAGCCGTCGGCTCCAGAAATGTCTCGGTCGATCCGCACCAAACCGTCATTAACCGAGCGGCGCCGGAAGTTTTCTTGAAGTCACGAATGTCGGCTCGCACCTGCTCGGCAAGCTCCATCTTGTTTTTGCCCTTTTTTACATTGGGGCCATCGATGTTCTTAACGTAGTTGTGATCGAACACCGCTTTGCGGGGCTTAATCGAACCGAGAAACGGCTTGATTTGATCGAGAAGATCGCGCTCCAGAACGCCGGCCTTCGATGCCGCGGTATACATATCGTCTTCAAAAATGTCCCAACCGGTGAAGACCAAGTCATCCAATGCTGTAAGAGGAACGAACTCTTTAATCTTGGGAGAACGGGCGTCGGTGCGCTTGCCCAGGCGAATCGTCCCCATCTGGGTGACCGATCCGAACGGTTTTGCGATGCCCTTGCGCACAGCTTCAACGCCCGCGACGAAGGTGGTTGCGACCGCCCCCATGCCGGGAATCATGATGCCAAGTTTTCCCTTAGGTGCGTCGATCTTACTGTTGTTTTGATTTTTAGTTTCGGTTTTTACGTGCTTCTGCTTTGTCGCCATTTTGTGGCTGCTTCCTTATGAGAAATTTGGGATTAAGGCAAACAGGTATGTTCTCGTATAAGTGCAGGAAATTGCAACCACGCGGACCCGAATGCGAAGGCAAGAGAGTTCAACGGCGCTTGGCGGGAGTGAATGGAGAGCAGCCATTGCCGTCGTATTCTGCGGGACGATGTTACTCTCCTCACCACGCTATAAAATGATCTGCTCGGGAGGTACTGGTTTTCCCAATTCAGAGGGGTTGGGTGGCGGGTTTTGCTTTGACGGCGCCCGTTACCCCTTTTGCCTCGCCTAGATCCGGCACTCCGTGTCCTACGATCACTAAACGGTGAAACAAACAGCACATTGCAATCTTATTCAGGTCCGGTTTGCCGGTGCGATACAGGACGACAGCGCGCAACTGTGGCGATCGGGTCCCTCCTAAGGGGATTCCCTCTCCGCCATAGTATTCACCGGAGGGATCCTGGAAACTGTAGTGGATTCGTTTTTCGGACGCCCAAACGGAGCCTGCATTGCATGCGCTCGCGTCCCACAGAACCCAGCGTTCGCTCATCCACGCAGCCAGAAGCGCGAATACTGCGATGATTAGAAAGCGAAAGAATACTAGTTTGGGATAAGGCCCAATACCAAACGGGCTGATCAGAAGGGAATCAAACAGGCTCATGTTCCAGGTCGTATCGCTGGTGCCTGTGACGAGAAGAAAGGCAACAGCTGAGAAAGTGGGAATGAATAGCAACCAGAGCCGGGAAAGCTCAACCCGCACTGCGATTTGATCATGGTGGATCGCAACCCCAAAATCTGGATCGGCAACGTGAATTGTCGTCCGTAGGTGGAAGACCTCCGTGCGCGGGCGCAGGCAGAAACCAACGATAACCGCTGCTACGATTAACAGCGCTACAACGCCCGCTAACGCAGACTGATAGATGGGGGAGAACAGTAGTGCGATTATTGCGATAGTCCCGACTAGAAAGATCTGCCAAGCCTTCATTGTGGAAATTCTGATGGATTCAGAGCTGATTCGCAACAGTCTGATCTTGGCTAGACGCGTTTGAGACAGCCTGTCGTGAATTCGCGACCACACCCTCGACCTGGGTCAAGACGGAATCTTACTTCCCTTCTAAATCCACAGTCTTGATCGGCAGATCCCAATGCGCATCGAGAATCTCGAAGCGGCGCTGCTCCTCGCGAGTGTAGGTCTCCTGATCCGGCCAAAGTTGCTTTTTTAGCGCGTCTTCATCGAAGGGCTCGTTGGCGACGGTAGCGTTCCTGAAGACGATGGTGACGCGATAATCCCAGCGGCCGTCTTCGGTTGTGTGATAGCGCGGCTGGTCCATCCAGACCTTGAGCATGCGCCCCATCTCGACTTCTTTCTTGAGCATGGGATAGTGGTTCTTTTCGAAGAGCTTCAGGAATTCGTCGGCGTGTCCCCATTTGGTTTTGTAGTAGTACTCGACGACGAAGGGCTGGCCGGAAGTAGGTGGGGCAGTCTGCGGAACAGCCGAAACCGCGATGGCTGAGAAAAGGACTAAGGCAAGGATACGTTTCACACGATCCTCCTGTTCTGCCGAGCTGCGCTCGGCTGACGGACGAGGCGTCCGCCCCACACATGGTTATTCCGTTGCGGTCATTCGATTTTGCCAATGCGACCAGACGAACCAGATGATTCCCACGACCAGGATCACGCCAATCACGGCATCGAACTGATGGAAATATTTCCCCAGTTCGCGCCAATTCTCGCCGAGCTTCTTGCCGAACCAGGCGAGCGCGAAGCACCACGGCCAAGAACCGAGGAAAGTATAAATATGAAATCTTCCGCGAGGCATTCGGGCAATGCCCGCCGGTAGCGCAATAAATGTTCGAATGACTGGCAAAAGGCGAGCGATGAAAACCGCCAGGTATCCCCACTTGGCGAAAAAGTGATCCGCCCAGTCGAGTTCGCGACGGCCCATCAGAATCCAGCGGCCATACCGTTCCACAAGTGGCCGTCCACCAAACGCTCCGATCTCGTAGGCCACCAGCGATCCCAGATTGCAGCCGATCGCGCCTGCTGTCGCCACCCAAAACAGACTCAGATGTCCTTCGTAAACCAGGTACCCGGCGAAAGGCATAATCAGTTCCGATGGAAGGGGAATGCAGGCGGACTCAATGGCCATCAAGAGCGCCAGTCCACCGTAGCCGGTCGCCGCGATAACCGACTTGATGAACACAAACAGGATGGCAAGGATTTTTTCGGTCATGCCGGGATTTTAGGGAATGCTGTCGCCCGTCGGACGAGCGGCGGACGAGGCATCCGCCCTTACAAAAAGACCCTCAGAAGGATCCTTCCTGGGTGAAAGTGAATCCGGGAAGCGAAGCTCCTTCCGCACTCTTCGCCACCTTAACCCGAGTCGTTGGTGCGTCCGGCGCCGTGACCTCGGCGGGACGAAGGACTGCGTATTGCGCAAATACTTCGCTGTAGACCTTGGTTACGAGATAGTCTTTCCCGTCCTCGTCCTTCCGCCATACCTGCCCGAGCTTAATCGACTTGACCGCCACGAGTTTTTCCTTTGAACTCCTGCTCTCAGACTACCGATGACCTTGCGCACTCGTCAATTGTGAGATGAACACTCCGCGCCGCTAGGAAATACGAGGCAAGCGCATGATCTGAGTTTCGGCCCATTCCTCGCGTCTGCTACCATCGAAGAAAATTTAGAGGATATCGAAAGTGCCCAGAGGGATCGTTCCGCGCCAGCCCGCAAAAACCGGACGTCATGAACGCGCTCGAGTTGCTACTCTCCGGCCGTCGAAAGCGTCGGCACCGGCACCTCAGCGCCCCAAGAAACCACCCGCTCCGAGGTCTGGAAAATACAATCCCATCTCGCCCGAGCGGATTGCAGAAATCCTCAAGCGCCTCGATCAACTTTATCCGGCAGCAACCTGCGCCCTGACTCACCGCAATGCGTGGGAGCTGCTAGTCGCCACGATTCTCTCGGCGCAATCGACCGACGTGAACGTAAACCGAGTTACCCCGGAGCTGTTCCGCAAATATCCGACGGTCCAGGCCTTTGCTGCGCTTCAGCCGGAACAACTGGAGCCCGATATCCGGTCCACCGGCTTCTTCCGAAATAAATCCAAGTCCGTCGTCGGAGCTGCAAATAAGATCGTCAGCGATTTCGGAGGCGAAGTTCCGATGGAAATGGATCAACTTCTCACGCTGCCTGGAGTAGCGCGAAAAACTGCCAACGTGGTCTTAGGAACGTGGTTCAAGAAGGGTGTGGGCGTCGTAGTCGATACCCATGTCACCAGAATCAGCCGGCGTTGGGAACTAACGAAGAACACCGACGCACCAAAAATCGAGCAAGACCTGATGAAAGTGATCCCCCAGGCAAAATGGATTTTGTTCTCTCACCAGGTAATTTGGCACGGCCGAAAGCTTTGTATGGCGCGGCGTCCCAAGTGCGCCGATTGCCTGATCGAGAACACTTGTCACGCCGCGGATAAGACCTGGAGCACGGTTGATATTCATAAGAATGCCAAGCCGTGAGAGGTCGAGCCTCTGCTAGACTTTTCTTTCCCGGTCTCGTCCAAACCCATATGCGCGCTTTCTACCTGTTTGTTATCGTCATGATTATGAGTACTCTCGTTGCTGCACAAACCTTGCCTGTCCCGCAGGTGATCACCGATCCGAAGCAAATCACCAGCAAATCGAACGCGAACGTCGAGCAGAATCAGGAAAGCTTGTCGATTGAGAAGCTCTATATGACTCGCCAGGTCGGTCGCGCTTCCTGGGCGCCGGACGGCAAGCACCTCGTGTTCGTTTCAAATATCAGCGGACGAAACAATCTTTGGCTGGTTCCGTCAGAAGGCGGATGGCCCACCCAGCTCACCATTAGCGACCAGCGGCAGACCGCACCGACATGGTCACCGGACGGAAAATGGATCGCCTACATGTCGGACTACGACGGCGACGAGCAATGGGACATTTTCATAGTTTCTCCAAAAACCGGCCAGGTAGTTAACCTCACACGCACCCGCGAAATTGCGGAGGAAAATCCCCGTTGGTCGCCGGATGGCAGATATCTGTCCTACACCGTAAAGCCCCGGACCGCATCGGCTTTTGAAATCGCCGTGTACG
>Ga0335078_10003606_pt1 | contig 23037 bp, 25 predicted proteins | sample Lox_Sample_32_FD_206711 | JGI IMG/M metagenome (GOLD analysis project Ga0335078, IMG submission 206711) | Soil microbial communities from Loxahatchee National Wildlife Refuge, Florida, United States - Lox_Sample_3.2 | ecosystem: Environmental > Terrestrial > Soil > Wetlands | place: USA... | reverse complement strand
TGGCGGGACACTCCCGCGGGGCGGGGCGGCCGCCCCCCATCCGGTCCCGGCTCGGCCCGGTGTGGGGGTGCCGCCTGCTGTGAGCGCCGGCGGCACGCGGCCCCGGCCGAGCCGGCGGCCTAGCGGAACGGCCACCTGATCAGGCGGCCGCCCACGGCGACGGCGGCGCCGGTGATGATGCCCTTGGTGATGAGGTCGCCATGCTCGGCGCCGAAGTTCTCCGCGCCCTTGATCATGGTGCCGGTCGTCCGCTCCGCGCTGTCGGCGAAGCTGCCATTGCCGCTGGCCGCGTCGTAGGCGCCCTTGGCCACGCCGACCGTGATCGCCACCGGGGCAAAGGCGACGCCGCTGACGGTACCCCAGAACTTGTTCGTTGCCATTCCAGCGCTACCCCTCGAAAACGGAATGAGGGCGGCAATTCGGCCGTCGACTGTCAGTATAAGCGGCGCGACGCGGATCAGCCGTCCGCTGCGAGGCCGTGGCCGCCCAGCGTCCGGCCGCCAGCCGCGCGTGGCCGCCAGCCGTCCGGGCCGGATTCTCATCCGGCGCGGGTGATGTCGCGGGCCGGGCGCCCCGACATGCTGATCTAGGCCTGGTGCCGGCAGCAGCCTGGCGGCCCGCCGCGGCCCCGGCCGTCAGGACCGCGCGGGTCGCGCGAAGGAGGAGGAATGTCACTGGCCGCTTCGTCGTCGTCCTATCCGCTGCTCGACGCGTTCTGGACGATACTCGAGGTCTTCCTGTGGGTGATCTGGATCTGGATCCTGATCACGGTGTTCATCGACATCTTCCGCAGTCACGACCTGTCCGGCTGGGCGAAGGCGCTCTGGTTCGTCTTCGTGCTGTTCATCCCGCTGGTCGGCGTGCTCGTCTACCTGATCGTGCGGGGCGGGACCATGCACGAGCGGTCGGTGCGCGCGGCACAGCAGCACGACCAGGCGTTCCGCGAGTACGTGCAGAAGACGGCGGCGCAGTCCCCGGCCAGCACGGCCGACCAGCTCGAGAAGCTTGCCACGCTGCGGGACCGCGGGGTCATCTCGGCCGAGGAGTTCGACCGCGAGAAGGAGAAGGTGCTCGCCTGACCGAAGCGCCCGGACCGCCGCAGCAGCCGGACGCGGTTACAGTTGGACTCCGTGCGCATCGTCATCGCCCGCTGCAGCGTGGACTACGCGGGCCGGCTCTCCGCCCACCTGCCGCTCGCCACCAGGCTGCTGATCGTCAAGGCCGACGGCTCGGTGCTTGTGCACAGCGACGGCGGCTCCTACAAGCCGCTGAACTGGATGTCACCGCCGTGCCGCCTCGCCGAGTCCGAGTCGCAGTGGGTGGTCACCGGCAAGTCGGGCGAGACGCTGACCGTGCAGATCCACGAGATCGTCAGCGACTCGTCCTTCGCGCTCGGCGAGGACCCCGGCCTGGTCAAGGACGGAGTCGAGTCGCACCTGCAGGAACTGCTCGCCGCCCAGCTGCACGTGCTCGGCGAGGGCTGGCGGCTGGTCCGCCGTGAGTACCCGACGCCGATCGGGCCGGTCGACCTGATGTGCAGGGACGAGCTCGGGGTGAGCGTCGCGATCGAGGTGAAGCGGCGCGGCGAGATCGACGGCGTGGAACAGCTGACCCGCTATCTTGACCTGCTGAACCGCGACCCGCTGCTGGCACCCGTGCAGGGGATCTTCGCCGCCCAGGAGATCAGGCCGCAGGCCAGGACGCTGGCGCAGGACCGCGGCATCCGATGCGTCACGCTGGACTACGAGTCGATGCGCGGCGCCGACGACGGCGCGCTGCGGCTGTTCTGAGTCGAGGCGCAGATGACCGAGCAAGCCGGAGCCGGGGCCGCCGGGCCCGTGTTCGACACCCTGCGGACCGAGCGGCTGCTGATGCGGCGGTGGCTGGACGCCGACCGGGAGCCGTTCGCCGCGCTCAACGCCGACCCCGAGACCATGCGGTACTTCCCGAGCACGCTCGACCGGGCCGGCAGCGACACGCTCGTGGACCGGATCGAGGAGCTGTTCGATCTGCAGGGCTTCGGCCTGTGGGCGCTCGAGGTGACCGGGACCGGTGAGTTCATCGGGTTCACCGGACTGAACCCGATGCCCGCCCGAATGCCTGGCGCGGGAGGCATGGAGGTCGGCTGGCGGCTGGCGAGGCACTCGTGGCACCAGGGCTACGCCACCGAGGCGGCCAGGGCGACGCTCGCGGTCGCGTTCGACGGGCTCGGCCTGGCCGAGATCTGGTCCATGGCCGCGGTGCTCAACGAGCCATCCCAGGCCGTCATGCGGCGGCTCGGGCTGACCGAGGTGGCCAGGTTCGACCATCCGAGGGTGCCGGAAGGCAGCCCGAACCGAGCCCACGTCGTCTATCACATGGCCAACCCGATCACGCAGTGATCACCGGCACGGCCCGGGCCGCCCGAAGGCGGGCTGGGCGCCGGGCGGCAGCGGCACGTCGAAGGCGTTCAGCAGGTAGGAGATCGTCGTGTAGTAACCGCACAGCGCGACGAGCTCGACCATCCCCTCGTCACCGAGCAGCAGCCTGGCCGTGGCGTAGGCGTCGCCGTCCACCGTGCCCGCCGTGGTGACCTGGCGGGCCACCTCGTAGACCGCGCGCTCGTCGGCCAGCTCGAACGGCGGCTCGTCGCCGCACCGGATCGCGTCGAGAACCGCACCGGCGACCCCGTGCTCGCTGGCCATTCTGGCGTGCGCCCACCACTCGAACTCCGCCTTCCACCTGGCGCCCACGGTGACGATCGCGAGCTCGCTCAGCCTGCGTTCGATCGAGGTGCCGAACCGCAGCTTCGCGCCGAGCGAGCTCAGGTACCTGCCTACGCCAGGGGCGGTCACGAAGGCGTTGAACGGGCCGATCAGCCCGCCCTCGGCGTTGACCAGCTCGCCGCCGCGCGAGCCGACCACGCCGTCCCACACGGCCTGGCCGGCCGGGTCGAGATCGTCGTAACGCACGTAGGGCAGGCGGCTCATGGCAGCACAGTACGTGAGGGCCGCGGCGCGGCCTCCGCCGGTCGGGCCCCGTGAACCATCTGGCCCGCACCTGACGGGCCGCTCCTTGCCAGAAGTGGCACCTTTTCCCTAGGCTTCGACCGGAAACGGCGTGATGTGGCTTGACGAGCCCGTTCGCGCGGGGATCGGGGAATCGCAGACGGTGCAGGAACATCTGCTGTACGTCGATGGCCGCTGGCGGCCGGGGGGTGGCGGCACCGCCGAGGCCGTGAGCCCCGCCACCGGCGAGATCTTCGCGTCGGTGGCCGTCGCCGACCCCGCAGACGTGGACGACGCGGTCCGCGCCGCCGCCGCTGCCTATCCCGCCTGGTCCGCGCTCTCGGCTTTCGACCGGGCTGGCGCCTGCGAGCGGATCGCCGCCGCGATCGCCGGGCACCGCGACGAGCTGGCCAGGGTGCTGGCGCAGGACCAGGGCAAGCCGCTGGTCGCCGAGGCCTATGACGAGGTCGATGAGCTCGCCGTGTACTTCACCATGGCCGACGAGGACGCCAAGCGGATGGCCGGGGCGCTGCCCGCGTCCACCTCGGCAGACCGGCGGGTGCTGACCGCGCGGGTGCCGCTCGGCGTGGTGGGCGTGATCAGCCCGTGGAACTGGCCGTACACGATGGGCGCCGAGATCTTCGCGCCGGCGATGGCCGCCGGGAACACGGTCGTCTGGGTGCCCGCACCGACGACCACGGCGTGCTGCGCTGTGCTCGCGCGGGTGATCGCTGAGGCGGGCCTGCCCGCCGGGGTGTTCGGCTTCGTGCCAGGGCCTGGCCCGGTGGCGGGCCACGCGCTGGCCGGGCACCCGCTGGTGGCCGGGATCGGGTTCGTGGGGTCGGTAGCCACCGGCGGCCTGGTGGCGGCGCGCGCGGCCGGCAAGACCCAGCTGCTCGAGCTCGGCGGCAACGGCCCGATGGTCGTGCTCGACGACGCCGACCTTGCCCTCGCCGCCGACGCCGCGCTCGAGGCCGCCTACCTCTGCGCTGGCCAGAGCTGCACCGCGGGCGAGCGGTTCCTGGTGCACGCCGCCGTGCGGTCCGAGTTCACCGAGCGGGTGGTCGAGGCCACCAGGGCGCGGGTGCGGCTCGGCGACCCGTTCGACCCGGCGACCACGATGGGCCCGCTGAACAACGAGGCCACGGCGGCGAAGTTCGACCGGCACGTCGCCGACGCGGTGGGCGGCGGCGCCCGGCTGTGCCTCGGCGGGCGCCGGGCGGGCGGGTTCCCGACCGCGCTGTTCGCCGAGCCGACCGTGCTCGACCGGGTCACGCCGGGGATGGCGATCGAGCGGGAGGAGACCTTCGGCCCGGTGGTGCCGATCGTCGAGGTAGCCTCGGCGCAGGAGGCGCTCGCGCTCACCAACGCATCGCCGTTCGGGCTGACCGCCGCCGTGTTCACCGCCGACCTCGGGCGCGGCCTCGCGTTCGCCGAGCGGGCCAGGGCCGGCTGGGTCAACATCAACGCCTCGACCAACCTGTGGGAGTCGCACCTGCCATTCGGCGGCCGCGCGGGCAGTATCAGCGGCCGCGGCCGGGTCGGCGGCCGCTACCCCATGGAGACGTTCACCGAGCCGAAGACGATCGTCTACCCGGCGCCGAGACTGCCGTCGGAGCGCGGTGCAGCCGAGAACGGGGCAGCCGAGAACAGGGCAACCGAGAACAGGGCGACCGAGAACAGCACAGCGGAGCACAACTCAACGAAGAGTGGAGAGCCGTCATCATGAGCATGCCGAGCGCACTGGAGATCGCCCGAGCAGCGACCCTGAAGCCGATCGCCGACATCGCCGAGGACATCGGCTTGCCGCCGTGGCTGGTGCAGCAGTACGGGGAGAACGTAGCGAAGATCGACCTCAAGGCGGTCGAGGAACTCGCCGACCGGCCGAAGGCCAAGTACGTGGTCGTGACCGCGGTGACCCCCACCCCGCTCGGCGAGGGCAAGACCACCACCACGGTCGGTCTCGGCCAGGCCTTCCGGCACGTGCGCAAGCGCGCCACGATCGCGATCAGGCAGGCCTCGATGGGCCCGACGTTCGGGATCAAGGGCGGTGCCGCCGGAGGCGGGTACAGCCAGGTGGTCCCGTTCGAAACCCTGAACCTGCACCTGACCGGTGACATGCACGCGGTGACCGCGGCCCACAACATGCTCTCCGCGATGCTGGACAACCACCTGTACCAGGGCAACAAGCTCGGCATCGACCAGCACAACATCACCTGGAAGCGGGTGCTCGACGTCAACGACCGGGCGCTGCGCAACATCGTGATCGGCCTCGGCGCCGCGGCGGACGGCGTGCCGCGGCAGACAGGGTTCGACATCACCGCGGCGTCCGAGGCGATGGCGGTACTCGCGCTCTCGACGTCGCTGCACGACATGCGGGCCAGGCTGGGCCGGATCGTGGTGGGCTACACCGCGGCGGGCGACCCGGTCACCGCCGAGCAGCTCAAGGCCGCGGGCGCGATGACCGTGATCATGAAGGACGCGATCCGCCCGAACCTGCTGCAGACCCTGGAGAACACGCCCGTCCTGGTGCATGCCGGCCCGTTCGGCAACATCGCGCACGGGAACTCATCGGTCGTCGCCGACCTGATCGGCATCCACACCGGCGACTTCCTGATCACCGAGGCAGGCTTCGGTGCCGACATGGGCGCCGAGCGGTTCTTCAACATCAAGTGCCGGGTTTCCGGGCTGCGGCCGGACGCCGCCGTGGTGGTCACCACGGTCAGGGCGCTCAAGGCGCACTCCGGCAAGCACCGCATCGTGGCAGGCAGGCCGCTGCCCGAGGCGCTGCTGGCCGAGAACCCCGATGAGGTCCATGCCGGCGGCGCCAACCTGCGCAAGCACATCGAGAACGTGCGCGCGCACGGCGTCACGCCGGTGGTGGCGATCAACGCGATGCCCGAGGACTTCGCCTCGGAGCATGAGGCGATCGCGCAGATCGCCGCCGAGATGGGGGTGCGCTCGGCGGTATGCAGGCACTTCGCCGAGGGCGGCCGCGGTGCGACGGCCCTTGCCGAGGCGGTCGCCGAGGCGGCGAGCGAGCCGACCGAGTTCGCGTTCCTCTACCCCTCGGAGGCTTCGCTGCGGGAGAAGATCGAGACGATCGCCACCAGGATCTACGGCGCCGACGGCGTGGACTACTCGCCGCTCGCCGCCAGGCAGCTCGACGGCTACGAGCGGAACGGGTTCGGCAGCCTGCCGGTGTGCGTGGCCAAGACACCGCTGTCGCTGTCGCACGACCCCTCGCTCAAGGGCGCGCCGACCGGCTGGCGGCTCCCGGTCCGCGAGGTGCGCGCCTCGGTCGGCGCCGGGTTCGTCTACCCGATCTGCGGGGACATGCGGACCATGCCCGGCCTCGCGTCAAGCTCGGCCGCCGAGCGGATCGACATCGACGAGAACGGACAGATCGTCGGACTCTCCTAGCGCCATGACTCAGCCTGACTCCTTCGCCGAGCTGCCGGTCGGGCAGTTCCTCGACGCGCTGGCGGCCGGGACGCCCGCTCCGGCGGGCGGATCGGCCGCCGCGCTGACCGTTGCCCAGGCGGCCGCGCTGTGCGCCAAGGCCGCGCGGCTGTCGGCGCGCCAGCTGACCGCCGAGCGGGCAGGCCAGCTCACGATCGAGGCGGAACGAATTCGCTTCCAGGTCGCTGCGCTCATCGACGCCGACGCGGTGGCCTATCGCGCCGTGATCGACCAGGCCAGGCACGCGGCAGCGGTGGGTAACACGGCCGACTCGGTCGGGCTGCTTGCCCAGGCGCTGTCGCTCGCGGCCGACGTGCCGATGCAGGTCGTCGAGCATGCCGCCCAGATAGCCGAGATCGCCGCGCCGCTGGCCGCCTACGGCAACCCTGCGCTGCGCGGCGACGCGGTCACCGCGGCCCTGCTCGCGCAGGCAGGCGCGAGGTCCGCCGCGACCCTGGTCACGGTGAACCTGGCCGACGCGCCCGACGACCCGCGCCCGGCCCGCGCGTTCGACCTGCTGTCCGGCATCGCCCAGGCCGTCGGTAAGGCCGCCGCCGAGCGCTGAGCGCCGCCGCTGCCGCGCGCCGGCCCCGACGTGCCGACGCCCGCTAGCCGAGCAGCCCGGCGTTGACCTCGCGCGCCGGGCCGGCCAGGTCGGCGATCTCGGTCACGGTGACGCCGCGCGCGGTCAGCCAGTCGGCGCCGCCGCCCTGCACGAAGATCGGCGGCTCGCGCCACGCGATGACCACCCGGCGCAGCCTGGCCGACCCGATCAGCTCCGCGCACGGCACCGGCCGCGACGCCCGCCGCAGGCACGGCTCGAGCGAGCTGTACAGGGTCGCGCCGCGCAGGTCGGCACCGTGCTCCGCGGCCCGCCTGAGCGCGACCTCCTCGGCGTGGTCCTTGGGGTCGAGCTCGCGCGAGTAGCCGGTGGCGATCACCTCACCGGCCTCGCTGACCAGCACCGCGCCGACCGAGAACGCCGTGTCCGAGACAGGGCAGAGCCTGGACAGCTCGATCGCCTCCGCCAGCCAGTGCCGGTCAGCACCGATCTCGCCAGGCACCATAACCTCACCGTATCGTCGGTTGCGCAGGCAGTGATTTACTGGCACACAATGACTCGCAAGCTGCGCGAAGGATGGAGCGACGCCCATGGTCGCCACGGTGCATAAGGCCGCCTCGTCGGGCGGGGTCAAGACGTTCGACTCGCTGAACCCGGCGACTGACGAGCCGATCGCGACCTTCCCCATCTTCGGCGCGCACGAGGTCGGCGAGGTCGTCGACAAGGCGCGTGCGGCCGCCGCCTGGTGGTCTCGGCTGACCCCGAAGGAGCGCAGGACCAGGCTGCTGCGGTGGAAGTCCTACCTGACCAGGTACATCATGCGGCTGGCCGAGCTGGTGCATGCCGAGACCGGCAAGCCGATCTCGGACGCCCAGCTGGAGATCATGCTCGCGATCATGCACATCGACTGGGCGGCGAAGAACGCGCACAAGGTGCTCGGCCCGCACCGGGTGCGCAGCGGCCTGGTGGCGTTCAACCAGGCCTCGACCGTGGAGTACCACCCGCTCGGCGTGATCGGCGTGATCGGGCCGTGGAACTACCCGGTCTTCACCCCGCTCGGCTCGATCGCCTACGCGCTCGCGGCCGGCAACGCGGTCGTGTTCAAGCCGAGCGAGTTCACCCCGGCCGTCGGCGGGTGGCTGGTCAGCTCGTTCGCCGAGGTGGTGCCCGACTACCCGGTTCTGCAGCTGGTCACCGGCTACGGCGAGACCGGCAGCCACCTGGCCCGCAGCGGGGTGGACAAGATCGCGTTCACCGGGTCGACCAAGACCGCGAAGAAGGTGATGGCCGCCTGCGCAGAGAACCTGACCCCGATGGTCGCCGAGTGCGGCGGCAAGGACGCCATGCTGGTGGCCGCCGACGCCGACCTGGACGCGGCCGCCGACGCGGCCGTCTGGGGCGGGCTGTCCAACGCCGGGCAGACCTGCGTCGGGGTGGAGCGGCTCTACGTGTCGCAGGACGTCTACCACACGTTCGTGGAGAAGCTGGCCGAGCGGGTCTCTGGCCTGCGGCCCGGCGACGACCGGGAGGCCGACTACGGCCCGATGACGATGCCCAGCCAGGTGGAGGTGATCGAGCAGCACATCGCGGACGCGATGGCCTGCGGTGGGCGGGCGATCGTGGGCGGCCTCGGCAGCATCCGCAAGCCCTACGTCGGCCCGGTGATCCTCGCCGACGTACCCGAGTCCAGCGTGGCGGTCACCGATGAGACGTTCGGCCCGGTGCTGACGGTGACCAAGGTGACGAACCTGGCCGAGGGAGTCCGGCTGGCGAACGGGGGGCAGTACGGCCTCGGCGGCAGCGTGTTCACCAGGAACAAGAAGGCGGGCATGCGGGCCGCGCGGGCGCTGCGCACCGGCATGGCGTCGGTGAACTCGGTGCTGACGGTGCTGAGCGTGCCCGCGCTGCCGTTCGGAGGGGTGGGCGAGTCCGGGTTCGGGCGGATCCACGGCGCGGACGGCCTGAAGGAGTTCGCCAGCGCTCAGTCGATCACCAGGCAGCGGATGCGCCCGCTTGCGAACCTCACCTCGTTCAGCCGGACCGACAAGGACATGAAGCAGATGCTGACCCTGATGACCATGCTGCACGGCAGGCGCTACAAGTAACCGGACTTCATGATCACGGTGGATTACCTACTCCATACGACAGAAAGCCACCGTGATCATGAAACCTAGCGGACGGCGGCTAGGGCTAGGTCGCCTGGTTCGACCGCGGCTAGGGGGGCGCGGCCGGAGATGAGGTCGGCGGCGCGCTCGGCGATCGCGATCACCGGAGCGTTGGTGTTGCCGCGCGGCACCGTCGGCATCACCGAGGCGTCCACCACGCGCAGCCCTTCCACGCCCCTGACCCGCAGCTCGGTGTCGACTACGCCGGACAGCCTGCCGACGTCGAGCTGCGCCTGCCCGGTCATCGCGCAGGTGCCGACCGGGTGGTAGATCGTGGTGACGTCCCGGCGCACGAAATCGCGGATCTCGGCGTCGGAACGCACCTCGGCGCCCGGTGCCTCCTCGGCCTCCCAGATCTTGCGCATCGGCCTGGCGTCGGCGATGGCCCTGGCCATCCCTACGCCCCTGACCAGGGCCTCGGTGTCGGCCGGGTCGGAGAGGTAGGCCGGGTCGATCACCGGCTTGTGCCGGGGATCGGCGCTGCGCAGCGAGATGCGGCCCCGGCTGCGCACGTCCGCCAGCGTCACCAGGACCGACATGCCGCGGTCGCTGGGATCGGACAGCCCGCCGTTGCGGTACGGCACCGGCAGCACGTGCCATTGGATGTCGGGCGCGGGCAGGCCGGGCTCGCTGCGGACGAAGCCGCCGGACTGCGCGATGTTCGTGGTGAACGGCCCGGAGCGGGTGAGCTGCCAGCGCAGCAGGTTCCGCGGCCCGCCGAGCTCGGCGAGGCCGCGCAGCCTGGGCGTGGACCAGAGCGCGGTCACGATCGGGTGGTCGGAGAGGTTGGCCCCCACCCCCGGGCTGTCGACCACCACGTCGATGTCGTGCTCGCGCAGGTGGTCGGCGGGCCCGATGCCGGACAGCATCAGCAGCTGCGGGCTGTTCACCGCGCCGCCGCAGAGCACCACCTCGGCCTCGGCCCGCGCCTCCTGCTCGGCGCCGCGGTGCAGGAAGCGGACGCCGACCGCCCGGCCGCCCTCGATGATCACCGAGGTGGCGAGGGCGTCGGTCCTGATCGTCAGGTTGGGCCGCCCGGCCGCGGGGTGCAGGTAGGCGTCGGCCGCCGACCAGCGGCGGCCGTTCTTCTGCGTCACCTGGTAGAAGCCGACCCCGTCCTGGTTCGCGCCGTTGAAGTCGTGGTTGGCCACCTCGCCCGTGGCGACCGCGGCATCGACGAACGCGGCCGCGGCGGCGGACCGGAACTTCGGGTCGGTGACGCACAGCGGGCCGGTGCCGCCGTGGTAGACCGACGAGCCGCGCGAGTTCTGCTCGGCCCGGATGAAGTACGGCAGTATGTCCGTGTAACCCCATCCGTCGCAGCCGAACTCATCGCGCCAGGTGTTGTAGTCGTACTTGTTGCCGCGGATGTAGATCATCGCGTTGATCGACGAGGAGCCGCCGATCACCCGGCCGCGCGGCCAGTAGACCGACTGGCCCGCTGCCCGGTCCTGCGGCACGGTGCTGAACCCCCAGTCGTACGTGCTCTGGAACAGCAGGTTCACCGCGGCAGGGATGTGGATCTCGTCTGCCACGTCGGGCGGCCCTGCCTCCAGCAGCAGCACGCTGACCAGCGGGTTCTCGGAAAGCCTGCCCGCCAGGACGCAGCCGGCACTGCCCGCGCCCACGATCACGTAGTCGTACACGGCCACTCCCCGGCGCCCGGTCAGGACATGTGAGTACACACCCTACTAGGTCCCGCCCGCGGCGCCGAAGTCCCGCCGGGAACCGGCGGGAGCGCCCGGGCCGGACCGCACCGCGCCACGACAGCCAGACGCGCTCCCGGTCTGGACTGCGACCGGGAGCGCGCTTGGCCATCGCCAGCACCCGGCGGGCCCCCGAAACCGCCGGGACGCTGCGGCGACATCACCCGAGGTCATCACCGTTGATTACTCTACGTAGTTCTAGGATGCCATATCGTGCTCGATTTGTGAATAGCCCGGCCGGCGCGGCGCGCGCCCGGCCGGGCCAGGCGGGCGGCCCTGACCGGCGGGGCCGCCAGGCGCCCGTTACGGTGGAGCCATGCCGAAGGATCGCACCGACACCCCCGTCGTCCTGTCCCGCATCTACACCAGGACCGGCGACGACGGCACCACGGCGCTCGGCGACTTCAGCCGCGCGCCGAAGACCGACTCGCGGCTGGCCGCCTACGCCGACGTGGACGAGGCCAACAGCGCGATCGGCGTGGCGGTCACCACCGGGGGGCTCGCCAGCGACGTCACCGGGCTTCTGATCAGGATTCAGAACGAGCTCTTCGACGTCGGTGCCGATCTCTGCAACCCGGTCACGCCCGACGCTGCCCATCAGCCACTGCGCATCGACCCGAGCTACATCGAGCGGCTCGAGCACGCGTGCGACGCCTACAACGAGTCACTCCCCGCGCTGCGCAGCTTCGTGCTGCCGGGCGGAACGCCGGGCAGCGCCCTGCTGCACGTCGCGCGGACGGTGGTGCGGCGGGCCGAGCGGTCCGGCTGGGCGGCCGTCGAGGCGCACGGGGACACGGTCAACCTGCTCGCGGTGACGTACCTGAACCGGCTCTCCGACCTGCTGTTCATACTCGCCAGGGTGGCCAACGAGCCCGGCGGCGATCTGCTGTGGAAGCCGGGTGGCGAGCGCTAGGGATGGTCGAGCACGCCCTCACCGAGCCAGGGCTGCGGGCCGGCCTCCAGCCAGGCGAGCAGGCCGGTGAGCGCGTCAGGGCTCATCTGGAACCAGACCGTCTCGCCCGGCCTGCCGGTGTCGAACCTAGCCTGCGCGGTGCCGTCGCCCGCCGCGCGTCGTTCCACCACCTGCAGCGCCTGCCGGTCGAACACGGCATCGGGCCGCAGCCCGGGGTGTAGCGAGCGGAACCACGCCAGCTGCCCGGAGCGGTACGCGACCACGCCGCGCTGCCAGCGGGCCTCGCCGTCCAGCCGGAGGCTGCACTCGACGGTGCCGCCCGGGTGGCGGATCGCGATCCTGCGGGCCCCGAGCGCCAGGACGCCGAGCGTGAGGGTGAGGCCCAGGGTCACCGTCAGGGCGAGGAGGATCCAGCCGACCAGCGCCAGATCCCCGTCCAACTCCGCTGCCCCTGGCCGTCAGGCGTCTTCGCCGGCGGCCCGCAGCCTCGCCCGGTGGTAGCGGACCTCGGCCGAGTCCTCGCCCTCCCCGGCCGCGACCGCGACGACGATGGCCTCCTCGAGCGCGACCCTGGTGGTCCGCGGGTCCACGTCGGTCCCCAGCACCGCCTGCCTGGCCAGGATGGATACCTTGTCGTCGGCCACGGAGAGGAAGCCGCCGTCCACGGCGGCCTGCACCCAGCCGCCTGCCTCGCCGTCCTCGGGCAGGATCCTGACCACGCTGCCGGTGGCCAGGATGCCGAGGACCGGGGTGTGCCCGGTCAGCACGCCGATATCGCCGTCGAGCGTCTTGGCGATCACCCGGTCGGCGTCGCCCGTCCAGACCTCGCCCTCGGGCACCACGAGCTTCACGTGCAGCGTCATGCTGTGCTCCCCCGCTCGCCTCCTGGAGAGCCGACCGGCTCGCTCATCGCTCCAGGTCCTTGGCCTTGCGCTCGACGTCCTCGATCCCGCCGCACATGAAGAACGCCTGCTCGGGAACGTGGTCGTACTTGCCCTCGGTGATCGCCTTGAACGAGGAGATCGTCTCGTCCAGGCCCACGAACTCGCCGGGCTGGCCGGTGAACTGCTCGGCCACGTACATCGGGTGCGAGAGGAACCGCTCGATCCGCCGCGCCCGCTGCACCGTGACCTTGTCCTCCTCGGAGAGCTCGTCGATGCCGAGGATCGCAATGATGTCCTGCAGCTCCTTGTAGCGCTGCAGCATCCGCTGCACCTCGCGGGCCACGTCGTAGTGCTCCTGGCCGATGTACTTGGGGTCCAGGATCCGGGAGGTGGAGTCCAGCGGGTCCACCGCGGGGAAGATTCCCTTCTCGGTGATCGCACGGGACAGCACCGTGGTCGCGTCCAGGTGCGCGAACGTGGTGTGCGGCGCCGGGTCGGTGATGTCGTCGGCGGGCACGTAGATCGCCTGCATGGAGGTGATCGAGTGGCCGCGGGTTGAGGTGATCCGCTCCTGCAGCTGGCCCATCTCGTCGGCCAGCGTCGGCTGGTAGCCCACCGCGGACGGCATCCGGCCGAGCAGCGTGGACACCTCGGACCCGGCCTGGGTGAACCGGAAGATGTTGTCGATGAACAGCAGCACGTCCTGCTGCTGCACGTCGCGGAAGTACTCGGCCATGGTCAGTGCGGACAGGCCGACCCGCAGCCTGGTGCCCGGCGGCTCGTCCATCTGGCCGAAGACCAGCGCGGTGTCGTTGATGACGCCCGACTCGGTCATCTCGAGGAACAGGTCGTTGCCCTCGCGGGTACGCTCCCCCACCCCGGCGAACACCGAGACGCCGCCGAAGTTCTTGGCCACCCGGCGGATCATCTCCTGGATCAGCACGGTCTTGCCCACCCCCGCGCCGCCGAACAAGCCGATCTTGCCGCCGGAGACGTACGGGGTGAGCAGGTCGATGACCTTGATGCCGGTCACGAACATCTCGGTCTTGGGCTCGAGCTGGTCGAGTGCCGGAGCCCTACGGTGGATCGGCCAGCGCTCGGTGATGTGCAGCGACGCGGTCGGAACGTCGAGCGTCTCGCCGAGCACGTTGAAGACGTGGCCCTTGGTGACGTCGCCCACGGGCACCGAGATCGGGCCGCCGGTGTCTATGACGGTGGCACCGCGGACCATGCCGTCGGTGGGCCGCATCGAGATCGCGCGCACCATGTTGTCGCCGATGTGCTGAGCGACCTCCATGGTCAGCGTGCTGGCGTGGTCGCCAAGCGTCACGTCGACGTGCAGCGCGTTGTAGATGTCGGGGATCTCGTCGGCCGCGAATTCGATGTCGACGACCGGGCCGATCACCCGGGCGACCCGGCCGATACCGTGCTCGGCGGATCCGCCGGCGGCGGCGTGCTCTTCGGTAGCGGTCATGACGATGCTCACTTACTCCCACTGATCGTCTCGGCCAGCGCGTTCGCGCCGCCCACGATCTCGCTGATTTCCTGTGTGATCTCGGCCTGCCTGGCCTTGTTGGCTTCCCTGGTGAGCGCTTCGAGCAGCTCGTTGGCGTTGTCCGTGGCCGACTTCATCGCCCGGCGCCGGGAGGCGATCTCCGCGGCCGCCGAGTCGAGCAGCGCGTGGAAGACCCTGCTCTCCACGTACCACGGAAGCAGCTCGTTGAGCACGTCCTCGGGCGACGGCTCGAACTCGTAGATCGGGATCGGCACCCGCTCGACGCGCTCGACGATCTCCAGCGGCAGCAGCCTGCGGATCACCGGGCGCTGAGTCAGCATGGTGACGAATTCGGTGTAGACCAGGTGGATCTCGTCCACGCCGCCTTCCTCGGTCGGCTTGAGGAACTCATCGAGCAGCACCCTGGTGATCTCGTTGGCGTTGACGAAGGACGGGGTGTCGGAGAAACCGCTCCACTCCCCCATCATCGGCTTATCCCTGAACCGGTGCCAGACGATGCCCTTGCGCCCCGAGACGAACGGCAGCGCCTCGATGCCTTCCTCGGCCAGCAGGCTGGTCAGCCCCTGCGCCTCGCGCAGCACGCTGGCGTTGTAGCCGCCGCAGAAGCCGCGGTCGCTGGTCAGGATCAGCACCGCAGCCCTGGTCGGGTTGCGCGCCGGGGTGGTCAGCGGGTGATCCACGTTGCCCGACCGGCTGACCACCGCCTCGACCGCGGCCGTGATCTCCCGCGCGTACGGCCCGGCCGCGTGCGCCCGCTGCTGTGCCTTGATGATCCGGGACGACGCGATGAGTTCCTGGGCCTTGGTGATCTTGGCGGTGGACCGCACCGTGGCGATCCGCCGCCTGACCGCGCGAAGCTGTGCTCCCATCTGGCTACTTCTTCTCGGTCGCCGGGACGCGTCTGACCAGGGTCTCCGGGGTGACCTCGTCCGGCGCGACCGGCTTGACCGGCTCATCGCTGACCAGCAGATGGCCGTCGCTGGTCTCGAAGCCGCGGCGGAAGTCGTCGATCGAGTCCTTCAGCGCGGTCACGGTGTCGTCGGAGAGCTCGCCGGTCTCCCTGATCGTGTCCAGGATGCCTGGGCGCTCCCTGGCGATGTAGTCGAGGTACTCGGACTCGAACCTGCCGATGTCCTCCACCGGCACGTCGTCGAGCTGGCCGGTGGTCCCGGCCCAGACCGAAACCACCTCGCGCTCCATCGAGTAGGGCGAGTACTGGCCCTGCTTGAGCAGCTCGACCAGCCGGGCGCCGCGGTCCAGCTGGGCGCGGGAGGCCGCGTCCAGGTCGGAGGCGAACGCCGCGAACGCCTCGAGGTCGCGGTACTGCGACAGGCCGAGCTTGAGGCCGCCGGCGACCTTCTTCATGGCCTTGGTCTGGGCGTTGCCGCCGACCCTGGAGACCGAGATGCCGACGTTGATGGCCGGCCGGACGCCGGAGTTGAACAGGTCGGTCTCGAGGAAGATCTGGCCGTCGGTGATCGAGATGACGTTGGTCGGGATGTAGGCCGACACGTCGTTGCCCTTGGTCTCGATGATCGGCAGCCCGGTGAGCGACCCGCCGCCGAGCTCGTCGGACAGCTTCGCGCAGCGCTCAAGCAGCCGCGAGTGCAGGTAGAACACGTCGCCAGGGTAGGCCTCGCGGCCCGGGGGCCGGCGCAGCAGCAGCGAGATCGCGCGGTACGCCTCGGCCTGCTTGGTGAGGTCGTCGAAGATGATCAGGACGTGGTTGCCCTGGTACATCCAGTGCTGGCCGATCGCGGAGCCGGTGTAGGGGGCGATGTACTTGTAGCCGGCCGGGTCAGAGGCCGGGGCCGCGACGATGGTGGTGTACTCCATCGCGCCCGCGTCCTCCAGCGACTGGCGGACCTGGGCGATCGTGGAGCCCTTCTGGCCGACCGCGACGTAGACGCAGCGCACCTGCCGCTTCGGGTCGCCGGACTCCCAGTTCGCCCGCTGGTTGATGATCGTGTCGATCGCGATCGCCGTCTTGCCGGTCTGCCGGTCCCCGATGATCAGCTGGCGCTGGCCGCGGCCGATCGGGGTCATCGCGTCGATCGCCTTGACGCCGGTCTGCAGCGGCTCCTTCACCGGCTGGCGCTGGACCACGGTGGGCGCCTGCAGCTCGAGCGCGCGCAGCTCGGAGGTCTCCACCGGGCCCTGACCGTCGAGCGGCTCGCCGAGCGGGCCGACCACCCGGCCGAGGTAGGCGTCTCCCACCGGGACAGAGAGGACCTCGTTGGTGCGCTTGACCCGCTGGCCCTCCTCGATCTTGCTGAACTCGCCGAGTATGACGACGCCGATCTCGCGTATGTCCAGGTTCAGCGCGATGCCGCGGGTGCCGTCCTCGAACTCGAGCAGCTCGTTCGCCATCGCCGAAGGCAGCCCCTCGACCCTGGCGATGCCGTCGCCGCACTCGGTGACGGTGCCGACCTCCTCGGTGGCTGCGGCACCCGGCTCGTACGTCTCGACGAACCTCGCCAGGGCGTCCCTGATCTCCTCGGGCCTGATGGTCAGCTCGGTCATCGTCCTCGCGTCTTTCTCGTCTGGTTCTTTCGCGTCAGTCTGGGCAGCGTCGCCGCGGGCCGGCCGGTCACCGTGCTTGCCCGCTCTCCTCCGAGTCTCCCGACCGGCTCGCTCATGACGCCAGCCCCCGGCGCAGCTCGCCGAGACGGCTCGCGGCGCTGCCGTTGATCAGCTGGTCGCCGATCCGCACCGACATCCCGCCGAGCATCCCGGGGTCGAGCACGATGTTCAGGTGCACGTCATGCCCGTAGGCGGCCGCCAGCGCGGCCGCCAGACGCCCGCGCTGCGCGTCGGTGATCGGCGCGGCGACCCTGACCTCGGCGACGAGCCGCTGCCGCAGCTCGGCGGCCAGGTTCGCGAAGGTCTCCAGGCTCGCATCCAGGCTACGTCCGCGCGGCTGGCCGGCCGCCTGGGTGATCAGCCGCAGCGCGGCGTCGGTGACCTTGCCGGTCAGCAGGTCGGTGACCACGTCGCGGCGGCCCTGCGCGGGGGCGAACTGGTTGGAAAGCACCGCGCGCAGGCCGGGATTGGCCTGGACGATCCGGCCGAACCTGAACAGCTCGTCCTCGGTCTCGTCCAGCTGGCCACGGGCGTCGGCGGCCTGGGCGACCGCGATGACCGCGAGTTCCTCCGCGGCGTCGGCCAGGTCGCCCGGTGCCGACCAGCGCGCACTGACCAGCCCGGTGACTTGGGCAAGCGCCGGGTCGGAGAGCTTGCCGGCGAGCAGGTCGGCGGCCAGAGCTGCCCGGCCGGTCGCCTCCTTGGCCGGGTCGGACAGGGCGCGGCGGAGCCCGGGCTCGCCGTCAAGCAGGCCGACCACGGCGAACAGCTCGTCGCCGAGCCCGCTGGCCTGCTCGGCCGTGGCGCCGGCCAGCGCGGCGGCCAGCCGCTCCTTGGCTGCCGCCAGCGACGCCCTGCTCGTTCCTCTCATCGTGCCGTTACCCCGCTCGCAGGCTCGGCCTCGATCTCGGCTAGGAACCTGTCCACCATCCGGCTCTGCCTGGCCTCATCGGCCAGCGACTCACCGACGATCTTGCTGGCCAGCTCGACCGCCATGGCGCCCACCTCGGCGCGCAGCGCGGTCAGGGCCTGCTGCCGCTCGGTCTCGATCCGCGCGTTCGCCGCCTCGATCATGCGCTGGCCCTCGGCCACGCCGTCGGCCCTGCCCTGCGCGACGATCTGGGCGGCCTCTTCCTTGGCCGCCTCGCGCAGCCTGGCCGCCTCGTGCCTGGCGTCGGCGAGCTGCGCGCGGTACTCGGCGAGCACCTGGTTCGCCTCTTCCTGCGCCTCCTCGGCCCGCTTCAGCCCGCCCTCGATCTGGTCGGTCCTGGTCTCCAGCATTGTGTGGAACCGCGGCAGGATGAGCTTCCAGAAGCCGAAGAAGATGATCGCGAACGTGATCAGCCCGACGATCAGCTCGGTCCAGCTCGGCACCAGCGGGTCCTGCTCCTGGGCAGCCGCGGCGAGGATCATGGCGTGCATCGATGGGCCTTACTACTTGATGAAGAACGGAACTGCGATGCCGATCAGCGCCAGCGCCTCGGTCAGCGCGAAGCCGATCCACATGAACGCGGTGATCTGGCCGGTCGCCTCGGGCTGGCGGGCCATGGCCTCGATCGCGTGCCCGAACACCAGGCCGATGCCGATGCCGGGGCCGATCGCCGCGAGGCCGTAGGTCAGCGCACCCAGGTTGACGATGTGGAAGTAGGTCGGGTTGGTGGACGTCCCGGTTGCTGCAAGAACGTGGTGTACCAGGTGCATCACGTGAATCGCGAGCATGTGCTTGGTTTCCTTCTATTCGGGCCGGCGGTCGATCCGCCGGAGGCTGGTGGGTCGGGTTAGTGCGCGGCCGACGCATCCGCGAGGTAGTACGCGGTCAGCGTGGTGAAGATGAACGCCTGCAGGAGCTGGATCAGCACCTCTAGGCCGGTCAGGAGGATCGTCACGAGAAACGAGGTGGTAGCGAACAGCAGCCCGATAGTGGCGCTGAACAGGTACCAGGAGGCGAGGCCGAAGACCAGCAGCAGCAGGTGGCCGGCCAGCATGTTCGCCATCAGCCGGATCGTGAGCGTGAACGGCCGGACGAAGATGTTCGAGAGCAGCTCGATCGGGCTGAGCAGCGGCAGGATCCACCAGGGGGCGCCGGAGGGGACCGCCATGTTCTTGAAGTAGGTCAGCGGGCCCTTGGACCGCATGCCCACGACCAGGTAGGTGATCCAGACCACCAGCGCCAGGCCGAGCGGGTAGGCGATCCGCGACGTGGCCGGGAAGTCGATGAACGGGATGATCCCGAACAGGTTCATGATCCAGACGAAGAAGAAGATCGAGACCAGGAACGGCAGCCACTTGTCGCCGGCCTTGCCAAGCTGGGGCCGCAGGATCTGGTCGCGGACGAAGAGCACGCCCATCTCGCCGAGATTCTGGGCGCCGCGCGGTACCAGCTTGGGCGAGCGGAACGCGATCGCGAAGAAGCCGAGCACGATCGCGCCGGAGATGACCGCGAGCACCATCGGCTTGGTGATCTGCACGGTGCCGACGGTGAAGATCGGCTTGAAGTAGAAGTAGCTGATCGACGGGGCCGGGTAGGCGCAGCCGCCGAAGATGTGACCGCCGACGCAGCTTCCCCCGGCGAGCACTCCCCCCGCGTCACTCACCGCGCGCTCCGCGCGTCGCGCCGTCCGGCGAGCAGGTTCTTCTCATCGATCCGGTACTCCTCACCCATCACCTCGTGAATCCCTCCGACCGGGCGCCTCGCCCGGGAAGATCCGCCTGCCACCGCCGCTTCTCCCGCCGCCATGCCCGTCACGACCGGGTGACGCGGAAGATGATCAGCGCGATCGCCAGCCCGAGACCGACGACCATCCCGACCGGGAACAGCACGGGCAGGTGCGTCCAGCGCCCGACCAGCCAGCCGATGCCGCCGTAGAGCACCATGCCGCCGATCATGTAGCTGAGGTAGGTCAGGCCATCCGACTGCCGCGGCCCGGGAGGGCCGCCGTCGTCGGGCCGGGGCGCGCCGGTCACGTCGGCTCGCTTCGCATCGTTCACCGTCCGCGGCACGATTCCGGTCCCCGCTCGCGATGCCGCGCCGAATGCTGCCACGGCTCACCGTCCGTCAGGCTCGACATAGGGCATCTTCAGCCGCATCGACCACACGATCTGGGCGGCGCAGTAGACCAGCACGCACACGATCGCGGTGAGCCCGAAGAGCCTGGGGTTGAACGCCGTGGTGTCCTGGAACTGCCCCACCAGGATCAGCAGCACGAGTATCTTCAGCATGTACGTGCCGAGCGCGGTCACCATCATCATGTGCGGGCTGACCTTCGCCGCACGGCCGACCGCCACGATGCTGATCCCGAAGAACAGGGTGACGATGACGATCGCGACCGCGCCGCCGATCAGGCCCTTCGCGCCGCCGACAATGCCGCAGATCGCCAGCATGACCGCCGCCGCGACAGCCGTGACGACGACCGACCGGCGGACGATCCGGGCGTAGTTCGCCAGCATCGTTCCTGAACTCCGGAGGAACCTTGGCCGCCAGCGTGAAGCGCCGCCGGCGGGTGCGTACATGAGACGTAAGTGGTCCGGCCGCTTACGATCACCCGGTGGCGCCGACTCTTTCTCGGCGCGGAACCGGGCGAGCGAAACGTATCACGAGCCACGCATCCGACTGTGTGCGGCTGCTCGTGAAAGATATCACAAGCTCTCCGGCGATGGCCCCAGCAGGTCACCGAACGTGACGAATGCAACCCATGTGACGTGATCACGGCCTGGTTCGGGAGAGGGATGCCGCATCACCCGATCTGTAGCCCGCGCGGCGGGTGCGACATGGTCCGATAGTGGGGTACAGAACCGGGCCGCGGCATAGCCCGCCGGGCACTGGCCGGGTCAGGGAACGATCGTGCCCGATGCCCTGGCTGCCGGGAGCGGCATCGGCGCCGTGGCGTCGGATTGCTCGGGCTGGCCGGAAGCCAGGGCGGTCGGACCATGCTGACCAGGGTCGGGGCCGGGGCGCGCCGGATCGGGGCCGGGCCACGCCGGATCGGGGCCGGGCCACGCCGGATCGGGCATGGCCTGGTAGTACGGGCCGGGTCCGTGCTGGCCGTTGCCCGCCGGGCCGGGCGCGACGCGGTCGTAGGCCACCGGATCGGCCGCCACCTGGCCGTTGCCGGCCGGGCCGGGCACGGTGTGCCCGGCCCGCGCCGGGACGGTCACGGCGGGCCTTGGCACCTGGGCCCGCTTCCACCAGCGCAGCCTGGGCATGGAGAGCAGGGCGAGCACGAGGACGGCGGCCAGCGTGGTGCCGGCGAGAACGATCAGCGGCGTGGTGAGGATCGACAGCCCGACCACCGTGCCGGCGAACAGCGCCGCCCAGGCGTACAGGATCAGCACGCTGGAGCGGTGCGAGTGCCCGATCTCCAGCAGCCTGTGGTGCAGGTGCTTATTGTCAGGCGCGAACGGCGACTGGCCGGCCCTGGTCCGGCGCACCACCGCGCGGAGCAGGTCGACATAGGGAATCACCATGACGGCGGCGGGCAGCAGCAGCGGCAGTATCTCGGGGAACCTGTTCACCTTGCTCTGCAGGCTGAGGCTCTCGTAGTCGAGTGAGTTGATCGCCCAGATCGGCACGTAGGCGAGCATCAGGCCGAGCAGCATGGAGCCGGTGTCGCCCATGAAGATCTTGGCCGGGAAGAAGTTGTGCGGCAGGAACCCCAGGCAGACCCCGGCGAGCACGATCGAGGCCAGCGCGGGCACGGCCTCGGCGGACAGCCCGAAGTGCTTGGCCAGGGAGTAGTAGTACACGAAGAACGACATCGCGGCGATGCACACGATGCCGGCCGCCAGCCCGTCGAGTCCGTCGATGAAGTTGACCGCGTTGATGGTCGCCACCACGACCAGGATGGTCAGCACGATCTGCTCGTTATGGGTCAGGACGAACAGGTGGTTCTGCGGCTCGGGGAAGGAGCCGAGCTGCGCGCCGCTCTGGAACAGCACGTAGGCGGCGGCCACCTGGCCGACCAGCTTGCCGAGGGCGCTGATCCCCCACCGGTCGTCGATGATGCCCACGAGCACGATCAGGCCGCCGGCGCCGAGCAGGCCGACGATAAGCCCGGTGCCCGAGAACGTGGTCCGCAGCGGCACCATCGACCTGGCGGCGATCAGCCCGGCCGCTACCCCGAGATACATGGCCAGGCCGCCCATCCGCGGGGTCGGCGCGGCGTGCACGTCGCGGTCCCTGGCGGGAAGAAGAGCGCCGAAGGTGACCGCCGCCCGCCGCACCAGCGGGGTCAGCAGGTAGGTCACCGCGGCCGTCACGAGCAGCGTCAGGCCGTACTCACGCACCGCCGCTCACCAGGTCAGCAGATCATCGGACATCGGATTCAACTCTATGGCACCCGGGACCGAGCCGACGTGCCGACTGCCCCATTCGCCGGGACCGGCCCGCGCGGTGTCAGTCAGGTCCCATCGCGACCGCGGCGATCTCGCGCAGCCGCCCGATCGACACCACTCCGATGCGCAGCAGCCGCGGCATGTCGTCGGTCAGGTCCACGATCGTGGACGGCGTGTCGGTCTCGCACGGCCCGCCGTCGAGGTACACATCGACGGTGTCGCCCAGCTGCTCGCGTGCCTGCGCGGCGGTGATAGCGGCCGGGGATCCGGTCAGGTTCGCGCTGCTCACCGCCATCGGCCCGGTCTCGGCCAGCAGCGCGAGCGCGACCGGGTGCTTGGGCATCCGCAACGCGACGGTCCCCTTGGTGTCGCCGAGATCCCACTTCAGCGACCGGCCGGCCCGGCAGACCAGGGTCAGGCCACCCGGCCAGAACTCGTCGATCAGCTGCTGCCCGAACGGCCCGAGGTCCTCGACCAGAGCGCTGGCCGCCCTGACCGACCCGACGAGCACCGGCGGCGGCATCTGCCTTCCGCGGCCCTTGGCCACCAGCAGCCTGGACACAGCGGCGGGCCGGAAGGCGTCGGCGCCGATCCCGTAGACGGTGTCGGTCGGCAGCACGACCAGCCCGCCGCGCAAGACGGCGGCGGTCGCCGCGGCAAGGCCCTGCGCCCGCTGCGTCTCGTCGGCGCAGTCGAAGAAGTCGCTCATGGCCGATCATCCTGCCACGGCCCGGTCGGAAGAACAGCGCGCCAGGAGAACAGATGGTGCCGCCCGGCCGCGAACGCGCCGCTCACGCCCAGGTCGCGGTGACGAACCTGTCCCGCCCGGCGAGGTCGGTGTGGTTACGGGTCTGGCTCCAGCCGTTCTCCTCGGCGAAGACCCAGTACACCGCGGCGCCCTGCGGCGCGCCGTGCTCCACGGCCACCA
>Ga0335078_10003605_pt1 | contig 23037 bp, 19 predicted proteins | sample Lox_Sample_32_FD_206711 | JGI IMG/M metagenome (GOLD analysis project Ga0335078, IMG submission 206711) | Soil microbial communities from Loxahatchee National Wildlife Refuge, Florida, United States - Lox_Sample_3.2 | ecosystem: Environmental > Terrestrial > Soil > Wetlands | place: USA... | reverse complement strand
CACCAGAACCATTTCGTGGAGGTCGTTTTAACCTCTGCAGCTTGCAGGGGTACGGCAGAGGGAACCGGCCAGACCTTTGAAATTGTGGCCTTATCATCTGCTGTGCCGGTTGTTAGCAAAAGCAACCGAAGTACAAGTATCAGAAGCATCGCTCACCCTGCGTTCCTTCGCGCCCAACTCAACGTAAGGTTAGAGAATCAGGCGTAGACGCTCCAGTGCGAGGAACGCATTGGATTTGCCGCACGATTCAAGCCTTGCTAGCTCGATGCGATGCTTTCTAAACTTGAAGTGATGATTTTTTGCAGTTGCGCAGTAACCATAGGCTGGAGCATGGCAGTCAGGCCCCTGATCACCACAACTAACATAGCCATTGTAGTAGGGGCCCCCTCCGGGACCAGAAGCAACATAACTGTAGACAGCTCCTCCACAACTGCAGGGAACAGGGTAATAGCTCAAGGTCTTGGTGCACGCACCAGAGAATGGGGGCAACCCGATGCATCCGAGAGCTACTATCATTGTAAATATGCTCTTCATGTGCCACCTCCTTGTTGAACCCTAAAACGCCACAACAGTGCGCCGCACTATGAATATTGTCAAGACGAATATCTGCTGTTACGACATCAGAACGGTGCGGTGATTATGCCTAGATGCAAGCTAACGGAAGCAGATACCCAATTTTGACCTTGTGATAACTGCTCCGCGATTGATCAAATATTTTCCAGCCTGTTACGAATTCCGAAAGGCTCGCTGATGGATAACGTTCTAGATCAAGCCAGACTCTTTGAGAGCAGAAGCAATCAATTTCCGATTCCTTGTGGTCTCCCTTTCCCTGTGCCCGTTTCGAGTGATTCCGTAAGTTGAAGATGAGTCGACCTGGAAACTCACGTTGCTATCGTCGCGTAATTGTAGACATCCTCTGTTGGAACGCTTATCCATCGGAACCACCGCCCCGTATATTCGAAATCGCTTCGCCCCCACCCATCGTTTGGATTTCGTGTGACTGGGTTGCGGACACCGGAACGACCTAGTTGCCCCGAGTGCTTTTGGTGTCAGTTCTGGTGTCAGTTTGGTTTGTCTGCTAATGCAACTTAGTGCGTCAAGCTGCAAGAGTCAAGCGATGAGAACCAGCATCAGTTCTGGGTTTTGCAACGTTGTGCGACGAGGTGCATCTGCCTGCCAAACTCTTGAATGGATTTTAAGTCCCGTGCGTCTGCCAGTTTCGCCACCCGGGCTCGTGGTGCGGCTAGTGCGATTGTAACAGCGGCCGCAGCGTCAACCCTTTTGAGTACACGCCACGAATCATCTCGAGAGAACTCTCTCGTGTATGTGGCTTCGATCGACGGGGAGCCCTATGGCAATCAGCCTGGCTCTGGAGCGATGAATTCCCATTTCTTCACTGAAATGCAGTCCAATCATGCGTAGTCGATTGGATGCTTTTCGAGCCAGCGTTCATCGCGGGTTGTGTTCAAGTCTTTTTGCACGCCTTTAGCAGCGCTGATCACCAGGGGCCGAGTATTCCAGACGAGCGCCGTAGTGAATCCTACGATTGCGCCAAGCAGTCCGAGGCCGATGGTTCGCGCCGCTCGCTTATCATCTCTCGCGAGCAAAGCCGCGATCGCTCCTACGCAAGCCCCGACTCCAGCTACCGGCAGCGCTCTTGCGGACGACTCAGCTAGAAAGGGTTTCAGGCTGCGGTCATCCAAAAACTCCTGACAGCCAGCGCTCGCTCCCTGCAGGCCGGATTCGACTAGCCTGCGACCGTAATCGACGTTCGACTGAAACCAAATGCTCGGATGCATGGCCGACACTCCTCGACCTTAATTCTGCGAGAAGCGGGCCAGACCTGCAGTGATGATGGTCACCGCCGAAAAAACCAACGCTTTTCCCAGCTGCAAATCCTTGCCCTGAGACGAACCTCACATCGAACTGTGCCTGTGGTCACTGAGGTCGACCTCAAAAAGCGGCAAAATCCTGTTGAAAACCCAATCTGTGGGCCCTCCCAGGTCACGCAAGGCTCTCAGGTTTACGTCACTTCGAAAAAGTTAAGCGAATTCAGCATTCGGAGAGCCCTATGGTTCCGAATCCAGCTGCAGTCCCCAAACTAAGGATTGCGGGAAAACCATCGACCCCGCAGAAGGAAGAGCCGGATCCACTCAAAACTGCTGCACCAAGCGGAACCACCGAGCCCTGCGACGGGATGGCAAAGCGCATCGCTGAGCTTACCTGGAAACGCGCGGAACTTGAACAGGGAGGAGGCCGGGATCGGATTGAGAAGCAGCACGCTGCCGGAAAACTGACTGCGCGCGAGCGCATTGCCGGCCTGCTCGATGCCCGTAGTTTTCAGGAGATCGGATTATTTGCTAAACATTCAGCGACACACTTCGGCATGGCAGAAAAAGAATTACCTGCCGACGGCGTGGTCACCGGTTGTGGCCGTATCGACGGGCGCCTTGTTCATCTTGCCAGCCAGGATTTCACAGTCGGTGGCGGATCCGCGGGACGAGTTCATTGCGCAAAGATCACCGACATGATGCAAATGTCCCTCAAAACTGGCACACCCTTCATCTTTATGAATGATTCCGGCGGTGCCCGCGTGCAAGAGGGAATCGACAGCCTTGCCGGGTATGCCAGCGTCTTCTACAACAACACTCTACTTTCAGGAACTGTCCCGCAGATCTCCATCATCTGTGGGCCATGCGCAGGAGGAGCCGCGTACAGCCCGGCTCTGACCGATTTCATTATCCAAACGAAGCAAGCGCGAATATTCATCACCGGGCCTCAAGTGATCAAGCAGGTGACCGGGGAAGTCGTGACGCACGAAGATCTGGGCGGTCCCGCGGCTCAGATGAACCGCTCCGGTGTGGTGCACCTCATCGCTGAGGATGATCATAAAGCGCTCGCGCTTTGCCGGCGGCTCCTGTCCTTTATTCCGTCGAACAATCTGGAGAGTCCGCCTCGCCTGCCTTATAACCTGCCGCCCGAGTCGGATCCCGAACTTAACGAAGTGGTTCCGGTCGCGCCGAAGGTTGCATATGACGTTCGTTCGGTCATCACGCGTGTGCTCGACTATCGCGATTTCTTCGAGATTCAACCGGGCTTTGCTGCGAATGCCGTCATCGGCTTCGGCCGCATTCAGGGTCATTCCATCGCCATCATCGCCAACCAGCCCTCTGTTCTGGCCGGAGTGCTCGATATTGACGCGTCCGACAAAATCGCTCGATTCGTCCGTTTCTGTAACGCGTTCAACATCCCGTTGCTCACTTTCGTCGACACGCCAGGCTTTTTGCCCGGAGTTGCCCAGGAATACGGCGGCATTATTCGTCACGGAGCGAAGATTCTATTCGCCTATTCGGCCGCAACCGTCCCCAAAATTACGATCGTTCTTCGAAAAGCCTACGGCGGGGCCTATATTGCCATGTGCTGCAAGGATCTCGGTGCCGACCGAATTTTGGCGTGGCCGACCGCCGAAATCGCTGTGATGGGAGCCGAAGGAGCGGCGGAAATTGTCTTTCGCCATGAGATTGAAGCCGCGGCCGACAAGGCACAACGCAGAACTGAATTGATCGACCTTTATCGCAACACCTTTGCCAATCCTTATATCTCCGCCGGACAGCGACTGGTCGACGACGTTATCGAACCGGCGGAAACCCGACGCCACCTGGTCAACGCGCTCGAGGCTCTCGTCTCCAAGCGAGAGTTTCGTCCCCCGAAAAAGCATGGCCTGATTCCGCTCTAAGGAGGCTGAGAATGGCTACTGCAGTGCGCATTGCTAATCCGTCACCATCGGTAATCGGCGTAAGAAAGGGAAGCCCGGTTTGGCCATTGGTTCCATCTTTCCTTCCCGCACCCGGTGCGCCCGAGGTTGCCCCTCCTAAGAAAAAGACGGTTCGAACCTCTCTTTCAGGAGCAGAGATAAATCCGGAGCAATTTGCAGCAATGTCTGCTTCGGTTGCAGCATTTCTTGGCAGGCCAGTCCGCATTTTGTCCATGAAAAAACTGAAGAGCTCAGATCCACAGGTAAGTGCGTGGGCGCAGCAAGGCAGAATCGATGTGCAAGGCTGTCATTGCCTGAGTGGACCCAGATTTTGGTAGCTTCCCGCAACCCCGGAGCAATCGTGAAGTTTCAGGTTCTCATCGACGGCAAGGTTTATGAAGTCGAAGCGGAAACCGACGACGATCAGGCAGCGCCAGTGTCATCGGTTGCGGTTCCAGCGGTTGGAGCGATCCAGTCGGCCTCAATGACCGAGTCCGCCTGCGAGAGCGATGCTTCACAACCGGACGACCTACGGAGAGTGTGCAGCCCGGTAGCGGGCATCGTTGCACAGTCCCGTGTGAATGTCGGGCAAAATTTGGAAAAAGGTGAACTGTTGCTCGTCATAGAGGCTATGAAGATGGAAACCAGGATAACGGCGCCGGCAAACGTGCGGGTCAAGTCCCTCAGCGTCGCACCAGGAGATGCAGTCAAGGTTCAGCAGGTCCTAGCGGAGTTTGAATAGTTGAGAAGCCCGAAAAAGAGGCTTTATGTTGCTCAAACCGTTCGTCATCAATCAGCACGGCCGCCTTGTCTTTCCCGGAAATTTCTTTCCTGAACTGGACTTTTCCGTTTTCGAAAACCTCCCGCAATTTCTGACTGTGATTCGCCGCGACTTCGGCGAGAAAGCGCCAACCGAAGCCGACATTGTAAGCCGGTTGCAAGCCGGCGAATATCACAATCGCTACGACGTTTGCCGCGACATTGCACTCAATCTCTTTTGGGTCAATCGATACGTTCTGACGATGTACGAAAAGCGGCCCACCCGATGGGGCGATCTTGCCCGGCATCGTGATGACATTTTTCTCCCGATCTACAAACCTCGCGACGCAACAGATTTGATCAAGGCGATCGAAACTGGATACCGCAAACTACCCCCAATGGCGGATGAGAAAGTAGAAGACAAGAGCCTCCACATCTTGCTTGATGTGTTTCGAAACAAGCACAGCGCTGGCGGAGAACTACGGCCGATCAAAGCTACCGTGCCGGAAATTCTGGCCGATCCGCACAATCTCACCTGCCATTTGTTGAAGTATGAACCCGATTATCCGGTGTACAGCTATGAGGACGTCATTGACTTCGCCCATCCAGTGCCGGAATTGGAAGCGCTGATGCGGCAGGCGATGATTCTGCACAACCAATATCCCTGGGATCCAGCCACCAGCACCAGAACCGAAGTAGGGAAGCTTCGGGACCGGGACTACGTCGTGGCTTTTCACCCGCGAAACCAGGAAGTAATGCAGTTCATCCGGCGGGCAAAACAAAACGGGAACTCCAATCACCATCCGTCGCTCTTGCGTCCCGAAACGATGGCCTTGAGCGAGCCCGAAAAGCCGTATCCGCCGGTCATCGTGCGGGACCGCTTTGGTGTGATGCCACGCATCGAGGCGATCTCTGTCTATGAAGGGGAGATCGCGTGCAGCAACGCTGACCTGATCAGTAATCATGCTTACTGCTGGTCACACATGACCGCGGCAGACATTTCCGATAAGACTGGCATCGAGGAGCGTCGGTACAGCCAGCTTAGCCTCGAAGACATGTCATTACTCGCAGCGCGCGAAGCTCTCAACAAGGCAGGCCGCAGGCCATCCGAGATTGGAGCTGTGCTTTTCTGCAGTTGCACCAGCACCCGGTTGATTCCGTCCGTGGCGACCTGGCTTTCCGGCGAACTGGGGATTGCGCAAACTCATGCCTCGTGCGACATCGTCGCTGCCTGCGCGGGTATGTCCTACGGCATCGGTGAGGCCGTTCGTCTATTGCAGGAGATGGAACAGCCAGTCTTGGTTGTGTGCGCCGAAAAGTTCTCCGACAAGATCGGAACCGTTCGCACCTCGCGCATGATCTTCGGCGATGGCGCCGCCGCCATCATCCTCGGCCGGGCCCCGGCTGGAGCTCCACCCGATATCGAAGTCTTCCAGACCTACGCCAGCGGCCCTTGGTCGGAAGTCAACTCGATCATCTGGCCGAATCCCGAATTCGACAACAACATCACCGTGTATGGCCCGGAGGTGAAATCGCTCGCCAAACGTTATCTGGTGCAGATGATCGGGGAACTTAGATCATTACCGAATCCCGATGGCAATGGCAAAGGTACGCTGCTCGATGCCGTCGAACTCGTCATTCCGCATCAAGCCAATAAAACCATGGTCACCGAGCTCGCGCAGGCTGCCGGAGTGGCTCCGGAGAAACTCTATTTCAACATTGAACACGTCGGAAATACTTCTGCAGCTAGCATCCTGCTCGCGATCCACGACGCCGTCAGAGAAGGCTGGATCGATCATCCCATGCGAACGTTTACCCCCGGGTTTGGTGCAGGTGCGGTTGGTGGATACGTCGTCATGCGAATTGATCCGCGAGTGGTTAGCTGTCATCAACAGGAGAGCAACATGCACACCAATGGAACAAATGGGCTGCACGCAATGAACGGGAACGGCACGAATGGATGGCATTCCTTGGAAGGGAAGGTTGCTTTGGTAACCGGTGCCTCTCGCGGAATTGGACGAGCCATTGCTCTCGAACTTGCTCGCCGTGGCGCCAAAGTTGCAATCGATTACCGTAGCGACTCGCTCCACGCTCACACCGTCGCCCGGGAAATTCGCGACCTAGGTGGCGATTGCATGCTTATTAAAGGAGATGTCGCCGATAAAGAAGACGCCCGCCGCATGGTGAAGAGAGTGCTCGACAAGTGGAACCACCTCGACATCCTCGTGAACAACGCCGGAATCACGCGTGATAAGACGATGCGAAAGATGACGGACGACGACTGGGCAGCCGTCATCAATGTCAATCTGAATGGGACCTTCTATACGACCAGCGCCGCTTTGCCAGCGATGATGAACCAGCGCTTCGGCCGCATCATTAATATCAGTTCGGTCGTTGGGCAAATGGGGAACTTCGGCCAGGCAAACTATTCCGCCAGCAAGGGCGGGATCATCGCTTTCACTAAGACCTTGGCTCTTGAAATGGCAAAGTACAACATCACAGCCAACTGCATCGCACCAGGATTTACTTCCACGGAGATGGTCGAAGCCATTCCTGAGGATGTTGCCGCGCAGATCAAGGCCAAAATTCCGTTGGGACGTTTTGCTCTACCCGAAGAAATCGGCAAGGCCGCGGCCTTCCTCGCTTCCGAAGGAGACTACATTACTGGCCAGGAGTTAAACGTCAACGGCGGCTATCATATGTGAACTTTTCGCAGATTACTTAAGTCCCAGGTTGTGCCTCCTGGACTAGGATTTCCCCTCAAATTGTGTTGTAATGCAGTGCAGCAATAAAATGCGCTGCGCTGCAACAATCAGAGCGCGTTGCTGCGCGGTCCGCGATGGGAGGTAGGCACGTGATCACGCCATTTACGCTTGAGGGGAAAACAGCGCTGGTAACCGGTTCCGGACGCGGCATTGGGCGAGCGATTGCCGAGAAGTTGGCAGCCTGTGGTGCCTCCGTCATGATCAACGATCTTGATGAGACCGCACTTCACGAAACCGAAGGTTTGCTACGCTCACTCGGACAGCGTATCGAGCACTTTTCCGGGGATCTTACCGACGCATCCTTCCCCGACAAGTTAATCAAAGCGACGCTCGATGCCTTCGGTGCCGTCGACATCGTTGTCAACAATGCGGGTTATAGCTGGGACAGCGTAATTCAAAAGACTACAGATGAGCAGTTTCTATCCATGCTGGAGATTCACTTGGTTGTGCCATTTCGTATCCTACGCGCGGCCTCGACGTACATTCGAGAGGCTGCCAAGCGTGAGGTTGCGGCGGGCAAACGAATCATGAGAAAGGTCGTCAACATTACCTCGATCGCAGGCACGGACGGGAACGCCGGGCAAGCAGGCTACTCCTCTGGAAAAGCTGGTGTGCTTGGTCTGACGAAGACCCTCGCCAAAGAATGGGGACGTTACAACGTGAACGTGAATTCGGTGGGATTCGGTCTGATCGAAACTCGCCTGGTGCAGTCCCTTGAAGGCAAGGACGCTAGCATCGAAATGCATGGGCACCAAATCCGGATCGGAGTACAACCCAGCATGCTCGAGTCCGTGAAGAGTGCGTGTCCGTTAGGTAGGCTCGGAACTCCCGCTGAGGCTGCGGGCGCAGTCCTGTTCTTCTGCTCCCCATTGTCCGATTACGTGACCGGTGAGGTCCTCATCTGCGGAGGGGGCTACCACTTCTAAGTCCGCTAAGAAGCCCGCGCCAGTTCGATCTCGGACAGCGCGAAGAATTCGCGGTGCGCCTCTTCAACCAGCCGCCGGACTTCCTCGTAATATTCCACGCTATGCTCGTTGACCGAGTCGTAAGAGGTGATGACCGGCCGCTCGCTTCGGGAAAGTTCCTGTGAGTTCTTTTCCGCCATAAATAGTCCTTGTCGAATAAATTTATGAAGCCGGCCGATCCCGGGAGACCTGCGGACGGGACCTCTAGAGCCGAGGCCATCCTACGCCAAGTTAACCGTCTTGTTTGTGCTGCGGATCACCGAGATTGGTGATAAACGGGCATCCGCACGCTAGCGTTTTTTTGACCGCTTCGAGCTCTTTTTCTTGCTTTTCTTCACTGGGCGCAGTCCGGAAACCAGCCCTTCCAGTTCCTGCACACGTTGCTTGAGTTCATCCACATCGGTCGGTTCTGTCTTTGCCGACGAAGCTGCGGACCTTGGATCTGGTTGTGCTGCAGGATTCTCCGGCGCTGCCGTTCGCATGAAGTCGAATGGGCTCAGGGGCGGCGTCATCGCGCGGTAGGCGTTTTGATACATATCAAGGAAAGCCTTCATGTACTTCAGCGTGGTTTCTTGCGTGGCCCGCCCGGAAGCCGCTACCATCTGCCGCAGGATATCCAGCGGAAATGCCGATCCTGGCTCCTTCGCGTCCTCCACAATAATCTGTGTCAGCACCAATCTCGTCAGATCCTCGCCGGTCGCAGCGTCGACCACCTGCACTTCGTAGCCGTCCCGGATCATCTGCGCCACTTCATCCTGGTTGATGTACCGGCTGTTCGTCGTGTCATACAGACGCCGGTTTTCGTATTTCTTGATCACCACCGTTTTCCGCGCCATGAAGCTCCTTTTCCCGCTTGACATCTCGGTCCGAACGACTATTATTAAACTATGCTGCAGTGCAGCAATACTCGCAGCAGGCTAACCGCCGTAAAAAAGGAGCAGAACATGCCAACGCCTCCGAAGTCAACCCGCACCGCCCCCGAGAAAAATGAGTTTGTCGAGAATTTACTCCCCTTCTATACCAAGAATGTGGAACGGCTCGCTGATCTGCAAAAGAAGTCTCTGGAACTGGCCGCCGAAGAGAATGCCGAATTCATGGACACTTGCAAGAAAGCTTTCCACGTTGTGCCGGAGACGCCCGGATTCTTCTGGTTCGATCTGCTCAATCAGACGTTCGAGCGCTTTGTCGAGACCGAAAAGGGCGCGATCGATCTGGCCGTCGAGCAGACTCACGCAATTGCCGATATTGCGAAGGACCGCGGCACCTCCGGAACCAAAGTTGCCGAGGGAATCACCGGCGTGCTGCAGCAGTCCGTCGAACGCTCTGTCGCAATGCAAAAAAAAATGCTCGATTATTACGCGGAGCAGCAGAAAACCGCGTACGATACGGCGAAAAAGCAGTTTCGCATGCCCAACAATCCCATGATAGAGGCTTTCCAGACTGGCCTGGATAGCTTGATCGAGACTCAGAAGATCATGCTCGACATGGCGTCCAAGCCGCTAAAGCGCTCTGCGGCTGCCTAGCGGAGCTATACTGAAACGTAACACCGGCGCAAACTGCGCCCGCCTGATTCCTGTCCTTCCAGAACTCGGCCGCGGGATGCCCGAGGCAATGAGTGAGGTGACCGTGTATGGCGGATGAACAACCTACCAATGGGAAAGAACGCGATCCCGTGTCAGCCTTTCGGGAGATGCGGGATTCCTACCTAGACACGTTAGCGAAGGCGATGATTGACGCAGTCAATACCGATGCCTACGCAAAGGCCACCGGCGCTATGCTCGAAACATATTTGGCCGCATCATCGCCTTTTAAAGACGCGCTCGAGAAGGCCATGCTGCAAACCCTGCAGCATCTCAGCATGCCTTCACGAGCCGATTTCATCAGCTTGGCCGAACGTGCCACCAATATTGAAATGAGGCTCGACGACATGGATGCCAAGCTCGACCGCATCGAAAAAGCCATTGCTCTGCGCCAGCGAACTCGAGCACCCGGGGCAGTTGTACGGCCAAGGAGTCGAAAAGGAAAGAGGTGAAATGGCGATGGCAGACGCTATGGCGGTCCTTGATCCCCTGGCGTTCAGTGAAAAACTGATTGCCTTCAACAAAGCTGCAACGACGAAAGTCTCCATTGCCCAAACTCCCAAGGAAGTGGTCTGGACGATGAACAAGGCCAAGCTCTGGCGCTACGTTCCCGTCCTGCCAAAAGAGCAGCGCCATCCCGTTCCTCTGATCCTGGTCTTCGCGCTGATGAACCGCCCCTACATTCTGGATCTCCGACCCGGGCATAGCTTCGTGGAGTACATGGTCAAGAGTGGCTACGACCTTTACCTTCTCGATTGGGGGGCGCCGGGCCCAGAAGACAAGAATCTGAAATTCGACGACTACACGCTGGACTACATGCCTCGCGCCATCCGCAAGATGAAGACCATCGCGGACGCCGAAGAGTTCAGTATGCTTGGCTGGTGCATCGGAGCGATTCTCACCACGATTTACTCCGCCTTACGCGCCGACGAGGGTTTGCGCAACCTCATTCTCCTGACGGCTCCTCTCGACTTCGGAGACAAAGAAGGCATCACTTTCGCCCGCTGGGTAGACGAACGCTTTTTTGACGTCGACAAAGTGCTCGCCGCCTTTGGCAACATGCCAGGAGAAATGATTGATTACGGAGCCAGGGCGTTGAAGCCAGTAGAAAACTACGTGATCAACTATCTCAAGCTTTGGGACAATCTCGAAAATCCGCAAGTCGTCGAAGCCTGGCAGGCGATGAATACCTGGGTCACCGATAACATCGACCTGACCGGGGGCGCATTTCGCCAACTAGTCGTCGATCTCTATCGCAACAACCGCCTGATCAATAATGAGATGTTGATCCGCGGCGAAAGAGTGGACCTTCATCAGATTCGGGCCAACCTGCTGACAGTCATCGCACAGGCTGATCACATCACTCCGCCTTGTCAGTCCGCGGCTATTCTTTCGAAGGTAAGCAGCAAAGATAAAGAACTCTTTCGCATACCGGGAGGCCATATCGGGATCATGGCGGGAAGTGCGGCCCACAAACAGACTTGGCCACATATCGAAGGTTGGCTGGCGCCGCGCTCGGAATGAGCAAAATCAGCCCGGCTGCGATGTAGAAATAATCTCTTCGGCTTCAGCTCGTTCGCTCTCTGCTGCAACCTTCCGCAACGACAATTGTTCTCGATGCGCTAGCAACAGCCCAGCCGGGATCACAGCTACAAAGCTGACCAGCCATAGCAAAATTCCGCAGCTCACCGCCAGCTCACGCGGGATTTGGAACACTTTGTCGAGTGCCTCGATGGTTGCAAGTTGCGAGCCTCCACCCACTCCGGGAAGCTGCAACATCGAACCCACCATACTCGACCCCATCAGCAGCAGAACTCGCGTCACGCTCATGGCGTGCATCGGCGCCCCGTAGGCATGCGTCACTTCTTTATAGGAAACGGCGATCAGCCACCACATCAGCACCGAGGTCGCCGATATCGCGAGAAACGATACCGGTCCATCAATGGTGTTCAGCCCTCCCGCGAATTCCCGCACTCGTTGTGCAATCCGGTGCCCGAGATTTTCTGCCAAGTGCGATAGGCGTTTCTCCACCCAATCGGCAATCGCTGGTCCCTTGTAATTGACGGACATCGTGATGGCGAACAGAAGTACAACCAGTCCCGACAAAAGATAACCAGCAACATGTAGCCAGTGGTAATACGCCGGTCGGGCGGCCGCGAAGTCCCGCAATTTTGTAGGAAGGAAGATGCCGGCAATCATCAGTACCGTGAATGCGGCTAAATCGAAAATGCGCTCCACGGCCCACACCGCCAATTGTGAAGAAAAAGTTAACTTTTCGCGACGCGCGATTAAGTAAGGACGAATGAGCTCACCCGGGCGGCCGAGAAGCGCGAGCCCGGTAAATCCTACGAGGGTCGGTGAGATCAGCCCGATTGTCGACGCATTTTTTCGCACCGGACGCAGGAAAATCTTCCAGCGAATCGCTCGCAAGAAATAGCCGACATAAATGAGAATGATTCCATGAATGACGTGCCGCCACCGAACGTCGCGCGTGTGCTCCAGAAATTTGGCCCAGTCGAATGTCCTCCACTCGCGGAATTGCATGTAGACCAAAGCCACGAGGAGCGCCAACACGAGTCCGTAGATCAGGATGCGGTGCTTATTCATTGAATTTTGATTTCGAGGCGATGCTTAAAAAACAGGGTTAATCTCCCTAAAAGGTAATTGACATGTGGTGGATGGTCAAACCAGAAGAGACTGTCAGTTTAAGGTGTTTGTTTCAAATGCTGATCGGTATCTGCCAGCACAGTTCTTTGCAGGCTGGCATGCCGTGCGCGGCTAGGCTGAGAAACCTGAGAAATCTTGGTCGATAATTTTTTTGTAGCTACGGTCTTTTGAATCGCCGCTTCCCGCTGCTCTGCTAATTTCTTGCGATTGAAGTCGCGAACGATGCGAGCCACGTAGGCCTGTGTCTCGCGATACGGCGGAACCCCGGCATATTGCTCGACCCGCATCGGTCCGGCATTGTAGGCGGCCAGCGCTTTGACCATGTCAAAGTTGTACCGTTCCAGAAGTTCGCGCAGATAGCGCGTTCCACCATCGACGTTGGCCCCGGGATCAAACGCGTCTTTCACTCCGAGTTTCGACGAAGTCTCTGGCATCAACTGCATCAGCCCTTGCGCTCCCTTGCGAGACACTGCGTGCGCATTGAATCCGCTCTCTGCGTGGATCACGCTGTTCACAAGATCGGGATCCAGCCGGTACCGCGAGCTCGCGCTGGTGATCAGGTCGGGCAGCTTCGGGGAATCCGCACTGTTGCTTGCGACCGGAGTCAGGTCGGGTTCGAAGTGATCGACCTCGCTAGTCGGAACATCCACATAACTCGTCTTATCGGCCGTGACGTACAGGCGTGTTACTGAGCCAATGATCTCCCGCTTTTCGTGCCGGATGGAGAATCCATTGTGCAAGACCGCAACGTCAGCCCCAAACGCAAAAATGCCCATCCCGAACAATGTACACAGCACCGCGATTTTCAGCAGTTTTCGCATCAGCTCTGTTGCACCGGAACCGCAACTGTCGACCGGCCAAGCACTTGCTCAATTGCTGCCGCGACCCCGTTCTGATCATTGGACAGAGTCACAGCCCAGCCTCTGCCCCGTAGTTCTTCCGATGCATTTCCCATGATAAATGGCTGGCCAGCGAAGGCAAGCATCTCTATGTCGTTGTAATTGTCACCGATGGCCATGACCTGTTCTCGGGGAATTCCGCGGTAATTGGCCCATCGCTCGAGGGCATGGCCTTTGGAACACCCCTCATTCAGTACGTCCACAATCGAGAGATCCCGAACCGGGTACTCCGTTCGTAGAACAGTTATCTTCTCATGAACGTCGCAGACGCTGAGACTTGCCAGGGCTTTTTGCATTCGCGAGATCGAGCCACAGAACATCGCCTGCACCGGATCCGTGGTTAGCGATCTTTCAATCGGAATCACAAAGTCAATGTATTCCAGGTTCTTCTCGAGCCAGCGCTGAATGCTGCCGTTTAACTCCCGCATGTGTTCCAGGACAATCGATCCCTTGCCTTCGATATCGAACGTGAGCACGGTATTACCGCGAAATTCTTGCATGGCGGTGCAAAGTTTGCGGCATGTTTCGACTGGCATGAGATCGCGGTGAAAGGTTTCGCCAGAAAGCGACCGTGTCACCGCGCCATTCGAACTCACCACCCACAGGTCAAATCCCAGCTGTTCCGCGATGGGAAGAGCGAATCGATGGCGGCGGCCCGTCACCAGGATGATCTCAACGCCCGCTTCATGAGCGCGGCGTAGAGCCGCCAAATCCACTTCAGAAATCTGAAACTGGGGATTCAGCAAGGTGCCGTCGATATCCGCGGCTAGCAAGCGAATGGCAGGTTTCACTGGGTCTGATTCTAGCATTCACTATCGGCACAATATACGAAGCCACGGATTTCGCACGGCAGTGTTGTGATAGACACCCGCCTGCCTAGACCTGTTATAGTTCGCAGCATCGCATGGGATCACTACTCTTCTTCCTGTTGCCCTGGTGGGGCATTCTGCTGCAGGTGTTCGCGATCGTGCACTTCATCCGGCGCCGCCCGGACACCTTCTGGCTCTGGATCATCCTGATTGGAGGTTGGCTGGGCGCAACGGTTTACATCGTGGCCGAAGTGATTCCAGATGCCGGCTTGATGCGCCAGTCTTTCAAAGTCTTCCCGCGCCGCAAACGAATTCACGAACTCGAAGCCGCGATCCTCGACAATCCTTCCGCCGGCAACTACGAGGAGCTGGCCGACCTTTATTTGGAAGAACACAAATTTGCCAACGCGCGTCGATGTTATGACAAGGCGATTTCGTCTCGCACCGACTCGCTTGATCCGTTTTATCGCCGGGGAATCGCTGAAATTCAGATGGGGGATTTCGCCGCTGCCGTGCCGGATCTTGAGCGCGTCATTTCCACGGACCGTAAATACGACTTTCAGCGCGCCGCTGCTTTACTGGCACATGCGTACGCAAACACTGGGGAGCCTGCGAAAGCCGAAGCACTTTTTCGTGAGGTCACCCAGGTATCCACGTTGTCGGAAACCTATTACAACTACGCCCAGTTGCTGGCTTCTCAAGGGCGCAATGCTGAGGCACGCGAGTGGGCACAGCGCATTCTGGCGAAGAAGCCCACCATGCCGTCTTATCAACGTCGCTTGGAGCGTCCTTGGTTCCGCAGGGCTACGGCACTTTTGCTGCGCGTTCGCGCGTAGATAGGCCTTGGTGCGGGGCGGAAGGCGTGGCAGTACCTGACATCGTTGGACTTCGGCGCTGCCCAAGACGGGGAAACGATAAAAACCCGTGCCGCCATCCTGCCTGCAATCAGGAGTTTATGCAGTTTGCGGAGCTTAGACCATCGGGTTAGCCAAGTAATCGCTCACATAAAACCGTGGATTGCGAACTCACGTGCCGTCATCAGAGCTGCCGTTCTCTTCTGGTATGTACATTCAAAAATACAGTATCAGCCTGATGGCGAGGCATGCTTCCGATCAATTATTTCTATCAATACCCCAACGCGAAGGAGACGGAAGGCAGGCGTTGGTTACCTCCCCTTTTTATTCCAGCGCCTGCCGCCTCCCTAAAGCTCTCGGTAGTCCTCTCACACGTAACAAATCTTTACAGATAGAGTTTAGGGCTATTCTTTCGTCGGCCCGCACGCGAGGTTGCCGGTTCTGCTGTCGTCAGCTCTAAATTTTGTTTTCGGATTAATGCTAGTAAGGGCGTGGTTGGATCGACTGCACCAATTCCGGACGGGGCAAATGGACGCTCGGAGTTACCGTGACGCCCGCTGGTGGATCAAACTTGAGCGTCATTATGGCAGCGCAAGCTCCGCAGAGCCAAAAATGAGTCACACGGCGGAGAATCTTCCGCGACGGTTTTCCGCAACCCTCGTGCGACCGTACCTCGAATTGGAATAGGCGCCCATCCCGCAAACGGCGGAGCGGAGCGGCACAAGAGGGATTGGCGCAATTGGTTAACATTTCAGGGTCCAACGGTTGACTGAGGGTTACAGGGTTAAAAATTTGGCTTGCTTCGTGTCTCTTATCTCATGGACGGCGCTCTGATCGAATACAGTGGATGCTGTATTTTCAAGCTCAATAATCCACAGGTCCGCAGGCCAAGAAGCCGCCCGTCAGCTACATGGACTTCCCGCAAAAGCTACCACCGACAAGGGATAGCCCACATCAGAGCGGGCAATTATTGTAGGTTCGGTGGCGCACATAGGGACTCGCTCCAGACCGTCGAATCGCCACCGGTGAAAACACACCATCTCTCGGCTAAATCTAAATATGTCAAATCGGACCGAAACTGTCGTCTGGCCCGGACGACCCTACCCTTTGGGTGCAACTTGGGACGGGGAAGGTGTGAACTTCGCCCTCTTTTCCGAGCACGCAGAACAAGTCGACCTCTGCCTGTTTGATCCTTCGGGCCGGCGCGAACTCCAACGCATTGAACTACGCGAGCAAACCGATCAGGTCTTCCACAGCTATCTGCCCGAAATCAGGCCCGGACAGCTTTATGGCTATCGTGTGTACGGACCCTATCAACCTTCCAAGGGCCTGCGCTTCAATCATCACAAGCTTTTGCTGGATCCCTATGCCCGGCAGATCGAGGGCGATCTCAAATGGAGCGATGCCCATTTCGGCTACCGGGTCGGCCATAAGAACGAAGATCTCTCCTTCGACCGCCGCGACGACGCTCCCGGAATGCCGAAGGCGAAGGTCATCGATCCAGCATTCACCTGGGGATCCGACCGGCCCCCTGCAATTCCGTGGCACAAAAGCATCATTTACGAACTCCATGTCAAAGGGTTCACCATCCAGCATCCTGACGTTTCTCCTCAACTGCGCGGAACGTACGCGGGACTGGCCACCGCGCCCGTCATCGACTACCTCACTCGCCTGGGAATCACCGCAGTCGAACTGATGCCAGTTCACTACTTCACCGACGATCGTCACTTGGTCGAACGCGGCTTACACAATTACTGGGGATACAACTCGATCGGCTTTTTTGCGCCGGCTTCTCGCTATTCCGCAAGCGGAACCATCAACGAGTTCAAGACCATGGTAAAGACCCTGCATTCGGCGGGCATCGAGGTCATACTCGACGTTGTTTACAACCATACCGCCGAAGGAAATCAGATGGGGCCGACTCTGTCGTTCCGCGGCATCGACAATCCCGTGTATTACCGCGCATTGACTGAGAACCCGCGCTACTACAAGGATTACACCGGAACCGGCAACACTCTGAACATGCGCCATCCGCGTGTCCTGCAGTTGATCATGGATAGTCTCCGTTACTGGGTTCAGGAAATGCACGTGGACGGATTCCGCTTTGATCTTGCCGCGACACTCGCTCGCGAGTTGCACGAGGTCGATCGTCTCGGCGCCTTCCTCGACATCATCCACCAGGATCCGATCTTGTCTCAGGTCAAACTGATTGCGGAGCCGTGGGACTTGGGAGAAGGCGGTTATCAGGTTGGCAAATTTCCCGTCGGTTGGGCTGAGTGGAATGACAAGTATCGCGACTCCGTCCGCTCCTACTGGAAAGGCGACGGCGGTTTGATTGGCGAATTAGCTTATCGCGTGACCGGTTCCAGCGATTTATACGCGCGTAGCGGACGCCGCCCGTACGCGAGCATAAACTTCGTGACCGCTCACGACGGGTTCACCTTGCAGGACCTCGTCAGCTACAACCAGAAACATAACGAAGCGAATGGTGAAGAGAATCGCGACGGCACCGACAACAATCATAGTTGGAACTGCGGGGTGGAAGGTCCGACCGACGATCCCACCATTCTTGCTTTGCGCGCCCAGCAGAAAAGAAACTTCCTGGCCACCCTCCTGCTCTCGCAAGGGGTGCCGATGATGCTAACCGGCGATGCGATCGGACATACGCAGCAAGGCAACAACAACGCTTACTGCCAGGACAACGAGATCAGCTGGATCAACTGGCAGATCAACGATTCCGATCAGGCACTCCTTGCATTCGTTAGAAAAGTTATCGCAATTCGCAAGCAGCATCCCGTTTTTCATCGCCGAAACTTTTTTCTTGGCCGGTCCATCAAGGGTCTTGGTATCAAAGATATTCTCTGGCTGAAGCCCGACGGCCAGGAGATGACCGACGAGGAGTGGAAGCAGGAGTTTGCCCGAACCTTGGGCGTTTTCTTCTCCGGAGAAGGTTTGCAGGAACTCGATGAGCGCGGCCAGAAAGTCACCGACGATGACTTTCTGCTGCTGATGAACGCCCATCACGAGCAACTTTCCTTTCAACTCCCGGCCATTGCTCCCGAGATGCTGTGGGTGACTCTCTTGGATACGTCTTGCCAAACCGCGAGCAGTCCCGGGCTTCTCTACGATGCAGGCAAAGTTTATCCTCTCCAGGCGCGCTCACTCGCACTATTAACTCAGCGCAGAAAAGATCAGGTGCGTAAGGATCGGAGGCATGGAACGTAGTCATCGGATGCCGTTCGGGGCGGAGTATCTCGACGGCAAGACACGTTTTCGTCTTTGGGCGCCAAAGGCCATGAACGTCGACGTGTGTCTGACCGACGGCCCGACCTTTTCTTTGAATCGTGATGAGAACGGTTGGTTTGAGCTAACCACCGATTGTGCGAAGCCCGGCGCCCGATATCAATTCCAGATCAATGGTGACCTGAAAGTTCCCGATCCCGCCTCGCGTTTTCAGCCTTCGGACGTTCACGGACCCAGCGAAGTGATCGATCCTGCGGCATTCGAATGGATGGATCAAAATTGGAAAGGCCGCCCATGGGAACAAGCCGTGATCTATGAACTTCACCTCGGCACCTTCACCTCGGCGGGAACACTTGCCGCCGCTGCTGAAAACCTAGATCATCTCTGCAACTTGGGTGTGACTGCCGTCGAGTTGATGCCACTCTCGGACTTTCCCGGCCGCCGCAACTGGGGTTACGACGGTGTTCTGCCGTACGCTCCCGATAGCTGTTATGGCCGCCCCGAAGATCTAAAGAACTTCGTGCAATCGGCCCATGCCAAGGGTCTGATGGTCTTTCTCGACGTCGTTTACAACCATTTCGGTCCCGATGGAAATTATCTTCGCGCCTATTCGCCTGAATTTTTCACGTCTCGCCATCACACTCCCTGGGGAGACGCGATCAATTTCGATCATCCCGTGGTCCGCGATTTCTTTATTCACAATGCCCTGTATTGGCTCGAGGAATATCATTTCGATGGGCTGCGGCTGGATGCGGTGCATGCCGTCCTCGATGACAATCGTCCAGATATCCTCACCGAACTTGCCCAGACCGTCCGCCAGAAACTGCAGCGGCAAAATCACAAACGTTTCATTCATCTTGTTCTAGAGAATGAAAAAAACCAGGCTCCTTATCTTCGTCGCGAGCTTTACGACGCGCAGTGGAATGACGATATTCATCATGCTGCGCACGTTCTCGCCACGGGCGAAACCGATGGTTACTACTCCGACTACGCCCAGCACCCGCTCTGCGAACTCGGCCGCTGCCTAGCTGAGGGCTTCGCTTATCAAGGCGACTATTCGGCATATCAGGAAGCAAATCGCGGCGAGCCAAGTCGCGATCTCACACCGACCCGTTTCGTCTCCTTTCTGCAAAATCATGATCAGATAGGAAACCGCGCCTTCGGAGAACGAATCCTAGAACTCGCTCCCCCAGAGGCTGTTAGGGCTATGATGGCGATCTTCTTGCTCGCGCCCGCTCCGCCGCTGCTTTTCATGGGCGAGGAGTTCGGCGCTCGAACGCCGTTCTTGTTCTTTTGTGATTTTCATGGGGAGCTTGCCAACGCCGTAACCGAAGGTCGGCGAAACGAGTTTCGCCGCTTTCAGAAATTTTCCTCCGCCGAGAGCCGCGCCCAAATCCCCGATCCCAACTCTGAGGAAACGTTTCTCCGCTCGAAACTAGATTGGGAGAACTCGAGCGCTCCCGAACACTCCGAGTGGTTCAATTTCTACCGCGAGCTGCTGGCCATCCGGCATTCGAGAATTGTTCCACTGCTCCGAGGTATTGGCCACAATTTTGCTGGTTATCACGTCGCAGAAACCGGAGCTCTTTCCGTGGACTGGACGCTCGCAGAGGAACAGCATCTAAGACTGCTTGCCAATCCAGGTTCCAGAACCTTGTCTGGCGTCACTCAGATCGAAGGTGAGCCGCTGTTCAGTACTAAAGGTGCGACTGCCGCTCTGAATGATCACCAATTGCCGCCCTGGTCCGTGGTGTGGACTTTGCAAATATGAAAGCAGCGCTGGTTCCAACCGCGACCTATCGCCTGCAATTCAACAAAGATTTCACTTTTTCTCAAGCGACAGACTTAATTCCATACCTGGCGGACCTTGGAATCTCTCATTGCTACGCTTCCCCGTACTTGCGTGCCCGGCCCGGAAGCACGCACGGGTACGACATCATCGATCACAACCACTTGAACCCGGAAATCGGATCCGAAGAAGACTTCGAGCGCTATGCTTCCACACTCCATGCGCATCGGATGGGCCAGATTCTGGACGTGGTCCCGAACCACATGGGTGTCATGGGAGGTGACAACACGTGGTGGCTCGACGTATTGGAAAATGGCGAGTCTTCTATCCACGCCGAGTTTTTCGATATCGATTGGCATCCGCTGAAGGACGAATTACGTAACAAAGTTTTGATTCCAGTCCTCGGCGATCAGTACGGCACTATCCTCGACCGCGGCGAATTACAGTTGAAGTTTGATCGAGAACGGGGTGAGTTCAGCATCTTCTATCACCAGCATCGCTTTCCGGTGAACCCCAAAGAATATCCGCGGATTCTCGGACACAAGCAAAAGCGCCTGCGCGCCGAGCTCGGCCCCAAGAATGAAGATTTGCTCGAACTCCAGAGTTTAATCTCAGCGTTTAACCATTTGCCGGGAAGGGAACAGACCGATCCCGAAAAGATTGCCGAGCGGCTCCGCGATAAGGAGATTCACAAAAAGCGTCTCGCCGCCTTGTGCCTGCGTTCACCGGAAACCTGCAAATTCATCGAGGAAAACGTCCAGGAAATTAACGGAATTCCGGGCGAGCCCGACAGCTTCAACGAACTGCATGAAATCATCAAGGGCCAGCCCTACCGGCTGGCCTATTGGAGGGTCGCCGCCGACGATATCAACTATCGGCGTTTTTTCGACATCAACGACCTCGCGGCCCTTCGCATGGAAAACCAGGCAGTTTTCGATGCGACCCATCGCTTCATTCTTCACCTGCTCAAAGACGGGAAGCTGAATGGCCTGAGAATCGATCACCCCGATGGCCTCTACAATCCCGCGCAATATTTTCAACGATTGCAGAGCAGCCAGAACGGAAGTTCGGACCATGCCTCCCGCCCTGCCTACCTCGTGATCGAGAAGATCTTGACCGGCGACGAGAAACTGCCTTCCGAGTGGCCGATCGCAGGGACCACCGGGTACGAGTTTTCGAATCTGGTGAACGGTTTATTCGTGGACACGACCGCAGCCATCAAAATGGATCGTACCTATCGCGGATTCGTCGGCCATCGCCTGCGCTTTGAAACCGTCATCTATCGCAGCAAGAAACTCGTGATGGATCAGGCTTTGGCCAGTGAGCTGAATGTCCTCGCAAATCTGCTGAGCCAGATTGCACTTGCGAATCGACACACTTGCGACTTTACCGTAAACAGCCTGCGGGAAGCTCTCAGCGAAATCATCGCCTGGTTCCCCGTCTATCGCACTTACATCACTGAGAACCAGGTGTCTGACACTGATCGCAAGTACATCGAGCTTGCGGTGAAGCGTGCGAAGTCGCGCTCTGCCGCCTCCGATACCAGTGTTTTTGACTTCATCCGCGATGCCCTTTTAACTCGCCTCGGGGAAGGACAAACCAAGGGCTACCGTGCAGCGGTCGTGCGCTTTGCAATGAAATTTCAGCAGCTCACCAGCGCCGTGATGGCAAAGGGCGTCGAGGATACGGCTTTCTACCGTTATCCCCGCCTGGTATCGCTCAATGATGTCGGTGGCGATCCCCGCCGCTTCGGAATTCTGCCGGAGACATTTCACGACCGGAACCTGGAGCGGTTGAAGTCGTGGCCAAAGGCTTTGCTCGAAACTTCGACCCACGACAGTAAACGCTCGGAAGACGTTCGCGCGCGGATCAATGTCCTCACAGAAATTCCAGCGTTGTGGCGGACTCATGTCCACCGCTGGCGGGAATTGAACACTGACAAAAAGGTTGTTGCCGACAATTTTGAGGCTCCCTCGCGCAGCGATGAGTACTTCTTCTATCAGACCTTGGTGGGAGCGTGGCCCATGGATGGCCATGTGGCCTCGCCGGAATTCACTCGGCGAATGACCTCATACATGCTCAAAGCGATCCGGGAGGCCAAGATCAAAACAAGTTGGTCAAACCAGAACGCGGATTACGAACGGGCGGTCACCTTGTTTGTCGAAAGGTGCATTGCAACGACGGAGCCAAACCCATTCCTCGAGGACTTCGTGCGTTTCCAGCGACATGTCTCGCACCTTGGAATGTTCAACAGCCTTGCCCAAACACTGGTCAAGCTCACAGTTCCCGGTGTGCCGAATATCTATCAAGGAAACGAGCTCTGGGAATTCAGCCTGGTCGATCCCGATAATCGCAGACCCGTCGATTATTCAACGCGCCGTGTTCTGCTCGAAGAGATCAGGAAATCCGACACGCTCTGCTCCGACAAACGCAAGCACTTCATCTCTGACTTGCTGGATCACATGGGCGACGGACGGACCAAGCTCTACGTGACCTGGAAGGCTCTAAATGTCCGTCAATGCGCTCGTGATCTTTTTGACAACGGAGATTACGTTCCGTTATCGGTCCGAGGAACAAAAGTTAACCACCTCGTCGCTTTCGCACGCTCCTACGGCACATCCAGCGTGATCGTCGCTGTCCCGCGTCTTACCGCATCGCTACTCGGCACTACTCATAAATTCCCGATTGGCGCTGACGTGTGGGGCGAGACTTTTGTTGAGCTGCCTTCGTCCTTTGGTGGGGTTCGTTACCGAAACATTTTCAGCTCAGAGATGCATCTTGCTGAGTCGCGAGACGGCCGATTGTTCCTGAAGGCCTCGGATTTGCTGGCTGATTTTCCTGTAGCTCTACTGGCGTCGGCGCAGGAATAGAATTATCCGCCGTTGGCTGCCGGAAAGGTTTTCCTTCCTCGAAAGAATGTTCCCCCATGCAGCACCGTATCGACCGCATCGAC
>Ga0335078_10003604_pt1 | contig 23044 bp, 15 predicted proteins | sample Lox_Sample_32_FD_206711 | JGI IMG/M metagenome (GOLD analysis project Ga0335078, IMG submission 206711) | Soil microbial communities from Loxahatchee National Wildlife Refuge, Florida, United States - Lox_Sample_3.2 | ecosystem: Environmental > Terrestrial > Soil > Wetlands | place: USA... | reverse complement strand
TCGAGCAGGTAGCGTCCTAGCCGCCGCCCTCGCCAGCCAGGGGCAACGGTGAGGGCGAATTCACCGTCACCGTCAGGCAAGACGGCATAACCCGCCTCGGCAACGAGTGCGTCCTCGGGGCCGGAAATGACCGTGACCAGGCGATACCCGCCCTCATCCGCGGCCCGGGTCATCTGCTCAAGGAACTTACGAGCCGGATGGCACAGATTGAAGAAGCGGTGGTGCCGGTCCTCGTCGGAGAGCCCCTGGAACAGCGCGTCCAGCCCCTCGACGTCGGCCTTGGTCACGGTCCGCACGGTAATGGCCGGGCCATCGGGAAGGTTTAAGGTGTCGGCGACGCCATCGGCTGTGTCAGCGCCGTGTTGAGCTTCAGCCAGCATTGTGCACTCCTTCGGTGCCGGGCGTGTGCTGCGGTTTTGAATCTGCCAGCGGGCCCTTGTGGATGGATTGCGCGCCGATTGAGTGCCGGATGAACCGGCGCGGTGTCGCCCCGCCCGCTGGCAAGTCATCGCTGCCACTTGGCCCTCGGGGGAGCCGCGTCAAGCGCTGGGCCGAGGTCCCTACCCGCTGAGCGAGGGTCAGTGGGGCTCGCAGCGACCGGATGGACCATTCTTTTCACCGGCCACGGGAGTGCAGCGCGTTGACCGGGGTCGAGGCGATCGCTAACGGGTACCGCTGTTCAAGCAGCCCCGCGTACCTCGGGCGAAGCAGACCGAGCTGCTGCTCGGGGGGATCCTCGGCGCGATGCTGCTGGGCCCGGCCATGCTCGCCGACCGCTGGCACATCGGCCCCCGCTCCGGCCAGACCGCGCTGAGCCAGATCATGGCGACCGCCATCGGGCGGCACTGGGCCCACTACGTGATGTCGCTGACCATTACGCTGGTCCTCGCGCTGGCCGCCAACACATCATTCAGGGCACCACCGGGCACATCCACAAACTGCGCCGCCAGGCGGCCCGTGGAGGCTGCGGCCCCGTCGGTTTGTCAATGCGTCCTGATTCAGTCGAGACTGCGCGTGGTGCGATCCAGGTATGGGGTTAGCCGGTGACGGCGGCGGCGTGCTCGAAGCCGGCGTCGTAGTGAAGGATGGCAGCACCGTCGTGCTCTGCGACGGCTGCGGTGATCAGGTCGATGACACCCGCTGCCCGGTGGTGCCCACGGGCGGCCATCCGGATCTGGACGTCCCGGGCACGCTCAGCGATCGCCTCGGTGATCGGCAACACGACGTAGAGACTCTTACGCCGCTCGGCGATGACCCGGATGTCGGCAAGGTCGCGACCCGGAATAACCAGCCTTCAGGACTAACGCGGCACCTTCAGCGGAAGAATTGTCGCTGCTGCTCCGCGATCCAGATCGCGGAGCAGCAGGGGGATCAGGCGCTCTTCCATCACGGCGCGGCCTGATGCTCGCATTTCGGCGGCCAGCCGGGCATCCCAGGCAGAGGCGACCGGCGGTCCCTTCAGCGTCTCTGACTCCCCCGCAGCCGCTGCATCCAGGTAATCGCCCGCACCCATCCGCCATGGCACCGCCCCGTAACGCTCGATGGCCGCGCCGACGAGGCGCAGACCGGTCCAGTCGAAGTCAGCCCGCCAGTGCAGCACAGATGCCTGGCCCAGCAGGCGGTGGCAGGCCGCCGACGGTATGCCCTCGGTGCAGACCAGCGGCTCGCAGCGCGGCCCAAGGTCCGCCGCCGCGGCGCGGAGCAACGCCGGGTTCTCGCATACCCACAGCCCACCGAGGTCCAGCGTGACCGGCATAGTAGCGAGCTGGTGCAGAGTCAGCCGGAATGGCATGCCGAGCCCCGCTGACTCGGTCAGCCACCGCCCTAGGGCGGCGCCGCTGGCCGGAACGTTGAGGACCAGGACCTGGCTGGCCAGGTCATCCACGATGACCCCGGCCGCCTCCCACAGCGCCCGTCGCCCGGCCTGGGTCGTCGGCGGCGCCATGCCCTGTCGGCGTGCCAGCGCGCGCAGCACCAGGCCGGACAGCGGCGGGCCGGACAGGGCCTTGGTGTCTCCGGTCGCCCCCTCGGCGAGGACCGGCAACGGCAGTTCGGTGGCAGGCAGCCGGTCCAGCACGGCGGCGGACTGGGCCAGGGCCTCGTCACGGCCGGCCCGCAGCAGCCGGGTGAGTGTGCCATCACCGGACAGCTCCTCCAGCCACGCCGCGAACCACTCCTGGCCCGCGTGCCGGCATCCCATCGCTGCCTGCACGGCCATGTCCCTGCGCTGTGCGAGCCGCGTGCGCTCAGCCGTCGCGTCCGGGACCGCACCCGTGAGCGTCTCGACCGCGCTGCGCAGGTCCGCGGCGAGACCGGCCGCTCGCAGTGCCAACTCGACGGCTGGCAGCGAAACGGACAAGGCGGAGCCGTGCCCGGCCGGGCGGCCGAGCAGGCGCCCGGCCGCCCGCCGCTGAGCGGGTACCGCGCCAGAAAGCGTTACCACCCCGTCGAGCGGCGCGCCGCGGGCGATGCGGGCCCGGATCCGGTCTACCAGCCAGCTCAGCTCGCTTCCGCCGAGGACTCGCCTCAGCCGGTCCTCGCCGGGAGCGGCCGGCGGCCGTAGGCGCGCCGCGCCGTCAGCTATCGACCCTGCCCTCACCACAGGGCCGCCTCCCCTCACCACAGGGCCGCCTCACCGGGATGCTCAGCGTGTCTGTCACCGCTGAGCCGGGGGACTGGCGCGCGATCGCTGAATTCACGCTGGATCCGCCGGTGTGACGTGCCGTTCCACTCCCAGGTGGTGACGTGCACCGCGTCGATTCCGTCGCGGCGCACCAGCTGGTGCGTGGCGATGCCGGGCACGCTCGCATAAAAGCCCCACTCCCGCTCACTTGTCATCACCACGTCCAGGTCGAACGTGGTCAGCAGACCCAGGCACTTGGCGCGCGCGTCATCGTCCACACCGGCGAACGCCTCATCCAGGGTGACCAGCCGCGGCGCGTCCCGGTGAGCCGAGCGGTAGTGCGCGGACGCGGCGGCGAACAGCGGCAGCGACACGGTCAGCACCCGCTCGCCACCGGAGGCGGGGCCGGTCGCCGGGCGCCATCTGCCGTCCTGGAAGCGCTCGATCACGAACCGGTGCCAGGCACGGTAGTCCAGCGCCAGCCGCAGCTGTTCCTGCCACGTGCTGTCCTCGGACTTCGCGCGCTCCGCCTCGATCTGGGACTGCAGGAACTCACCGACCGCCGCCCGGTCCGCAGGGGACCAGAGTTCCGCATCCTGGCGGAGCAGCCGCCGCCGGGCCTCGGGCAGCCCGGGCGGACCCTCCGGTGCTGGCTCCCAGCGCAGCCGCAGGCGCATGCCGGTGCTGGTCGGCCGCTCGGCCAGCTCGGCGTTCATCTCCGCGACCTGGGCCTCAGCACCGCTGATCAGCTCCTGGAGATGGCTGGCGACGTCGTTGACAAGATGCTCCTCGATCAGCTCGCGCTCACGGGCGGTCAGCATCCGCTCCCGGTAGGAGATCTCGTCGCGGAGCAGGCCCATCAGCTCGCCAGGCGTCCGGTCCTTGGCCTGGTACTGGATGGTCACCACGACCCGCTCGTCCACCAGGCTGAGCGCCGCGTGGTGGCCGTGCCGGGACAGGGCCTCGGCCAGTTCGCTGTGACGGCGGCCGATATCGTCCTGGACCCGCTTCCACGCCTCGTCGCCGTCTTCTACCGCGGTCAGCTCGTGCTCGACCAGGCGGGCCAGCCGCACCGCCGGCGCCGCGGGCTCGGCCGGCGCCGACCCAGGCTCGCCGTCTTCCAGGCTGGCCAGCTCCCGCGCCAGGATCGCGGACGGCGGGCTAGGCTGGTCAAACTCGGGCAGCGCCACCGCCAGCAGGCCCGTCCCGGCGAACCGCCAGAACGCCGCGACCGCCGCGTCCCGGCGGGTCTGCTCGCCGTCCTGGTTCGCGAGCAATTGCTCCTCGCGCCCCTCGAGCTTGGCGCGTGTTTCCGACAGCCCGCGCAGCACCTTGTCCAGCTGCTGGTCGGCCGCCTTGAGCTGCTCGATCCGGCTCGTCACCGCATCCAACCGGTCCCGCAGCTCGTCGGCGGTGGCGCCGATCGAGTCGCGCAGCGTGGCCAGCCTGGCAGCAGCGTCCCGCGCCGTCTCCGCCGCGTCAGCGGCGGCTGCCTGAGCCTCGGCGAGGTCCCGCGCGGCTCCCTCCAGCTCAGCCGCGCAGGTGGCCGCCTTCGAGAGCGCGGCCTCATGCTGCCACAGCGCGGTCAGCAGCTTCTCCGCTGAGCTCCCGTAGCCGCGCACCGCGAAAGCGGCCGCCTGGAGCGCGGCCATGCTGGACGGGACCCCTAGATCGGCGGCGGCCTCATCCCGCTGCTCCGCGGCCTCAGCGGCCAAGCGAGCCGCCTCAGCGGTCCGGGCCTGCTGCTGCTCCACCTTGCTGGTGGCCTGCCGCAGCGCGTCCCGTGCGCCGGCCGCTCTCCCGTGCGCGTCACGGAGTTCCTGGTCACCCGGCGCAGCCGCGACCTCGCCGGCGAGCGCGGACAGCCGAGCCGCGACCTCGGCCACGGCCTGCTGGGCAATGGCGAGAGTCTCCCGCGCCGCATCGATCTCGGCGGCCAGGGCGGCGAGCCTGCGCCGCCGGGCCTGCTCCCGGGTTGCCGCTCCGACGAACTCGGCGGCCAGCTTGGCCCAGGCCCCGCGCAGCGGCCCCACCTGCCACCGTCCATCCTGGCTCACCCAGGCGGGCCCGGGGTGGTCCGGGCCCAGGCCGATGGCGCGAAGTATGGCCTGGACAACATCGGCCGGAACCTGGCCGGCTGCATTGTCAGCCTCGTCGACAGCAGCACGCAACGCGTCCGCGAGACTGCCACCAGTCATGGCCATCGGTTCGTCGGTGCGATGGACCGGGAAGCCATTCTCCGCTGGCGTGCCTGCAGTGACGATCACGTCATGGGTTCCGGCCTCGAGCAGCTGGCCGTCCGGGGTCACCCAGGCATCGAGCAGCCCGGACGCCTCCAGTGCCGCTTCCAGCCCGGCCCGCTGCCGCTCGTCGGGCGGGCCGGTGAAGTCGGTGAGCTGCCAGAGCGGTGCACCGGGCCGGCCGTCCCGGGCCCCCTCGGCCCTGGTGTAGGGAGCCGGCGGCCGCGCGGTCTCGCCCGCCTCCAGCCGGCGTCGCTCAGACTCCAGGTCCGCCAGCGCCCGGGCGCCTTCCTCGGCGCGTGCCTCCGCCCGTGCCTGCGCGGCCGCGAGCAGCTGGGTTGCGCTGGCCGCGGCCAGCCGCAGCGCCGCCTCAGCCGGGTTCGGGCCGTCGAGGGCCGCCGACCACTCCGCCAGGCCCAGCTCGTCGGGGTGCGGCAGAGCCAGCTCCCGAACTCCGGCGGCGTACGCCTGCCAGGCCCCGGCAAGGGCGGCACCCGCGACGGCCACCGCGTCTTCGGCCGCCTGCCGCGCCTCGGCGGCGGCGTCCCGCTCAGCCTCCAGCTCACCCAGCCGGGTCCAGGCCGAGACCGCGTCCGCCTCCTTCCCAGCCGCCTGCTGGGCGAGTTCCAGCACGTGCCCGACCGCCTGCTCCCGGCGCCGGGCCAGCGCGGCGAATTCCTGGCCGGCCGTGGTGATCAGCTCGCCGGTGATGCCGTCCGGCAAGCTGAGCGGCATGGTCAGCCGGGCGTGCTGATCGGCTATTCCGGCTTCCGCCGCCGCAGCCTTCGCGGCCCCGGCGGCCGCCACGGCCAGCTGGCGTGTCCCGGCCGCCGCCGCCAGCGATGTCTCGTGGCTGGTGGCGCGGCCATCCCGGGCCACTCTCGCGTCGCCTTCCTGTTTCGCCGCCCGGGCCGCAGTGGCGGCAGTCGCACGGGCGTGCCGCTGCGCATGTTCGAGGCTGGCCAGCTCCGGCCGGCCGGCCAGCTCCTCACGGACAGCGGTGAGCTCGGCCAGCTCCTCACGGACGGCGGTGAGCCGGCCACCCCCTTCAGCCTCCGCGGTGCGCGCCGCCGTGATCTCCTCCCGGAGGCCGCTCAGGTCGCGGCCCACCTGCTCGTAGGCGGACTGGGCAACACGAAGCTCGCGGCCCTGGCGCCGCGACGCCACCCGCGCGTAGTGCTGGTAGCGCTGGCCGAACCTGGCCACGTGCCCCTGCGTGTCCTGCAGCGCGCTCAGTTCTTCGCGCTGCTGTTCGAGGTCGTGGAACGCGGTCGCGATGTCCGCGATCACCGACTGGTCGAGCGGGGCGAGCGCCTCGGACAGGGCACGCGACAGCTTGCTCTCGTCGGGGCGCCGGGACAGCTGCGGCTGGCGGAGCTGGATGAGCAGATCGACCAGGGACGCATACCGGTCTGGACCGAGGTGCAGCAGGTGCTCATCGACCGCCCGCCGGTACGTCTCGGCCCGCTGGGTGACCAGGCCGTACTCGCCGATCGCAGCCGTCAGCCGGTCGCGGGTGAGCACGGTGCCGGCCGGGCCGATCAGGTGCAGGTCCTCCGCGCCGATGCGCTGGGACGTGGTGAAGTACCACCGGTCCGCTATGCCGCGGCCGGCGACCGCCTTCAGCCCGCAGCCAATGGTGAAATACGCGTGCTCGCCATCCTCGGTGCGGCGGCCGAACTCCAGCCACGTGTACCCGAGCCGCTCGTCATACCGGCCGCCCAGCAGCAGGTTCCACTCCATCTTCTTGTCCCGGTCGCCATCCGGCTCCAGCCGGGTCGGCGAGAGGTCCGCGTCGAGCAGGAACGGCAGGATAAGCGCGAGCACCTTGGACTTGCCGGTTCCGTTGTTGCCGCGCAGCATAAGCCTGCCGTCGCAGAACCAGAATTCCTGGTAGTCGTAGTAGAAAAGATCGGCCAGCCCGGCCCGGAGCGGCTGCCAGCGCGAGCGGAGTGGCACCGGCAGCGGATCCGGGATCGCCGCCTCCTGGCCAGCGCGGGCCTGCCCGGTCACGCCGGGCTCCCGGTGAACGTGGGTTCCGCGTAGCCGTACCGGGCCAGGGCGGGCAGCGGGATGACCACGTCGCCGTCCCGCCGGATCAGACCCAGGGCCGCCAGCCTGCGCAGCGCGCCCGCGGTCAGGTCCCGCTCAGCGCCGGGCTCGGTCGCACCCTTGCGCCAGTGGGTCTTGTGCTGGCGGGCGAGCGTGGCGACGTGGCTGTGCAGTTCCGCCGCGCCTACCATCATCCCGGGCCGCTCCCGCGCCGCCCCGGCAAGATATTCGGCCACCAGCAGCGTCGCATGGCCGTCGGTGCCCTCCTCGGGCATGCCCAAGTCAGTCGCCTCACCGCTAGGATCCAGCAATGCGATCCCTTCGGCCCGGACCTCCGGGATGAAGCCCGTGCCGTCGGCCAGCCGGCGCAGCAGCAGACCCCGCTGGCCGGACAGGTAAGTCCGCTCCTCCTTGGTGAGGTCCGCGTAGTAGAGCACCGGATCATCGAGCAGCCGCCGGACCAGGCGGTGCCGGATCTCCCGGTTCCGCGCCTCCTCCGTCTCTGGCCGCGGCTCGGCGATCATCGCGTGCATCCGCTCGGCCAGCGCCGCCGCGGTCACCGTCGACGCGCCGCGCCGAGTGACCAGCAGGGAGGCGAGAACCCGTCGGTTGACGTCGTACAGGGCATCGCCGCTCCGCGCGATGAACGCCTGCTCGTCGCCCGCAACCCGGGCCAGCACTCTGGCCTGCAGCAGCAGCCGCGCGACCGCGACGAGGTCACGGCGCTCCTCTTGGGAGTCGAGGGTGAATGTGATCCCGGCCTCGCTGAGGGCGGGATCGGCGGCCAGGCTAACCAGTCGCTCTACCAGCCAGCCCAGTGTGACCTGCGCCTCGGCACGCTCCAGCGCCGCCAGGGCCAGGCAGGCCAGCACATACCTGCGCCGTCCGAACGGGATCTTGGCGACGGCGCCGCGGCTGGCGTCGGACAGTTCACCGGGCACCTTCTTGAGCCGGACTACCGCATGGTCCGCGTAGAGGGTCCAGCCCGCCTGGCTGGCGAACCAGTCGCCCAGCCATGCAGCGTGCCGCCTGGCGAGCGTGAAGGCCTGTTGATCGGGGCCGTCCGGGGTCAGCAGCGGATGGCGGAGCAGAGCCCGGACACATCGGCGGCGATCCTCCTCGCGCTGCTGGTCTAGCACGTCGGGCAGGCTGGCTGGGCTCACCGGAGCGCTCCTTCGGCGGCCGCGCGGGCGGCAGGAACCGGCTCCGTGGTGTCGTAAATGGTGATCTCGTGGTCCGGGCCGCGCAACACGCCCGCTGTTGTCACGATCTCGGCAACCGTGCCGTCCGCGAGCGGGCGCAGCACGATCTCCAGGGTGCCGTCGGCGGTCCTGGTGGTGACGACGCCGTCGGGGCCAGGCGGACCGGCCGACAGCGCGTCGCCGAGCACGCGGAGGAACAGGCTGAACTCATCACGGCTGAGTTCGCCGAGCGCGCTGAGCCGCGCCGGGCGCCCGGTCGCTAGCCGCCGCCGCGCCGCCTCGGCCTGCTCCCATTCCGCCGACACCTGCTCGGCGAGCCTGCCGCGCTCGGCAGAGCGGTCCTTGACCCTGGCGGGCGCCCCCCGGCGCTCGTAACGGCCGGTGCTCCGCAGCCGCGCCGAGATCAGCTGCGTCGGCGCGTCGAGCCAGCTTTCCCCGGCGGTGCCGCCTTCCGGCGGCTCACCAGAGAAATGCCTGGATGGCGAGAGCCCGAAGGCGGCCCGCCACAACCGGTGAGCGTCATCCTCGCTGGGTGCCTGGGCGAACCAGCGGGCGAGCGCACGGAAATCGGCGCTCCGGTCACTGCGCCCGGCCCGCCGTTCCTGCAGCACGCTGATTGTTGCCAGCAGGTCCGGAATGGCCTTGCGGGCCCGCTGCCGGAGCAGCGACGACTGGCTCGGGTGGGTCCGGTCGCCGCAGAACCATGACCAGACACCCGACCACCGGCTCTGCCAGTCTCGGAGCTTTTCCGCAGTGGGATCGGTCCCGGCGGCTGCCTCGCGTGCGCCGTCGGCTTCGGCGGGCGCCACGTCTGCGGCCTCCCGCCGCGCGGCCATACGGAGCAGGGATACAGCCCGCTCCGGGTCGATCGACCGCAGCAGGGACGCGATGTCAGACGACTTAATCACGAGCTCGGAAACGAACCGCTCCAAGTAGGACAACAGCCGGTCCTTGTAACCGAGAAAGGCGCCCTCGTCGATGTCCTGCAGATCAATCGTGCGCTGCAGGCCGCTCATGAAGGCGGTGGCGTTCGCCGCCAGGCTGTCCAGCCGCCCGGACAGTTCCAGCAGCAGGCTGTGCACCACGGCCGGATCCGGGTCCGCGGGCAGCCCGGCCAGCGCGCGCAGCCTCAGCCGGATATCCTCCAGTGCCACAGCCTGCAGCTCACCACGGCGCGCGATCTCCTGTTCGTAAACCTCCAGGGCGCGCTCCGCAGCCTCGCCCTCCCGGCTGAGCTGATACAGGTAGCGCGTCCGGTAGAAATCCTCCACCGTGGTGACCCGGCTGGTGTCGGGGGTGGCCCGCAGGTTGCCCCATTCCGCTAGCTTGGCCAGCGCCTCGTGCGCGTCTTCCGGGCTGACCGGCGGCGCGCCGTCACGGCACAGCGCTTCGGTGACGTCCTCGGGCCGCAAATGCACGACGAACCGCTGCTTGCTGACCCGGAAGGCTCCCATCACCCGGCGGTACAGCTCACGCAGTGGCGTGCTCAGATGAGCAAATGGGCGCGCCGATGATTCGTCCATGACAACCCAGTAGTATGCCGCGTCCCGGCGACACTTCGCAGTGAGCACGCCGCGGCCGCCCACCCTCGTGCCGGACACGGCGCCATGGACAAGACGGGGGTGGCCGGCGTTGGCGCTCCTGGTGGCGGTCAAGCTGCTGTCCTGGATGCTCGAGCACCGGCACCGCCAGCCGGTAGCTGGATGCGGCCGTCCAGTAGCGCCGCTAGCGTCGGGTAGCGGGCGCGCAGTCGCTGCTCGCCGTGCTCACCTACCGTTGTGCGATGAGCTCGAGCGATGCCGCTCGCGCTCGGCCCGCGCCTGGCACCAGCCGACACCACTCGCCAGGTCGCGTGCAACCGGGAATACGGCTCTCCTCTCCCTTCGCCCGCCGTCGCGAACGCAGGCGCCTGGTATGCGTGGTTACCGAGCCTGCCCCAGCGTCCGCTCGTTTGCGATGGCGGTCTATCCAGCCGGACATGCGTGAGCACGAACACCGCGAGACACGCTTCGGCGCGCAAGCGCAGGCTGCCGAGTGGGACGCGAGGTATACCGAGCGGGACGGTGCGAGGTGGAGCGGGCACCCGAATGGGCGACTGGTCGCCGAGGTTGCCGACCTGGCCCCGGGCCGGGCACTCGACGTCGGTTGCGGCGAGGGTGCCGATGCTATCTGGCTGGCTCGGCGCGGCTGGGCGGTCACCGCCATCGACATCTCCGATGCCGCGGTAAGCCGGGCGCGGGAGGCAGCACGACTGGCCGGCGCCGCGGTCAGGTGGGTCCGCGGGGAGGCCCTGCGGACACCGCCCCCGGCCGCCTCGTTCGACCTGGTATCGATGCAGTACCCGGCACTGCCCGAGGCCACTGGCGAGGCCGCCGTGCGGGCGTTGCTCGGCACCGTGCGCCACGGCGGGTTGCTGCTGGCCGTCTACCATGCCCTCGACGACGAGCACCGCGAGCACATGAAGTCACGGGCGTCGACCCGGCGGACTATGTGGGCGCGGATGACCTCGCCCGGCTGCTCGCCGACGTCTTCATGATCGAGTTGCCCGCGGTCGAACCGCGGATCGACCCGCCGCCGGATAGCCCGCACATCGCCGGTGTAGTCCTGCGCGCCCGGCGTCGCTGACCGCGCCACTCAGCGCCAAACGATCGCAGAATCTGTTGTCTTCTCTGTCACACACGATTGAGCACACATTCCCGCCGATCTGGGCGGATGGCGCCAAATGGTCTGACAGGCTGGTGCGAAGGTACAGGCCTGGCCGTTCGGCGCGTTCCCGGCAGCGGCTGGGATGCCTGGGATTGTGATCTCGCGCGTGCGGTGGCCGGCTGATCCCGGGCTGGGCGGGTGGCCGAGGGGGTGCTGGCCGGCGGTATGGTCAGGGCGCGTGTCTGCACGCGACAGTGGCGGCGCTGCGGGCCGGTTGCCTTGCCGTCGTATGGGGCAAATTCGCGCCAGATGGGCGCATCGGCATCGCCTCGGCGGGTGGCGAGCCTGGTCGCGTCGCGGCTCGGGACAGACGTCACGCGCCGGTTCGGGTCCATGCTCGTCGGTGGCCTGGGGCACGTGTTCCACGACGAACCCGGGCTGCACGAGCCCCACCGGATCATCCTGCTCGATTACGCCGGATAGGAGCCGGAAGGTGCGCCATCCGGTCGCGAACCGGCGGCGGCGCTGTCATCGCCGCACTCCGCATCGGCCTGCTTGCTGGTCTGCTTGCTGGTCTGCTTGCGCGCCGTCAGGCCAGCACACCTGAATCTTCCGCCGGAGCTCGCCGCATGGTCTGAGCCGAGTGCCGGGGCGGGCGTGCGGTGCCTCGATATGGTGTGGGCCGTGGGCAAGGCGAGCAAGCGGAAGAGTCAGCGCCGTCAGGGGGCCGGGCAGTCGCGCGCCGGCTTCGAGCGGCGGCGTGCTCTGCAGGCCGTGGCGACGGCGATGCGGCCGGCGCTCGCCGAGTGGGCTGCTAAGCAGGAATGCGAGGACCAGGCGAGGCGATACTGGCGGGGTGGTGCGGCGCCGCGGCCCGCTGTCATCCCCCGGTGGGCCTGGGACTCCGTGGGCGACCGGTTCTTTTCCGCAAAATGGCTCGCCGATGCGGCCGGGGCGCCTGTGCTCGCGGACGCGCAGCTGCCCGGGCGACCGCCTCAGCCAGGCCGAGGCGCAGCGCGTCGTCGGTGACCGGGCGGCTGGACCCGTCGCCGTGCTGCCGCTCGGACGGGAAGCTCCGCCGTGCTCGCGGGCAGTCCCGGGCACTGGCAAGCCGCGATGTCCGCCCTGTTCCGCGGGGTCGTGCTGGACGCGGTGCCGGTTGACAACCCGGTGGTTTCGGAGATCCTTCGCATGCTCGGACCAGTGGTCTGTGAAGAGCTCACTCGAGCCGATGGGGACGAGCCAGAAGCGGATTGGGCTTTGTTCCAGGAACTCAACGCCCCGCTGTTCGGGGCGGCTACGCCCTGATCGAAGCCGCCTGGGCAATCCTCGGACTCGACCCGGTGGAGCAGGTGCTCGCCGTGCTCGAAAGCCAGATGCACGATGCGCTTGCCGGGGCAGGCACACCGGCGGACCGGACGCCAACGTCATCGCCGAAACGCTGGTCAGAGCACTGACCGGCGGGTACCGATTCGAGGAACCCGGTGACGTCGAGACGCTGGAGCGGCTCGGGCGGCGCACCTCTGGAAATGTACTGCTCGACCTGATACGCGCCAGCCAGGTTGAGCCCGCAGACGCGCTGCGCGTCGGCCTCATGATCCTTGTTGCCCTCGCTGGCCTGGCCCGCACCGATGCAAAATCCGTGCTGTCCAGGGGCCCAGAGATGGCCCAGAGATGGCCCAGAGATGGCCCAGAGATGACTAGCTAAATGTCTCAGCGGGTTTCAACGACGAGAAATATCCGGCGATACCGAGCGGCGGTCGCCGCCGCTGCTAAGCACATCCAGCAACCACTGCGGATCGCGTGTTTTCATCCTATATTCGCCGTTCTGTATGGTCTTGTTGATATCTATCAACCGTTCCGCATGTCGGCAGAATTGAACCGATCTGTCTTACGGCGAGATGATGTGGGGGCCGCGCCACGAGTTGCATTGGCGCAGGACCGGTATGGCGTTGGTATGGCGTTCTCCGGTTGACGGGCTGGTGCCCTTTAGTTTGCGTGACCCGGCTCTGTCAATGTGAGGCTCCGTAGGTATAGGAGTGCCTCGAGGATTTCTGCGAGGACGGCCCCAGCCCGTTGTCCTGGACGATCGTCGGGCATTCGCCCGGACGGTCCCGCGGCTTCGCCCTCACTGCGCGCCTATTTCTCCTTGTTGTGGGCATCCACTCGAACTATCGCTGGTATGGTCCTGTAGTGCCAAAGTCACCGATTCTCCCGCTGGCCGCTGCGGTAACCGCAGTAGCGCTTGGCGCGTCGCCCGCACAGGCCGCGCCGCTTTCGCCGGGAAAGCGCGATGGGGCAAGGGTCGTGGCGTTTCCGCTTCTCGCGGTGAAGGGCCAGGCACCGGCGAGCGTCGGGTCTCACGTCAGCCACTCATCTCATGTGTCGGGCTCTGGTGGGCACGTCTCGCACGTCTCGCACGTCTCGCACGTCTCGCACGTCTCGTCGGTCCCTGCCCCGGTGCCGACGAGTGCGGCGCCTGTCGCGCCCCAGCCGCCCCCGCCCCCGCCGACGGCGAGCCCGGCGCCTGTCGCGCCCCAGCCGCCCCCGCCGACGGCGAGGCCGGCCCAGACCGCCAGCGCGAGCACGGACGGGTCGCCTGCCGTCGCGCCGCCGCAGAGCAGCCCGACGGGCAGCCCGACAGTCGTGGGGAGCGGCAGCCCGACGCCGAGCCGTGGTAACGGTAGCGGCTGCGCGTCCGTCATCGTCGCGCCGTTCGGCGCCCTCGCGGGCACGATCAGGCAGCTCGCCCGCCGAAGGAAGGGGCGATGAGCCCGGCGGACGGCGCGCCTCGCACCGGTGCTGAGGCTACTGGTGCTGGCGCGATCGGTGCCGCGGAGATCACGCTGGCTTTTGACCAGGCCACGGTGAACTTGGACGCGTTGCAGCGGAGCGCCTACGCAGTGGCCGCGGAGATGACGGTCGACATCCGCGTCTCCGGCGCGGACTACGTGTGCACTTTCTTCCCGCGCAAGCAAGACACCACCGACGACGAGCTGAAGCACCGGTTCCGCGCGGAGGTGAACGACCAGATCCTGCGAGTGCGGATAGCGAAGGAGACCGAGCCGCTACGAAACCTGGTCTTCGCGCTGGCGTTCTCGCAGACCGGCCTTGTCGAGGCTGAGGGCGCGTGATGAAACTGGAGCGGGTGGCGACGGCGCTGCCCCGGCACGGCTGGCAGTTGCTGCCGCTGCGGTTCCACCGGATCGACGCGGACTCGGTGGTCCTCACCAACCTGGTAGGAGAGCACGTGTTCGTGACGCCGGACGAGCTGAGCGCCGTGGTGAACGGTACCTGCGCGGATCAGGAACTGCTTGCGCGGCTGCGGGCGGCGCACCTCATCCAGGTGCCGGGCGAGACACTGCCTGCCGAACTGCTGGCCATCAAACTGCGCACTCGGATGCGGCGCCTGCCGGACTCGACCGGGCTGCACATGTTTGTTGTCACGTTGCGCTGCGAGCACACGTGCCGCTACTGCCAGGTGTCTCGGCAGTCGGCAGCGAAGAACGAGTTTGACATGACCGAGGAGACCGCACGCCGGGCGCTTGAGCTGGCTTTCAGGTCGCCGTCACCGCACCTGAAGGTCGAGTTCCAGGGCGGCGAGCCGCTGCTCAACTTCCCGCTCATCCGCTGGATCACGGCCGAGGCTAAGCGGATGAATAAGGAGCACGGCAAGGATCTCGCGTTCGTGATCGCGACGAACCTGGCGCTCCTCGACGAGGAGATCCTCGACTTCTGCGCCGAGGAAGAGATACACATCTCGACGTCGCTTGACGGCCCGCAGGACCTGCACAACGGCAACCGCCGCCGCCCCGGGCGCGACAGCTGGCAACAGGCGGTGGCGGGCATCAGGCGGGTGCAGGAGCGGCTTGGCAAGGATAGGGTCAGCGCGCTGATGACTACCACGGAGGCGAGCCTTGGCCGGGCGGCCGAGATCATCAACACCTACGCCGAGCTCGGGTTGCACGGGATATTCCTGCGCCCAGTCTCGCCGTACGGCTTCGCGCTGCGAGGCCGTGGCGGCGCGAATTACGACGTCGACCGGTGGCTTCAGTTCTACGAGGCCGGCCTGGACCAGATCGTCGAAATGAACCGGCAGGGCGTCCCTATGGTGGAGATGTACGCGTCGATCATCGCGAAGAAGATGCTTACCAACGCCGACCCCGGTTACGTAGACCTGACCTCTCCGGCCGGCATCGGGATCGGCGCGCTCGTCTATAACTACGATGGCGATATCTACGCGAGCGACGAGGGCCGGATGCTTGCCGAAATGGGCGACCGCACCTTCAGGCTCGGCACCGTGCACGACTCTTCCTACGCGGACATCATGCTCTCCGACGGCCTGCTGTACCCGCTCACGGAATCGATCACACTCAGCGCGCCGATGTGCGCCACGTGTGCGTTCGAGCCGTACTGCGGTGCCGACCCGGTGTTCCACTACGCGACCATGGGAGACTTCACGGGGCATAAGGCGCTGTCGGCGTTCTGTCGGCGCAACATGGGCGTATTCACCTTGCTGCTGCGGAAGATGCGCGACGACCCTTATTTCCGCGACCTGCTGTGGCGGTGGGCGCAGTGAGACCGCCTGGCACGGTGGCCCGCCGCGGCGATGCGGCGAGGCAGAGCTGGTGAGGCGGGGACGGTCATGCTGAAGCTGATGGGCCGCGCTGACGCAAGCGGGCTGGCCGGGCCGGTGGCCAACGATGTATGGCGGGTCTGCCGGCCTGAGGACGCAGACAGCGACCGCAGCGGCGTTGGCGACGAAGACCCCGCCAAGTCCATCGCATGCCTACTGCGGGACGGGCAGGCCGCACCCCCCGGGTACGGCCTCTATCTGATGGCCGAATACGAGCCCGGGATGAGACTTGGGACGCTCGGGGCCGGGTCTCGCGGCCCTGGGGTGTCCGAGATGCCCGGTCCGGTGCTCAGGCTCGGGCCCGAGCTGGCGCATCTCGACGCGGGCGACATCATCCACGTCCCCGACGACGGCCGCCTGGTCACCGTGCTGTGGAAGAACTCCGCCAGGCACAACGCCCTGCTGCTCACCGAGCAATGCGACAACTACTGCCTCATGTGCTCCCAGCCGCCGAAGGACCGCGACGATTCCTGGCTGTTCGACCGGGCAAGGAAGGTGATCAGCCTGCTGCCCGTGGGCGCGCGGGCTCTCAGCCTTACCGGCGGCGAGCCGACGCTGCACGCGGACGCGCTCATCGGCCTCCTTGAGCACTGCAAGCGGGTTGCGGCCGGGCTCTCGGTGCATCTGCTGTCCAACGGGCGCCGTTTCGCCGACCCAGTGTTCACCCGCCGCTATGCGGCGGTCGGTCTTTCCGACATCATGGCCGGCATCCCGGTGTACGCGCCCGAGCCGGGCCTGCACGATTTCATCGTCCAGGCCGCCGGCGCGTTCGACGAGACGGTGCACGGCATCCTCAACCTGGCCTCGCTCGGTCAGGCGGTGGAGATCCGGGTTGTAGTCCAGCGGCACACCGCTCCGGTGCTCGCCGGCCTGGCGACATTCATCGTGCGGAACCTGCCGTTCGTCGCTCAGGTCGCGCTGATGGGACTGGAGATGACTGGCCTGGCCCGGCCAAACTCGCCGCTGGTGTGGGCCGATCCCGCCGATTACCAGCGCGAGCTTGCCGGGGCGGTCGACATACTTGCCGCAGCCGGAATCGCGACGCGGATCTACAACCACCAGCTCTGCGTCCTCGACCGGCGCCTGTGGCCGTACGCGGTCCGCTCAATCAGTGACTGGAAGAACGACTACCTGGACATCTGCGGTTCCTGCTCGGTCCGTGACGCATGCGGCGGCGTCTTCACGACAAGCGGCAGCCGCCTCAGCGAGCAGCTGCGCCCGGTGCCCTGATCAGCCCGCTGGTGCGGCCAGGATGCAAGGACCGGGAGCACAAGGACCTCCTTTGGCAGGTGCGGAAGTCGCTCTCGGGGCATGCTGGGTAACCCCGCGGCGCGAGCCCGTGCAGCCGCCCGACGAGAACAGCTCCGCGCGGGCCGAGGTCTTCACCGGCCGCTGGGAGGACCCAGCGGCCGCCGGCTTCTGGAACCATGGGCGCTGCGGGTCTCAGGAGCATGCCGAGCGAATACGCAGAATTGAACAATCCGCACGTATATGCGAGCCTAGTTCTCCGGCCGTTTGGCCGCGCCGATTCGGCGTTCCGAATCAGACTCGGCAACCCGGTCTAATCCAGCTATTACGCTCCGTGAACGCAAAGTGGCCCTGTGACAGGCGCTGAGCTGCTGCGTCAATCGGGCGTTCCCTCAGCCCGGGACTGACAGGTCACCCAAACAGGTCGCACCAAGTCAGACCCGTGGCGCGTACTCGATCGAGTGGAACGGCCAGTCGCGTTCCAGCCAAGCGCGGACCGTGTGGTAGAGCACTGAGTCGAGCGCCGCACGGTCCGCGCGCACCCAGGAACTGACGGCCGCATCCTGTTCACCCGCGCTGGGCTTTCGCTGCGCGGCGGGTAGATGCACACGCAGCCGATGACTTCGCCGGTGCTGGTGCTGAGCACCGTATAAGTGAACCCGCGGCGCTCGGCAAAGTCCTGCGCGTGGCGTTCGAGGTCGCGCAGATTTTCCGCCAGGCTCATCTCGTGCGGCCAGTCTGTCCCGGCGAATCCCGGCGTCGCCTGAATGTGGCCGATGCTGGCCGTCCATGCGGCATAGTCCGCGGCGTTGTGCTGAGGCCCAAGCGGTTCCAGCCGGAATTCCTCAGCCGTGAGCCCATCAGGTACCGCGAAATCCAGCGGAACGAAGAACCGATCACTCATCAGGCGATGTTAGCCGTACTGCCATCGCACCCAGCTCACCCGACCGTAGCAAAACTCCCCCCGGAGGCCCGCCCATGGACACAGCGCCGTCCGGGCAACCTCGGAGCTTCCTGAAGGCCACGGTCACGTTCCGTGAAAGCCTTCAGCGCTATGTCACGCGCAGTTCCGCCGTTATCTCGGCGCGTACATTGGCGGGGTTCCGGCCACGGCATTTGCTTTCCAGAACCGGCACTCTGCACGTTACGTGTCTGTCATGACGGCATATCGGGGTGTGGGTCCGTGCGTGCGCCTGTCCCGCCCATGGAGACGGTCTGAGTGACACTGATATGCAGGATGAGAGTGCATCCAGAACGCCTGCTCCCGCGCCCTGTGGCAGAGCTGAGTTCTTCATCAAGCGCATGACGCAGGTCATGTCCGGGGTTCACGCGCAGACCTTGGGTTGCGGCTCGCCGGAGGCGTATTGATCCCAGTGTTGCCGTGTTGGCGGCCCGACGTCGGCGCAGAGTGCCGCATAGGGATCCGTGTAGAGCGATACTTCCCACAACTGCACGGCGCCGTCGACGCCGGCGGTGGCCAGCAGCTTGCCGTCCGGGCTGAACGCTACTCCGTGAACGCCGCCATAAGGGCCGAGGTCAGCGGGGAGGGGCGTGCCGACGGGCTGACCGGTGACCGGGTCCCACAACCGCACGGTGCCGTCACCGTCGGCGCTGGCCAGCAGCTTGCTGTCGGGGCTGAACGCCACTCCCCACACGCCGCCCTGGGCGCTGGTACCAGCCCGGAGACGGGCGCCGGCGGGCCTGTGACCGCATCCGACAGTTGCGTGGTGCCGTCAGCGTCGGCGCTAGCCAGCAGCTTGCCGTCGTGGCTGAACGCCAAGCCCGACACGCCGCCATAGGGGATGGAGCTCGGATGGTGGGGGGCGCCCACGGGCTTGCCCGTGACCGCCCACACTTGCACCGTGCTGCCGGCGTCCTCGCCGGCGGTGGCCAGCAGCTTGCCGTCGTGGCTGAACGCCATAGCGGACAAGCCGATGGAGCCGACGTGGAACGGCGCACCGACGGGCTGGCCCGTGACCGGGTTCCACAACTGCACGGTGCCGTTGCCGTCGGCGGTGGCCAGCTTGCCGTCGGGGCTGAACGCCACCAGTTCTGACAGGGGGCCGGAGCCTGGAGGGCCGGGGGGGAGGGTCGTGCCGGTGGGCTGGCCGGTGACCGGGTTCCAGAACTGCACCGTGCCGTCGCTGCCGATGCTGGCCAGCAGGTTACCGTCGGGGCTGAACGCCACCTTCATCGGGCGGCCCTGGGCGCCGGTCTGGAAGGGCGTGCCGACGGGCTGGCCCGTGACCGGATCCCACACCCGCACCGTCCCGTCGGCGTCGGCGCTGGCCAGCAGGTTACCGTCGCGGCTGATCGCCACCTCGTCCACGCTGGCCTGGTTGCCGGGGGCAGGGAGGCCGGCGGTGCCGACCGGGGGGCCGGTGAGCGACCCGTGAATGCTGGCCTGGGCGCTGGTGGCGGAAAGAGGGGCGGCGCCGACGGGCTGGCCGGTGAACAGGTTCCACAGCCGCACGATGCCGTCGCCGTCGGCCGTGGCCAGCAGCGTGCCGTCGGGGCTGAACGCCACCCCTGACACCCCGAACCCGGCGCTGGTGGCGTCCAGGGAGGGTACCGACGGGGCGGCCTCCCTAGCAGCTGGGCGTTCATCAGCTGTTCCGCCAGGGCGGCCAGCACCCGCGGCCCGTCGCTCGCACCGGCCACGGTGACCCGGACCCGAGCCCACCGGATCGGACAAGCGACACCCGCCTGCGATCTCGCGCGGCGACGCGAACCTTCCCCCGTCGCGGGCGAGGGACCTGGCCGATCAGCACAAAGGAGCCGACAGCCGCGGTGCTCGCGCACATAACCAGCTGATCCGCGCCTGCCGAGCCCGAATTCCGAAGGTGCGACGATACGCACGCAATCGGCGATATGCGCGCCATCAACTCATGACGCCTGGCGATAAGGCTGTCCGTGGGCGACAGGATTTACCTGGCAGGTCGCCCCGGGTTGACCCCTCTGCCGGAGCGGCAAGGCGCCTGACCCGGCTGGGATTTTCCCGGTGGCCGGTCATGTCGCTGCTTGGCGCCAGAACCAGTGTGTGCCCTGGTGGCATCGCTCCAGCAGGAAGGTGATCTCGTCCAGCCGACCGGGCGCCTGCGGGTCGCCAGCGCAGTCCGGGAACTGGCAGGTGCCCGACTCGACGGGCGGCCCGATCGAGGTGGGCTCAGGCGAGGCCGGCTGCGCCGGGCTGCAGGGCATGGGAACGCCGTTAGGGGTCCTGGGGCTGCCGATCGTCTCGGCGAAGAACGGGTCTTCAATCAGGCCCCGGGCCTCGCCGGCGGTCAGGCGTTCCCAGTAGCGGGCGAGCCATCCGGCGTTGAAGTCGGACCACGCCTGTCCCGTCATGCACGAATAGAGGTTGGCCAGGTGCTCCCGGACCGTCGGCGGGTGCAGCACGGCGCAGTCCAGTTCGGCGTCGCACTCGGTCGACCGGCGGTTCAGGTTGGCGGACCCGCAGACGAGCAACTGGTCGTCGTACGTCTGCGACTTCGCGTGCACGTATACGCCGATACCAAGATCCGGCGCCCACATGTCCCTGACCGCTACCCTGGACCGCCCATGGTTGTCCAGCCCGCGCCACAGGTCATGCAGGGCGTTCTTGCGGAGCGTCAGTTCCATCTCCGCCAGCCGGACGTCGTTACCGTACGGCGGGATGACGATGAGCAGCCGCAGCCCGGGATTAGCCATCAGCCGGGTGGCCAGCAGCCTGGCCAGCGGCTCGCTCCAAAAGCACTGGTCCCAGATCGTGATCAGCTCGGTCGCCTGGCTGATGGCGTTCGCCAGGCCGGCCAGGACGGTGAACTCGCCGCGCGCAAAAGGGCCGGTGCTGACGTCCGGGCACAGCGGGATCGTGCGCCACATTTGCACCGTTGCCGCCCCGGCCGGCGCCACCGCCTCGGTGGGCGGGAGCGGCTCGACCTTGCCGTGCGAGATCGCGTCGGCGCTGGTCAGCTGGACCTGGCCGGCGCTGCCGACGGCGGAGTCGCGGTCGAAAACGCTGGCCCCGCCATTGCAGTGCCTGATCCACCGCTCGGCGAACTGCTGCTCCAGCGTCGCCACGATCGGGCCCTCGAGTTGCAGGTGATGATCGTGCCAATGCTGGTTGCCACTGCCGTAGACATTCGCGGGCAGACTCTCGGGGCCGGATCCCGCCTCCAGCAAGCGGGAGCCGGGATAAGGGTAGGCCGGATATCCGCCGTACGGCGGCGGGCTCTGCTTGGGCCAGCCGTCACCGGGCCGCGGGATGGCGGTACCTGACTGCCAGTCGCCCGAGCCGATCGAGGTGGCAGGGCCGAGCCCGAAGTCGCGGCGGGTGAACGCGAGGTCCACGCCACCGCAGAACGCTGCGTTCACCGCACCGACCCGGACCACGATCGCCTTCTGGTGCAGCACAGCCAGGAGCGGCGCGGCAACGCGCAGGTCGAGCGCTGCCACGCCGATAGGCTGGCTCAGCCGCCAGAGCCGCTGCAAGTTCGAGTTATGGTCCTGCACAGCCGCGGCAACCGCCCAGTGCTCGTCGGCGAGGTTGCTCACCACCTTGCGCTGGCTGGCGGCCGGCATCCAGAGCAGGAGCCTGACCACGATCCCAGCCGACATCATGCGGATCACAAGCCCCAGGGCCGTCTGGTCCTTGCCGGCCGTCATGCCGGGTTGCCACGGCCCGTCACCCCACGGATTGGCCGTCGAGGTATCCCGCAGCGCGTTGAACTCCCAGCCAGCGATGTACACATGGCCGCGCTGACCGGGCGGCCTGCCCTGGCCCGCGAGGACGTTGGCCTCGTCGATCGCGTTCTCGAAGGAATCGCGGATGGCGCTCAGCGCCAGGAAGCCGCCGATCATCGGCGTGACCTGGTTGCCCGTGTCCCAGGGCTGCTCGCCCGCGTAGGCACGGGCCGCCATCGCCGTGCCGTCCCCCCACGGGCGGCCGTCGCCGGCCGGAGAGTACGGATCGGCCGCGGTGAACCCGAGCAGCCACCGCTCCGGTGCCTGGCGCAGGGATTCCGGAATTTTATTCATTGTAACCCTTGTCCGATTGCTGATACCAGCTTGCGGCACTCCGAATATCGCCAGTCATACGTCGGAGCAAACCATTGTTCCGGCGACTCGCGCTGAAATAGGAAACTCAACAGTGACAGTATGTCCAGGAAGGATGACGTCTATTACTACAGCCGCACTCTCGAATCGCCGAGAAAGAACGTGCTGGTCAGGGAGTTAGAGAACGTTTCGTGGCGAGGAAGATCGTTTGCGTCGTTGCTGGTCAAGGACGCGTCTCCAGCAAACTGCGGCTGTAGTACTATTACGGCCATAAATTAAGGTCCGGTGACTCATTCGTTCTGAAAATCACCATCCTGGTCTATGGCAAGAAGGCGGATATGGCAGCCAATGATCCGTTTATCCCAGGCGCGAACATCGGCATCCGGTCGGTGCCGAACCTCCGCGATATCGGCGGGTATGCCACGGTGAGGGGCCAGCGAGTACGACCCGGGGTGCTATACCGGTCGGCAGCTTTGGGCAAACTTACTGACGCGGACCTGCCGGCGTTCGGCGCCTTGGGCATCCGGACGGTCTTCGACTTGCGGACCAAGGACGAGCGGGCAATCGACCCGGACCGGGCGCTGCCAGGAGTGCGGGCGGTGGCACTCGACGTCCTAGAGGACTCAGCCGGTGCCGGTCCGGTACAACTGCTATCTATGCTGTCCGATCCGGCGGCCGCCTCCCGGATGCTCGAGGGCGGCAGGGCGGTTCCGCTGTTCCATCGCGGCTACCGGGACATCGTCACCCTGCCCAGCGCGCTGCGGTCCTATCGGCAGTTCTTCAGCGACCTGGCCGGCCCGGCCACCCGGCCGGCCCTGTTCCACTGCACCACCGGCAAGGACCGCACCGGCTGGGCCGCGGCGGCGACGCTGATGCTGTTGGGCGTTTCCGGCGACGACGTCATGACCGACTACCTACTCACCAACCGGGACCTCCTGCCAGCGCTCCAGCCACTGCTCGATCAGTTTGAAAAGGCTGGCGGCGATCCGCGGCTCCTGCTACCAGTACTCGGCGTGGAGCCGGACTACCTGGAAAGGGCAATCGCCGAAATGCACTCGCGCTTCGGCTCTATCGAGGCGTACTTCCGCGATGGCCTCGGCCTCCCTGACGATACCTTGTCGGCGATCCACACCGCCCTGATCGAGGCCAGTTGATCCCTCGCATCCGGTGCGCCCGTACGGGTCCACCTGGCCTTCTAGAAATGACTTACGGGAAGGGAGGGAATATGACCTTCCCGGTTGCTGTACCTTGCTGCTGTACGCTCGCTCAAATTGTTCGAATTATGCTTCTTAACTGTACTGTTGTGGAGATAAGGGGACTCGAACCCCTGACCCCTGCTTGCAAACAGGCGGCAGCACGT
>Ga0335078_10003603_pt1 | contig 23044 bp, 19 predicted proteins | sample Lox_Sample_32_FD_206711 | JGI IMG/M metagenome (GOLD analysis project Ga0335078, IMG submission 206711) | Soil microbial communities from Loxahatchee National Wildlife Refuge, Florida, United States - Lox_Sample_3.2 | ecosystem: Environmental > Terrestrial > Soil > Wetlands | place: USA... | reverse complement strand
TAGAGCGTCTGGCTACGAACCAGAAGGTCGGGAGTTCGAATCTCTCAGGGCGCGCCATTTTCCTCGGCTTGCGGTGTAGGTTGCTCGCACGCCTGAATCGCGACCCCCCGCCCACGCCCGAGCGTCTCCGTAAAGAACTCGATCGGATATTCAAACGGCACGTAATAGCGAATCACGCGCCGAATACAACCCGGAGCGGTAGAGCCCCGCGGCGTGGTTCACTTTATCCCCCTTGATTCCTCATGGCACTTTCGGGCGGGAACTGGCACGTCCGAGCCATTTTGATTCTTGAGAGAAGAAACTATGCTCCTACTTGAGCAGCACTTGGGGGAGGGCTGTTCGGCGAGCGTCCCATGACTCTAACCGGAGTCTGGGGCGTTTTCGTTTGTAGTGGTCAGTGGCTGGTGGTTAGTGGCTGGTCGCCTGCCGCAGCTGAACTTCATCTTCATAAATGCTCGGCGAAAGCGAGTGGCCCTGCTGTGCCGCGCTTGACCACTCACCAACGGCCACAAGCCACTAATTTGACCCAACCTCTCTACCGCCTGATAATTGCCTCACGGCATGGACATTTACGAGGAAATCGTCAAGCTGCGGCAGGAAGGCCGGCGTGGGGTGGTCGCAACCATCGTCAATTCACGCGGTTCGATTCCTTCCTTCAAGACCGCCAAGATGCTGGTGCGCGACGATGGCTCGATCGTGGGCACCATCGGCGGCGGCTGCGTGGAAGCCGAAGTCTGGCAGGCGGCGCGCGAGGTTATGGAAAGTGAAAAGCCGCGCACTCTGAGTTTTGACCTCAACCAGGATCCAAAATACGACACTGGCCTGATCTGCGGCGGCACGCTGGAAATTTTCCTGGAGCCTGTATTACCTCCAGCATCACTTTATATTTTCGGCGCAGGACATGTAGCAATAAATCTTTATAAGTTCGCCTCGAACGCCGGCTTTGAGGTCACTGTGGTGGACGACCGCGAATCTTACGCCAACCGAGACCGCTTTCCCGACGCCAAAGAAGTGATCGCCGAAGACTTCGATCAGGTAACGAAGCGGCTTGCACCCGCCGAGTCCTCGTACATCGTGATTGTCACCCGCGGCCATCGCGACGACATGCGTGTGCTGCGCTGGGCGGTGCAGACTCCGGCCCGCTACGTGGGAATGATCGGATCGAAGCGCAAAACGATTGCGATTTTCCGCGAGCTAACCCAGGAAGGACTTTCTCCCAAATTGTTCGACCGCGTGCACGCCCCGGTTGGCCTCGACATCGGGGCGGTCACGCCCGAAGAGATCGCCGTGGCCATCACCGCCGAACTTATCGCCAAACGCCGCCGCTCAGAACGCGAGCTGCCGCACATGAGCTGGTTCCATTCGCATGGTTCGGAAGCTGCCGCGAACAAAGCCCTCGAAGATCCCGCGAAGAAGACTTGACCGCGGAGCAGGCCCGGGTCCGCAGAGAGAAAGAATTCGCGGGCGAGGATGCCCGCGCCACACTTGTTTGAACTTCCCTGGAAATTACCGCGCCGAGTTCGCTTCCACCGCCGGCTTGTCGAACAGTCTCGCATCCACCGTAGGATTAAGCTCGAGCTTTTGGTATTCGGCGGTGCTGGAGTCCCGCCCATTCTGCTTGTTCTTGTGCATGCGGGGCAGAGTGAGCCCGTCGGCGGTTTGCCAGTCATCCAGGATGGTTTGGGCCTGCACCGGCCCCGACTGGCTGAGCGATTGATAATCCTCGCGCAGCACGCGGCCGGTCTTCGGGTCCACATACCAGCGGAGATTCACGCCGTCGCCGCTGATGTCTAAAATGCCGGCATCCACGTCGCCGATTTTCTCGCTGCCCGCCGCTGAAAATACGAACGCCGGATCGCTGGCATGCTGCCCTATGTAGATCAGGTCACGCTTGATCTGAGTAAGGGTCTCAGCCTTCTGCTCTGAAGGCATGTCGCGAACGCCCATCCCCGCCATGGAAACGAATGCAGATGCAGGCGTGGCCACCACGGTCATGTTGCCCATGGGCCCTTGCAGGTCTACGTGAATCTTGTCAGGAAAGATGATCGTAGTCTGCAGATTCATGGGCATATCGCCTTGTGGCGTTTTCTGCGTCAGCGTGATGTTCGCCCGCAGAGATTTCACCGACTGCAGCTTCGCCTCGCCGCCCAGCGCCGCGACCACTTTGCCCATCAAATCCTTTCCAGCCGGATTCGAGGCCGCCGGCTTGGGCGCTTCCTCTTTTTCTCCGGGCGGCTGCGGAATGGCAATGTCCACCGGCGTCACCGCTCCCAGCGTTGTTAGCGGCTTGTCAAAGTCGGCAGTCTTCCCTACCACCAGCACCGCCAGCTGATCTTTGTGCAGATACTTCTCCGCCACCCGCTCTACGTCCGCCTTCGTGACTTTTTTCACTCCGCTGCGGTAGCGCTCCAGAAAGTCGGCGGGATATCCGTAGAACTCATACGCCATACGCTCGCGCAGCACTTTTTCCGGCGAGTCGAAGTTGAAGACGAACGAGTTCAGGATGGCGTCTTTGGCAATCTTGATCTCGTTTTCGTTAATGGGGTCTTTGTTGAGCTTGTCAACTTCCTCGTAGATCGCGTCAATAGACTCCACCGTGGTACCGCTTTTCGTTCCCACCGAGAGCCGCAGAATGCCGGGATGGTCATAGTCCGTGCCGATGCCTCCGCCCACGGCATATGCCAGTCCCTTGGCGCTTCGCACATCGCGAAACAGGCGCGAAGAGAAACCGCCGCCAAAAGCTTCATTGAAAACCTGGATGGCGTAGTAGTCGGGATTGTTGCGGGTCGTGCCCAGCGCCACCATGCGGATGTTGCTCTGGTTCACATCGTCTTTGTTGATGAGGTAATAGCCCGGCTTGGCCGGACGCAGCGTGATCTCAGGCGCTTTCCATTCCGGACCCTTGGGCCAGCTCTCAAATGCCTGGCGCAGCTTGGCTTCCATGGCGGCAGGATCAAAATCGCCAGTGATGCCGAAAATAATGTTGTTGGGCTGCACCGACTGGTTGTGCCAGTTGATGAGGTCCTGCCGCGTCACCGCGGCCACAGTGGCGTACTCAGCCACGCGGGCGTAGGGGTTCTGCGCGCCATAGGCCAGCTTGGCGGCTTCTCGGGCGGCAATGCTGCCCACGTCATCGTTGCGCCGCGAGATATTGTCGTAATACTCCTTTTGCGCCAGCTCGATTTTGTCAGCCCGGAACTCCGGCTCGCGCAATAACTCGTTGAAAACCTTAAACACGTCGTCGAAATCGCCTTTCAGGCAGTTGAGCGAAACAAACGTCGAGTCGGCAGCGTCATCGGTTTCCACTTTGGCGGCGCGCACCTCAAGATAATCGTCGAGTTGATCGCCGGTTTTATCTTGAGTGCCGCCGGTGCGCCAGACCTCGCCATAAATATCAAGCATGCCGACCTTGTCGGCCGGCTCGGCGCGCGATCCGCCGCGGATGCGGGCGGTGGCATCAATCAACGGCAGCTCGTGGTCGGGCTGCAGGAAGATCACCATGCCGTTGGAAAGCTCAATTCGCTTCGGCTCCTGCGGGTGGAACGGACTCAGAGGAGGAATTGGAATTTTCTTCCACGGGGCCTGCGCCAGCACTTGGGTTGCGGCAACCAGCAGGAAGATCGTAATCAGACAGCGGCAGATTTTTTTCATTGCTGGCCTCCCTTGGCCGCGCCCGCAGTTTCGATAATTCCCACGGTGCGGTTGGTGGGCACGAAAATCTGCGCCGCCACCCGGCGGATATCGGCTTTGCTCACCGCGTCAATGCGGTCCACGTTGCGGAACAACTCGCGCCAGTCGCCATAGAGCGCCTGGTTCTCGGCCAGTTCGTGGGCCAGGCCTGAGTTGTCGTCGAGGCCGCGAAGCAGATTTGCTTTGGCGCGATTCTTGATCATTTTCAGCTCATCGTCGGTGATGTCTTCATTTTTCAGGCGGTCGAGTTCGATATGAATCGCCGCCGCCATTTCTTGTGGCTTATGCCCCGGCATCGGAATGGCGTAAAAGGCGAACAGATGCGGATACTTCACGCCGGGAAAATTGGTGAACCCGGCGGAATCTGAGGCGATCTGCTTATCGCGCACCAGCGCGCGGTAGAGCCGCGAGGTGCGGCCGTCCGACATCAGGTCGGCAATGGCGTCGTACACCGCATCGTCGGGGCTGCGATAGTCGGGCCGGTGATAGCCTTCCAGATAAACCGGCTGCGACTGTTCGAGCAAAACCACCGTGCGCTCGGAATTCTGCGGCGGCTCGACCGTCGGCGCGTCCTCAGGCTTCTCGTGCGAAGGAATGCGGCCGAAATATTTTGCAATAATCGGCATGGCTTCGGAAGCCTTTACATCGCCCACCACCGCCACAACCATGTTGGAGGGAATGTAGTATTTGTCGAAGAAATGCTGGGCATCGGTGGCTGAAAAAGAATTCAGATCGGAGATCCAGCCAATGGTGGGCCGATGATACGGGTGCGCCTGAAATGCTTCCGTGATGAACTGCTCCAGCAGGCGGCCGATGGGATTGCTGTCGGTCCGCATGCGGCGCTCTTCAATCACCACGTTGCGCTCTTTGTAGAACTCGCGCATCACCGGGTGCAAAAAGCGCTCAGATTCCAGGTATGCCCAGAGTTCAAGCCGGTTTTCGGGAAATGAATAGAGGTAGCCGGTTTCGTCGTCGCTGGTGAAGGCGTTGAGCCCTTCGCCGCCGTTGCTTTCCACGATCTGGGGAAATTCGTTGGGGATCACATACTTGTTAGCCGCAGCCACGTCATCCTGCCATTCTTTTTCCAGTTGCTTCACCCTTTCATTATCGCGGCCCACGCGCTTGTCGCGTTCATGGATGTAGGCCGCGTAGGCAGTCTCCACTTTGGCCAGCGCTGCTTTTTCCGCCGGATAGTCCTTGGTGCCGATAGTGTCCGTACCTTTGAAGGCCATGTGCTCGAACATGTGCGCCAGGCCGGTTTCTCCCATGGGGTCCTGTACCGAGCCCGCGTTCACCCGCGTGAAGAAAGAAAACACCGGCGCTTCCGGGCGCTCGCAGATCAGTACAGTCAGACCGTTGTCGAGGTGCTTGACCGTAATGCGCTTCTCGAATGAGGCCACATCCTGCGCCGCGGCCAAAGCCGAAACCATCAGGATGAACGCGACCAGCGTCAACTTCGGATAGCGCATGCGCGGGCAGATCATTTTTCGGCGACTCATTTCTTGGCAATCCGTTCTCAGGTGACCCATGGAACCTCCGGCTGCGGCTGGAAAATATATCTAGGGCGGAAATTTGAACTTACGTGGCAGAAGGCCCGATTGTCAAACGAAGTGAGGGCCCCGGCGACAGATCAAACAAGACAGCGCTCCGCTGTCTGCCTTCGCGATATCCAAGTGACCCAGGTTGAAGGTGGCTTGCTTCGCGACCTTTGCGACCTTTGCGGTTAGACGTTGCTCACAAGGTCTTCTCCGCGTACTCGGCGGATGTTCTTGGCGTTCTCGGCGTTTTAAGATTTGTGACCATCGGAAAGGGCCGGTTCTTGGTCTCCTTTGCCGTTCGCGACCTTCACGGTTAGATCTTCTACCGCTAAGTGCGCAAAGGACGCAAAGAACCACAACACCCCTCCGTCAGCAAACTAATTCACGGTTGAAGAACCATTCCCGTCACGCCGAAACGTTACAATTGACGCCGTCCGTGCTTCCGGTACTCTTACTCAAGAAATATGGCAAGAAATAATTGACCGAAACTCCCACCGCCGAGCCGACTCCCATCGTCCGCGTCACCGGACTGATCAAGCAATTCGGCCGCTTCGCGGCCCTGCGCGGCGTGACCGCAGACTTTGCCCCGTCCAGGCTTTATGCGGTCCTCGGCGACAACGGCGCCGGCAAGACCACGCTGTTACGCAGTCTCGCCGGGCTAACGCAGCCCACCCGCGGCAGCATCTCGATTTTCGGAAAAACCGATCTGCGCAGTGTGTGCGCCCGCCTTGGCTACATGGCCCACCCTTCCCTGCTCTACGACGAGATGAGCGGGATGGAAAACCTGCGTTATTTCGCACGCCTCTACGGAATTAACGACGACGCGCGCTGCGCCGCCGCAATTCGAGCCGTGGCGCTCGATCCGCAACTCGCCCGCCCGGTGGGCCAGTACTCGCAGGGAATGCGGCAGAGAATGTCGCTGGCGCGAGCGTTGCTGAACGACCCGGAAATTCTGCTGCTTGATGAGCCGTTCTCCAACGTGGACGCCCGCTCGGCCCACGAAATGGCCGGACTGCTCGCAGTGCAACGCGACCAGGGCAAGACGATTTTTCTCGTCACCCACCAGGCAGCGCTGCTGCAGGGCATAGCCGACGAGTTCGTATGGATGGAAGCGGGACTGACTAAAGCGCGTACGGCAACATTTGCTGGCAGCACTTAGCAGTTGGCAATTGGCATTTGGCATTTGGCATTTGGCCGTCGAGGTAGCATTCAGCATTCAGTCAACAAGGTCGCTGGCAGGCAAGATCCGAAAGGGCCAAATGCCAAGTGCCAAGTGCTAACTGCCAAATCTGAGTGCTGATTGCTGTTTGCTGAAAACTAGAATGATCTCCCTCTCCAGCATCACGCGAGCCACCCTGGCCAAAGACCTCCGCCTGGAATGGCGCTCGAAAGACGCCATCAACTCCATGCTGTTCTTCTCGCTGCTGGTGGTGGTGATCTTCAGCTTCGTCTTCAATCCCACCGCGGAGGAATCCCGCCGCATCGCCGGCGGCCTGATCTGGGTGGCATTTCTTTTCGCCGCGGTGGTCGCGCTCAATCAGACCTGGGCGCGCGAACTGCGCAACCAGGTGCTCGATGCTTACCGAATTTCTCCCGCGCCCGCGAACGCGCTTTTCCTGGCCAAGGCGCTGGGAAATTTCATTTTTGTCAGCGTGCTGGAAGCTTTGATGACGCCCCTGTTCATCGTGTTCTACACCCTCCGCGCTCTGGGGCCGGCATATCAGCTGCCGATCGTCGCCGTACTCGGCACCTGGGCGCTGGTAGTCAATGGGACGTTTTTCGCGGCCATGTCGCTGCGCACTCGCGCCCGCGAAATCATGCTGCCGTTGTTGCTGTTCCCTATTTCGATTCCCGCGCTCACCGGCATGGTCGAGGCCACCAGCGCCATCCTCACCGGCGAATATTCCGCCCGCTTCTGGATCGCCTTGCTTGTGGCCTACGATGTGGTGTTTACTATCGCTTGTCTCCTCCTGTTTGAAACCGTCTTGCACGCGGAATGAAGCAAACTGAGTAATGAAGCGCGCGTTTCCTATTCTCGCAATCCTCACGGCTGGGCTGTTGAGCTATGGCTTATACGAGGCCCTGGTTGCCGCTCCCACCGACCAACTTCAGGGCAACGTTTACCGCATCATCTACTACCACGTGCCCTCGGCATGGACCGCGTTTCTGATGTTTCTCATCAACTTTGTGGCCTCGGTCACATATCTCATCCGGCGAAATGTGAAAGCCGATGCCATCGCGGTCGTCACGGCTGAAGTCGGCGTGGTCTATTGCACCATCGTGCTGGTCACCGGCCCGCTGTGGGCGAGGCCGGTGTGGGGCATCTGGTGGACCTGGGACATGCGGCTCACCTCCACGCTGGTGCTGTGGCTCATCTACGTGAGCTACCTTTTCCTGCGCAAATTCTCCAGCGGATCGCAGACTCCGGTGCTGGCAGCGGCCCTCGCCATTTTCGGGGCGCTCGATGTGCCGCTGGTTTATTTCTCGATATGGTTTTTCCGCACCCAACATCCCCAGCCGGTGATCGGCGGCGGAGGCTCGATTGATCCCCGCATGTTGCACGTAATGTTGCTCAACTGGGCGGCGTTCCTGTGCTTCGCCGGGCTGGTGTGCTGGTCGCGCTATCGCCTGGAGATTCTGCAGCGCGAAGTGGAAGAGACGCAGGCGCTCGAAGCCCTGCTCGACCGGAGGCCGCAATGAACTTCCTGTACACCGCCTACGCCGCAGCCTGGATCATTCACCTGGTCTACGTGGCGCACCTGGTAAGGCGATACGTGCGCCTGCGGAAGGAGATTGAGGAGTTGGGAAAGTGAAGCCGGCGTCCCGCCGGCATTTTGGCGTTACAATCCGCGTCTCACACCTACACCTTCTCCAAATCTTCCGTCGTGATCTCGGCATCGCGCAAGATGGCGCGCAGCAATCCAGGCCCGATCGTCTCCCCTGAGTGAACCGGAACGACCGTGGCTCTGCCGTCGGAATGCCGTAAGAATGTGTGGCTGCCGCGTGTGCGAACCACTCGGAAGCCCAGCTTTTCTAGAAGTCGTACGATTTCCTTGCCCTTAAGGCGAGGAAGGCGAGTCATACCGAAATCTGCTGAACACCCACGAGTTCCAGCGGACGCCCTGCGCCGTTTTCACTTTCCAGGCAAAGCTCAACTGCTTCTCGAACCCGCTTCATCAGCGTGTCTAAGTTTTTGGCTTGAGTGTGGCAACCAGGTAACCCGGGAACCGTGGCAACGTAGAAGTTGTCTTCGTCACGTTCAATCACAACCGTAAAATTTCTCTTCCCCTTCATTGCGAGAATCTTACCACGCAGGCCGGCGTTGAATACGGAGTCAGCTTCGCGTTCCGCAGTCAGCATTCAGTCCTTCAGGATTTCCTGGCGACCGACAACAGCGCCGAACGGCCAAATGCCAACGGCCAAATGCTGAGTGCCGGGGCTAATGCCGACGACGGACTGCCGACCGCTGACTTCACTGCACCACATTCGCCGAATCCGCGGATTCCGCCCGCAGAAACTCATACTCTTCAATCACCGCCGCCACGCCCCGGCGGGCGGTGGGAGCAGGCTGTTCCACCCGAATCACGCGCGCGGTGAAGCGTACCCGTACGGACTCGGTCAGCGTAACGTGCGGAGGAAAAGTCAGGGTGACTTCCAGGTGCGCACCCTCGGGAATTTCGCGGTCAAGATAGAAGAACACGCCGCGGGCGCTCACATTCTGCGTCTCGGTCATTTCATTGCCGCAGCCCGGATCAGCCACCTTCACTGCCGCCGGCAGGCGCATGTCGAAGCGCCTCATGGCGCGGCGTTCCTGGGGAGCCTCAAGCATAAAGTCTTCTCTTCCTGGCTAAGGTTCGTTGGACGCAGTAGAGTTGTTTCTACCCTCGCAGCGGGCTCAAGGACACGACTTCTGCGTTAGGCTCACTTAGTTTTCAGCACTTTGCAACAGAAAAGGGGCAACGGGAATTGAGTCGGTTAACCTCCCCGGTTGCGGCCAAAGCCTGGCCAACCACGGGCATATTTTCCTTTTTGCGGGCGGCATCTCCGGCCAGCGTGCGCGGCATCTGACCGGAACAGGGCCTTGTTGGCGGAGCGCGTCTTGACAGTCTATCCGTCAGATGTTTAAGTAGTTATTTAATTTTCTGCGTCCCAAATGACAAGCATGCGTGCCGCTTTGCTGGCGGCGGACCGAATTTCTGTGGGTGCGCCGTTTCTGCGTTTTCTCTCCATGAAACCAGGTGTTCGGAGGAGCTTGTGAGATTGAACCGCTGTGGGTGGGGTCGAGGGTTGTCGCATGGCCGCGTGCTGCTGGCCTGTGGGTTGCTGGTAGCTGCGGGCAGCATTGCCCTGAAGTGTGGCCCCTCTGTCGGACCGGTGCGGTCCGCAGTTGCCCATCCGGTTCAGCCGGGCTTTACATCTGGCCAGTCTGCTATTGCTGACAAGCAGATCAACGCGGGATTCGCACAGCTTCCCCTCAGCTTCGAGCCCAATCAGGGACAAACCGGTCCCCAGGTAAAATTTCTCGCCCATGGTGGTGGCTATGGGCTGTTCCTGACATCGAATGAGGCGGTCCTGACTCTGCAAGCTCGCCCCTCTCGCCATCACGAACCAGGCGAGGCTTCTGTTGTCCGCATGCAGCTTAGCGGCGGCAACCGGTCGGCCTCGATCACGGCCGCGGGCCTGCTTCCCGGCAAGAGTAATTATTTCATCGGCAACGATCCTGCGAAATGGCACCGCAACATCCCACAATTTGCGCGGGTGCGTTATCACGACGTTTATCCCGGAATTGACCTGGTGTATTACGGCAATCAGGGGCGTCTGGAGTACGACTTCGAAGTTGCTCCCGGCGCTGATCCCGCTCCGCTGACGCTGCACTTCCAGGGAACCGAACCCCTCGCCCTTGATTCCAGCGGAGCATTGCTGCTGAAGACCGCCGGCGGCGATGTGAACTTCGAAGCGCCCCGCGTGTATCAGCAAGTTGGAAACGCGCATAAATCGGTCGCAGGACGCTTCGTGCTTCGCGGAAAAAACCAGGCGGGCTTTGAGCTTGGCGCATACGACCGCAGCAAAACGCTGGTGATTGACCCGGTGCTCACCTACTCCACTTACCTGGGCGGCAGCGGCGCGGAGACCTCCCCTTCGATCACGGTGGATACCGCCTTCAACGTCTATTTGACCGGCACCACCACTTCCACCGACTTTCCCGACGCCACCAGCATTACAAAGACCATCCCGACCGGCACCAATGTTTTCGTTGCCAAGCTGAACAGCACGGGCTCGGCCCTGCTTTTCGCTGCCTATGTTGGAGGCAGCGCCGACGACTCCAGCGTGGGCGTCGGCATAGACGCCGGTTTCAATGTGGCCATTGCCGGGACCACCGACTCTACCGATTTTCCAGTGAACAATAACTACGAGACGCCGACGCTGGCCAGCGGCACTCACGCATTCGTTACCGAATTGGATTCCAGCGGCTCAGTTTTGCTCTACTCCACTTATCTTGGCGGCAATGGGAACGAGCTCGCCAGCGGCCTCGCCGTGGACGTAAAGAATAAAATTTTCGTCACCGGAACCACGACTTCCACCAACTTTCCCGTAACCACCGGGGCCTTCCAGGTCACATCTCTGGCCACCAACCAGTTTTTCATGACCGAGATTGATCCTACCAGCTCGGGCACGCAAAGCCTGGTTTACTCCACCTATTTCGGCGGCGGCAATCCCAGCGCCGGCATAGCTATCGGCGGCGGCCTGGCAGTAGACGCCAGCAGCAACGTCTACATAACCGGCTCCACAAACTTCGCGCATACTGGCGGCAACCAGACAACCGACTTCCCCATCCTCAACGCTATCCAGGGATGTTTGAATGCGCCCACCAATCCAGCGCCCTGCCCTGCCAGCACGGCCACGTCACCAACAGACATTTTCGTGGCCAAGCTGAACCCAGCCGCGGCTACGGGAGCTCAGTTGCAGTACTCAACCTATCTGGGTGGGAGCAGCGAGGACGTTGCGGCCGGCATCGGGGTGGATTCCGGTGGCGATGCCTACATCACCGGCCATACGACTTCCAGTGACTGGGCCATCCCAGCCGCTGAAATAACTACGCCCTATGAAGCTCAGTCCACCTACGCCGGCGGCATTGATGCATTCGTTGTCGAGCTCGGCAGTTTTACTCCTGGGACGACGACGACCGGGCTCAGCAGCGGACTCCCCTATACCTACTTCACCTACCTGGGTGGCACCTCGGATGACTATGGCGTCGCGGTGGCTCCGGAAATCAGCAATGGCGCGAGAATTACCGGCTATACCAACTCCACCGACTTCCCCGTCACCACCGGGGCCCTCCAGCCGGCTACTGGCGGAGGCACAGACGCGTTCGTAGCCAGCATTGATATGTCGGGCACTAACCCCCCAAGCAATTACATCTCCTACTTGGGCGGAAGCGGCGCCGACCGTGGTACAGGGATTGCGGTTGACCTCGAACAATCCACCTACGTAACCGGCGATACCACCTCGCCCAACTTCCCGACGGCCAACCCGTTGCAAAGCGCCTTGAACGGCGCAAGCGACGCTTTTGTCAGTAAATTTGGCCCGACGATAAATCTGGCGATGACAGCAGCCGCCAGTCCAACGCCCTCGGGAGTGGGAAACGCCGTCACATTCACTTACACGATCACCAATAACGGCGACTTGACCACCGGCATTACTTTTACGGACCTGATTTCCGGCTCAGGAACTTTGACCTCGGCTACCACGACTTCTGGAAGTTGCACCACCGCCACCGGCACCCCGCCCACGGTGACTTGTTCGGTGGGGACCTTGGCCGCAAGCAACGCCACCAGTACCACTGCCAGTACGGTAATGGCTACGGTGACCATCACTCTGACGCCCACATCGGCTGGCCCTCTGGGAAATAGCGCGACCCTGACTGTGTTAGGCTCCACTTTCACCACCAGCGCCACCGCCACGGCCAGCATTTCGGACTTCATTTTGGCTGTGGCTCCCGCCAGCCTGACCACCCCGGCAGGCACCCCCGTGAGTTACACCGCTACCGTGACCCCCACCGGAGGCTTCCCCAACTCTGTCACCATAGGCTGCAGCGCCGGCCTGCCCACCGGCTCGACGTGTACACCGAGCGGGACAATTTCCAACCTGAGCACCGGAGCACAAAGCCTGAGCCTCGTGGTGAATACTACAGCCCGCACTACAACGACCAGTAGCGTGCGGCCCAGCCGGCGTCCGTTCTATGTCGCGTGGCTGCCCGTTTCGGGATTAGCTCTGTTCGGCCTGGGTGTCGGAGGCAAGAAGAGATGGCGCTGGCTCACCGCGCTGCTCTTCGGCGCGGTGCTGACGCTGGGGCTGTTCCAGGCAGGATGCGGCTCCAGCAGCCCGACCACCACAACCACCGGGACCCCTGCCGGCACTTACACGGTGAGCGTCACGGCGACTTCCGGTTCGGCCACGCGTACCCAAACGATCCAATTGATTGTGGAATAGGCGGGGAACGTTGCGGCGGAGCTGGCGAAGTCCTGAGGAAGCCGACCCCGATGAACACGACCAACCCGTTGAAAAGCCGCGACTTAGCCTCATTTTGTACATACATTTTTGTACATTTATTGAAACAGTAGGGCTATAGCCGATGGATAATTTCGCGCTACGACGCGATTACAGAGCTTTTTTGGACAGGAACGGCCTTCGGGCTACCCCTGCAAATGATCGCCCGCCTACGGGCAAGTTAAATCGATTTAATTGGAACCCTACGCAAGGCTCTGAACGCATTTTTCCAGACCCAAATACCCGTTAACGAATTGTCAATAACTTAGCTGCCGGCCATTTCATTTTGAGACAAAGCATCTGTGCGCCGGCAGACCACGCTGATTTGCTCCTGGAAGATTTGCTAGTAAAAGATCAACATCATCGAATACACACCATCGGGATAGCGGTCGCTTCTGGCAAAGCACGCGCCGACGGCGAAGGCACGGATGCTGCCGTCTTCAATCGCACGGCCGGCGATAGATGGCAACGACTCCGGCTGCATTGCGGTGTAGCGGAAGATGTAGCGGCTTTGCGGCGGAGGCGTCACGCTGGTGCGGATGAGGCTGCCGCTTCGAGCGGAAGCGCACGCGTCATTCTGCAACCAGCTGCCGTCGCGGCGCTGCAAGCTGGGCTCACGAATGTCCGCGCGGGCGCCAATTACGCTTCTCGCCGCCAGGTCAGCGGCCTGCTGCGGAGAATAAACCGGCAAACTGTGGCCGAAGTCTTCAACCACGTAAAGGGCCGACTCGCGGCGCACCACCGCGAAGCCGGCGATGTTGTAGGCCGGATGCAGCAGGTTCTCGCGATGCGGTGGAGAGTTCATCAGGCCCTCATGAGCGCGGTCCGGGCTGTCAGCGCTGGCCACATTTTCCGCGGCTTCATCCAGGTGAAGTTGGAAGACTCCGATACGCCTGGCGAGATCAGCTTCTCCGGCAAACTGGTGCGAAAGCTGCTGGTGCGCCGCCATGATGAGAGCATGCTCGCGTGCCGCGCGGATTAATCTGGGGTCCGGTTGCAAGGGGGGCAGCTCGGCCCTGGCCCGGGCGCGGTTGGCGAGCCTGAGCAATTCGCGTTCGGCCACGGCATCCACCGTGGAGGCTTGCAGCGAGTAAGCAGAATGGGCAAGTCTTGCCGGGGGCGGAGTGGCGTTCTCCGTCGCGGGGCCGTCCGAGAGAACCACGGCCAAAGAAAATAGAAGCCCAAGGAGCATAGAAGTCTGGGCTACCAGCAACCGGGAGGAAGACAACTACCAACTTTCGTTACTTAAGAGTAGCCTCTAGAATCAAAGCAGGCACCCTTACGATGGTCATCGAATTCCTCTTATTCTTCGCGCCCGGCGCGGCTTTTGGAGCTTTGCTTGCCTGGCTGGCGCTGCGCTCGCGGCCGGTTGCAATCCAGTCGCAATTATCGTTGGCTATCAATGACTTAGCTGTCGCGAGGGCGCAAATTATAGCGCAACAGGAAGCCCACGCCAAGCTCAGGGAAGAGATCGGCGGAATCCGCCAGGCGCTTGAGCTGGAACGCGAAGCCAGCAAGGACCGGCTGCACCTGCTCAACCAGGCCACCAGCCAACTGCGGGAAACTTTCAGCAGCCTGGCCACCGATGCCCTGAAAAGCAACAACGAGTCGTTTTTGGAACTGGCGCGCACCAAGCTGGAGGGGCTGCAGCACGTCGCCGAGCGTGACCTCACCGCGCGCCAGAAGGCAGTTGAGCAGATGGTGGCACCCATTCAGGAATCGCTGGGCAAGGTGGATGCCAAGATCCAGCAGCTCGAGGTCGAGCGCGGCAAGGCTTACGGATCGTTGACGCAGCAAGTGCAGTCGCTGATCGGGGCACAGCGTGAGTTGCAAGCGGAAACCGGAAATCTGGCGCGGGCGTTGCGGGCGCCATCGGTGCGCGGGCGATGGGGCGAAATTCAGCTGCGGCGCGTGGTGGAGATTGCCGGCATGTTGCCTTACTGCGATTTTGCAGAGCAGGAAACCATCAACACGGCCGAGGGCCGGCTGCGGCCTGACCTGATCGTGAAACTTCCCGGCGGCAAGAATGTTGTGGTGGATGCGAAAACGCCGCTGCAAGCCTACCTGGAAGCGGTAGAAGCTACCGATGAAGAAGTTCGCCGCGCCCGCCTTGCCGATCACACCCGCCAGGTTCACGAGCACATGACGCGCTTGAGCTCAAAGGCATACTGGGAACAGTTTGAGGCGTCGCCAGAGTTTGTGGTGATGTTTCTTCCCGGCGAGACATTTTTCAGCGCTGCCCTGGAGCAAGATCCCGGCTTGATTGAGGAGGGTGTGAGGCAGCGGGTAATCCCCTCTTCGCCTACGACTTTGATCGCGCTGCTGCGCGCGGTGGCCTACGGCTGGAGGCAGGAAAAGCTGGCGCGCAACGCGCAGGAGATCAGCGCGCTGGGCAAAGAACTTCACGACCGGCTGCGCAACCTGGCGGTGCACATGGAAGCAGCGGGCAAGGGCCTGGACAAAGCGGTAGAGTCCTACAACAAAGCCGTGGGAACGCTGGAGAGCCGGGTGATGGTCTCAGCCCGCAAGTTCGCCGAGTTGGGGACGACGGTAACGGAGGAAATCCCGGAAGTTGAGCCGATCGAAACGACCACTCGCACGCTGACGCTGGATTGGGGTGATGAGGCGGAAGAGGCTGCTCCGCCAGAGCGCACGGGGACGGAAGGGTAGGCGGTCGCTGGTCGTTAGTCGCTGGTCGTTAGCATTCGCCGCTGCCTCTCGGCCAACGACCAAAAGCTAACAACTACCGACCAACGACTAGCGACCGCCTTCCAACACCTCGTAGTGTTTCACGTTGGGCTCAAGCTCGAGCAGGAATTTCTTGTCTTCGGGATAGTAGACTGCCTTCTCGTAATCCGGGCCGGCGAAGGCGCGAATTGCTTCCCATGAATCCCAGAGCGAAATCAGGGTGAATTCCGCTTTGCCCTCGGCCACGCGGCGCAGCACCCAAACGCCGCGATTGCCGGGGATTGAGGCATAGTCTTTCAAGCCGGTCTTCAGCAAATAATCGTAGTACGAATCTTTGTCTTGTTCGCGAGTGAAGCCCCGCCAGGTGCGCGCGATCATATTCACAGCCTCCGGTTTAGCAGTCAGCACTCAGCCCAGTCAGATTGGCACTTGGCATTCGGCCATGGATGGTTCATTCGTGGACTGAGAAGCCATCTCATCATGAAGCGAGTCCGGTCAAGTGCGAACACCTCAGGGGATAAAGCCCGCATCTGTTGCCGCTTCGAGCGGCACGGCTGGAAGCCGTGCCCTACCCAGACCATTTATGAGAGAGGTTCTGAGTGCTAAATGCTAAGTGCTAATTTGCTAATTGCCAGCTGCTCACTCCAGCGGCAACCCTACGTAGTTCTCGGCGAGCGTGGTGGAGGCTGCCCGCGAACTGGTGACGTAATCGAGCTCGCCCAACTGGCGGCGGCGATCGAAGGCATTGTCGTTCGGGAAAAGATGCAGCATGGAAGTCATCCACCAGGAGAATCGCTGCACTTTCCAGACACGGCGAAGACAGATTTCGGAATAGCAGTTGAGCAGATCGCGCTTGCCGGAGCGGTAAAACTCCGTGAGAGCGCGGGCCAGCACATAAACGTCGGCCACTGCCAGGTTCAGGCCCTTGGCCCCGGTAGGCGGAACGATGTGGGCGGCATCGCCGGCGAGAAACAGCTGGCCATACTGCATAGGCTCGACCACGAAGCTGCGCATTCCGGTAATGCCTTTCTGCAGAATCGGCCCTTCGGTCAACCTCCAGCCCTGGCAGGCGAGCCGGGTATGCAGTTCCTGCCAGATGCGCTCGTCGGGCCAATTCTGGATGTCTTCATCATTGGCGCATTGCAGGTAAAGGCGGCTGATTTGCGGGCTGCGCATGCTGAGCAGGGCGAAGCCGCGGTCGTGGTAAGCGTAGATGAGTTCGTCGGAGGAAGGCGGCGCTTCGGCGAGAATTCCCAACCAGGCGAAGGGATAAGTCCGCTCGTAGTTCGTGAGCACACCTTCGGGAACGCTGGGGCGGCAGACGCCGTGGAAGCCATCGCAGCCCGCGATGAAATCGCAAGCCAGCTCGCAGGGCTGGCCATTTCTGCGGAAGCGAATCGCGGGTTGCGGCCCGTCAAAGCGGTGGATCGAGACATCTTCCGTCTCGAAGAAAATCTGCGCTCCGGTGGCGAGGCGGGCGTCTATGAGGTCTTTCACAACTTCGGCCTGAGCGTAAATGGTGATACCGCGCCCTCCGGCGAGTTCCTTGAAGTTAATGCGATGACCGCGCCCCTTGAAGCGCAATTCCACGCCGTAGTGGCGCAAGCCCTCGCGCAGCATGCGCTGGCCCACACCGATCTGCAGCATGAGATCTGTAGTGTTTTGTTCGAGCACGCCGGCGCGGACACGCTCCTGCACGTACTCCCGGCTCTTCGACTCCAGCACGACGGATTCAATTCCCTGAAGATGGAGGAGGTGCGACAGAAACAGGCCCGCAGGCCCCGCGCCGACGATTCCGACTTGTGTGTGCACGATGTGGAATTAGAACGGATAAGGCCGTTGGCCCATCTGAATCGTGATCCACTTGGTTTCCGTGAGTTCGTCCATGGACCAGCGGCCGCCTTCGCGCCCGCTGCCTGAGTCCTTGACGCCTCCGAAGGGCACGACTGCCTCGTCGTGGACCGTGGGGCCGTTGATATGAACCATGCCGGCTTCGAGTTCCATGGCGAACTTCATGGCCAACTGCAGATCATTTGTCAGCACGGCCGAAGAGAGGCCGTAGGCCGTGTCATTGGCCAGCTTGAGCGCGTGGCCGGCATCGTCGGCTTTCACCACGGAAGCCACCGGGCCGAAAAGTTCGTCGCGAAAGGCTGGCATGCCCGGCTTGACGTCGGCGACAACCGTGGGCTGGTAGAAATTTCCTTCATGAGTGCCACCGGTCAAAACACGGGCACCCGCGGCGACTGAGTCTTTAATGCGCGCGTCAATGAAGCCGCACTGCGAGGTGCGAATGAGCGGGCCGATCACAGTGTGAGGATCGCGCGGGTCGCCTACCTTTAGGGTTTTCACTTTGGCCACGAATTTTTCCAGGAACGATTCGTAGACCGGTGCTTCGACGATGATGCGCGAGCCGGCCATGCAGATCTGTCCCTGGTGAATGAACAGGCCGAAGCAGGCGGTGGAGACGGCGTAATCGAGATCGGCATCTTTCAGCACGATCAGCGGGCTCTTGCCGCCCAGCTCCAGCACAACTTTTTTTCCGTACTTGGCGCACTCGGAAGCAATCATTTTTCCCACCGCCGTGGAGCCAGTGAAGGAGATCAACCGGACGCGCGGATCGGAAAACAGAATTGGGCCCATGGTCGGGCCGTCGCCGGGAACTACATTCAGCACGCCTTTGGGCAATCCGGCTTTCTGGAAGATTTCGGCGATCTTGAGGCCGATCAGGGATGTTTCTTCCGACGGCTTGAGCACAAACGTGTTTCCCGCCGCCAGCGCGAGGCAGACTTTCTTGGTGGCAAGGATTATGGGGAAGTTGAAGGGCGCGATGCCGGCGACAACTCCCAGCGGGCGCCGGATGGCAAAGGAAATCATGCCAGGGACATCAGAAGGGATGACGTCACCATGAATGCGACGGGCTTCACCCGCCACCGCGCGCAACATGTTCGCTGTGAACGACACTTCGAACTGTGCCTTGCCGAAAGTGGAACCGGCCTCGTTGATCAGCAGGTCCACAACTTCCTGGCGCATGCTTTCCAGCACGTCGGCGGCGCGCTGCAGGACGAGTTCACGCTCGGCTGCGAGCGAACGGCCCCACGCGTCTTTGGCGGCGTACGCGGCCTCGATGGCTCGGCGCATATCCTCAGGCCGGCCCATGAATACCTTGGCAAATGGCCGCTGATCGGCGGGGTTGACTACGTCGGCCAAATCGGCCGAAGGCACCTCGATGCCAGCGCCGTCAATGTACGGAGTAGTGATCATGGTCGCACCCCTTGTATGGGATGCTGCATGCCACGGTTCGGTTGGGAGAACACATCCGAGGCTGCCGCATCCCCGGTCATCTAAGGTAGCGAAAAGCGGCGACTTCGACAACCCTTGGTTTGGCTATACCGATTGAGTATGGGCGCTCGACAAAAAACGTAATGGCACATCTCGCGATGCCACGGAATACTATGCTCCGTGTGTTGCGTCTCACAAGCCTGTGTGCCTGCAGTCACAGCCGCAATTTTTGACGCGGAGCTAACATTTGCCGGAAGACTCTGTCGAGGCATTCCATGAGTACCGGTCTGCCAGACGAACCTAAGAATTGGCGCAAGCTGCAAGCGAAGGCGCTTCGGGAAAGAGATCCGGTCAAACTAGCCACCCTGCTCAACCGGATAACTAAAATGCTGAGCAAGCGAGAGAAGCAAGCAAAAGCCCACGGGCAAGAATAGCGTTCCGGTTTTTGCAGTTCGTCCTTGCGTTGCCATCGGCGGTTCGAAAATTTTGGCCTTTGAACCAGTCCAAGAACTGCGTGGGGGATTTTTGTTGCTATCCCCGCCTATACCATCAGCCGCTCGGCAACTTCCATGACGATTTAGGGGATTGCGCTCCCAGATAAACAGAGCCCGCCGTTCTGCTCTCTCCGGCCCTGGTACCGAGAAGATCATTGCTGTGAGAGAGTCGTTGGGTTCTGATAGAGTCGCTGGCACCGAGATTAGTGGGCGCACGAAGCGTTAGTGGTCGGGTTCTTCGCGACCTTTGCGATCTTCGCGGTTAGCTATTTACCGCAAAGGTCGCAAAGAACGCAAAGAAAAGGCAACTGTGTTTTGCGCGCCGGCTCGCCGCAAAATGATTCGCTGCCTGTTTGTGCTGCTGGATTAGCATCGCTGGATTCTCAATAGGGCGGAGGCATCTTGTCCGTGCGGTTGATAGACAGCTTGGCAGCGACGAGTGCGCTGGCCGAGGTTTTTTCGGATGCATCGCTGCTTGCCGCCATGCTGCAGTTTGAAGTAGCGCTGGCACGGGTCGAGGCGCGGATTGGCGTTATTCCGCAGGCAGCGGCGGATGCGATTGCGGCTTCCACGATCACAGACTTCGACTCCGACGCGCTGGCGAGCCAGGCGTTGCAGAGCGCAACGCTGAGCATCCCGTTCGTGAAGGCGCTCACCGCGGAAGTCAGGAAGCGCGATCCCCAGGCTGCTGGTTTCGTGCACTGGGGAGCAACCAGCCAGGACCTCGGCGATAGCGCGCTGATGTTGCTGCTGAAGCGCGCGCAGCCGGTGATTGAGCAGGACTTACGCCGGCTGGAAACTGCGCTGAGCAAGCTTTCTGAGTCGCACCAGCACACGGTGATGCTGGGGCGCACGCTGCTGCAGGCCGCGCCGCCGATCACCTTGGGGTTGAAATCTGCCGGCTGGCTCGGTGCAGTTCGGCGATGCCACACACGATTGAGCGCCAGCTTCGATGAAGCCTTGGTGCTGCAGTTTGGCGGAGCCAGCGGCACGTTGGCGTCGTTGGGAACGAAAGGCTTGGTTCTAGGAGAGGCGCTGGCCGGCGAGCTCGATCTTCATCTTCCTGATGCTCCCTGGCACACGCATCGTGACCGACTGGCCGCGTTGATTTGCGCCTGCGGAGTGCTTACCGGCTGCCTGGGCAAGATTGCGCGCGACATCAGCCTGCTAATGCAAACGGAAGTTGCAGAAGTGGCGGAACCTTCCGGCGAAGGGCGCGGCGGTTCTTCCGCCATGCCGCACAAACACAATCCTTCGGGATGCGCGGTTGCGCTGGCTGCGGCAGCGCGCACTCCAGGATTGGTTGCGGCATTTCTTACCGGAATGGTGCAGGAGCACGAGCGTGGCGTTGGCGGCTGGCAAGCCGAGTGGCCTACGGTGGCGAGCGTGATTCAGACAACGGGGCTTGCGGCGGCGTCCCTGGCCGAGGTGGCAGAAGGGCTCACGGTAGATGCCGAGCAGATGCGCAAGAACATTGAGGCCACCCGCGGCGCCATTTTTTCCGAGAAAGCTTCGCTGCTGCTGGGCCAGAAGCTTGGGCGCGAGGCCGCCCACCGCCTGCTGGAAAAAGCCGCGCGGCAAGCCACAGCAGAAAAGCGGCGCCTGACTGAGGTTCTTGCTGAAATGCCGGAGGTGACGCAGCACCTCGACGCGGCCACACTCGCCAAACTGGAATCGCCCGAAGATTACCTCGGAGTTTCGGAAGAGTTCCGGCTTCGATTGCTGGCCTCGCGCGAATCGCCAGCTTCCAAACCAAAAAAGGAATAGCAACCATGCCCTTTGTCAGGGTTGATAATGCCCGCCTCTTTTATCGCCTCGAAGGCAACGACGGAATGCCGGTGCTCATGTTGTCGCACTCCATCGGCACCGACCACCAGATGTGGGCGCCGCAGGCCGCGGACCTGCTGCCGCATTTTCGGATTTTGCGTTACGACACGCGCGGGCACGGGGCTTCCGACGCCTCGGCGGGAGAGTACAGCGTGGAACTGCTGGGCCGCGACGCGCTCGCGCTGGCGGATGCGCTGGGCGTCGCCAGGTTCGCCTTTTGCGGGCTTTCGATGGGCGGCGCAATCGGCCAGTGGCTTGCGATTCACGCCCCCCAGCGCCTTAGTCATCTGGTATTGGCCAACACCACGGCAGCTTTCACCCCGCGCTCGCGCTGGGAAGATCGCATTGCCGCGGTCAGGCAGGGAGGCATGGCCGCTATTGCCGATCTGGCGATGCAGCGATTCTTTTCGGCCGAGTTTATCGCGAGTGCGAATCCTTACGTGGCCGGCATTCGCTTGGTCCTTTTAGGCACCGACACTGTGGGGTATCTGGGCTGCTGCGCGGCGCTGCGTGATTTCGACTCCAGGCGTGAGTTGGAGAAGATCAACACGCCTACGCTGGTGATCGCAGGAGATAAAGACGTTTCCACCCCCTGGGAGGGCCACAATGAAATCCTGGCGCGTGATATTCCCGGGGCGCGCGCGGTTCGCCTTCCCGCCGCGCATTTGTCGAATCTTGAACGGCCACGCTCGTTCACCGCAGCGCTGCTCGATTTCCTGCGGCCTGACACCGACTCGCAGGACGCGCGGGAGTCGGGATTCAAAGTGCGGCGCAAAGTCCTTGGTGACGCGCATGTGGACCGGGCAATCGCCGCTACTACTGACCTCACACGGGACTTTCAGGAGTTGATCACGCGCTATGCATGGGGCGCCATCTGGACCCGGCCGGGGCTCGATCAGAGAACGCGGCGCCTGCTGGTGCTTTGCCTGATGGCCGCGCTTGGGCGCTGGGAGGAATTTCGCATGCATCTGCGGGCAGGACTGGCGCATGAATTGGAGCCGTGCGATTTGAAAGAGATGCTGCTGCAGACCGCGATTTACGCCGGCGTTCCCGCGGCCAATACGGGGTTTCATATCGCGCAAGAGATCATGAAGGAGGAGAAGATTGGTTGAGGCGCGTGGTTGGGAAGTGGTGCAGCACGTTGTTCATTCGTTGAACATTGAAAGTCGTCCCGCGTACTGTCGTTCGTCTCGGACATGGCGTTCGTCTCAAGATGTCATTCGTCTCGGACTTGTCAGTCCGAGCGGAGCGAGGAATCTGCAGTTCCTCGGGGACGAAAAGAGCCTGTTTGCTTTGCGTTTTTTGCGGACTTTGCGGTTAAGGCTTTGAACCGCAAAGGACGCGAAGAACGCAAAGCAGCCCTCGGATGGTGTGCTGATTTCTCTGAACGGCGACCGGGACAACCTCGGCGCTTCATGGTTAAACTTTTGAACCGCAGAGCAAGTAAAAGCAAAGAAGATCCATTCCCTCACCAGCGCTGGTGCACCGTGGGGCGAATTCTCGCGTCATAAATGCGCTGAATAGCCGCCATCGCCTCGCTTGTCAGCGGAGGCAAATCTGACGCGGCGCAATTCTCCGCCACCTGGTCGGGGCGCTTGCCGCCGGGGATGGCGCAGCTCACCGCATCAGACATCAGAATCCAGCGCAGCGCGAACTGGCTCATGGACACGCCCTTCGGCAGGAGCGCGCGGATTTCTTCCACTGCAGCCAGGCCGGTTTCGTAATCTACTCCAGCGAAGGTCTCGCCTACGTCGAAAGATTCGCCGTGGCGGTTGAAATTGCGGTGGTCGTCCTTCGGGAAAGTCGAATCGCCGCGGAGCTTGCCGGTAAGCAAACCGCTTGCCAGCGGCACGCGCGCTAAAATTCCGACTTGCTTCAGCCTGGCGCGCGCAAAAAACAAATCTGCAGGCCGCTGCCGAAAGCAGTTGTAAATAATCTGCACGCTTTGCACGTTGGGGAATTCTATGGCCTTGAGCGCTT
>Ga0335078_10003600_pt1 | contig 23049 bp, 15 predicted proteins | sample Lox_Sample_32_FD_206711 | JGI IMG/M metagenome (GOLD analysis project Ga0335078, IMG submission 206711) | Soil microbial communities from Loxahatchee National Wildlife Refuge, Florida, United States - Lox_Sample_3.2 | ecosystem: Environmental > Terrestrial > Soil > Wetlands | place: USA... | reverse complement strand
CGCCAACCACCATGCCTTCCGGGTGCGCGGCCAGTAGCGCGCGCAAAATCCGCAGCCGCGGTTCGGCTCCCAACGCGGAAAACATGTCGGCATATTCAGCGGTCCGATCGTTTCCGGCCGGCAGGCGCGCTCCAGAAGCTTCCATACTTCTATTATCTTGGAATAATAGAATCTGTCAAGAGGATTCCTCAATCCGGCCGGAACCCATGAGGGGACAGCGGGCCGTCGGAGAGCCCTTACGTCGGCGCCTCCGCGGCGGACTCGCATTGACACGCGAAACGCCGCAACGATATAGTGTTTTCCATCTACTGCCAGGCTCCCGGGATGTCCAAGAGCTTGGCCCTTCTGCGAAAAGGTGGCCATTCTTCGGAAGCCACGCCGCGCGAAGAAAGGAAGACTGCGTGAGTCGAAACATTGTTCATCTGGCCATGTTCCTGAGCGTGACCCTCCCCCTAGCGGCGCAATCCGGCGCGAAAAACGGCGAGTGGCCCACATATGGCGGCGATCTCGGTTCCACCCGGTACGCACCGCTCGATCAGATCAACGCCTCCAACTTCAACAAGCTCGAGGTCGCCTGGCGATTCAAAACCGACAGCCTGGGCCCGCGTCCGGAGTATCAATATGAATCCACGCCGCTGATGGTGAAGGGCGTCATCTACGTCACGGCGGGAACCCGCCGCGCGGTGGTCGCGCTCGACGCGGGCACTGGCGAAATGCTCTGGATGCACAGTGAGAACGAAGGCAAGCGCGGCGAAGATGCACCGCGTCAGCTCTCCGGCCACGGTGTGTCCTATTGGACCGACGGCCGCGAAGAGCGCATCCTTTATGTAACGCCGGGGTATCGGCTGATCGCGCTGAACGCCAAGACGGGTGTGCCGGTGCCGACTTTCGGCAACAACGGCGTCGTGGATTTGAAGCAGGACGACGATCAGGAAATCGATCTGGTAAGCGGCGAAGTGGGGCTGCACTCGACGCCGCTGGTGGCGGGCGATGTCGTTGTGGTTGGCGCGGCGCACAAAGCCGGCGGCAACATCCCGAGCTACAAACATATTAAAGGTTACGTGCGCGGCTTCGATGCGCGCACCGGCAAGCGGCTCTGGATTTTCCACACCATCCCCAAGCCGGGCGAATTCGGCATCGAAACCTGGCTCAACGATTCGTGGTCCTATACCGGAAACACGGGCGTGTGGGCGCAGATGTCGGCGGATCTGGCGACCAACACTTTGTATCTTCCGGTGGAACTGCCTACCGGCGATTACTATGGCGGCCATCGTCCGGGTGCGGGACTGTTCGGCGAAAGTATCGTCGCGCTGGATTTGAAAACCGGCATTCGCAAATGGCATTATCAGCTGGTGCATCACGGGCTCTGGGACATGGACATCCCCTGCGCGCCGATTCTCGCCGACATCAACGTCAACGGGCAGACCGTGCCCGCACTCGCGCAGCCTACCAAGCAGGCGTTCCTGTATGTGTTCAATCGCGTCACTGGCAAACCCATCTGGCCGATGGAAGAAAGGCCGGTGCCGAAAGGCGACGTGCCGGACGAATGGTATTCTCCGACGCAGCCGTTCCCCTCGAAGCCGCCGGCTTATGATCGGCAAGGCGTCCAGGCGGATGACTTGATCGACTTCACACCGGAGCTGCACGAAGAAGCGCTGAAGTTGGTTTCGAAATACAAGATCGGGCCGATTTTCACACCGCCGGTAGTCAGCAAGGCCGACGGTCCCTTGGCCGCGATCACCGCGCCTGGGTCGCTGGGCGGAACAAATTGGCCGGGCGGATCGTACGATCCCGAGACGCACACAGTGTATGTATTCTCGCAATCGGCGACGGCAACGCTGGGACTGGTTCCTCCCCAGGCTGGACGATCGGACATGAATTTCGTGCAAGGCAGCGCGGCTGCTGGACGAGGCGGACGTGGCGGACGCGGTGCAGCCCCTGCTCCTGGAGTGGGTGAGCCCGGCGCCGCACCCGCGGGCCGTGGCGGACGCGGCGGCGGTGGTGGATCGGGCGAAGGCGGCGGACTCGGGCTCAATGTGCACGGACTGCCGTTGTTGAAACCGCCCTACGGACGCATCAGCGCCATCAATCTCGACAAGGGCGAGATCACGTGGCAAGTGGCGCACGGTGAAACGCCCGACAATATCAAGAACAATCCCGCGCTCAAGGGCCTCGACATCCCGCGTACCGGGCGATCGGGGATCATCGGCGTGCTGACCACCAAGTCGCTGGTAATCGCCGGGGAAGCGGGCTTCTTCACCACCCCCAGCGGCCAGCGCGGCGCAATGTTGCGCGCTTATGACAAAGCGACCGGCAAAGAAGTGGGCGCCGTCTACATGCCGGCTCCGCAAAGCGGCTCGCCGATGACGTATATGTTGAACGGCCAGCAGTACATTGTGTTGGCGATCAGCGGCGCTGGGTATAGCGCGGAGCTGGTGGCGTTCAAACTCGGAGCGTAACGAAAGACTAGCGGCGCGACACGTCATTGTGTGCCCGCTAATCGCGTCATTGCTTTCGCAGAACGTGGTTCGCTAAAATCTGCGGTATCCACGGCATTCCGTGAGCCGTCAGAAAAAACCGTCATGCCGGATGAGAAAAATCCAGAGTTTGACGGAGCGCGCGGCGTCCTTGCGGGGCACGAATGCCAGGATCGCCAAGCGCTCGACAGTTTGTTCAGCATTGCCTACGAGGAGTTGCGAAGGCTTGCGCGATCCGTCAAGTACTCGGGACCGAAAGCGACCATTACGCCTTCAACGCTAGTGAACGAAGCCTGGTTGAAGCTGGCTAAAGCCTCGAAGCTGACGCTGAGCTCAGAGCTCCACTTCAAGAATGTCGCCGCGCAGGCCATGTATCAGATCCTGGTGGAGGCGGCGCGCCGGCGGGCGGCGAGCAAGCGTGGAGGCGCGGCCAGGTTCGTCACCTTCGACGAATCCCTCGGCGTACCGGCTTGCTGCGAGCGTGACGTGCTGGCGCTGCACGAGGCGCTAGAAGAGCTTGGCCGCATGAATCCTCGGCAAGCGACGTTGGTCAAGAGCAGATACTTCGGCGGACTTGGGGTCGCGGAGACAGCGGCACTCCTGGGTGTATCAGAAAAAACTATCGATCGCGACTGGCGGGCGGCGAAGGCCTGGCTGGCTTCGGAGATCCGTAGAGGCGCCGCTTTCGCCTAGCTCCGGGCGTACCGGAATTCTGCCATGACCCCGACCCGCTGGGAACGAATCCAGGATCTGTTCCATCGGGCCTGGCAACTGGACGAATCCGAGCAGCGAGCTTTCGTGGAATCGGCGTGCGCCGGCGACGACACATTGGTCACGGCGGTTCTTGCGATGCTCGATGAAGACCGGCGCGACGCATCGCTGCTCGGCAGCGAGCTTCCGCAAGTTGCCGAGGCACTGTTGAACGACTCGCTGGTTCCCCAATCGTTCGGCCCATATCGGATAAAGAAAGTTCTCGGCGAAGGCGGAATGGGCGTGGTGTATCTGGCCGAGCGCGAAGATGTCGGCTTGGTGGTGGCCGTCAAACTGCTTCGCGACGCCTTGCTGTCGCCAGCGCGGAGGGCGCGATTTACCAGCGAATCCCGGACGCTGGCGCGCCTCGATCATCCGTTAATCGCGCGCATTCACGACGCCGGCGCGCTGGCCGACGGGACGCCATGGTTCGCGATGGAATACGTGGACGGCGTCCCGATCACCGAGTTTTGCCGCGCGCGCAATGCGACCATTTCGGGGCGCTTGCGGATTTTCCGCTCGCTCTGCGAAGCAGTGCAGTACGCACACGCGCATGCTTTCATCCATCGCGATTTGAAGCCGTCCAACGTTCTGGTGAAGTCCGATGGGACTGTAAAGTTGCTGGACTTCGGCATCGCGAAACAATTGGAGAGTCGAGACGAATCAGCCGACCAAACGCTGACCGGGCTGCGGCCCATGACGCTGGCATACGCGTCGCCGGAACAGATTCGGGGCGAACCGCTCGGCACGCAATCCGACGTGTATTCGCTCGGGGTGATGCTGTACGAACTGCTGGCGGGACGGCTTCCGCTGGATGTTTCGAGGATGACTCAGAGCGAAGCGGAACGAGTGCTCTTGCAGCAGGAGCCGGAGCCGCCATCGACGCTGGCGGCCCGCAATTCGCCCATCTCGAAGAGAGCTTGGCCGGACTTGGATGTCTTGTGCCTCACGGCCATGCACAAGGACCTGCGGCGACGGTATCGGTCGGTGGAAGCGCTGATGCGCGACATCGATCATTACTTGCGCGGGGAACCGCTTGACGCTCGCGCCGACAGCCTCGGCTATCGTCTGGGCAAGTTTACGCGGCGCAATTGGCGAGCCATCTCGCTCGCCGCGGCGGCGTGCGCGATCATCGTCGGACTAGTCGCGTTCTTCGTTGTGCGGCTGGCCCGCGCGCGCACCGCCGCGTTCGCCGAGGCTACTCGCACGCAGCGCATCGAGCGGTTCATGCTCACTCTGTTCGAGGGCGGCGACAAGACAGCGGGGCCGGCCGACGACTTGCGCGCGGTGACGCTGCTCGACCGCGGCGTCCAGAACGCGCGCACTCTAAATGGCGAGCCCGCCGTGCAGGCGGAGCTGTTCGAAACGCTCGGCTCCATCTATGAAAAGCTGGGAAAATTCGACCGCGCCGATCCGCTGCTGCGATCCTCGCTCGAGCGGCACAAAGCGGTCAGCGGAACGGACAGCGCGGACGTCGCCAACGATATGGTCGCGCTCGGGCGGCTTCGCCTGGAGCAATCGCAGCTTCCTGAAGCCGAGCGGCTGGTGCGCGATGGACTCGCCATGTCACGCCGGCATCTGCCGCCGAACGATCCGGCCGTGGCGAAGGCTCTCTCCACGCTGGGACGCGTGCTCGAAGAGCGCGGCTCCTACGACGAATCCGTCAAGACGCTGAATGAGGCAGTGCGACTGCAGTCGGCGCGCGGTGCAGTAACGCCGGATCTCTCCGACAGCATCAACGAACTGGCGACCGCGCACTACTATCTGGGCCACCGTCCGGAGGCGGATGCTTTGTACCGCCGGGCACTGGCCATGGATCGTCAGCTCTATGGCGACATCCATCCGCGCGTCGCCGACGATTACTACGGCGTCGGTTTGCTGCAACATGAGTTGGGCCACGATGCGGAGGCCGAACGTTATTTTCGTGAGGCGTTGCGCGTAAAGCAATCCTGGTATGGTAACGATCATCCCGACACCGCGCTGATTACGGCGGCAGTGGGGCAATCGCTGGTGTATCAGGGCAAGTTCGATGAAGCCGCGAAAACGCTGCACGATGCGCTGGGCATCCAGGAGCGGCTTTTCGGGAAAACCCATGCGCAGGTAGCGATGACGCTGAACCAGATCGGCGTGCTGGACCTTCGGCGCGGGCATTTAGACGAGGCTGAGAAGGATTTGCTGCGCATGGCCGAAATTAATCGGGCGGTGTACGGCGATCGGCATTATCTGGTCGGGATCGCGTATATGAACTTGGGCGAAGTGTATCTGGCAAAAAGGGACATTCCGGGTGCCGAGAAGTCGCTGCGCGAGGCGCTATCCCGCTTCACCGAAAAACTTCCGGCGGATCATCCCAACACGGCGATCGCACAGGTGCGGCTCGGCCACATGCTGGTGCTGGAGCGGCGCTACCAGGACGCTCAGAGTCACCTTCTTGCCGGATACAATGTGCTTGCGAAACAGTCGGCTCCGCAAGCCAAACGGCTCCAGGAAGCCCGCGCCGATCTGGCCGCCACGTACGATGCGCTGAATCAGCCTGACGAGGCGGCCAAGTTCCGAACCACTGGAGGCATTGCTCCGAGTTCTCCCTCGAAATGAACCGGCCGCCTGACGGTTTCGCTCGACGTTTTGCGAAATACCCAATTGAGGTTCCGCGAATCCGTAACGGCGCCGCGTGCAGCAGCCACTCAGTATGGCAAGCGCTCAAATGAACTTTCAAGGGACATATTTATGAAAATAACTTCGATCTTCCGCACAGCACTCACAGTTTCTTCGCTCCTCTGCGCGGCAGTCCTGTTCGGCGGCGCACCGGCGCTTCAGGCGCAGGGGATTCTCGGAACGAATCTGGTTGTGAACGGCGATGCAGAGTCCGGCTCGGCGGCTCCCGACAGCAAGACGATCGTTTCCAGCGTACCCAACTGGACCCGGGGCTCGGGGAAAGCAAACGTCCTCCCTTACAATCTGACCGGCTTTTTATTGCTGACCGATCCCGCCCCTCCCGATCACGGCTTTAACTACTTCACGGCCTACCCGACCACCGGCAACTCAACGCTCACACAAACCATCAACGTGTCCTCCGGCGCAGCGATGATCAGCGCCGGCAATGTGAAATTCACCGCGTCAGCCTACGTCAACAGTGCACAAGTCCAGATGGCTTTCCAGAATTCCAGCGGCCAGACCTTCGGCAGCGCCACCTTGAGCCCAGTGAACGACGGCACGCAGGGCTTAGCGCTTCAACAAGCAATCGGATTGGTGCCAACTGGAACGACGCAAGTTACCGTAACACTCACGCTCATGGGACAAACGGCGGAGGCAGATAGCCTATCCCTGGTGCTGTCCACGCTGGGAACGAACCCAGCTTCGGTCTTGGGCGCCAACTTGATCGCCAATCCGGGCGCTGAGATGCCTCCAAACGCGGCTCACCCCGGCATCGCGCTCTATGTCCCCGGTTGGTCGACGGCTAACCTGGTTTCTGTGGCCCCTTATGGCGGAACCAACTGGATTTCCTTGACCGAGCCCGGTCCCGCGGATCGCGGCGTAAACCTCTTTTGGGCCGATACCGACGGCGGTGGCGGGGTCATGTATCAGGATCTGGACGTTTCACCGGCCGCCGCGATGATCGATTCTGGTCAGGTGACTTTTCAGGTGTCTGCATGGCTGGGCGGGCTAGGCAGCGACAAGGTCACCCTGACCTATACGTTTTTCGATTGGTCGAACAATCAGATCGCCGCCACGGCACAACTGGTCACCCCGTCCCACAGTGGCGCCGGACTCTTTGAAACCTCGGCTTCCGGCCCAGTTCTCTCCGGAACCCGGCGAGTGCACGTGAGCGTGCAGTTTCAAAACACGTCTTCGGTGGCCGACAACATCAACTTCACCCTCAGCGCTCCCAACGCACCCCCCGTAATCACAGGCGGCGGAATCGTAAGCGCGAGCGCGTTCGGAGCGTTCAGCGATATCGCGCCCGGAACCTGGATTGAGATCTACGGCGCAAACCTCGCCCCCGATACGCGCGGCTGGGCGGGTTCGGACTTCGTGAACGGAGTCGGACCCACTTCCCTCGACGGGGTAACGGTCACCGTCGGCGGGGCGGCCGCTTTCATCGACTACATCAGCCCTGGCCAGATCAACGCGCTGGTTCCCTCGAACGCACCTACCAGCTCGGGGAGCGTCGACATCGTCGTGCAAAACGGAAACGGCAGCAGCGATCCGTTCGGAATTTATATCGAGCCGACGGCGCCGGGCCTACTCGCGCCGTCCGCATTCATTGTCGGCGGCAAACAATATGTCGCGGCTATCAATCCGGACGCGACCTTCGCGCTGCCCACCGGCGCCATCCAGGGCGTTGCCTCGCACCCTGCTTCCCCCGGCGACGTGCTCACCATTTATGGAATCGGCTTCGGTCCGGTCACCGGCGGTTTCACAGCGGGCACCATCGTCACCGCGCAGAACTCGTTGAGCAACAATTTTCAGTTGCTGTTCGGGTCAACCGCCGCGATGCTCGACTACGACGGCCTCGCTCCCTCCTTCACCGGACTCTATCAATTCGACGTGGTGGTCCCGAAGCTCTCCGCCAACAACGCCGAGCCGATTTCGTTCACGCTGGGCAATACCAAATCAACCCAAACGCTGTACATCGCAGTGCAGAATTAAGCGCGACGCCAGCCTCCCGCTTGCAGACGTACTCAGACTCTTTCTGATATCGTAATCTGAGTCGCCCAAGAAGGAGGCCCTCGTTGAAACTCTATTCTCTGTCTTTGATCGCAGCGGCAGCGTGCTTCAGCGCGCTCGCGTTCGGCCAGGAACCGGCCACGCCCGCGCCTGAAATCCCATTCGACTCCAATCCGAATCTGCTCAAGCTTCCCGCCAACCTGTATCTCGGCGAAGCGTCGGGCGTGGCGCTCGATTCGAAAAAGCACATTTACGTCTTTTCGCGCGGCAACTCCACCGGCCCGGCTTTTGGCGCCACCGCCGCGCAGATCCTTGAATTCGGGCCAGACGGCACTTACATCCGCGAAATCGGCCACAGTCTCTATGCCTGGTCTTTCGCACACACCGTCCGCGTCGACAAGCATGACAATCTCTGGGCCGTCGACAAGGGCAGCAACATGATTATCAAGTTCAATCCGCAAGGCCGCGTCGAGATGGTTTTCGGCCGCAAGGCGGAAGCGTCGGATGAAGGCGCTGAGCCGTTGAAGCATCCCCGTCCGCCGCTACCCGCGCAGGACAACGCGTTCCGCCAGCCGACCGACGTCACGTGGGACACCCAAGAAAACATCTTCATCAGCGACGGCTACATCAACTCGCGCGTCGCCAAATACAGCAAAGAGGGCGACTGGATTAAGCAGTGGGGCAACTACACGCCGCAGGAGGATCGCGCCAATCCGAAGCAGTTCGAACTAAACACCCCGCACAGCATCGCCGCCGACGCCAAAGGCAACATCTATGTGGCCGACCGCGGCAATCGCCGCATCATGGTCTACGATCCGGACGGCGGTTTCGAGCGCGAGATTCGCATCAATGTGCCGCCGCCGGCGCCGGCCGCGATTCATCCAGTCTTCGGATCCTCTACGGTAAGTCCACAAGCGCTCGCCGCACAGAACGGCGCGCCTTGGGCGATCTGCATCACGCCAGGGCCTGGTACCCAGTACCTTTATAGTGCGGACGCGATGCCCGGCCGCATCTACAAACTTGCTCTCGACGGTCAAGTCCTTGGCGTTCTAGGTAGTTCCGGCCGCCAACCGAAGCAATTCGGCTGGATTCACGAACTGGCCTGCCCATCCGAGAACGAAATCTACGCCGCCGAGATCCTCAACTGGCGTGTTCAGAAGCTGACACTGCACCCAGGAAAAGCTTCTACATCAACTAACTAGGGTAAATCTCTGAGTGGGCTGGGCTTCCGGGCCGCCCACTTAGCTCACGTGTACTAACTGGCTTAAACAGCCATTGACACTATCTTGTCAACGACTTAAACTATGTGAAGCTGTACCTACCTAGAAGGAGGGAATTGGGTCGTGACCTCTACTGTCAGATTCCAGTCCAGGACTTTGTTCTGTCTATCCCTGAGCGTGCTTTCGGCAAGTGCTGTTTTGTTCGCCGGCGACACTACCGGATCCACTCAAACCACCAAGATTCCGACATTTACTAAAGACATCGTGCCGATTTTGCAGGCGCGCTGTCAGGATTGCCATCGCCCCAACGCGATGGCGCCGATGTCGTTGCTGACCTATGAAGAGACGCGTCCGTGGGCGCGCTCCATCAAAGAGCGAGTCGTGAAACGGCAAATGCCGCCATGGCACCTCGACAAGAGCGTCGGCGTGCAGAGCTTCCAGAACGACATGTCGCTCACCGATCAGCAAATCGCGACGGTGGTGAAGTGGGTTGACTCCGGCTCGCCGCAGGGCGACCCGAAAGATATGCCGCCCGCCAAGACTTTCCCTCGGGATGACGAGTGGCAGCTGGCGAAGATCTACAATCGCCCGCCCGATCTGATCATCAAGTCGGACGACTACACCATGCCGGCCGTCAGCCAGGATCAGTGGTGGAAGCCAGTAGTCGATCTGAACGTGAAGGAACCGCTGTGGGTGAAAGCCGTCGAAATGCGTCCCGGCACATCGCAAGGCCGCAAGATCACGCACCACGCGCTTGCCCACCTGATCCAGGAAGATCCCGATACCAAAGGCGACACCGGCGACGATGCCGCGGCCGGACAGGGTGGCGTGCTGATGGAATGGGCCGTCGGCAAGAACTATGACATTTATCGGCCCGACACCGGCAAGCTGATTCTGCCCGGCGCCAAAGTATGGTGGGACATTCACTACCATGCGGTGGGCGAGCAGATAACCGATCATGTCGAGTTGGGCGTTTGGCTCTACCCCAAAGATCAGAAGCCGAAGTATCGCACCTATCTCACCGGCTTCCAGGGCACCACGACCGGCGCGGGCAGCCGCCTCGACATCGAGCCGAATACTGTCGGCGTCAGCCAGGGATTCCATGTGCTGAAAGAACCGGCCATCCTCGGCAACTTCCAGCCGCATATGCATCTGCGCGGCAAGGCTATGTTGCTCGAAGCCATCCTGCCCGATGGCACCACTCAGACCATCAGCTACGTGGATCATTTCAACTTCAACTGGATGACCAACTACATCTACACGGACGATGCCGCTCCGGTGCTGCCGAAAGGCACTGTGATTCACGTCGTCGCGTGGCACGACAACACCACGGCGAATCCGTTTAACCCGGATCACGATCAGTGGGTGGGCTGGGGCGATCGCACCGTCGACGAGATGGCGCACGCCTGGGTCAACGTCACTTACATATCGCAAGAGGACTACGACAAGTGGGCGGCGACTCACAAGCCCGCTCGCGGCGCTGGCCGTCCGACCGCTGCTCTCCGCAACAACGCGGCTGCGGCCGACAACCAGTAACTCACCAACTCTCTCCAACCAACGGCGGCTTCCTCGGATGCCGCCGTTTTTGTCTTTGCGCGGGCTGATCGGCCCTTGGCATTGACTTCCACCTGAACGGTAGATAGACTACCTGTACCAGAAGGAGGAGGATCGTGACGTCTAAAGTCAGATTCCAATCCGCAATTCGCTTATCCCTGAGCGTGCTCTCTGCTAGCGCTTTCCTGATGGCTGGAGACACTGCTGGAACAACGCAATCAACAAAGGCTCCAACGTTCACCAAAGACATCGTGCCGATCCTACAGGCTCGCTGTCAGGATTGTCATCGGCCGAACGCCATGGCGCCGATGTCACTGCTGACCTATGATGAGACGCGCCCCTGGGCCCGCTCCATCAAAGAACGCGTGGTCAAACGCCAGATGCCGCCATGGCACCTGGACAAAACTGTCGGCATCCAAAGCTTCCAGAACGACATGTCGCTCAGCGATGCGCAGATCGCGACCATCGTGAAGTGGGTCGATTCCGGCTCGCCGCAGGGCGATCCCAAGGACATGCCTCCGGCCAAGACCTTTCCGAAGGAGGGCGAGTGGCAGCTCGAAAAGATTTATGGCCGCCCGCCTGACATGATCATCAAATCGGACGACTACACCATGCCGGCGGTGAGCCAGGATCAGTGGTGGAAGCCGGTTGTGGATCTCGGCGTCAAGGACGAGCTGTGGGTGAAAGCCGTCGAGATGCGCCCGGGCACCGCGGCGGGCCGCAAGATCACGCACCACGCCCTTGCTCATCTGATTCAAAGCGAAACCGACGAGAAAGCGATCGACGGCAACGACGACGCTCAACTCGGCCAATCGGGCGGCACGCTGATGGAATGGGCGGTCGGCAAGAACTATGACATCTACCGTCCCGACACCGGCAAACTGATTCGGCCCGGCGCCAAAGTGTGGTGGGACATTCACTATCACGCTGTGGGCGAGCAGGTCACTGATCACGTCGAGCTCGGTGTCTGGCTCTATCCCAAAGATCAAAAGCCGAAGTATCGCACTTACCTGACGCTCTTCGGCGCTACCGGCAACCATCTCGACATCGAGCCGAATACCGTCGCGGTCAACCAAGGCTTCCATGTGTTGAAGGCACCGGCCATTCTCGGCAACTTCCAGCCGCATATGCACCTGCGCGGCAAGGCCATGCTGCTCGAAGCGATCCTGCCGGATGGGACCACTCAGACCATCAGCTACGTGGATCACTTCAACTTCAACTGGATGACCAACTACATCTATAACGACGATGCCGCTCCGGTGCTGCCCAAAGGGACCGTAGTTCACGTCGTCGCGTGGCACGATAACACCACCGCGAATCCGTTCAATCCCGATCACGACCAATGGGTGGGCGGAGGCGACCGTACCGTCGATGAGATGGCGCACGCCTGGGTCAACGTAACCTACATTTCGCAAGAGGATTACGACAAGTGGGCCGCTGCCCACAAGCCCGCGCGCGGCGCTGGCCGTCCGACGGCTGCGCTCCGCAACGGCGCTGCGGCTGCTGATAACCAGTAATTTCGAAGCGTTCTCGGAAAGACGGCAGCTTCCTCGGAGGCTGCCGTTTTTGTTTTGACGGGCGCGTCTGCGCCGGAATCAAATGAAACGCAAATGGATCCAAATCGCGGCGTTGGCGTGCGTGGTGACCGCGCCGGATGTAGCCTCAGAGGTCGATCGAAAACCCTTGGGCGAAATTGAGTTTTTTGGCTACAAGGGTATTACTGTTGGCGACATTCAATCCGCGCTGCCCTTACACGAGGGCGATTCATTGCCGCCCGCAAAGGTTGGATCCTTGGATGCCCTGAAGCGGCAGGTGCGCGAAAAGGTCACACATGCGATCGGCCGCGAGCCTACCGACGTTTCGTTCGTGTGCTGCGACTCGAAACAGAATTGGATGGTGTACATCGGGCTGCCGGGTGAATCGTACCGCGCGCTCACCTTCAATCCAGCCCCAACTGGAAATATCCGACTACCGAACGCTGCCGTCTCGCTCCATCAGGAAATGGACAAGGAGTTGATGCAGGCCGTTATGAATGGGCATGCCGCGGAAGATGATTCACAGGGTTTCGCGCTCACCAACGATCCGAAGGCCAGAAGTGCGGAATTGGAGATTCGAAATTACGCTCTTCATAATGAGGCATTGATTTTCCAGGTGCTATCGTCGTCTTCCGATGCTGGGCATCGTGCCATTGCAGCCCAAATGGTCGGCTACGGCCGTCAATCCGACGAGCAGATCGATGCACTGGTCCGGGCGAGTCTCGACCCGAATGACGAGGTTCGCAACGACGCTGTGAGGGCATTGTCAGTGCTCGCCGGCGCGAAGCCGGATCTGGCTCAGAGAATCCCTCCAGAACCCTTTATCCGACTTCTGCGGTCCGGCACCTGGACAGATCACAACAAAGCATCGTGGTTACTCCTAGCGCTGACGAAGAGCCGTGACGCGACAGTGCTGGAGCTACTTCGAACCGAGGCACTCGATTCATTGCTGGAGATGGCTCGATGGCGTAGCATCGGACATGCGTGGCCTGCGCTTTCGATACTGGGTCGCATGGCGGGCATCAATGAGGACACGCTGAATCAGCTGATCGTGGCCGGTCAGGCGGATGCGATCATCGGTAAATTCGTCACGCATTGAACCTATTTCTGCGCGGGATCAGCGTCCGAATCGTCCGTAACAAAGATCTGCATTTCGAGCGATACGTGCCCTTCTACTAGATGGCCGCCGCGGGTCGACCCGTCGGACAAGGCCACCACGCAATGCGCGTGCACGAACGGCTTGCCATTTTCAAGCGCGATGTTTCCGGTGAACGCGACCACCTCGGCTTCCTGATCGATCACGATCTTTTTGTAGGCGCGTTTGGAGGGATCGAACCAGCCGAGCGTGCCGGAATCGATGGCGCCCAGGCCGGTGAAATGCGCCAGCTTGATGTGATTCTGTTCCGCGAATTCCGTGAGTCCGGCGGCGATTTCGTCGCCCTTGCGCATGTTCACTTGAAACACGCGGCCGGTGGTTCCGACTTGCTTCGACTTCATTCCCGGCGCAAGCCCGCGCGCGGTGATGAGCGCGCGGCGAACGTAACCGTCCTCAACCGGAGCCGGCGATTGCGCCGGCACGGAGACCGCGGCCAGCAAAACGATCATCAGTGCGTTCTTACCCATGGCCAGCCATTCTATCGCGTTATGCCGCCGGCGGCGCCAGTGCGAACGGTTCCCCCTTCAACCTGAGCCCGTTCGCGAAGAACGAAACCGTATGATAGAAGCCCACCAACGCGATCATCTCGAAAATCTGCTCGAGACTAAACGCCGCCTTGAGCGCCTCCCAGAGCTTATCCGAAATATCCGAACCCTGGTGCAGCTCATCCACCAGCCGGATCAGCAGCCGCTCTTCCTCGTTCCAAACTGGATCGCTCGCATCGCCATCCACCGTCGCGCGCCGCTGGTCGTCGGTCAACCCCACGCGATCCCCGAAGAACGCCATATGCACGCCCCATTCATACGCGCACCCGCACCGCGCGCAAGTCCGGTCGATCACAATTTCGCGATGCCGCATCGAAACCGGCCCGCGGTCGAGCAGCCCACCTGCGCGAAAGCGTTCATAAACACGCGGCACTCGCGCCAGCGTGGTAAACAGCGCCAGCGGCGGAACACCAGGTGGCATAATCTTATCGAACACGGCCTGCAATTCCGCTGGAAATGGCGGCGTCACCGGCTCAACACGCGGCTCAGCATCGATCTTCCACATACCCTAATCTTGACATCGCCGCCGGTCACCGGCCGGCCCGAACTCCTGCGCACCTAACGTACTGGCGCCCTTTTGCCGATAAGGCCAGAAACGAGGTGCGCGTTTCCTTTGCAGAGCCGCCGGAAATCTGGGCCGCGGCGTCAGCCGGTCCTATACGCAATCTTTATCGTCGTCTTCTGCGTCCTACCGAGCGCGGCCCAGCAGTATCGCTTCCAGACTTACGGACAAGAACAGGGACTTACTAACCTCGTTGTCGAGTGCATTGCTCAGGACCGCTCCGGTTTCCTGTGGGTCGGCACGCAGAACGGCCTCTTCAGCTACGATGGCAATCGTTTCCAGGGCTATTTCCGCGAAAGCGGCCTGCCGAGCGCCGAGATCTACTCGCTGCACGAGAGCCAGGATGGAACCCTCTGGGTGGCGACCCGCAACGGAATCGCCCGATTCACTGGCGACCACTTCGAGCCCGTGAATGCACCCGGTGATTACTTGATTTGGGGGCATTCGGCGATCGCGTCCAACGCAGCCGGTGAGTTGTTCGTGGCTACCACCCGCGGGCTGTTGATCGGCAATCCCACAGCGTCCGGGTATCACTGGCGGTTCGATCCGCCCTCGGCCTCGACAGGGCAACTGAACTCAGTTGCCTGGTCGGAATCGGCGGGCGAACTATGGATGGCCGGACCCGGCGGTGCATTCGAGAAGCAGAACCAGCAGGTGGTGGCTCTGAGCCCGGTGAATGGAGTACCGGCCGAGCGCTGGGACACGATCTACGTCGACCGTGGCGGTAACGTGTGGCTGCGCGGTCCGCAACGGCTGCTGGTGCGGCGTCAGGGAACCAGTAAATTCATTGCGGCCGGTGAAGGCCTTCCGAAGACCACCGAGTATGGCGACCTCACCGTGACCCACTCCGGCACGCTCATGGTGCCAACCGATTCCGGATTGGCGATCAAAACCGGAGACCGATGGGATTGGATCGATTCCAAGCGCGGGCTCAGCGGCGACTCCACTACGGTCTTATTCGAGGATCGCGAAGGCTCACTCTGGATCGGCTTATCGGGCGCTGGATTAAACCGCTGGGTGGGACACGGACAGTGGGAAAACTGGACTCGGTCGGAAGGCCTCAGCAACGACGCCATCGATAGCATCCGGCGCGACGCGCTGGGCACGCTGTGGGCCGGCGCCGATCACGGGCTGAGCTTTCTTCCCGCAGGTGCCAGACAATGGCGGGTCCTGACCGACAACAAAGAGCTCACCTTCGCGAAGATCCGTTCCCTACAGAGCAGTCCGGACGGCACGCTCTGGATCGCTGGCGACACGTCCGTATACTCGCTAGACTCTCGCACCCATGCCACGCGCCGTTTCAGCGCTGGCCTACCCAACAGTCCGATCCTGGCGCTGGCTCTGGATCGCGACGGCGGCGTCTGGGCGGCAACGCGGGCCGGTTTGTTTCGTGGCGCGCGGGCAAGCGGAGATCTTCAATTCGTGCGGCAATCGCCGCCCGGCACCGACGACCAAGAGCAGTTTGCCGGCGTACTCGAAGACCGCACGGGCGCGGTATGGGCTTCGGGAACACGAGGGCTCACGCGTTTTCAGGACGGAAGCTGGACACGTTACACGACCGCCGACGGCCTGCTCACGCAGCAAACCCGCTTCGTCACGGAATCGAGCGACGGATCGATCTGGATCAGCTATCGCGAACCGGTCGGGGTATCGCGCATTCAGCTCGCGGGCGGCCGGCTCAAAGTCCAGCACTTCTCGACGCGCGAGGGCCTGCATTCCGACGCCGCCTACTCTCTCAACGCGGATGCGCGGGGCTGGATCTGGCTAGGCACCGATTCCGGCGTGGATCGTTTCGACGGCAAGGAATGGCGGCACTACGGCCACGAAAATGGATTGATTTGGAACGACTGCAACGATTCATTCTTCGCTGACACCGACGGATCGGTGTGGATCGGAACCAGCCGCGGCCTGTCGCATTTCTATGCTGCCGCGGCGGGTCCTTCAATTCCCGCCCCGCCGGTTTTTGTCACAGCGGTGCGAGTCGGCGGCAAGTTGTCAAACCTTCGAGACCGGATCCAGGTTCCCTATCGCCAGCGAAGCCTGGAAATCGGCTTCGCATCGCCGCAGTTTCTAGACGAACGCGCGGTACGCTTTCGGTATCGGCTGGTGGGCACGCAAACGGATTGGATCGAGAGCTCGGAAAGGAGGGTCGCCTATCCGAGCCTTCCACCCGGCAGCTACTGTTTTGAAGTAATCGCCTCCAATACCGAGGGCGTCTGGAGCGCAAGCGCCGCCACGCTCGAGTTTCGCGTTCTTCCGCCCTGGTGGCTGTCCTGGTGGTTCGCCGTTCTGCTGACGTCACTGCTGGCGTGGGCCGGATGGTTGATCTGGAGATTCCGGATTCGGCACCTGATCCTCCGGCAGCAAATGCTGGAGACTGCCGTGCGGGCAAGAACGCGCGAGCTCGCCGAAGAGAAGGTTCGCGCCGAGATTCTCCTCGAACAAGCCCAGGAGGCCACCAAGGCCAAGAGCATGTTCCTGGCGAACATGAGCCACGAGATCCGCACGCCCATGAACGGCGTCATCGGCATGACGGACTTGCTGCTCGATACCGAGCTCAACGTGGAGCAGCGCGATTTTGCCGAAACCGTCCGCGCTTCAGCGGGCAGCCTCCTGACCGTCATCAACGACATTCTGGATTTTTCGAAGATCGAAGCCGGCAAGCTGGAGATTGCCGTGGCGCCTTTTGATCTCCGCGCGCTGATCGACGATGTGGCCGAAATGCTGGCGCCCAAGGCGGAAGAAAAGCAGCTTGACTTGATCGTGAGCTATCCGCCACAGCTTCCCGGGCACTTCATCGGAGACGCCGTCAGAATCCGGCAGGTGATTACTAACCTGGCGGGCAACGCAGTGAAATTCACCTTGAGCGGGCACGTGCTGATCGCGGTTACCTGGAACAGCGATCGCGAGACTATGCGCGTGAGCGTCCGGGATACTGGCGTCGGCGTTCCTGCGGAGAAAATGAATCTGCTGTTTGAGAAATTCAGCCAGGTGGATGCCTCCTCGGTACGCAGATACGGGGGCACGGGATTGGGCCTGGCGATCTCCAAACAGCTGGTCGAGCTGATGGACGGTGAGATAGCGGCAGAGAGCCGCGCCGGGGTTGGCTCCACGTTTTGGTTTGAAATTCCGCTGGCACGCGACCCGAAAGCTGCCGCGGATCCGGCGGGCGGGCTGGAGGGCAGGCGCGTACTGATCGTAGATTCTCACGCGCTCGGCGCGTCCGCGCTTGGCGAGCACATCACGTACTGGGGTGCGTGCTGGGAATCGGCTACCACGTCAAAAATCGCCGCGGCAATGCTGCGAGGCACGGCCGCGGCTGGCGCGCCCTTCCACGCGGTGGTCATCAATCAGAATAAGCCGGACGAGGTTGGAACATCTCTCGGCTCGAGCGGTGAAGTAGCGATCGTCGTTCTCGCCACGGTTAGCCAGTGGCGACAGATACACCGGTGTGGCGAGTTTCAGGCGTGCCTACGCAGGCCGGTTCGCATGCACGAATTGCGCAACGCTCTTGTGGCGTCGCAAGAGGCGCGCCGCCAGAGGCAGGTTTCGGCCCTGCGTCACGCGATCACGGAAGAAAGCCTCGTCGAGACCCCGAGCGAGTTCGCGGTGCGTGCTTTGGTGGTCGACGACAACGTTGTGAATCAGCGCGTGGCCGAGCGCATGCTGCACAACATCGGGATCGCCGCCGATGTCGCCTGGAACGGGATTGAAGCCATCCAGATGTTCGAAGCCAACCAGTACGATTTAATTCTGATGGACTGCCAGATGCCTGAAATGGACGGCTACGAAGCGGTTATGGAGATCCGTCGCCGCGAGGCCCCCGGCCAGCGGGTCACGATCATCGCGACCACGGCCGACGCGATGGAGGGCACGCGCGACTCCTGCGTGAACGCCGGCATGGATGACTACGTGACCAAACCGCTGCGACAGGAAGACCTGATCGCGGTATTGAAGACATGGATCCCACAACACGCAAGCCAGTCCGAACGAGCCCCCAGCGTCCGTTGAAGGCGTTATTCCAGTCCGTGTTAACACACTGAGCGAGCTGGCTGTATTCTCCTCGAGGGCACAATCGAATCACGAACAGTCGAAGTAATGGTTTGTATCTCCCACACCGCGACCAACAATTGCTGGTGAACAGGACGACACAGCCCGAAGCGCTCGATTTGCACTCGCGGGCCTATGCGTATTCCCATTACCCCGGCAGCAACGAGTTCGCAAGCGTTAAGTAACGGAGCGAGGGAAATCATGGCAGGCGTATGTTCATATCCGACCACAACGCCGCCCTTACGCTTATCTCCCCTAAAACGCTGTAGCTTGAGGCAATCGCCGATCAGGCTCACATTTCCCTCGTACGGATGCAAAAGGTTGACCGACCAATTCTTGGCTTCGCGGCCATTCAAGTGGTCCCTTACCGCAGAAACCAATTGCGGTTCGCCGTAGGGGCCCACGCCGGGCTTGAACTGTTTGAAAAGTTGGCCGCCGCAGTCAATGGCAACAAGCGCCTCGCCGACGTCCCTGATATGTGATCTAGTTCCATCTAATCGCGAGACAAGCAGATCTACAGACCAGGATAGTAACCCTTCGCAATCGCTCAAAGCGAACTCGCCATCTGCTAGCTTGAAATTTGATCTCCTTCTCCTCCGTCAACAAACAATACGGCAAACAGCTCGTCTTCGTCGACGCCTCCTTCCAGCTCAATCCCGGTGAAAAGGTCGGCCTCGTCGGGCCCAACGGATCCGGTAAAACCACGCTCTTCCGCATGATCGTCGGCGACGAAGAACCCGACGAAGGCGAAGTCACCGTCCCCAAGCGCATCACCATCGGCTATTTCCGCCAGGATGTCGAGGAGATGTCCGGTCGCTCCACGCTCGACGAAGCCATCGCCGGGTCTGGACGGGCCGGCGTTCTGCACCACGAGCTCGAAGGCCTGCACCACGCCATGTCTGACCCTGATCAGGCGGACGACATGGACCGCATCCTCGCCCGCTTCGGTGAAGTCCAGGAAGAGTACGAACACCTCGGCGGCTACGCGCTCGAGGCCCAGGCCCGCGAAGTCCTGCACGGCCTCGGCTTCCAGGACGACCAAATCGATGGCGACGTCGGCGCGCTCTCCGGTGGCTGGAAAATGCGCGTCGCGCTGGCCCGCGTCCTGCTCGGCCGCCCCGACGTCCTGCTCATGGACGAGCCCACCAACCACCTCGACATCGAGTCCATCATCTGGCTCGAGCAGTTTCTCAAACAGCTCCCCGGCACGCTGCTGATGACCTCGCACGACCGCGACTTCATGAATCGCATCGTCACCAAGATCGCCGAAATCGACTCCGGCGAGATCGTGGTCTACTCGGGCAACTACGATTTCTACGAGCGCGAGCGCGCCATCCGCGAAACCAATCAGCAAGCCGCCTTCGCGCGCCAGCAAGCCATGCTCGCCAAGGAGCAGCGCTTCATCGACCGTTTCCGCACACACGCCGCCAAGGCCGCGCAAGTGCAAAGCCGCATCAAAGCCCTCGACAAAATCGAGAAGATCGAGCTCCCGCGCAAGCGCCAGGTGGTCAAATTCGAGTTCCGCGTCCCGCCCCGCTCGGGCGATCAAGTGGCCGTCATCGAAGATCTCGAAAAACGCTACGGGTCGCGTACTATTTATGACGGTTTCAGTATGACCATCCGACGTGGCGAGCGCTGGGCCGTCATGGGCAAGAACGGCGCGGGCAAAACTACGCTGCTCAAGATGATTTCAGGCGCCCTTGCACCGGACGGCGGCGAAGTCCGGCTCGGCGCCAGCCTCAAAATGGGCTACTTTGCCCAACAATCGCTCGACGTCCTCGATCCCGAACTCACCGTCTTCGAGCAGCTCCAAAAAGATTTTCCGCAGGAGAGTATCGGCTCGCTCCGCAATCTCGCCGGCGCGTTCCGATTCTCCGGCGACGACGTCGAAAAACGCATCCGCTCGCTCTCTGGCGGCGAAAAATCGCGCCTCGCCATGGCCCGCATGCTCTACGATCCGCCGAATTTCCTGGTCCTCGACGAGCCTACCAACCACCTCGACCTTGCGACAAAGGAAATGCTCGTCGAAGCCCTGCGTGAGTTCGAGGGCACCATGATCTTCGTCTCGCACGACCGCACTTTCCTGCGCGGACTCAGTTCGCGCGTCCTAGAACTCGGCGGCGAAAGCGGCTCCGATCGCGAGCCGCGCGTCTACCTCGGCTCGTACAACGAATACGTCCGCGCCATGGGCCACGAAGCGCCTGGCATTTACGCCTAACGATCCGCGCTCCCGGACTTCGATGGCGGCCGCGGCTTATCGTCATCATCGTCGCGATCCTTCTTTTTTCCGCTGCTCGCAAGTGCACCGGGGTATGGCTTATTTCCCATCAATCCCTTCCAAAGAAATCGGCGATGCCAGGTCGCCTTGCAACAGCAGTTGAGGAAGCTGGTTAAAGGTGTACGCGCTCGTGGCCGGATTGAGATCGAAGGTCCAGGCCACGTCGAACCGCGCGTCGGGCCACGTCTGCGGCGCCGTGGTCGTGTTGCCAAGAATGATGTTCGCGATGGACGGAATGAATTCGTGCTCCCAGGCAATAAGAACAACGCCCGGACAAGCCAGAGCGTCGGCAACCATGAGCGCATAGTCAGTCGGCTCATACTGACCCAGCGCCACACCGCCGGGAGTCGCATTCATCGTGATTCCAAGCCTGGCTGCCAGAGGCGTCATGGTTTCGAATGGACGCTTGCTGCCACTGTCGGCAGAGGCCCGAAGGACGAACTAAACAACGGAGCCAGCGCCCCCGCTCGCTGCCATCCCTGCGGGATCAGCGAATTGGGATCCGGATTCCCGAATTCATCGATGCCGCTGAACTGGCTTACTGGCTTACTGGCTTACCGGCTTCTCGGCGTGGCGAATCAGCATCACCTTAGTCGCGCCGCCAGACTGGGTCGCGGATTGGGCCAGCACGCGCTTGCCTAGCGGCAGCGTTAAGCCCACTCCGGCCAACAGTGCACTGAGAAAGTCTTTCCTGGGCATCCCGGGGCCCTGTCCATCGCCAGATGAACGTCGAGCCATTAGTTCACCAGATCCGCCGAATTGGCATCGATCAACTGATTCGCCAACCGCACAAATTTCCCAAGCGGGCAGTCGAACGTCGCATTGCCGATGCTGCAGCCGGGAATGAACACTGGCGCGATAGCCGGCGGCGCAGCTAACGTCAACGGCGTCTGATTCCGCAACTGGTCCAATGTCTGCGCAATATAAGAAGCTCGGACGATGTACTCGCCCGTGCTCTGCGACTGCCGAAGCTGGAATACCAGCGCGCCGCCCGGTCCGCAGTAGTCCGGCTGGAATCCGGGCAGAAGCCAGTCAACATGGAACAAGCCGGCCAGCCCGCAAACGTTGACGTCCGACGCGATCAGCGCCACGACCTTCGCCGACGGACCGCCCAGCGTGCCTCCCATCACGTTCCCCGTCGCCGATTGCACCATAGTTCGGACGATGTGAGACGCTACATTCGAGCTCTGCACAGTAGCCAGATAGGGCGTGCGAAATGTCAGATCCATGAGCAGGTTCGTAATCCGCAGGTTCTGGCTAACCTGCGCGGCGCTCAATTGCCCCCAACCCACCGGAAGCGCATCGCCGTACTCCATCACGAACGGATCGATGACATCTTCATAAATGCTGAGTCCTCCCAGATTGACCTCCGTCGGGGCCGTTGCAATGGACACACCGATGGGATTGGCGGCGAAGTCGGTGGCGTCGGTCACACTCTGCGGCTTCGGGGGCGGGGGAGTCTGGCCAAGCGGGTAGCCCAGCAAAACCGAGCGCGCCAGCGCGAACTCCGGTGCGTACGCTGAAGCCAACAGCTGCGGATTCCCACCCAGACGTCCGTTGACTGAGGCCATCACCATCTGCGGATCGAGTTGCGCGACGCCCGCGTCCACCGGATCGAATAGCGGATCGGCGGTCGTTGCGGGAGTCAGGTATTGTACGTTAACCGGCGCTCCCGGCAGCATGCCAGCCCAAAGGTGCTGCGCGGTGTCAATGGTCCGCTGGATGACGTTGGCGTGAAAAAAAACAAAGTTCGCGTCGGCCGCATCGTTGCCGGTAAGCAATCCTTCCTCGGTCAGCCATTGGCGGTAGTAGCCGCCCAGGATGGTTTCGAGGATCTCCCCGTTGGTCGTGAGAAGGCCGGCCCCCACATGGAAATCTGGGAAATTCTGCGTCGAGTAGCCGTTGAGAAAAGAGTCGGGCGCGACGGGAGCTCGCACGCTATGGCGTCCGAAGATGATCACCTGTTTGAGCTCGGTGTCATCCGCCGGCTGAGCCGCAAGCAACCATCCGCTGGCCAGAACGAGAGAGAGAAGTTTGGCGAATCTCATTTTTCAGTTCTAATTCACGAAATCCGCGGCATGCGGATCGATCGCCTGGTTTGCAATCCGGACGAATTGCCCGAGCGGACAATCCAGCGTCACGTTAGCGATACTGCACCCGGGTACGAAAACCGGCGCGCTCGCGGGCGGCGCGGTGAGCGTCAAAGGAGTCAGATTGCGAAGCTGATCCAAAGTCTGCGCAACATAGGACACCCGCA